>Ga0315532_1000080_pt1 | contig 73188 bp, 74 predicted proteins | sample SalMarWE160370MG_FD_203082 | JGI IMG/M metagenome (GOLD analysis project Ga0315532, IMG submission 203082) | Salt marsh sediment microbial communities from the Plum Island Ecosystem LTER, Massachusetts, United States - Salt Marsh Sediment WE1603-70 ...
ATAGCACCGGGATACTTGCCAGGCGTCCATATCCCGGCATTGTGCAATAAACATTCATAGTGCAACCATTATAACGTCCTTTCATGACCCATGTATGTGTCACCTATCTATCTGAACTAGATCATACTCAAAATCGAGAGGAAGTAATGCCGGGTATTCTGGGGACATAATGCCTGATTTGTATTAGGCCTGATTAGTATAATGTCCCTAGAATTCACGCTAGAATGCACCTGAGAGGCCTGAGAAAGGGCATTAAACCTTCTGCCACGGTTGGGGTTTTCCCCCCTGATTGACATGGTGTCCCTGGAATTCTGCGTTTTCTGAGACAGATTACCAAAGACGGAACTGAATTTATTAATTAGCGCTTAAAAGCGACTGGAAAGCTGCACATTTTGGACGATTGTGCAGTGCAGAACTTACTTCTCGCACAAACTGTGGGGCCGGCTTAGCCCTTTTAAGGCGGGGAGCTTAGCCAAGATTTATGATAAGGGAGATGGGTATATTTTGAATCAAGCTATATAAATCTTTCAGTCAATTTTTGAAATAAGCTCTTGTTATTACTTCTCATTCCCCGTCTTTTTGCCCCTCAAGCAGACCGCTTTGGTATCTTCCCCCAGTAGTTTTGATTCTTCAACCACGCAACCCGCTTCTCTCACCATCCCTACAAGTTCCTCCGGTCTGAGATTCTTAACATACGAACATGGCCTACCGTATCTTCTCAGGAATCGAATCCCCAGAGCCATCTTTTTGACAAAGCTCATGCCATATCCGGTACCATCCACAATTACAATCCTTCCGTTATCCTTCAGGACTCTATGGCCTTCCATTAGAACAGCGAGTGGGTCTATGACGATATGCAGCAAGTTTACCATCAGCACGCCATCAAAAACATTATCTTTGAAGGAAGTGTTATAGCAATCTTCTATCCGGACTTCTACATTGGTGAACTGAGCTAAGTTCCGCTTAGCCTGCTCAATCATTTCTGGAGCTAAATCTGTTGCCGTCAACTGCTTCACCCTTCCTATTACCATCTCGGAGTAGAATCCGGTTCCACAGCCCAATTCTAGGACAACATCTCCCTCGTTGAACTGCTCTACAAGCCATCCCCTTATCACTTGGTTAACTTTTAAGCCGGTGACATAAATATTGTCCTGGTGAAAGTTGCCGGCAAGTCTGCCCCAGTATTTGTATTCCTTCTCGCTTCCTGGCATTTTTACCCTCCTTCTATATCGTTTCCCCTGTTTTTACAGTTCCCTTGCATTCCCTAATCGCTTCCCAGCCTTTTACTAACGCAAATAGCGGACGCAAAGAGTATAAAATCCACATAGATGCCTATATCCGGGGTTGTCACATTGTACCGTCTCCTCTCAGAGCCCTGAACGGAATCGGCTTCCGCCACATCGGTAGGCCCCGGTTCGGGCGAATTTGTACCTGTCAGTTTCGGAAATACCCTAATCACTTCGCGAGCAGGATTCGAACACCCTGCTAGTTGTGTATTTTACAACCACGATTCGTCTCTAGTAAAGACGAACAGGAAAAGGGCTACAAGGTTGGACAATCCGCTATTTTGTACAATACTCAAGATGCAGTGGTATTCCGGGGATATAATACCTAATCCGTAGTAGGCCTGATTGGTATGGTGTCCCTGGAATTGTACAAGACGTGGCTGGCTGGTTCTACTTCCCCCTCCTGGTAATGTAACATTCCGCTAATTTGTTTAGTGGCTACTCGACAATATACTTCTTCGTGACCTTCATTTTCAATAGCTTCGTACTGTAACCACAAAATCTAAACCGCACTGCTTAGCATATTCCTCGATTGTATCTGCAATCTGCTCAGGTGGTAACTGCAAATCCGTCTCTGTTGATTGCCCTATATGCAACTCATCACACCAGAAGACTGACTCACCCTCAAGCAAGTGGCTGAGAACATCCTTAATCGCATCTGCACCCACCACTTGGATTTTTACCCACCCGGTTTCAGAGATAAAGTCCCCTTTATAAGTTATTTCTTCTATCGTCTTAATACGATTGGTACCTGTAATCAAAGTAAAGTGCCATTGGCCTTCTTCCTCCCATGAGTACAGCTCATATCCTTTAAATGAGCGGGGTAGCTTTTCTATAGATGTAATTGATAGCTTGTTGATTAGCTTGCCAGCCTGCTCCAGCGATTCAATCACTACAGGGTTACTTCTGGGGTCCTCACCTATATAGAGTGCTGAAGAGGGATAACCCAGTTCGAGCCTGATGACGTCGTGTGACTCATCCAAGGTGAGTGGCTTCCAAATGGTGACCCCATCGAATAACGTGCAAGACCAAGGGACCCAGAAAGCCCCCCAATAGATAGGTGACTTATCGATGCAGACAATGAACGACTTGCCTCCGGTTGGTACATCTAGCTGAGAGATGCGTTCAAAGGCACTCGCAGTAAGTCTCAACTCGTGTTCCTGAGCGTCATACGTGATGATATCGCTAATCGTTATGATGGGCCTTTCTGCTATGTCGACATGGCTTAAATCTTCCATCTGGGCGGGAGGAATATCTTGTTTGGTCAAGTAGATGGCAAACCCCTCAACTTCAATTTCAACTTCATCTTCATCTTCATCTTTCCCTTCACCTTCCGAGGTGATACAAATGCTTGACACAAGAATGCCCAACACAAGCACGATGCCAATTATGATAGGCGTAATCGGTTTCATAGGAATATGGCAGGTTAACTTACTCATCTGCTCCTTCCAATGCATTGCTCGTTATAAGGCATCTTCCTTAATTGATTTTCCAAATCCGCCGACTGAACCATCAACCAGCCAAAACATAAATCTTACAGCTAATTATACCACCTGCTAATCCAGTGAAGTTCGAGGATATCTTGAGGCTTTATCAGAGGATTGAGCAACTTTTGGTGGTATTCCGGGAAAATAATATCTAATACGTTGACACGCGTATTTTTGGCCCATATAATCTGTTTATTGAAGATAAGTTTGCCCATTAGCTATGATTAAGGAGGTGCAGTATGTCTACTGACCAATCAACCGAACAGCGGCTTGCTAAGCTACGCCGCTGGAATATCGTTGTCGGCTCGATCCTCGCGGTACAGGCTATTATGATTGCAGTACTTACAAACGATTTTGCTCTTCCGGTTACAGCCACGTTTATGAGCGGGCCACCCGGTACCGCTCCCGTGCTTCACCACCTATTTGATATATACACTGGTTGGGGTGTTTTTGCTTTTCTTGCAATCTCAGCCGGTGCTCTGTTGATAATCGCATCTCCACCTGTCTTTCCGTGGTACAAGCGCAACCTGTTACAGAACCGCAACTACGGGCGTTGGATCGAGTACTTCTTCAGCTCTTCAATTATGATCGTGTTAATTGCTCAGATAACCGGTATCAGCGACATCGCTGCCCTATCGGCCATCTTCGGCATAAACGCCTGTATGATACTTTTCGGTGCTTTGCAGGAAAAGTATGAAGAACCGGGCAAACCAAGCTGGCTACCATTCTGGTTCGGCAGCTTCGCAGGCATCATTCCGTGGGTCGCAATCGCCATATACGTCTGGGCACCGGGGCTGAGTACATCTCCACCTGCATTCGTATATGGTATTGTGATATCACTTTTCGTTTTCTTCAACTGCTTTGCCATCAATATGGTGTTGCAGTACAAGAAAGTCGGACCCTGGCGGGACTACCTGTACGGTGAGAAGGTATATATTCTTCTCAGTCTGACGGCTAAAGCGCTGCTGGCCTGGCAGGTGTTTTTCCCGGTACTGTTGTCATCCTGATTTTTGAACATATGTCCCCCAGTTGTGGTCCTTTCTCGCACTTAGTATCCTGGGGGAATAATACCTGATTTGTAGTAGGCCTGATTGGTATGGTGTCCCTGGAATTCGGCGTCTTATGAGCCAGATTGTATGCCCTTCACAGGAGATGCTTTACACAAATGTAAACGCAGCACTGACAAATGAACATTTGTTTAGAAGAAGGCACAAGGGTTAGCCGCTACTTGGGTGGTGATATATCCTTGAGCTTTTCTGAAGCTGGTTCACCGCCAATGCCCCAGTGCGTTTTGGGGATTTCATAAACGATTACTTCTACGGCATGTTCTGGGACGCCCAAATCCACCATAACGTTTGTTATACCCTGTATCATCGTTTTAACTTTCTCCTCTCCAACACCCTCCCAGAAATCTACATGAACAATAGGCATTTTTACCTCCTCATTAGATTTTCCATTTGAGCTGAACGCTGATTATAGCAATATCAAAATAGGAAAGTCATCCTGAATACGAAGGCGTAGCCCCTTCTGCCCACATCACTTTCCATCGGAAAGTGACCCGACAATCCTGACTTTTGTTGACATTGAAAACCGATCACCTTAGGTCTAAAATAACAATGGAGGCAGAATGATTGTCGTTACGGGAGCTACGGGCCATATTGGTAACGTTCTCGTCCGTGAATTACTTGCGCATGGTCAAACTGTCCGTGCTCTTCTTTTGCCCAATGATGACACCCGTCCCCTGGCTGGTTTAGATACGGAGATTGTCTATGGCGATGTTACTGACATAAAAAGCCTGGAATCCGCATTTGCCGGTGCAGAAATCGTCTTTCACCTGGCTGGTATTGTTACCATCATGCCCAGCATGAAGAAGCTTCTCGAGCAGGTCAATGTGGGCGGTGTACGTAACGTAGCTAGAGCATGCCGTACATCTGGTGTCCGCCGCCTGGTCTATACAAGCTCTGTACATGCTATTGCCGAGCCACCGCAAGGCACGGTAATTGATGAGTCTCAACCTTTCGATCCTGACCGTGTTCTTGGTGACTACGCCAGCAGTAAGGCCCGCGCTACGCTTCTACTACTCGACGAAGTCCGCAAAGGGGGACTCGACGCAGTAATTTGCTGCCCGACAGGAGTTATTGGTCCCTGGGATTATGGGATCTCCAACATCGGCCAGATGATACTTGATTTCGCAAGTGGGTACTTGAAATCATACGTAAGAGGCGCCTACGATTTTGTGGATGTGCGTGATGTAGCTCGTGGTCTTATCCTCGCTGCTGAGAAAGGCCAATCGGGGCGTCATTATATCTTCTCCGGCTCGCAGGTTCAGGTCCCGGAGCTGATGCAAGAACTGGAACGAAATATCGGCTATCCAGCTCCTACTTATGAGATACCATCTGGGATAGCCCGGGCTGCGGGAGTGCTTGCCAGCATATACTACCGACTGGTACGGAGGCGACCCGTTTTCACTGCTTATTCCATCGACGTGCTGGGTAGCAACTCTCAGGTGAGTTCAGCACGGGCACATGAGGAACTCGGATTTACAACGAGACCCTGGCAGGAGTCTATCCGTGATCATGTTGAATGGTTTCGTAACGAGGGGATGCTGCCCACACGCAAATAGAATCGAATGTTCACTTGTGCACCTTAGCCCATTAAAGTGCATCTTGTCGCCAACAAAGAGGTATGTGCAAAGTCCGTTCCTATATCATCATAGATACGGGAACAGGGCGGAAAGTAATCAGGGTAGCAGCCAGGCCTACTCCAACACTCTCTTCATTTCCTCGAATTCTTCCCTGGTAATCTCTCCCCTGGCAAAGCGGAGCTTCAGGACCTGCAGAGGGTCCTCCGGCGGACCTGGAGGAGTCTGCTGACTGGTTGTAACTGGGGATACGGAGGTGCTACTCATCCGCTTGAGATTTTCCTGAATGACCCTGAAAACGTAATCCACCTTACCTGCCGGGAGGTTGTCCAGGACTAGGTCCTGGCTCATGAATCGTCGCCTTAAGGTGATGGTGGCAAACAAAATTCCTTTCTCGATTTTCAGATTGGCTATATCCCCATATCGGTGATCTTCAATCTCCTTGTATAATCCCAGGCTTGATGGAGAATACCTGATTATCCTCTGGTTAGTGATTATTATGGAGTCGGGTGTGATGGCTGCTTTCAACCTCGATTGCCTTATGACAGCCATAACATGTTCATCCGCCAGCAACATCTTTTTAATGGCCTTTGGAACTTTGATTATCTTGCCTTCCTCGTTCATCGGCCGCTCCCAATTGTCGCCATAATGAATGACGAACTCGTCAAAGGGCGACTCTTACCTTCAGATCGTTCTGCGTCTTTCGCCTTCATGTTCGCGTTAACGATAAACTACTACTCATACGATGTCAACAGTCACACATACAGATTGACTGTGTTGTCGTCCTGATTTTTAAACGGACGTCCCTGGTTGTGGTTCTTTTCACACCTGGTATTTTGGGGACATAATGCCTGATTTGTAGTAGGCCTGATTGGTATGGTGTCCCCGGAATTCAGGCTGAAATTCGCTGGAATTTCGAATGCGCCTGACTTCGTTGACCGGTATGCTTTCATAATGTTAGAATATGAAAAAGTCTTGAGTGATTGTCCATTTGGTGGTATTCTAGGGACATAATGCTTAACTTGTAGTAAGCCTGATCGGTATACTGTCCCTGGAATTTGCATTGTGATGATAACGAGAGTAGGTGGACCACCAAATGAGACAACCAGATAAGGAAGTAGCACGCAGTATGTACCGAGTTTTCGTTGAGAGCTTGGAAATCCACTACAGCGAGATGATCAAGTTCCTGGCTATCCTAATTCCCAGCCTAACGGGGTACGGAGTAATACTATCTCAGTACTATTTAGCAGATACCAGCAAACTGACAATGCCTCTCTTGATAGTTACGGTCATAGTAATCATAATGCAGACGTGGGGTGCTTGGTCCGCACTCGCGATGAGCTATCGCTTCAGGTATCTTCAGCTTGCAGTCAGCAAAATCGAGAGGCACTTCGGGGTTGACACTTTACTCCCTAAGAGATTCCAGGCTAGCCGGATCGAAAGCCCTAGACACAGGGTGCTCCTGCGAATAGCGCCAGAGATTCTGCGGGTTCATGTCTCCATCTTCATAGTGGTCGTTCTTGCAGTGTCGATCGCGTCCAGCGTGATCTTGCATGAATCGGGATACAGTGTGATTTTAGTAGTGGCGGCCGCCGTCGCTATCGCTTGGACAATGTATCTGGGAGCGATTGCCTACCCCAACAAGTACAATGACTTGTTCAGAGATACGGAGGCCGAACATGACAAGGCGGCCGGTAACGGTGGGCAAACTGTGTAGGCGGAATAAGCAATAATGGGATGGCTGTAGGGAATGAGGTCAACTGATTTATATTGAGGAGTTGGAACTAAACTGTGACGCTGGATCAACTGCTGGACATAATGGAGCAAATTCCTGCACGCGAGTCATTCGCGTTTACATCGAGTCAGCGCAATGTTCTAGATGTTGCCTCGGGACCGTTGTGGGTAGTAGCTGGCCCAGGATCTGGAAAGACCGAAGTTCTTATTCTGCGCTGCCTTCGGCTGATGTATGTTGATGGAGTTAATCCTCGTTCAATTTTTCTCTCAACCTTTACTGAAAAAGCAGCCCGTGAACTACAGGATCGATTGTCTGCATACTGTGCTTGGGTATCGTCCCAAGCACCATTAGAATCAGAAGGTATCGATGTATCTCATGTTCGCGTGGGTACACTCCATAGCCTCTGTAACGATATCATGCACGAATTTAGATACAGTGGCTATCAGAACTATCGACTCATGGATGAACTGGAACAACTGATTTTCATTAACGAGCATTCTACCCTTGTTAGGCGTCGTCCAGACGTCGCAGATATGCAATTATGGACAACTTTCGGAGGTTTGCTTGGCGGATTTCCAAATATTCCTGCATCGCGCAGAGCCAATAGTCGCCTTGCCAGAGCATATGCATTCCGCAGTATTGTTGATCGCATAGTTGAATATCAAATTGACTTGACACGAATGCAGGCAGAAGGCGGTATCTGGCAAATCTTAGCCGAAGGATATAGGGATTATGTTCACCAACTGGAACTAACATTCAGAAGTGATTTTGCCCACGTACAATCTAAATTCTTAGAATTTCTTAGTAGCCCTCGGGGTAGGGCTTTCCTAAATGGTGATGGTACACAAGAAAATCCTGGAATTAATCATGTCCTGGTGGATGAATACCAAGACACTAACCCGATTCAAGAAGCCATTTACCTTACTATGGCCCAATCCACCCCACATAATATTATGGTCGTTGGCGATGATGATCAAGCAATATACCGATTCCGTGGTGGAACTACTGAATGTCTCATAGGATTTGAGGCAGCTTGTCATACAATCTGGGGAAGCAACACTCATGTAAATTACCGGCCATTATTAGAAAATCATAGGTCGCATGAGCGAATAGTACGATGGTGTAACAACTTCATAAGTTCTATTCCGGTTATGCAACAACCAGGAGCACGCACACCTCGGCCTGGAGAATTAATCCCCTTTTCAGACATCACCGCAAATTACGGCGATTACCCGGCTGTTTCTCTAATTACAGGCAGCGATCACCCTACACTAGCAAGAAACTTCGCTCATTTAGTTCGAGGTATGCTCGATAACAATATCATTACTGATCCGTCCGATTGTGCTCTATTATTACGAACTACAAGAGAGACCCGCCCTTGGACCTTTTACTACATCGCTGCACTAAATAATGTGGGTATTAATGTCTATAATCCTCGTGGGCGAACTTTTTTAGAACAGCCAGAGGTACAAACGGCTCTAGGGGCATTAATTGCTGTTTTAGACCCTAATTTATCAGCGGCACCACGCTACGATAGAATCAGGAATTTAGCAAATAAGTGGCTAGATGTATATAATCTTAATCGCTCAACCGAGCTAGAGCGATACGTCAATAGAGCACGTGCGGAAATAGCTGCTAAGCCAGTTAGCACTATTTTCCGCATTGGAGTCGCCGAATTGTTTTACATATTATTATCATTTGAGCCATTTACCACATGGCAGCAAGACATAGTAACGAGCGTACGTCTCGCAAAGCTCACACGTTTACTTGAGACCTACACATCGATGCCGCGGCCGAATGATCCAACACGCACAAGAGGTTGGTTATCTACCAGTTCAAGCATAGCAGGAGAAATGAGCTTTACTTGGCTTCAAGCCTTCTACTGGGGATTGGTAGGTATACTAGGTGCTGAGGGTTTAAATGACGAAGAGGATGAATATGACTTATTTCCGAGGCAAAGACTGCCAATCATGACTATCTTCCAGGCAAAGGGTCTTCAGTTTCCGTTTGTATTTGTAGCTGGGATTGGCAAAGAGTCGGGTGCTCCTGCAGGCTCTCATCAAGCGGAAACACTACTACATAGATTTCGGCAAAATCAACAGCCACTAGCATTTTCTGAAAATCAAAGGGCTCAGCAGGATATCGCACGTCTTTATTATGTCGCATACTCCAGAACTCAATACGGATTATTCATTCTCGCACGATATGATGATGTTGATTTTAACGTTTTGCCATTGGGTCGGGGAAGAGACTGGCTGGAGAGTTTAGGTATTCGGTCCATCAACGAAACTAGACAACGGGGTGACTAGCAATGTGGGAGAATTTTCAACATATTCAAGGGATATCGCGTACCACCTTTACACCCAGACGCCGGTATAGTGTTACTACAGATATTTTGTCATTTCGAAGGTGCCCGCACCAGTATGGCTTTGAAGTAGAGCATGGCTACCAACCTTCACGTACATCTCAGTTGTTTTATGGTACGATTATACATCAAGTGCTTGACCGTGCCCATGCTCATTACGGCGGTCTACTTGACCCTTCGACCAGAGGTATGTTACCAACTGATGATGATATTGAACAATATTTCCGCCAAGTCCAAGCATCTTTACGAGCAAGAGGTATCCGTGGTGCGCGTGTGGCAGTAGAGGAACAAGCTTTAGATCTATTGAAGACATTTAACCAAGTAGAGGGGCCAACTTTATATCCCCGGGTAGTTGACACGGAGCATCGAATGCAGAGCGATGAGACTAATTTCATATTGCATGGTACTGTCGATGTATTAGCAGCACCTAATGACACCGATAGGGGATTTGACACTCTCGAAATTTGGGATTATAAGGGTTTGAAACGTCCGCAGGCAAATGTTCCACTACTAAGAGACTATGAATTTCAAATGTTAGTATATGCATCTTTATATTTTAAGCGACATGGAGTATATCCACGCATAGCTAATCTCTATTTCCTTAACGAACTAGCAGATGACCGTAGACCAATACAAGAGAGAAGAGAAAGAGCACTAATGCAAGTACCCATTGTTGATTCACGTGTACAAGCTGCCCTAAATAGCTTCAATGCGACGGTAGATAGCATAGAGAATGCCCGAGCAACACAAAATTGGCCGGCACCGGATGTTGGACAGGGGCCAGGAGAAGAAACATGTGTAGCTTGTGACTCTAGATGGAACTGCACGACCGTTAGAAATGATCCATCCTTACGTACCCGTATGCCTTTAAGGTATCCATGAATATGAGTTTGATTGTTTTTAGTCTTCAATCAATTTACTTAATGTAAATAATATGGCAAAACAAGACTTATTAATTATCTCATGTTCACAGCGCAAAAATAATGGTCAGCGTTTGGTTCCGGCAATAGAGCTGTATGATGGACCAGGTTATCGTGTACTTAGGAATCGACTTGATGGAATGCACAATTCACCGGCAATATGGATTTTATCAGCCAAGCATGGCTTATTATGGTCAGACTCACACATATATAATTACGATGAGCGACTAACCAAAGAAAAAGCAAAAGATATTCGGGTAAACGTAGAAACATTTATTGGAAGATGGACTCCTGAAGGCAAGTTCAAAAACATATTTATTTGGGTAGGCAAGGATTATCTAGATTTACTACCAAAGGCGTTCCTGGCACACTCAAATGTTCATGTAGCCACCGGTGCTATAGGGCAAAAGTTACATCTTTTAAAACAATGGTGTGATGCATGGCAAGCGAATAGTGATGAATATAAGCAAATTGACATTGCTCCGAAAATTTGTAGTAGAAGATTACGGCGACTCAACAGCACGCCACTGAATTACTTCATTCCTGATTGGGATGATTACCTTGACCCAGAATATGATTTCGTCAACGATCGCCTTTCGTGGAAGTCGGGCGAGAAAGTAAGACTATATGCTCACGAACTTTTCAAGAGAAAGGCTCTTTATGATGGCATTCTTGTCAGTCTTGGCCACATTGTTATGAAGAAAGGATTTGCTAGAAATGGGCTCAAGCCTAATGTAAAAGTAAGTTCAGTTAGAAAATATTTACATCTTAAGCAACACCATCTTTTGATGGGTGATTGTGGCGCCTTCTCTTATCGTCGGTTAGCAGTTCCGCCATTTTTGACAGACGAGGTTATCAGATTATACAACGCACTTCGGGTAGACATAGGAGCCTCTATAGACCACATTCCATTCGGTGAAGTTGAGGAGGACGGCAAACTGAGACCATTGAGTACCGCAGAGATCGAAAGTCGAATTGAACTGACTGCAAAGCTTGCCAGGGAATTTATCTATTCGGCACAAGCAACCTCGAGATTTGTGCCGATGGGCGTGATTCAAGCTAGGACTCCAAATGAATACGCTTCGATGGCTAAAGAATATATCAAAATAGGTTATGATTACATTGCCCTTGGCGGCCTAGTTCCACGAAAAGATGATGATATTCTTAACATAGTGGAGGCAACTATATCTGCAATCAATCAGGCTTTACCGGTAAGTTATTCCAAAATACGAATACACCTTTTCGGCGTTTTGCGTGAAGGGTTATTACCTCACTTGAAAGAGTTGGGTATTGCGAGTTTTGACAGTGGCTCCTATCTTCGAAAGGCTTGGCTACGGTCAGACAAAAACTATCTTTCACCATCAAATAAATGGTATTCTGCCATTCGTGTTCCCTACAGTGAGGATCCAAGATTCCAGAAGAACGCAATTGAGAAAGGTATTTCGTTTTCTGAATTACAGAAACTGGAACAGGAGTGCCTTCGACTGCTAAGAGAGTATGAAAAAAGGCGCGATGGTCTGTCAAATATACTCGACAAAATTGTGGAATATGATAGCTTACTCCTTAGAACTTCCGATACGAATAACCTGAGAGACAAATATAAGACAACTCTCATGGATGCTCCATGGGAAGAATGCGACTGTCAGGCCTGTAGGTCGCTGGGCATAGACATAATAATATTTCGTGGGTTCAATCGCAATAAACGAAGAGGTTTTCACAACACCAGAATGTTCTACGAACGACTCGTGGAATTAAGGAAGAAAACTTGATGGCGCTATGCTGCTTGCGGAAAACCCTCTCACAAAAAGGAGGCGCGTAAAGTTTAAATGAGTGAAATTGCCGTAATTGTGCTATGGATACTAGCGACGTTAGCCATAACATCTCTATCCGGTGTAATTGGGAAAAGGTACGGTGTCGAGTACATTATTGCTATTATGGCTGCGCTAGTAGTGATTGCAAACATTATTGCTGGGAAAATTGTTGTTTTTGGCCCTTTTGTTGTACCGGCTGCTGTGCTTGTGTACGCTTCGACATTCCTGTTAACTGACATCATATGTGAAAAATGGGGCAAGCAACAGGCCAGAAAAGCCGTCTGGGCTGGATTCTATGCCAATGTTGTTATGGTGATTGCGGTGGTAATAGCAATTCATTGGCCGTCAGCTCCGTTTGCTAAGGATTATTCAGAACAGTTTTCCGCGGTTCTGGGATTGGTTCCAAGAGTAGTATTAGCATCGATGGTAGCTTATTTATTAAGCCAACACCATGACGTCTTTGCTTTCCAATTTTGGAAGAATAAGACGAAAGGTAGACATCTCTGGCTTAGAAATAACTTATCCACAATGGTATCACAAGCTATCGATACAGTTATATTCATAACTATCGCGTTCTACGGAGTAATGGATATTGTCCCACTGCTTATTGGTCAATATGTAATAAAATTAATTATTTCGGTATTGGACACTCCCTTTATTTATTTTATATCTTGGCTTATGAATAAAATACCAGTACGTTCAGAACAAAACATATTACAAAAATCTGAAAATGATAAATTGTCATGATTTATTTTATTAAACATAATATATGTATCAAGATGTGTGATAGCAATGACGACACCAAACATTCACAAGCCCTTAGTCGCTGGTTCAAATCCCGCTGCTTGGAAGGCAGCCGCTATCTACCTCTGCGGCTCGATAAGAACGCTTGCGATAGTAGACAGTAGTCAGCAGTCAGTCGCTACCCGTCAACCGACGGCAGACAGCTGGCAGCCCCCAATCTCCAATAGTCCCTAACGTATCTCCAATGTATCTCTACTAATCTCTAAGTGTCTCCAATCTCTAGTCTCTAACCTCCAATCTCTAATAGTCCCTAGCGTATCTCCAACGTATCTCTAACAATCTCTACCAGTCTCCAGTCTCCAGCCTCTATCTAACCATCTAACAATCCAACCATCAACTATCCCCTAGCCCCTAGCCCTGTCGTATGTCCCTCGAACTTTGACATTTGGACTTTGTTTGAACTTTGGCCTTTGGCATTTGGATTTCGTCTGTCATCCCCATTCGCTGAAAACGCGACATTTTCCCCTTGTTCAAATGAAGAGTTCATGCTAATCTCTGCTTGGAACTCGTGTGCTACCCTGATAAATCAAGTCCCGCAGGTGAGGCTTCTCAAAACCTGACTGCAAACCAAACACAGATTAAAAGGAAGCGCGGTGGCCAGAAAGGCAATCGGAATGCCCGTAAACATGGCTTCTATTCCGGTACCCTTAGCCCTGCCGAAACATCCCAGCTGTGGAACATTACCAATCTGGAAGGCGTTGACCCTGAAATAGCGTCCATTCGCGTCAAGTTACAGTCTTCTCTTCAGCACGACCCCGGTAACTGCCGCGTAATCAGAGAAGCCTCCAGATTACTCGTAAAATGGTATTCTGCAAATTACCGGTTGGACCCAACCGACCGCAGCTACCTGAAAACCGTTGTCGAGAATCTTTTGGAAATTGCCTCCATGCGTCACTCCGCCAGCCCCCAGGGCTCGTAAATATAAAGGGCAGACCGACGAAACGAATCGTACGTACTTTAACAACTGAATCTTCCGGAGGTAATCGCCTTACGTATGAAAAAGAGCTGTTGAACTCCAGGAAAAACAGTCATTTCTGCAAAACGAATCATCCCGGCTTCCCCCATGCTCTTCCCCCTATGACAAGAAGCGAAGGGTGGGTATCTCGGGATACGGATTCAAGTCAGAAGCCGATAGTCGGGAGTCAGCAGTCAGTGATTGGTGATTGGAGATTAGAGATTGGAAGTTAGGCAACGTGATTGCCACGCACCTTTCAGGCGCTCGCAATGACAAACAGAAGTGGCCTGTTTCCGCCAACCCCAGCCGATGAGTTCATTTAAGTTCTGAACATAGATGTACGTTGTGAGTGGTGTTGCCCATACAAAGATATATTTGGGGGAGCAAAAAGGATGTAACTAATTATTTCTGCTTAATTGTTTCAATTTGAATCGTTTTAGCAGTGGCAGAAGCCAGATATGCAAGACTACCAAGATTATGAATGGAATTTCTAAATTCATATGAATTATATGAGCCAGATTCTTAGTCAATAGTCCAAATGTTAGAGGTTCAACAATCCTGTACTGGGTAATACCAAATCCAGTGATTAGATATATTATTACCACAACTGTCAATAGCCAGTATATTGTCCTCCTAACGAGTTGTTGATTAGTCATGGATTTCAGTCTCCAAAGAAGCTTTCATCCAGGTCTGCGCTGTTCGAGTATCCTCGACTTTCCCAATAACCTCTGTAACTAGCATCGGCAGACAATTCGATCTCTGTTATCCACTTAATCCATTTGTATCCCCACTTGCTTTCTGCTACCAGTTGAAAGGGGAAACCTCTTTCTGGTGGAAGAATAACATCATTCATCTTGTATGCCATCAGTATGTCGTTGTCCATTATGTAGTCGATAGGTAGAGAAGTTGTGTACCCATCGTAGGCATGGAATATGAGCACTTCCGCATTTTCCAGGGGTTCCGCTTCTGCCAGCAAATCTCTGACCAGCACACCTTCCCAGAGAATGGTTACGCTCCATCCTTCCACGCAGTCCAATGTGACGACTTTTTTATAGTGCTGATATCTGTTCAAAACTTCATCATAAGTATAGCTTGTAGAGTTCGTTACCAGGCCGGTAATCCTTAGCGTATAACTTTCTACATCTATTTCCTGCGGACCTTTTATGGAATTTTCCCTGAAAGCATTTATTGATGAAAGGTCTTCGCCTTCATATTCTCTAACCTCAACAGGTGCTAGCCCCTCCGTTTGGCAACAACCCGTATTCACCCCAAACGCAATTATAGCCACCAGCACCAGGGAAAGGACGACAAACAAAATACCCCTGCGTGTCATTGCTTTTCTCATGCTTATACCTCCCTAAGTTTGGTTATACGTCAGTTTAATGATATAACCCGCCGCCATTGTTGTATGTGACTTTTATCCCAATATTGACTACCGTACCTTAATGTTAATCTTCAAACTCTGTGTTTTGCCCACCCCTTCTAAAGAGTAGGCCAAACCGGTTATGGTGTTGGTGATAATCTCCCAGGGTAAAATGGAGTTGAAGGAAGGCAGTTCGCATAAATTCTTTACAAGGATGGTTTCTTCAACAAAGCCTGTGCCGTAAATTGCATCTATTTCTGGCCCGACCCGGTAGCTGATTTGAAGGACAATCTATCCGACATTTAGCCAAAATGTTACCCGGTGTCCTCGCTTACTTGTAAAAACAGTTGCTCCGTCTTTGTGGTGTCTCTTGAGGGACTTGAACCACAACAGCCGCTATCTACCTCTGGGGCTCGATAATGACTTTTAGAGAGTCCTGAGCATGGGCGAGATTGCCACGTCGCCTGCGGCTCCTCGCAATGACAAACAGAAGTGGCCTGTTCCGAGCGTAAGCGAGGAAGCTCGCTCTGAGATTGCTTCGTCACTTCCGTTCCTCGCAATGACAAGACAGGAAGGACTCGCAATGACAAATAGACGGTCTTATGGCAATGACAACGCAAGCAGACAATGTGTCACCAATCACATGATGAGAGCACCTATTTGCAAAATGCTTTGTTTTGCTATATACTATCCGTAGTAGTTTCAGTTTAGGTTGTTACAAGCTTCTTATAATCTCTTGAGATTCATACCAAGTATTGGATGGCCAAGACTCTAGCTAAGATTTAAAAGAGAGGAGGTCATCCAATGAGTTTTCAGGACAAGTCGATTCAGTGTTCCGATTGTGGAACGACATTCACTTTTAGTGCTGGGGAACAAGAGTTTTTTGCGTCTAAAGGTTTGACCAACGAGCCCAAGCGTTGTCCTCAGTGCCGAAAATCCAAGAGACAACAGCATCGTGGCTCGGGCGGTAGCTGGACTAGCTACGCCGACAGGGCAATGCTGGGTAGAGAATACCAATAAGCATATTGGTAATGGTCAATCCAAGGTATATGGATTTGTTCAAATACCATCACAGTCCAAAGGTCAAGCCGCAATCGCTAACATCGCGGAAAAAAACTGAAGAACCGGGTTGTCAATGTTGTCGCGGCCTTGCCCCTTTCAAATAAAGATGGGGCGGCAATTTCCCGTACTGGTAATGATAATCTATCGAATAATAGAAGAGGAGAAGGAAAATATGAAATGATTTGAGCCATCTGGCCAATCATCCAGGCTTTTGACTCGCATTTCACCAAGGAGTTTAATGAATTTCGAAACCTTTAATTTGCATCCGAGCATCATGGCCGGTGTACGCGCGCTCGGCTATTCCGTACCCACACCAATCCAATTGCAGGTTATCCCGCTGGTAATGCAGGGGCGTGATGTCATTGGGCTGGCGCAGACCGGCACAGGCAAGACGGCCGCTTTCGTGCTGCCGATTCTGGAACGTCTGCGATCGGGTCCTCGAGGACGCGTCCGGGCTCTGATAATCTCCCCGACACGCGAGCTGGCCGAGCAGACCTGCGAGGTTATCAACAACCTGGGGAGCAGAACAGGATTGCAGAGTATTTCTGTCTACGGCGGGGTGAGCATGGAACGGCAGACCCGTGGACTGCGCAGCGGCGCTGAGATTGTCGCGGCCTGCCCGGGCCGTTTGCTTGACCACCTCTGGAAAGGGACTATCAGTCTGGCGGACCTGGAAGTCCTCGTCATTGACGAGGCCGACCGTATGTTCGATATGGGCTTCCTGCCCGATGTGCGCAGCATACTAAGCTGCATCCTGCACAAACACCAGACATTGCTTTTCTCGGCTACCATGCCTGACGATGTCCGGCGCCTGGCGCGTGAAATCCTACATGACCCGGTCACGGTGCAGGTTGACCTACGGTTACCTCCAAAGACGGTTTCACACGCTCTGTACCCGGTACAGCAGCACCTGAAGACGAATTTGCTGAAGCAAATTTTAAATAGAACCAGGATGGAGTCGGTGCTTGTCTTTACCCGTACCAAACACAGAGCCGAACGCGTGACACAGCAGCTGCTAAGAGCCGGCTATCAGGTGACTTCTCTGCAGGGCGATCTTCCCCAGAACCGCCGTCAAGCCGCGCTCGAAGGTTTCCGTAACGGCTCAATCAAGATTCTGGTGGCGACCGATATCGCCGCCCGCGGTATCGATGTCTTGAGCATTTCCCATGTCATCAATTACGATATGCCAGCAAGTACGGATGACTATATCCACCGGATCGGCCGTACCGGAAGAGTTAACAAAAACGGAGATGCGCTTACCTTTGTGACCAGTGCCGATGCTGATAAGATAGTCGCCCTTGAGCGGCTTCTCCACGCGCCGCTGAAGCGTCTGACACTTCAAGGCTTTGATTACGCCAGACCTGCCCCGGACGGAGAATCACCCACTTCGCGACAGCCACGACGGTATGGCGCAGAAAGCAAGAGATTGGTAAAACGTAGCCGGTGATACTCAATTGACATTCCATCGGAATGTGCAGGGTCCCCGGCCAAGTACTATCATGGCCCGGGGCATTTCCAAGGTCAGGAAAGCAGTCATCCCAAAAGCTTTGCTCTACTTAGCATCATGGTGTCCCTGGAGGGAGTGAAACCCGCGGCTGGCGGCATAAAAGGCAGCCGCTGGCTACCTCTGCGGCTCGATAATCACTTTTAGAGAGCCTTGAGCCCGGGCGACAAGCTGGAACCCCAGGCCTGCCTCCGCCAGCCCCAGCCGATGGGTAATCATCTCCCGCACACGTATTTTGCCAGCCTGTATCAGTTCCAGTGCTGCGGCATAATCCGCAGGGCTGCCACCATAGGAGCTGGTAAGTGTTATCTCATTACGCCAGAACAGGTCGTTCACCGATATCGGAACGCTAACGCCCGGCTCGGTGGGGGCAAAGAAGAGAACAGTGCCTCCCCGCTCCACCGACTCCAATGCCTGAGCTATGGCTGATGTCGCCCCGCTGCATATTACGACAAGGTCAGCGAGACGACCATTGGCTGCCTGACGCAGATAGGCTGGGGTATATTCCTTAGCCTGAATGGCAATATCGGCTCCAAATTTTCGTGCCGCCTTCAGGCGATAATCAACGATGTCCGTCGCCATAATGTAACCGGCACCTGAAGTTCGGGCCAGTTGTATATGGAGCAGCCCGGCAACGCCGCTGCCGATAACGAGCACACTTTGCCCCGGCTGTAGATGAGCTAATCTTTGCCCGCGGAGGACGCAAGCCAGCGGCTCAATAAAGGTCGCCTCTTCAGAAGATAGCTCGTCAGGTAAGGGAAATATGCCCTGGTCGACATTGATGCTCGGCAGTCGCACATATTCGGCAAAGCCGCCGGGGTCGAAGTTCGTCTGGCGCAGGGTATCGCAAACAGTGTGGTGTCCACTAAGACAATAATGACACGTGTTACAGGGAACATGATGGGCAGCACAAATCCGAGCACCCACTTTGTATTTCCCCACCCCCTCGCCGACAGCCGCAACCACGCCGGCAACTTCGTGACCTAAGACTAAAGGTGCTTTGTGCAGGCGATACCATTCCAGCAAATCGGTGCCGCAGATGCCGCTGGCCTCCACCTGCATCAGTACCTCGCCGGGGCTAATCTGTGGCACAGGCATCTCCTCCAGCCGTACATCCTGATTATTGTAATACATAGCTACGCGCATGGTAGTTTCCTCTCAACAGACCATAAGGCGGGGATAAACCACGCCACTACATCTATGCACACATCACACCCACCCTCCATCAAGATTGCTTCGTCGCCTTCGGCTCCTCGCAAAGACAGGAGGGATAAGATTGTTTCGGCCGGTTGAAGTCGGCTTCGCAAAGACAGAAGGGGTGTCATTGCGAGCCCTTCCTTTTTAAAATTTGTTAATCAACGGCTCATGTTTGCTGTTTAGGCCACCTCCATGCGAACCAGGCGATTAGTCCTGTAACCACAACTGTTGAACCAATAATCAGTATCTGGTGAGCAGATGGCGGTGCCAAATGCTCGGTTAAATGAACGATGTTAAGAATTGTAAAGACTATGCCCAGAACGAAGTTTGCCCAGCGATTTGCCGAGTCCTTCAAGGTCAGTGATAGGACAGCCATCACCAGCGGTACCCACCAGAAAAGAGCCATAAACAGAATCATCCCTGCGCTCAACTGCATCCCCTCTATCTCTGCTATGGCACCTGGCTCCAAAAAGTACAGTATACTATGAGCCGACATAGCCACTGCCATAAAGACCCACAGCACCGCAATTCTTGTCTTCCATCTCAAGATTTCCATAATTCATCACCTCCTTTTTCTTTTTTGCCCCCGTTTCGCCTACTGGTTTCGGCCGGCCGAAGGGCAAGAGGGCGACCACATGGCATCATGATTGACCGCCTTAGCTGCTCCTATTACATTGGCATTAACAATTCGTTCTCGTGACTCACGATGCACGCGTCTGACTTCGCAATGAGCTGCTGCCTCTCCGGGTCTGCAAACATCTTCTCCAAAAAGGCTTCCATTGCCGCCAGGCTATCAAACTCGGTGTCATAAACGAGGGTGTGCGCAGAGTCGCCACTAAGGCAGCCGTAGCGCTTCCAGGGAGACCCTCCTGCCCGAATTGCGATAGCTTCGCCCTTTTTGTCAACCTCCATATACTCTGCCATCTTTCCAGGAACGACTTTTACAGTGGTGCGCATTAATACTTTCATTGTACTCTCCTCCTACTCTAGATTTCGGGCATTAGAAATGGGACCAGCCTCTCCGCTGCCCGGAAGCGAACAAGCTAGCTTTGTTTTCCCATAGGCATCTCCTCCAGCCGTATATCTTGGTTACTGTAATACATAGCTACACGCATGGTAGTTTCCTCTCAGCAGACCATAAGGCGGGGATAAACCCCACCACTACATCTATGCACATATCACCACCCACCCTCCACCGAGATTGCTTCGTCGCCTTCGGCTCCTCGCAAAGACAGAAGGGGTGTCATTGCGAGCCCTTCTCAGATGGTTCGGGCAAAGTGAGCGAATGTAAGTTAACAGCCGCCTAAACAAACTCGGAGTCCGCCCAAACCCTACGTTATTATTCCTTCCCACTCTTCACATTATCGTATAGTTCTTGGGCCTGCTCTGGAGTAGCGTTCTCATGGATAATGGCGCGTATGGCTTTTATCATGGCCACGGGGTGCTCATTTTGCCAGATGTTTCTTCCCAGATTCACACCTATGGCACCTTTCTGGATGCCATTATAAACAAATTGAAGTACTTCATATTCCGTATTTACTTTGGGCCCACCAGCAATGACTATTGGAACGGGGCAGCCCCTTGTAACCATCTCGAACTTTTCACAGTAATAGGTCTTTACCACTCGAGCGCCCAGCTCAGCAGCAATACGACATGACAGAGAAAGATAGCGGGCATCACGCTTCTCCAGTTCTCTGCCCACAGCGGTAACCGCCATCACCGGTATGCCGTACCTTTCCCCTTCATCAACAAGCCTGGCCAGATTTAGCAAGGAATCGTGCTCATAATCAGTCCCGACGAAGATGGAGATGCCCACGGCACACGCATTGAGCCGGATGGCTTCCTCCATAGAGGTAGTTATCCCCTCGTTAGCCAGGTCCTTTCCCTCTACGCTGGTGCCGCCAGATACTCTGAGGATAATTGGTTTCGACTTGCCAGGGTCTATCGATGACCTTAAAATTCCCCTGGTAATGAAAATCGCATCGGTGTAAGGGAGAAGAGGTTCGAGAGTTTTGCGCGGGTTCTCCAATTTTCTGACAGGACCTTGAAAATACCCGTGGTCCACAGGCAGGAACAAACAGCGACCATCCGCCTGAATTAATTGCGCCAAACGGTTTTGCATCCCCCAATCCATAATAACGAGCCTCCTCTCTATGAGACTTTAGAACTATTATACCACAGGAACGCAGCAAACCGTTTCACCAGACACCCCACAAAGTTGCATATTCTTTCTGGAATAGGCTATACTTAACCAGAGAGCTTCTTGGTGACTCTAGCGGAGTGGAACCACCCGTTCCCATCCCGAACACGGAAGTGAAACGCTCCAGCGCAGACGATACTTAAGGGGAAACCCTCCGGGAAAATATGTCGTTGCCAAGAAGCTCTCATTTTTGCTGCTGAAGTCAATCTTTCTACCATTAGATGTCATCGTTCCTAGAGCATCAAGTGTGTTATTATTTATAAAAAGAGGGGGATGAAGAAATGAATGCAGTACAAACCTTTAAGCTCACCAAGGAGTTTGATGGCTTAGTAGCGGTGAACGGCGTTGATTTGGAGATAAAGAAGGGCGAGCTTTTCTCCCTCCTCGGCCCTAACGGGGCAGGGAAGACTACCACCATCAGGATGTTGTGTTGCCTCTTAAAGCCAACCAGGGGGACTGCTTCCATATTGGGCCATGACGTAGTTAGAGTACCATTTGCAGTTAAAAAGCTCATTGGGGTATCGCCACAAGATACCATTCTCTCTGAGCGCCTTAACTGCTGGGAGAACCTGGCTCTGATTGGCAAGGTCCATGGCCTGAGCTCTAACGAGGTAAAAGAACGTTCGAAGGAACTACTGGAGACGATGGGGCTTATGGAAAGGGCTAAAGACCAAGTGCGGAAGTTCTCCGGAGGGATGAAACGCAGGCTTAGCATAGCCATGGCTCTTGTTCCTGACCCCCAGGTATTATTTCTGGATGAACCTACCTTAGGCCTTGACCCCCAGGCAAGAAGAACCATCTGGGAATATATAGCTGGGCTTAAGGGAAAGAAGACTATTCTTCTCACTACCCATTATATGGAGGAAGCAGATTTTCTCTCCGACCGAATAGGGATTATTGACGAAGGAAGGGTTGTAGCTCTGGGTACGTCTCAAGAGCTAAAGACAAATCTCATCGAGATGCGCAGCATGGTCGTCTCAACAGAAAACCTCACCGCTGAGGTCCTGGAGGATTTGCGAAACAGATACTCCAAGCTGGAGAAGGTCAAAGGGAGGCTTAAGATTTACCACAAGGACTTAGACTTCAAAGAGATCGTGGACTATCTCCATTCTCGAGGAGTTACCGTTTATTCTGCTGCCTTAGAGCAGCCAACCCTGGAGGACGTCTTTATCCAGATAACGGGAAAAAGGCTTAGAGACTAGAAGGGAGGTAAAGGAAATGAAGTTCTGGGAAATTGGCAAAAGGAATCTGAAGGAGATTTATAGAAACCCTGTGCTTCTAGGCTTTCTCCTAGGAATGCCCCTTGCCTTTATGCTGGTATTTTGCGCCGCCGCTGGCGGGGGACAGGCCAGCCCTATTGCGATGAGCATAGTGGACGAAGATCACTCTCAAACCTCCTCTGCCTTTATACAATATCTTGGAAGCATAGAGGCTATCGAGCTGAATGAGCCGATATACAGTGAAAAATCTCAGGCCCAAGAGGATCTGGAGGACGGCAGAATATCATTCTATTTATTCATTCCCTCAGGATTTGAGGAGGCAAAGCAGGCCCAACAAACTGTCAACCTGGATTTGGCTTATAAAGCAGCCGATCCGATGATAGGTCTACAATTAAAACCTATGATAGAGGCTGTTGGCTCTGAATTCCTAGGAATGGCTCCCCCTTTAAATGTTGAGCTAAAAGGAACGGAAAGCAAGATAAAGAACGAGGTGGTCAATTTCTACTTTCCTGGAATAGCTGTCTTCGGACTTATGATTTTGATTGCCACAGGGGCAGAGATAATTGCCGGTGATAGGGAGAGAGGCTTTCTGGCTCGAATGCTTACCACCCCAGCAAGACCCTCGGATTTCATTCTGGGTTATTCCTTGCCCTTTATCCCGGTGCTCATCGTCTCCACGCTGATTTATCTTGGCGTGGGGATGGCAATGGGGCTAACTATAGTTGGCAATCTGGGGCATGCCTTTCTTATTTTCTTTCTTATCGGGCTTTGCTCTATCGGGATAGCGATGATAGTGGGTAGCTTAATCAAAAGCGAGTCTCAAGCAGGTGTTTGTTGGATCTTCATCGTTCCTCTGGCCATGATCTCCGGTGCCTGGTTCTCAACGGAGGGTATGCCCTCGGCTGTTAAAAGCGTTGCCGGGGCGTTTCCCTTTATCCATGCCATAGATGCCTCTCGAGCTGTTATCAACGGCTCCTCTCTCTCAGCTATCATGCCCGATCTTTACTGGCTTGTTGGCTGGGCAGTCGTCTTATTTGCTGCTGGGATTGCATTATTCAGAAGGACGATGGTGAGTTAGAACTTACTTTATAAAAAATAATCAAATGGTAGAGCTTGTATCCTATCACCTCTTTAATTGTGCCAGGTCGAACTTCAGGCCGTCTCTGGCGGCGATGACTGAGACTCCGGTCTCCTCAGTCAATTTTTCAGCCAACTCCCAGGGTTTAGCCCGCCACATGGTCATGCCAAAATGAGTAAGTATGGCTATCCTGGGCCTTAGCTCCTCGATTATGCTCCTGGCCTCAGGAAGAGATAGATGGTCGATGGGAGCTCCGGGGTTCAATCGGACCACATTGATAACCAGCAAATCACCTTCATAGTGACTGGCTAAATCATCAAAATATCTGGTATCGATAATCCAGGAGAAGGTATGCCGTGGCGTTTGGAAGATAAAGCCATATGTTTCTACTGGGTGCTTGTGCCTGATGGGGGTCCTAAAAGAAACATCGTTAATTGCATAGGACCCTCCTTCAGTTAAGACCTGAATACTCCAGGGATAAGACTGCAAATAAGAAAGGATAACAGGGTCTTGATTCAGGGCATCGGAGGGAGCAAAGACCATGCCACGCTTCTTTGTACCGCCGTCGGTCATAGCTTCAATCATGATATTAATATCCCCGCTGTGGTCTAAGTGTCTATGAGATAAAATAATAGCATCCAGTTTCGTGGGGTCGAGTTTTCTCTTGGCAGCCTGAACCAGGGAGCCAGGACCGGGGTCAAGGAGTATTTGAGTGTTACCAAGGTTAAGCCAGGCGCCTCCTGAAGCTAAAAACTGGTGAGCCACTACAAACCTGGCACCAGCGGTGCCCAGAAAGGTGATTGTGTCGCTTAAGTCAGCCACTGCTGAATTATAGCAAGGAAAGCTGCTAAAATGATAAAGTAGAGTTATAGAGAGACCTATGAGCTACGGGACAAACGGCAATCGCTTCGCTATTCAAACATTTAGCCTTTCCAGGAAATTCGGAGATTTGGTAGCAGTAGATGGCATAGATTTATCTATTAAGGAAGGTGAGCTATTCTCACTGCTAGGACCAAATGGCGCTGGCAAAACAACTGCTATCAAGATGCTATGCTGTCTGCTCAGACCGAGCAGTGGCACAGCCACGGTCATGGGTCGTGATATAAATGAGGATCCCATGGCAGTGAAACAAATAATAGATGTCTCGCCACAAGAGACAGCAATAGCGGAGCATCTTAACGCCTGGGAGAACCTGAGCTTGATGGGGGGGATACGTGGATTGGCGACAAAAGAGGTGAAAAAGAGGTCAGAGGAACTGCTGGAGATGGTAGGCCTGGCTAAGAGGGCAAAAGAGCAAGTAAGGAAATTCTCAGGGGGGATGAAAAGGAGGCTCAGCATCGCTATGGCTCTTGTTTCTGACCCCCAGGTGCTATTTCTGGATGAACCCACCCTTGGCCTGGACCCTCAGTCGAGAAGAGGTATATGGGAACATATAGCAGAACTTAAAGGTAAAAAGACGATAGTGCTTACGACTCATTACCTGGAAGAGGCTGATGCCCTGGCGGATAGAATAGCGATAATAGACGAAGGCAAGATAGTGGCCCTGGGAACTCCACAGGAGTTAAAAGACAGCATCTCCGATATGCAAGTAATGGTAGTTAAGGCAAAGAACCTGCCCCCGGATGTCATTGAGGGTCTAAAGAAGATATACCCAGAAGTAAAAACAACAGAGGACGGAATTGAGATTAGAGCTAAAGAATTGAGTTTCTACGAGATAGTAGATTATTTGCGCCCCCGGGGAGTTGCTATCCAGTCCACGTCTCTAAAACAACCCACTTTGGATGATGTATTTCTGCATCTTACCGGAAAAGAGCTAAGAGAATGAGATTCGTGGAATTGGCTAAGAGAAACTTCAAGGAGATGTTGCGGGACCCTATATCCACGGGCCTCGAACTAGGGATTCCCGCGGGTTTTCTGGTTATATTCTGGGCTCTGGGTCGGAGTATGGGAGACGAAAGCTTTCTCACTACTACCATGTTAGTACCTGGAATAGCGGTCTTTGGTTTTGCTTTTTTATTAATGTTTTCAGCCATGATGCTCGCCCGAGATAGGGAAGGCGCACTTTTATCAAGGCTCCTCACCGCTCCACTCAAGCCACGTGATTTCATCTTGTCTTACTCCTTGCCCTACATCCCCATGGTGATCCTTCAAATAGTGGTGTGCTTTGGCATAGGGGCTTTGCTGGGACTTGAGATGCTTGGAAATGCAGGCCTCGTTTTTCTCGTCCTTCTCGTCATGGGAATATGCTGTGTGGAACTGGGAATGATTCTGGGACTGCTTTTTAACGTGAATCAAGTGTCGGGCGTTGGCTCAGTGATAATAACCCTCGTAGCTTTACTCGGAGGAATCTGGATAGACATAGAAGCGATAGGAGGCGTGTTTTATAGCATAGGGAATGCTCTTCCCTTTGCCCATGCTATTGGTGCAGCAAGAGATGTTATGATAGGGGCTGGCTTCAGTAGCATTGCCACAGATTTCTACTGGGTTCTTGGCTATACCTTAGTGTTCTTTGCTTTAGGTACTTTCCTGTTCAGGTGGAGGATGGTGGAATAAAAAAGAGGAGGAAAAAATGAAAGGAGGTTGACAGATTATGTCTGAGAAGAAGGAACTTGTAGAAAAGGCAAGACGATTAGGCAGAGAATATATACTAAAATACGGAGGATGCGCCCCAGGCACGCTCATGGCAGTAGCTCACACTCTTAACTTGGAAGTCAGTGATGAAGTGTTCAAGGCCATGATGGGTTTTTCAAGCTTTGCGGGAGTATGCGGAAATGTATGTGGAGGGATAGCTGCGATGGGCTTAAGGTATGGGGTGGGCCTAGAGGATTTTGTGAAGAACCCAGAAATCGGTTTCTTATCTTTTGGGAAGCTAATGACAACCGCGAAGGTGCTGAGAGAAAAGTTCGTTGAAGAGTACGGCGGCTACTTATGCGACGACGTTCAAACGAAATTGTTCGGCAGGTGTAACATTTTTCCCACCTCTCCTGAGGAACTTGAGGCCTTCAGTAAGATGGATCCTGAGGAGCTTAAGACCTTCTATGAAAAATGTGGTTCTGCCACGGAAAACGCTGCCGGATGGACGGTGGCTGCAATACTTGAAATGGACGAAAAATGACAGGTTTTCAGTGCTAACACCGACTAGATGTAGACAAAATTATGGCGGAACTGGAAGCAGAAATTGCCCGGTTAATAAGGGAATACCAGGCTAAAACCGGAAAGCCCTTGACCATCGGCTTTGTCGAGTCGGCTACCGGCGGCAGGATAGTTGATAGGATAACTAACGTCCCCGGTAGTTCAGATTACTTCAAGGGCTCTGTAGTAGCTTACAGCAACGAAATAAAAATCGCCTTGCTTGGGGTAAAAAAGGCAACCATTGAAAATTACGGTGCCGTGAGCGAGCAAACAGCTTTGGAAATGGCTCAAGGTGGCAGAGAGCTCCTAGATGTGGACATATGCGTCTCCGATACCGGGATTGCCGGTCCCTCGGGCGCTACCCCCGAAAAACCACTGGGCTTGTTTTACCTCGGCCTGGCAGCCAGGGATGAAAGCATGAGTCAGAAGCATGTCTTTCAGGGAAATCGAGAGGAAAACAAGCGAGATGCTGCTGAAGCCGCGCTGAACATGCTGAAGCAATACTTGCTGCGGTGCTTCAGCATGTCAGGAATCAGTTCTTAGAAATGCATTAATGCCAAGCTGGAAACATAGCCAAATGCTGAAGACAAGGGTGTAGATATTAAGAGTAAAAGGAGGTTAAGGACAATGACAACCGAGAAGTTCACTGTAGAGGGAAGTCAAGTGGTTGAGAAGATCAAGGAGCTGATACATCAAGGAAATATCAGAAGAGTTCGTTTAATACATAAGGGGCGTCCCCTGATAGACATCCCGTTGACGGTAGGGGTTCCCGTAGCTGCAGCAACAGTCCTGGCAGCTCCACTACTGGCTGCGGTCGGAGCAATTGCCGCACTAGTCACAGAATGCACTATCGAGGTGGAAAGGGTAGAAGATACCCCGGAAGAGAAGGACGAAAAACAATAGAAAGCCAGCTACTCCCTGTGTAATGGTTCGGGTACTGAAAGCGATGCCGACCCGAATGCCCGCGTCCCACGCAGGATTATAAGGACAGGAAGGAGGTGTCAAAAATGAAAATCGAGGAAATAAGGGTTAGAAACAGAATACGAATGCGGGGACTGAAGAACAAAGGCATAATAGAAATTTCCCAGGACATCAAGACAGGTGATTTCGTTCTGATCATAAGCAAGGGGACTCATAAGAAGTGGTTCCTCTTCAACTTTCCGGAGGGAATGTGGAGAGCCAGCTGCCCGAAGGAGCAAGTCTTAGACGTGGTGAAGGATTTCTTGACTGAGAAAATTCTGAAGGATTAAAGTCCACCCCTCAAAACAGGGCGAAGGGGTAACCTTTTTTTCAAGGTAAGAAGCGAGGGAAGCTTACGCGGCTGAGCGTAGAATAGAATAGCCTCTTTGAGGTATACTTTACATAGCATGACAGCCTTCGATACGAGTGAAATAAAGTTCAAGGCAAAAAGCAATTTCACCGATACCTGGATAGCTACGGCAAAGCTTATCCCCACCGAGACTAAAATCTCTCTGACGAGGGAAGGCAAACCCCATCTTGTACGGGAACTAATTCAAAAATCTCGACAAATATTGCTAAACCTAGGCTTTGACGAGGTCGAGAATCTCACAATGCTGCCCGACAGCGATGTGGTCAAGCAGTATGGACCGGAAGCTCGAGTTATTCTCGACAGGGCTTTTTACTTAGCTGAATTGCCTCGCCCTGACATAGGGCTGAGCGCGAAAAGAATAGCTCAACTAAAGAAGATAGCAGAGGAAATTGATATTGAAAAATTGCAGACCATTTTGAGAAATTATAAAAAGGGGGAAATCGAGGCGGATAATCTTATCGAAGAGCTCATTGCTGGACTGGGCATCACTGATTACCAGGCTACAGAGCTCCTGGATAAGGTTTTCCCCGAGATAAGAGAACTGCAGCCAGTGCCCTCCAACAAGACTCTGAGAAGTCACATGACGGCTACCTGGTTTCATTCCTTAGCAGCATTACAGGACAAAGCCAGCTTTCCAGTCGCTTTATTCTCTGTGGGTCCCAGATATCGCAACGAGCAGAGAGAAGATGCCCGGCATTTGCGAGTCCACCACTCAGCATCCATCGTGGTTATGGATCCCGAAATGTCTTTAGATGCGGGAAGGACGATTACCAAGGATATTATGCAGCAATATGGCTTTTCCGACATCAAATTTGAGACCAAGATAGCAACATCCAAGTACTATGCCCCCGGGCAGGAGCAGGAGGTCTTCGTCAAACATAAAGGGAGCTGGCTCGAGATAGCGGACATTGGAATGTTCTCGCCGGTGGCCTTGGCCAATTTCGATATTAAATACCCCGTGTTCAACGCCGGATTTGGCATTGAGCGACTGGGGATGCTTATTTATGAAATAGACGATGTGAGGAAACTAGCATATCCCCAATTTTCTGTAACGGAGTATTCTAACGAGGAGATAGTTAAATCTCTTACCTATATAGCCAGCCCTCAGACAGCCCGGGGGCAGAAAATAGCCCGGGCAATTGAGGAAACCGCCCGAAGGCACAAGGACGAGATTGCCCCATGTGAGTTTTTGGCCTGGAAAGACAAGTCTGTTGAGGTTAAAGTTGTCGAAACAGAGGCCGGCAAGAGATTAATCGGTCCCGCTGGTTTCAACGAGATTTGCGTTGCCAATGGCGCTATTTATAGTGATATTGTGCCTTCAGGAATACACACCGGCATAAACTATATGCGTGCTATAGCCACGGGTGTCGCCGCAGCAATAGAGAATAGCAACGATAACTTAACTTATCAGGTGAAAGGAATAAAGCATCTTTCTGACCTTAATCTCCAGATTCCCGAAGCTGTTCGACAACATATTGAAGGGCAGCAGAAGAAGATAGGGGTTGCTGGCGCTGTATTTGTGACCATAGAGTCACGCCCTGTGAGAGGGAAAAGTGGCGAAGCAAGCAGAAAATAAATCATTGCAAAAACTCGCTAATCTACAAAGGCAACATAAGGGTCTTATTAACCTCATGCCTCTACAGACAGGTGGCATGCTTACCGATGCTGCCAAGGAGGCTTTAATAGAATTTGGGGATGGATATTCTGTGTGTGATTTTTGCCAGGGCAGTTTGTGTAATGTAACCAATCCCCCCATCCGAGACTTTGTCCAGGAGCTTCTACCTCAATTCTTAGGCTGTGAAGTTGCCACCATAACCCACGGAGCCCGAGAAGCTAAATTCATGGTCATGCACTCTCTAGCCAAGCCCGGGGATTCAATTCTTGTTGATGCCAACAGGCATTACACAACTGTCGTCGCTGCTGAAAGGGTGGGGCTAAATGTGATCGAGGTGCCTCATTCCGGACATCCGGAATTTAGAGTCGACGTTAACGAATACGCACCGCTCATAAAAAAACACGCCCCTAAGCTAATTCTATTAACTTATCCAGACGGTAATTATGGAAATCTTCCTGATGCCAGAAGGCTGGGAGAAATCGCCCAGGAATACAACATTCCTTATATCCTTAACGGGGCATATGCTGTGGGCAGAATGCCTGTAAGTATGGAGGAGATAGGGGCTGATTTCATTATTGGCAGTGGGCACAAAAGCATGGCCTCTGCCGGACCCGTTGGGGTATTGGGGATGAAGAAGAAATGGGAAGAGACAGTGTTGAGAAAATCCGGCAAATATAGCAATAAAGAGATTGAGCTTCTCGGCTGTACTGTAAGGGGGGTTCCTCTAATAACACTCATGGCTTCCTTTCCCTATGTGAAAGAAAGAGTTAACCATTGGGATGAACAAGTATCCAAAGCACAGTGGTTTTCCGCTGAGCTTGAGAAATTAGGCTTTAAACAATTAGGGGAAAAACCACACAGGCATGACTTGCTGCACTTTGACACCCCTGTGCTCTACGAAATCTCCAGGCGGGTTCGAGAGAGGGGATATTTCCTCTATAAAGAATTAAAGGCAAGAGGCATTTGGGGACCACAGCCAGGCATGGCAAGGTCCTTCAAACTCTCCACCTTTGCTGCTGATAGACAGCAGCTAGGGTTTGTTATAGATTCCTTTAAGGCCATCCTGAATAAATATAGTTAGCGTACCCGGGCAAAAATCTCAGGGTGTTCTTGGGCATAGGCTTTTTTCAAGTGCTGCAAAGATTCTTGGAATGGCATAGAGGCAATATTATCCGTGCTCATGATTACAGCGTCCTCTCCATCGCTTGAATAATATTTCAGGCGCCTCCCTACCACTTGGAAGCCATACTTTCTATAAAGTTCCTGAGCTATTTCATTAGAAGCACGCACTTCCAAAGTGACTGCATTAGCATTCACTATCTGCGCCAGTTCAATGGTTGCGATGAGCAAACCTTCACCTATGCCAAGTCGCCGATAACCATTTCTGACACCAATGGCAATGATATGTGCCTCCCGCATCAGCATCCAGAAGCCAGAAAAGCCAACTATGTCTTCCGATGTGTTAAGACGATGCCTATAACTGAAGAGTCGTTTGAACCAAGGCAGTTTCGGCATCGCTTGTCCCTCGGATTCTGGCACATGCTTCTCCTTACAAGCCACTACATAGCGGATGGATGGATTGTCAAGATCCTGCTTATATGCTGATTGAGAGCGAAACATCCACTCACCAGGGAAAGCCTCTCTATCAATTTGGGCTACCTGGGGGATATCCTCATACTCCATAAAGCGGATGATATAATATGTGCCTGGCATCAATTGAAATTTTAGCATAGTATCAGGGTTCTTAACCCTGCTCCCTTCTTCCATTACGGCAGACAATTCGGCGTCTCAGTCCCCTACGCTTTTTCACCTTAAAACCTGCACTCTAGTGTGCAGTCCCTCAAATTGATTGTCCCTCGAATCCCAAATCATTCACGCTAGAAAGCACAGCCGTGCTAAATTATTGCACTGGCCAGAAAGGCTTGCTAAAATAGCCCAAGAATTAAAAGGAGCGAACTGAATTTTCAGGGCGAACTTAATAACCAGGTTGTAGTTATGATAGATTCTCCTGTTTTAGTGCTTAATCAGAGTTATGAGCCCCTTAACGTATGTCGCACGCGTCGGGCTATAGTGCTAGTGTTTCGGGGCAAAGCCGAAGTGCTGGAAAATAACAGAGGTGAGCTTCACTCTGCTAACCTCGTATTTCAGATACCTTCAGTAATCCGACTCGTCTATATGGTTAGGCGTCCTCGCCATCAGAAAAAATTAAGCAGGCTCGAGGTATTTAACCGTGACCATTACACCTGTCAGTATTGTGGTAAGCAAACCAAGGAGCTTACCTTAGACCATGTTATTCCACGGCGGCGGGGTGGAAAGCACGCCTGGGACAATGTGGTCAGCGCCTGTATTCCTTGCAACAGGCACAAAGGCGGACGTACACCGGATGAAGCAAGGATGCGATTGCTGCGCCAGCCACATCCTCCTCGCAATGATGGCTTCTATATTCCCTATCACCTTCTCAATAATCATGGTGAATGGCAAAAATATCTACCCTCTTTGAATTAACTTAACCCCAAAAAGTCTAGTGACTTTTTGGGGACCCCCTCAATTTGCTCTAAGTTTAATCGGGTTCCTAAGAAAACTACAACTTCCCTTCTGGATGAATTAATTCATTCAGAGCTATCTCTTTCACCATCCCATCTTCCAATTGTACTGTTAGCGTTTCCTTTAATAAGTTAGCGCTGATTACCGTGGCTTTACCCCAGGGAGTCAATACTTCCTGTTTCGGCTGAGGCATCTGCTTTTTCATAGCTGCGTATTCCTTGCTTTCATATGACAGGCAACAAAGGAGTCTTCCACAGATGCCCGATATCTTCATAGGATTCAAGGCCAAGCTCTGTTCCTTAGCCATTTTAATAGACACCGAAGCAAAGCTGGTGAGAAAATTCTGGCAACATAAAGGATAGCCGCACTTGCCTATGCTACCCAACAGCTTAGCCTCATCCCTTGCCCCCACTTGCCTTAACTCTACCCGTCTTTCCAGAGCATAGCTCAATTTCCGAACCAGGTCTCGGAAGTCCACCCTCTCCTCAGCGCTGAAGAATATGGTTAGGCGCTCATCCTGGGAATCATAGCGAGCCGCCAGCGGCTTCATCTTTAACCCAAGTTGGGCTGCCATTTCATGGCACTTGCTTAAGGCTTCTTTTTCCAGGTTCCGCCGAGCTTCCTCTAAATCCTCCACCTCCGCCTGGCGTACTACCTTCATTAATTGCTCGCCTGGTTGGGACGGGGCTTCCAGAGTAATAACTTTAGCCACATCCAGACCACGACCAGTATCCACCACTACATAATCGTTTACTTGCAGTGATATCTCACCAGCGTCACAGTAGACTAATTTCCCTCTAGAGTGGAATTTAACTCCAATTATGTTAGCCATCGAGATATATTATATTCTAAACCGGCAATGACATTCTCGTTCAGGATTTTACACTCAGCTTTTTCCTGGGTAAATTGAGCATCAGCCATTCTAATGCTAAACGGGGATTAACATTCTTAGAAATTTCTTCCTGTAGCAAGCAAAGATTAGCAAGAAACCCTTTAATCTCGCCCAGACTTAATCCCCTGGCTTGTTCTTCCAGAGCTATCTCATAATCTACATTGATGATAGCCTCCTTGCAACCACCTTTAATGAGCATCAAATCACGCCACCAGTCGAGCCAAATCTCTACTATTTCTGCCCCGGCTCTCCGGTTCTGGCTAAACTGGCTTGCTAGCTCTTGGGCATAGGCAAACTTTTGCTCTAAGCTGGCACTTAATAAAGAGACCAGCCTGGCTATCCTTTGGGAACGCTGCTCTAATATATCGTCATTTGCCAAAGCGGACACTGCCCAGCCAAGGCGACCATGACACAATTGAGTCAGAAGCTTCGCTTTGTTAGCATCAACCTTATACGAGTTGACGAGTACCTCCTGTACTCGCTCTGATGACACAGGCTTCAATTCCAGCCGCTGACAACGTGAAATAATTGTCGGCAAGAGGTGCTCTTCCTCAGCAGCTAATAAAAGCCAAACCACCCTTGGTGGCGGCTCTTCTAATATCTTGAGCAAGGAATTAGCCGCCTCAGTAGATAGATATTCCGCCTCATCAATGATAAACACTTTGCACTTACCTTCATACGGTGGCAGGTTGGCTAAGCGTTGCAGCCCTCGAATATCATCGATGCCAATCTCCGTTTTAGAATCCAAGCCAATAGGGGTGACATCGGCGTGCTTGCCCTCTAGGATTCGCTGGCAGGAGCGGCATTGACCGCAAGGTAGTTCGGGGCCATCGCAATTTAAGGCTTGCGCCAAATTGATGGCTAAAGTCCCTTTGCCCACATGCCGCGGCCCTACCAAAAGATAGGCGTGGGCTATAGCATCGGTTTTAAGACTGTAATCCAGCAAAGATAAAATCTTATCCTGTCCTATAACTTGCCACATCTTAAATCAGGTCCAGATTCATCATATCCTGATAAGTTTCCCGGCGCCGAATAAGGCACGCTCGACTTTCTTTCACCATAACTATAGCTGGCCTGGGCAGGACATTATAATTGCTCGCCATGGGGATGGAATAAGCGCCACAAACTGGAATAGCTATGATGTCACCGGGATGCGCTGAAGCCAAACTTGCATCCCTTACTAAGATATCACCAGACTCGCAGAGCTTGCCAGCAATAGTAACCATGTCTCTTGCCGCCTCCAAAGCTTTGTTAGCCACCAGAGCTTCATATTTAGCTCCATAAAGAGCGGGGCGGATATTATCGCTTATGCCGCCATCGACACAGACATATTTCTTTATGCCAGGTATCTCCTTTATCGCCCCGACTTTATATAATGCCACTCCGGCCTGGCCGACAATTGCCCTTCCTGGCTCGATAATGAGCCGGGGGCGACTCAATCCAAGTTCCGAAATAAGACCATTCAACTTGCCAGTTAGAGCCCTAGCATAATCAGCTATTGTAGGCACCTTAGAGTCCAGAGTGTACGGAACGGCAAAACCGCCACCGATGTTGAATTCGCTGAGTTTAAGATCAAATTTCTTGCCCGTTTCCAGGGCAAAGCGAAGCACAAGCTCCATAGCCAGTTCATAAGGCTGAACCTCAGACACCGGGGAGCCGAGATGGAAGTGAAAGCCCAAAAGGTTAAGGTTGGAGGCTGACAAAGCCTGGTTTACCGCCTCTTCAGCTTGTCCGGTAGCCAAAGGAAAGCCAAATTTACTCTCCAAAGTTCCCGTGGTAGTATATTGGTGAGTGTGAGGGTCGACCCCTGGAGTGAGGCGAAGCAAGATATTCTGGCTAATCCCCCTCTCCCCAGCCAATCTATCAAGCAATTCAAGCTCATAGAAGTTGTCCACCACAATTCTGCCAACTCCCAAATCCAGGGCCAGATTTAGCTCTTCCGGCGTCTTGTTGTTGCCGTGGAAATAGACCTTGTCCAGAGGAAAATCCACGGAATGGGCGATGCTAAGTTCTCCCCCAGAGACGACGTCGAGTCCCAGGCCCTCTTCCTTAAATATGAGAGCCAAAGTCTTGTTCAGAAAAGCTTTGGAGGCATAAATGACTAAAGCATCAGGATAATATTTGCAGAACTCTTCTTTGAATTCACGGCACTTATGACGGATGGTGGACTCATCGAAAAGATAGAGCGGCGTGCCGAATTCGTTAGCCAGGTCAACAACATCGCAGCCGCCGATGTAGAGATGGCCTTCTTTACTCATATCAGCGGTTAAAGGGAAAAGGGCTAGCTCAGGCGCTCTGCCTGTGTTCATGTTGATATGGTAGCTTGTAATGCCCAGGTAAGTCAAAAAAATTGAATGAATTCTCGACGGCTGGTTAGAAAGCCCAATGCTCTCCTGGGATTCCGCCCTCGTTTAACTCGAAGGTTACGATGAATTTCCCAATGAAGCTATCCCCAAAATTTCTGATAACGTCTTGCGTATTTGCGAGGTGCTGAAGATATTTAGGTGATATAGAGAACCGTCAATACACTGCCGCGGTGACCTTTACTTATAACTGATAAGCAACAACTCTTGAACAGGAACATAAGCCTTTCCTTCTTCGGCAGCAAGTCTTGCCTTTAAGTGTATCATTTGATCAAGTGTCATCCCACCCTCAAGAATGAAGTACAGGTCTTGACCTGTAACAGCAATTAGATTTGTAGGACGACCTTTGGAAAATGCCTCTAACCCTTCCTGACTGAAACCTGAATAGCTAATGAAAATACCTCTGGACCAAGTGGCTTTACCCCCAACTTTACCGTGTAATGCAAGTAATTCTGTATTTCCAACAAAAGCGTTTTGCCATTTCGCCTCAATCAAATATGTATTTCCTTCAAATTCAATACTGCCATCAATTTGCTCACCAACCAAGCGGAAAGGTGAGCGAGCTTGCATACCGAAAGCATTAAAAAGAGTGGTAAGGAACTTCTCAAAAGCGTAGCCTCTTTCTTGTGGCGCCAACTTCTCTAGATTCAGAAGATCGTTTAAAAGTAGTGGCAAAGTATTTTTCAGAGTCTCCATTTTGGCTGCAGCAACCTTGTCTTTTTCCGGTCTTATTGACGGTAAACCCTGCAGGAACTCCGAATCCCATAACTCAGGTATTTTAAATCCTAATTTTTTAATGAGTTCGTTTAGCTGTTCAATCTCCTCTTTTGTAATAGGATTTGATGTGCCTCGATATTTCAGTCCACGGGTTACAATCTGGATCATTAAAGGACAAAACTTATTCCTTGCTTGTGAAAGAGTGCCTTCAAGAAGTGCTGCAATCGCAGGCCGTTTGCTTCCGCCACTCCAAAATCTTTCTAAACCTAAATCAATAGCAATGCCAGCGAATGAAATAGATTGATCAGCAAATGGATGTGCCTTCCCTGGTAGGAAAGGGTAGAGGAAGTCTGCCAATTCTGAGATAGTTTGTGTCTCACTTAAAGTAAGATTCATATTTACTATCACCCTTAATCACTAACACCACAGTGGTGCATAACGTTTCCACTATATACGACATTCATCGATAGGCTAATGGCCCGAAGGGCAAGGTTGCTAAACAACCGCATAGTCGCTCGCCTTGTATCCTTTAATTTCATCCCTTTCTTGAGTATCTTAAATCTTTAAGCATTTTCCCAAAAAGTAGAGAGTAAAGAATAAATGCCAATATATGAACAGGAGCAGGTATATGAGATCCAATGGTTATATCAATATAAGATGAAATGATAGATAGTATGCTATATATCATTGAAGGTAAAAATGAGATTAAAAAAATTCCTAATAATGCTGAATGCTTAGAATAAAAACCGAACCTTTTCATTCGTTTAAATCCTATATCATCCCAATAATGTTGCCAGCCAATCCAATACCGATCGTAATTATTGTTACTTTCAGCACATCTGTATCCAAGTATATCAGGGATTCGTTTTTCCTCAATTTCTTCTTTCATATATTTACCTTGAACCTCAAGGTTACGCTGTTCCCAAATGTAACGAAAGATGAAAGGTGAAACAAGTAGTGGGGCAATATAAAGAATATCGGGTACATGTTGTGCTACTATGTACCCATAGACAGCTGAAAGCACAAGTACCATAATATAAAAGAGTTGTAACTGACGGTCAGAACACTTAATAATTTCATTTCTTAGAGTCTCATACTCTTTTAAGACGGCATTTAATTTGTCTTGCGTAGAGATATTAGATTCAGAATTCTTCATAGAAAACCCCCATTAAATGTGTGAATAAGGACTTCTTCGTTCGATATTCTTCATTATTCATCAGGCGAGTTATTTCGCACAATATTGGGTATGTGAACTGCAAGTTTCCCTAATCCAATTTACCCATTGCTATGATAGTGCTTCCCATCATGCCCTTGCCACACGAAATCCCACCATAATCGCCTGATCCGGCTCAGAGCTTTAGTTTCGCTATTACAGCGTCGGCTACCTGACTGGTGCCCACCGCAGCGGCGGGGTCGAGCTTCAAATCATAGGTGACATGCTTGCCCTCAGCTATGCCCTCAGCTATAGCGTTTTCCAACTTGTCGGCGCTATCCTTTTCTCCCAGATAACGCAGCATCATCACCCCGGAGAGCATCGTAGCCATGGGATTGGCCTTATTTTGCCCGGCGTATTTGGGGGCGCTTCCGTGGGTAGGTTCAAAGATAGCTACCTCATCCCCGATGTTGGCTCCAGGCGCTACGCCCATGCTGCCGACCAGCCCAGCACAGAGGTCCGAAATTATGTCGCCGTACAAATTGGGCAGCACGAGGACGTCAAACATCTGAGGCTTCCTGACCAGCTCCATGCAGGTTGCGTCCACCAGCATATCGCTAAATTCTATGTCGTTATACTCTTTGGCTACTTCACGAGCAGTATCCAGAAAAAGCCCGTCGGAGAATTTGAGTATGTTAGCCTTGTGAACCGCAGTAACCTTTTTTCTGCCGTTCTGCCGGGCATATTCAAAGGCAAATTTGACAATTCGCCGGCTGGCTGTTTGAGATATAACCTTCAAGCTCACCGCAGAATCTTTTCTTATCTCTTTCCCAGTAACATCGAAAACAAACTCCAGCAACTGCTTTGTTTCTGAATCACCTTTGGCAAATTCGATACCGGCATAGAGGTCTTCGGTATTCTCCCTGACCACTACTATATCCACGCCTTTGAACGGGGTTTTTATACCAGGGTACACCTTATATGGACGAAGACAGGCATAAAGGTCTAAGGTCTGCCTCAAGGCGACATTGACGCTCCTGAAGCCAGTGCCTATGGGTGTGGTCACCGGTCCCTTGAGGGCGACCTTGTTTTTCCTTATGGACTGGAGAGCCTGGTCAGGGAGAGGTGTGCCAAACTTATCTTGAGCCTGACCGCCTATAATAACAGTGTCCCACTGGAACTTGACCCCCGTAGCTTCCAGCACCCGCCGTGTCGCCTCAGCCACTTCAGGGCCTATGCCATCGCCGGGGATAAAAGTTACTCTATGCTGCATCTCTTATATCGTAACACAACTCTAAAAAGAGATTCTTCGCCCCGCTCAGAATGACAATCAGGATGGTTATGACTTATAGCTTGAAGTCCCTATGCTTTTGTATATAAGGGATAAGCCCACCTTCTTTAAGGATGGCGGACATTATCGGTGGCATTTTACTACAGCTTAATGTAAAACCAGAGGTCAAATTAACAATCATACCACCTGTCAAATTTATCTCCAGTTCATCGCCGTCGCTGATTTTATCGGTGTCGCAAAGCAGGACAGGCAAACCCTGGTTTATGGCGTTCCTGAAAAAGATGCGTGCTGCCGATTTGGCTAAAATAGCGCCCACTCCCGACATTTTGATTACTACCGGAGCATGTTCCCGACTGGAACCCAGACCAAGATTTTTGCCCGCAACTAGAAAATCACCCGACTTTACCCTTGAGGCAAATTCAGGCGCAGTATCCTCCAGAATATGCCTGGCGAGTTCAGGCAAGTTGCTCCTCAAATGGGCAAACCTGCCGGGAATAATATCGTCGGTAGAGATGTTATCACCCAGTTTAATAGCTTTACCCTTTAGCACCAAATCAGGCATCACGTAAATTCCCTGGGGTCAGTAATCTCGCCCCTTATAGCTGAGGCGGCGGCAGTTGCCGGGCTAGCCAGGTATATCATAGCCTCGGGGTTGCCCATCCTTCCCTTAAAATTACGATTGGCGGTGGAAAGGCAAACCTCGCCATCTCCCAATACCCCCTGATGGAGACCGAGGCAAGCAGCACAACCCGGCGGTAGAATAGCTGCTCCAGCTTCAATTAAGCTCTGGATATAGCCTTTCTCTATAGCTCGAATGAGCACCTGCCTCGAAGCTGGCGCTATAAGCAATCTAGTACCGGGATGCCTCTTCTTGCCCTTAAGAATCTCAGCAGCCACAGCTAAATCCTCCAAACGTCCGTTAGTACAGGTGCCAATAAATGCCTGCTGGATTTTGACCCCTTTTACTCGAGTCACTGGACGGACGTTATCCACAGCGTGAGGAAGCGAGAGCATTGGCTCAAGCTGGTCGAGATTCACGGGTATGACTTTCTCATAATTTGCCGCAGTATCGGGATATAGCGGCTTGTAATTGTCGCCCCGTCCATATTCCATGAGGAAGTCCTGGGTGATTTTATCGCCGGGAAACAAGCCAACCTTGGCCCCAGCTTCCACAGCCATATTGGCGATAGTGAGACGCTGCGACATAGTCATCTGAGCCAAGGCTTCGCCACCAAATTCCAAAGCCTTGTAATTAGCACCATCAGCGCCAATCTGGCTAATGAGATACAGAATTAAGTCCTTGGCATAAACTCCCCGAGTGAAGACGCCCTTGAGGTCAATGAGAAAACTTTCCGGCACCCGAAACCAGGTTTTACCTAAGGCCAAGGCTACAGCAACATCGCTGGAACCCATGCCAGTGGCAAAAGCTCCTAAAGCACCACCAGTAACAGTATGAGAGTCCGCACCCACAATGATATCCCCTGGATTGGCGAAATTTTCCGCTACCAACTGATGACATATACCTTCGCCTACCTCGTAGATGCGACAGCCTGTTTCCTCAGCGAAGCGGCGCAGAAGGATATGGTCATTAGAAAGCTGCTGAGCGGGACTGGGAGCAGCATGGTCCAGGAATATTATCGTTTGTTGCGGCTTAGCCAGAGCTCCAAAACCGCTTTCCTTAAACTGTCTTATGGTGAGGGGTCCAGTAGTATCCTGGACGAAAGCCAAATCCACATCTGCAATCACGACGTCCCCAGCTTCGGCCTCGCCGTGTGATTTAAGGCTGAGAATCTTCTCAGCTAATGTCTTGCCCATATATAGCTCCTAAATAATTGCGCATCAACCCTTCAGACTATTCCTCAGGAGTATAAAATCCTAAATGCTAAGCTCTAAATCCTAATTTCTAAACTCTAAACAAATCCAAAATTCCAAATTTAAATACCAAAACTCCTTTGTTCTAGATTTTGGTCATTGGATCGGAGGAACTAAATTTCTTCCTTTCTTTTGTTTAGGATTTCGAATTTCGGGCTTAGGGTTTGTCATATTTTGCTCTGTCATTTTTCCCTTTGCATTTTGATATTGGAATTTACCTGCATCCTCGTCTTCTCCTTTTTTATTGCCTTACTATTTTAATCGTTTCCTTCTGCTATAATCAATAACATGCCTGATTACAACCCAAGCAAGCTAGGTTCCACCCGATGCGGCAGGAGCATCTTTTACTGGGGCAAGCGAACTTATGTCATGGGCGTGATAAATGTTTCTCCTGATTCCTTCTCTGGCGATGGACTGGCAGATGTTGAAGAAGCCGTAGCCAGGGCAGAACGATTAGCCTCCGAAGGAGCTGACATAATCGACATCGGCGGTGAATCTACACGTCCTGCCTCAGCTCCGCTTTCACCCGACGAGGAACTACAGCGGGTGATTCCTGTTGTGGAAAAGATAGCTCAGCAGATATCGGTGCCACTAAGTGTAGATACCTATAAGCTGGAAGTAGCCCGTCAGGCTTTAAATGCCGGAGCCAACATGATAAACGACATCTGGGGACTGCAGAAGGAGCCCAGGCTGGCCGAGTTAGCAGCTCAAAAAGGTGTGCCAATTGCTTTGATGAGTAATCAACGTGATTCCCCATGCCGCGACATTATGTCAGCGGTTATTTCCGATTTGAAAAGAGCCATCAAGCAAGCATTAGACACAGGAGTGCCCTGGGAGAATATCATCGTCGACCCGGGCATAGGTTTCGGCAAGACACAGGAGCAAAATTTGGAAGTTTTGCAGCGCCTGGAGGAACTCCAGGCGCTGGGCAGGCCTATCCTTCTGGGTAGCTCACGCAAGTCTTTTATAGGCTGGGTGCTCGATTTAACTCCTGAACAAAGGTTGAATGAAATGGCATTCGTTCCACCCGGCGACCAGCGGCTGGCAGGAACGGCGGCCACCATAGCCATCGGTATCGCCAAGGGCGCTGATATTGTTCGGGTGCACGATGTCAAGGAGATGGCACGCGTGTGCAAGATGAGCGATGCTCTTGTGAGAGGCGTGTAAGCGAATTGGCCATTGCCTATCTTTGTCTGGGCTCAAACCTGGGAGAACGGAAAGAAAACCTCTGCCAGGCTTTAACATCGCTTTCTCTAAAAGTAAATCTTGAGGATGTTTCATCCATTTATGAAACTGAGCCAGTAGGCTACAAGGAGCAGCCGTTGTTCCTCAACCTGGTCTGCCGAATTACCACCAATTTGTCTCCTGAGGAGCTTCTCCATCTCGCTAAAGACATTGAAACCAGAATGGGCAGAGCTCCCAGCGGGCAAATAAATTCACCTCGCCCTATAGATATAGATATCCTTTTCTACGACAACAAGATTATGGAAACTCAGAACTTAACTATCCCGCACCCCCGCTTAAAAGACCGGGCTTTCGTTCTTATACCATTAGCGGAAATCGCCCCGGACTTGGTTCATCCCAAGCTGGGCAAGAGTATTGCCCAATTAGCTAACGATGTTAAAGGACAAAAAGGGGTGCGAAAATGGTATTATATGAAATGACATAAATACCTGCGGATGGCAAAGGATACCAAAAACAGGAGGCTAGCAATGGGAACTAAGGGAAGAAAGAATGTTAAAAAAACCAAGCAGAACAAGGAAAAGAAGAAATAGGAAGGAATAGAGATAAATATTAACTCCTAAACTCTAAACAATATCAAACACCCAAAATCCAAAGGAACTAAACCGTTTAGAACTTGAATTTTAGATATTATTTAGGGCGCAATATACACAGGAGGCATTAATGTATCAGCTATTTGTGGAAGAGCACTTTGATGCCGCCCATTACCTCCCGAACTATCATGGTAAGTGTGAAAGACTACATGGCCACCGTTTCAAGGTAGTAGCTCGCTTAGAAGCAGCCAGGCTCGATGAGACTGGCCTGGCTTACGATTTCGTCCAGCTAAAGCAGCACTTGAGGGAAATCCTGGCTCAATTCGACCATACTTGCCTGAATGATGTGCCTCCCCTTGATAAGATTGGACCCTCCAGCGAGAATATTGCTGCCACTATATATGATGCGCTCCAGCCCCGTCTTTCCAGCTCTCCGGTAAAGTTGGTGAATGTAGAAGTTTGGGAATCGCCCACAACAGGCGTGGCGTATAGCCCTTAACGAACCCTGATTCGCATCTGGACGGACTTAACCATGGCTCCCGGGGAAACCGCAGGATTTTCGCGGAATGGTTTTGAGCTAAGTTTGCTGCTCCGGCGGTAACAAATTGGGAATTGTATCTACAATGGGGTAGGAATGGTTGCAATTAGAGCAATAAAGGGAACCCCTGACTATTTCCTCCCCCTCTTCTTCATCCACTTTAAGCTCCAAATCCCCTTTACATACGGGACAGGCTAAGATTTGCATCAGTTCTTTTTTCATTTCAGATTCCAATTATATCATATAAGCAGCGAAACTAAATAAGAAAGTGCTATAATATTCGGCAGGAGAATAAAATGACAATGCAGATTAAAAAGACTTATAGGGGCTTAAATCCTGGGATGCTCTGCGATGAGGTACAAGGCTTGTTGCAGAAACGAGGGATTATAGCTGTTGAGACTGAGTCGCAAACATATGGTCTTCCCAGCGGCGACACTCAATCGCGTACCACGTTGGCATTAAAAACACAGGCCGAGCAAGAGGAAAACCAGAAGGACTGCGGCAGGGTACATATTCTAGGCTCACCACAGGGCGAAACAAAAATGCTCCTTGACGTAGATGAAACCTTCTTCCCCCAAGAAAAACTCTCTGCTTTTCAAAATGACCTCGATTTTATCCTCGGCCCATACGAAATTAAGTGGTAAACGAGCAGCTTTCAGACCAGAACCAACTTGCCAGGGAAACCAAGCAAGTACGAAGAGAAAGGCGGCGAGCAAAGGAAAAGGCCAGGATTCCCCAGCATGGCAAGAGCCTGGCAAGAGTATATAAGGACGCTGTATCTAAGAGAGCCAAGACCACGAAAGCCCCCAAAGCAGTCAAGCTAAAGCCTAGTGGTTGTTATGATAAAGAAATTCCTTCTCAGAGGTCCAATCATAGTCCTGCTTTGCCTGGTAATTGGCTTCGCCATAGTTTACGGCGGCGGGTGGCTGCTCCAGCAATTAGGGTGCTCAAGGCCTTGACTCCTGGTTCTGCCTGGATTTGAAATAGCCAAAACGCCATTCATTTTAGCTAATACCCCGGAAATACAAATGGATAAATCTGGGCCCTTGAAAAACAAAGTTTTTCAGGGGTAACTAGTTAGTCCGGCGTTTTGAGCAGATTGCAGAGCACTGCTCGCATTCATTGTCGCACGGCTCAGCATGAATGGTTACACTGGCCTCGTGGAGTGTGCTTTGTATTTCGACCTCAATCCGGTCGCATATTTGATGAGCCCGCTCCAAACTAATGTCCCTGGCCATTACCAAATGAAGGTCTATATAGCACTGGCTTCCAGCCCGACGTGTCCGTAGTGCGTGGAAGCCGAACACCTCGCGGCTATGTTTACTTAAACTGCCTTCGATAACTGCCTGTTGTGAAGGAGGTAGCTTTTCATCAAGCAGTCCGGATATCGGCTTACGGATAGTATCAATAGCTACTTTCAGGATGTAAATAGCAACTCCGATAGCAATCACAGAGTCAATAATATTGAGCCCGGTGAATCGCACTATTGCCAGTCCCACCAAGACGGCTGAGGCGGAGTAGACATCAGTAGCAATATTGCGGGCATTAGCCTCCAGGGCTACAGAGCCAGTGGTCCGAGATACACTTAATAGATGCCGAGATAGGAAGATACTGACCACTATGGAAACCGCCATCACAGCTATTCCAGCTTCGGCTAGTTCAATGCTGGAGCCTTTTATTATCCGGCCTATTGCCGCATAGATTATCAGTCCGCCAGCGATAAAGATGAGAATCCCCTGCACAACGCCAGCAATGTCCTCCACCTTACCGTGACCATACGGATGTTCTGCATCGGCTGGCTTAGCCGCAATGCGAATAGCAGAGAAGGTAATTATTCCGGCAAACAAATCCAATAAACTGTCGGCTGCCTGGGCCAGTATGCTGATACTGCCGGTCAGCCAGCTAACGACCACCTTAAGTATTATTAAACCGACGACTACACCAATCAGTAGCTTGGTAGCCCCGGCCTTTGTCGAAAACATTTTTACGCTCTCCTGCATTCCCTGATATAAAACTACAGGGAACCAGAAGTTTACAGCGATATTTCAGCTAAGGCAACTGTTATCTAGTATTTCCCGGCTTCGTCACCATGTAATGCAATAGGGCTGTAAAGCAAAAAACAATTGCTTCAAGAGTGCCGACCAGGGCTGGAAGAGTTCTCAGTAAATAGGTTAAACTGGCTGATTATGGATGACCCTGTGGGCAAGGGTACCAGCAAAGGAGCGGTACTTCTTGTCACCACGATGGCTTCCTTTCTCTTTCCCTTTATGCTCTCCGCTGTAAATATTGCTCTCCCTTCAATCGGGAAAGAGCTATCATTGGATGCAATCACGTTAGGCTGGATTGCTACCGCCTACCTACTGTCTTCGGCAACTCTTCTTGTTCCCTTCGGCAGAATAGCAGACATATACGGCAGGAGGAAGATTTTCACCTGTGGCATAGTTATCCTCACGCTCTCATCCCTCTTTTCGGGAATGGCAAACTCCGCCACTATGCTTATTTCTTGCCGGGTTTTCCAAGGAGTCGGCGGTGCCATGCTTGCCGGAACCGCAGTAGCATTGCTTACTACGGTATTTCCCGCCAACGAGAGGGGGAAAGTCCTGGGGATAAATGTCGCGGCAACATATATTGGCCTTTCCCTGGGTCCAGTTTTGGGCGGGGTCTTGACGCAACATCTTGGTTGGAGGAGCATCTTTTTCCTAAGTGCGCTCCTGGGATTAGCAGTTATCGGCGTCGTTTTATGGAAGCTAAAAGGTGAGTGGACCGGGGCAAAAGGCGAGAGATTTGATCTTGCCGGCTCCGTAATCTACATCCTTGGGCTTGTAGCGCTGGTATACGGTTTTACTCGCCTGCCGGCGATGTCAGGAGTGTGGTTGATTATCGGAGGCATCATAGGGCTTTCAGCATTCACCAGATGGGAGATGAGAACAGGAAGCCCGGTCCTGGACATAAGCCTCTTCAAAAACAGCAAAGCCTTTACCTTTTCCAACCTGGCAGCGTTGATTAATTACAGTGCCACATTCGCTGTATCTTTCCTCATAAGTCTTTATTTGCAGTATGTGAAGGGATTCAATCCTGCAAGTGCTGGCTTGATTCTGGTCGCCATGCCCACTATGCAGGCTATTTTTTCACCGCTCGCCGGCAGGCTCTCGGACAGGATTGAACCAAGGCTAATTGCCTCAGCAGGAATGGCGTTGACTACAATAGGACTTGTCATCTTCATTTTTCTAAATGAAGAAACCCCCTTGGCGCTCATTATAGGCAATTTGATCCTGATTGGTTTCGGCTTTGCTCTTTTCTCGTCTCCTAATACCAACGCGGTTATGAGTTCTGCGCCAAAGACAGCTTACGGGGTAGCTTCGGCAACGCTGGCAACGATGCGGCAGGTTGGTATGGTCCTCAGTATGGGAGTCGCCATGTTGATGTTTACCCTATACATCGGGAGAGTTCAAATTACACCCGAATACTATCCGCTTTTCCAGGAAAGCATGAAGACAGCGTTCATCATTTTCGCCGTTCTCTGCTTCGGCGGCATATTTGCCTCACTCGCCAGAGGGAAGGTGCGATAGTCCCTCATGTCACTGAGAAGCAGGAGCCTGCTATAATTAGACTGAGGAGCCTCCTTTAGAGATTGCTTCGTCGCTATTGCTCCTCGCAATGACAAAAAGAAGTGTCACTAAGGTACTGAACGAGGACTGATTCTACCCAATGCCTAAGATTATAAACCTGGTTTTGGTGATGACACGCTGACTAATCAGTATCACTTCGTTAGGGTCCTGCTCTCCCGCCCAAAGCAACCAGCTCTCTCCTCTGTATTGGCCTACGCCGTCTTCTCCAGCCAAGTACCTCCAGAAGGTCACCGACAGCCTTGTCCTGCAGCATCTCATCGCGGATGCACAAATCAGGATTGATTCGATACCTCAGCCGTCTGCCTTCTCTTATCTTGGTAACGTAGCCGTCACTTTCAAGGTCCGTGATTATTCTGTGTATTGTTTTCTCAGTAATGCCTATCGTCAAAGAGATTTCCCTCACGGTAATCCGTGGTTGCTGAGCAATCTGGCAGAGCACCAGAGCATGATTTGTAACAAACTTCCATCCCGGCATGCTTACACCTCCTTCACAAAATTAGCCTCCCACCACCCCGGAAAAATATTTTCACAAAATTTTTCCGGCCAAGGCTAAAACCTCTTGACAACTTCAACAAGGGATGTACAATTAAGTCAAGAAATATATTTCATATAAATGAAAACATGTAGATTATAACATGGAAAAGAATTCAGGTCAAGTAATTCCTGTATCTTGCAGAAATCGGCGAATGAAAGAGGATAAAGCGAAATAATGTAAACTAAAATAATGAGCAGGAATCAGTTAAATCGAGTATCAGCTATTTGTAACGGAGGGAAAAAACTAAAGTGAAAACATCGTTGGTAAAACTTAAAAGTCAAACTGTGCATGAATCAGAGGAATGTTGCCTAGAAAGCTGTAGCAACAGCGACCCTGAAGAGCAACCTCCCGGCAAACGCAGCATATCTGATGATCTGGAGGAGGAACCTCCTGGTAAAATAGCCACGACCAAGTACAGATTCTTTGGAGATATACCAGACAGCCTCTGGAATGACTGGAAGTGGCAGTTCCGAAACAGAATTACCCGCGTCGAGCAACTAGCCCAATTCATTCCTCTATCCACTGAAGAGCAGGTACAGCTCAGATTAGTAACCATGCGCTATCCCCTGTCTGTGACTCCCTATTATTCATCACTTATCAACCCTGATGATTTCGATGACCCGATAAGAAAGCAGGCGATACCTTCCCCTATGGAAATGATTATGGGGTCGATGGGTTTAGAAGATCCACTGGATGAGAAAAAAGATACAGTAGTTCCTGGGCTGATCCGCCGCTACCCCGACCGGGTACTTCTAGTGCTTACTGACATCTGTCCCATGTTCTGTCGACACTGCACCCGTAAGAGAGAATGGCGAAATGGCGGTTGGGTGCGATCTCCTGCTGAAGTCGAAGCCATGCTAGACTATATAAGCCAGCACAAGGCTATCCGGGATGTCATTATCTCCGGTGGTGATCCCCTGACACTTTCTACCTGTCACCTTGAGAACATCATTAGCCGAATAAGAAAGATAAAGCACGTCGAAATTATCCGTATTGGCACTAGATTCCCGGTGGTGCTGCCTCAGCGCATAGACAATGAGCTGTGCAGTATGCTGGCTAAGTACGGGCCCATATGGCTTAATACACATTTCAACCATGTTCGGGAGATAACTCCCGAAGCTGCTGAGGCATGTGACCGTCTGCTGCGGAGTGGCATTCCGGTAAACAACCAGTCTGTCCTGCTGCGCGGCATTAATGACAGCGTTGAGGCTCAGACGAAACTGTGCCACGGACTTCTCAAAATAAAGGTGCGTCCTTACTATCTCTTTCAATGTGACGAGGTACAGGGCACTGAGCACCTGCGCACACCTGTGGAGACTGGCATAAAGATAATTGAGGGAATGCGCGGACACACATCAGGGCTGGCTATTCCGACCTTCGTGATAGACCTGCCCCAGAGCGGTGGCAAGATCCCTCTCCAACCAGACTATATCCTGGCACAGACTGAAGGTGAGCTAGTGCTGCGAAATTACGAGGAACGCGTTTTCCACTATCGAAACCCCACAAAACTAGCACGCCCTGAATTGCCTGATGAGGTGCTATGTCCAGCCGGTAGTGCGACTGCGAGCCTGCCTCAAAAAGCAACGGCCAATTTACGTTAGAAGGAGTTCCAGATGCGGATAGGCTTGTCATATGACCTTAAGGAAACGATAGCGCTACAGCAAGCTAGCTGTGATGACGCTTTCGAGGAATATGACTCTTCGGAAACCGTGGAGTTGATAGCCGCAGCTCTTGAGGCTGAGGGGCACACGGTAACCATGCTTGGCGGGGGCCGGGAGTTTTTGGGCAAGATTCTTCGCGATAAGGTGGACTTCGTCTTTAACATCGCCGAAGGGCGAGGTACTCACCGCAGCCGAGAAGCCCAGGTGCCTTCAATCCTCGAGATGCTGGATATACCCTATTCCGGTTCAGACCCACAGTGTCTTGCCATATGCCTGGACAAACCTCTGCCCAAAAAGCTCGTCGCATCAGAAGGAGTGAGCACCCCGAACTGGCGTGTAATCAATGATAGACAGGAGCTCCGTCAGATAGACAGTTGCGATTTCCCTTTCCCTGCTATCATCAAGCCAGCGTACGAAGGCTCAAGCAAGGGGATTAGTCTCACTTCAGTGGTGGAAGACGCAAAACAGGCCATTGAGGTAATAGAGAACTTACTGGAGAAATACCAGCAACCAGCAATGATGGAAGAGGTTATCCTGGGTGATGAGGTCACCGTGGGAATCGTAGGCAACTCCCCGCCCAGGGTCCTGGATATGATGCGTATAATTCCGAAACAAAAGGACGGTTATTTCCTCTATACCCTTGAGGTGAAACGCAATTACCTGGAGTTGGTTGACTATGAGTGCCCGGCTGGTCTTGAGGAGAAGGTATTACACCGTCTACAAACTTCCAGCCTCAAGGCATTTAACGCCCTGGGGTGCCGTGACTTTGCCCGGCTGGACTTCAGGATCAGCACAGCGGGAGCGCCCTACTTTCTGGAAATAAACCCACTGCCTGGACTAGGTACCCACAGCGACCTGGTCATTATGGCAAAAATGATGGGATGGAGTCACAGACAGCTGATAAGCAATGTGCTTAATGCTGCGATTGAGAGATATCCACAATGCGTATGCGTATAGCCCTCGTCTACAACGAACCACAGAAGTCACGCCATGAGGCCGTCGGCGAATACAACGCGGTGCTCGCTGTGCTTGAGGCAGTGGACGCAGTGCACCAGGCTTTGCTTAAGCTTGACTTTGACGTCACCCTGGTCTCTTTAGTGCCGCCACTTGAGCAAGCTGAGAAGGAACTGAGAGACCTCGATACAGACTTAGTTTTCAACCTTTTCGAGGGCTTTTGTGACTACCCTGAGACTGAAGCAGTAGTACCAGAAATCCTCTCGGAACTGGGTATTCCGTTTACTGGTTGTCCCAGACCAGTGCTAAGGCTGGCTCTCGATAAGGCTAAGACAAAGCTAATTCTCAAAGCTGCCGGAATCAAGACGCCGGACTTTCAGCTACTTAATTCCGAGACCATGAGCACGTTCCGGCTGGGCTATCCCTGCATTGTCAAGCCTTGCTGTGATGATGCCAGTAACGGCCTGTCAGCAGAGAGCGTAGTTAATGACTTTTCGTCTCTGCAAAGACAGGTCAGCGTGATATGCGGCTCTTATGGTGGCAATGCCCTCGTTGCAGAGTTCCTCCCTGGTCGTGAGTTTAACGCCACTGTTATGGGTAACTCCGAACTCACTGTCTTGCCCGTGTCAGAAATCGTCTATTCTCTGCCCCCCGGAATACCGGAAATTCTTACCTTTGACGCCAAATGGGAGGATGATAGCCTTTACTTTGAAGGCACAAAGCCAGTCTGCCCGGCTGAGATCGAGGCTGAAGAGCAGCAGCACATTGCTGAAATAATAACAACGGTTTACAGACTGCTTGGCTGCCGGGGCTATGCCAGAGTGGACATGCGGCTGGACCACGAGGGACAGCTAAACGTTATCGAGGTGAACCCCAACCCGGACATTTCTCCAGGAACTGGCGCGGCACGCCAGGCTGAAGCCGCCGGTATGACCTATACGCAATTCATTGAAAAAATTGTGCAATTGGCTCTTGATGGGAAAGACAATTAAAATCGATATCCGCCCTATGACTCATGAAGACAAACCTCACATAACAAAAATACTGCGCAGCACACCAGAATTCAAACCGTTTGAAGTGGAGGTAGCCAAGGAACTAATTGACAGCTACCTCGAGGACCCATCTAGCTCAGGCTATCACATCTTCGTTGCTGAGGTTGACTCAACTGTAACAGGTTATATCTGCTACGGGCCCACGCCGTTGACTGAAGGGACGTGGGATATCTACTGGATCGCTGTCGCTCGAGAAAAGCAAGGCCAAGGTATAGGCAGCGCCCTCATGGAGTCCGCGGAAAAAGAAATCGTGAAAGCTAAGGGAAGGTTGGCCATTATTGAGACTTCATCCACACCTGCATATGAGAAAACGAGGCATTTTCATCTCAGTCATGGCTACGAGATAGTAGCCCGCATCCCAGACTTTTATGCGCCCGGGGATGATAAGCTAATCCTGCAAAAGCGGCTGAGGTAAAATCAAAGGGAACCGCCTCATTCGGGAAGAAATGGTTTCCATAATGGTATCTTTATAGAAAGAGCCTCCATTTCAGGGCAGGTGGGTTATCCCGGTGGGCGGTTTTTTGTGTAGCTCAAATTCTATTCCAGCTTCTCGGAACAGGTCTATGAAGGAGTCATCAGCGTAGCTGCCAAAGGTTACGAAGCGCTTTATTTTGGCATTGACTAGCATCTTGGCGCAGAGTACGCACGGCGAATGGGTAACATAAATCGTGGCGCCCTCAAGGCTCACCCCATGGAGTGAGGCCTGTATGATTACATTCTGCTCGGCATGAATACCCCGGCATATTTCCTGCCTGGTTCCAGATTCTATGCCCAGCTCATCTCTGAGGCAGCCAAGCTCAAGACAATCTTTAAGTCCGGCAGCAGCCCCATTGTATCCGGTGGCTAATATGTGCTTGTCCTTCACCGCCACAGCGCCTACATGGTGGCGCCGGCAAGTAGAGCGTTCCGCCACCACAGAAGCTATCTTGAGGAAATATTCATCGATATCCGGCCTAGTTTTTCTTTTCATTTCAAAGCGGATAGAACTCGTTCCGTCTCCCTTTTCAACTCCTCCAGAGAAGCTTCATTTACTATAGTAAGGTCAGCCATGGCGATTGGTCCACCCTTGTTACTATTCTCTATCTCGGATTTATCTCGACTGGCTGCTTCCTCAAGAGTCAAGGGCCGTTTTGCTCTATGAGCGAGCCTGGCATGTCTGGTAGCAGGCGAGGCCCAGACCGCAAGCACACTGAGCTTTTCCCCATAGCGCTCCTTCAATAAAGTATACTCTTCCCAGGAGTAAAGCCCATCGACCACAACATTCGATGATTTCAACGAGCTATCAATCCTGGGCAAGTTCAATTTGGCGTAGGCTGCCATACCGTGTTTTTTTCTCAGTTGCTCTCTGATACAGCGCTCATTTCCCTCATTCGGCTCCAGTCCTCTGTTCTTGAGCTCCTCGTCTGTAATATCTCCAAACCGTACTTTCTTAAAGCCATGTTCTTCAAACACCCTGGCTACTTCTGACTTGCCCGCACCTGCCATGCCAACAATTGCTACCAATTTCACGGTCTACACGTAATCAACCCCGACTCTTGTCGGGGAATTGTGACAGTACTTAATATTAACAAGATTTGCGCCACTATCATAGGGAAGAATCTCGGTTTCAGCAAAGAGTTCATCACCCTCATCCTTAATCCTCTCCCGTCAAGGGAGAGGAAATTTGGCTTGTCATAGCCAGGAAGAAAACATTGTCACTAATAATGGGAAACATCTTAGTGCCTTGCCTGGCAGTTCAGCACGGATTATACTAAACGTCAATAACTTGGGTTACATCGGCCTAATCTGTTGGCGAATAAATGTTTGGCATTCTTTCCAGAGAAGATATCCTGAAGATGCTGGGGGCAATTCCTCCCCTGGTGGAGAACTTATGTGATGCCCAGCAGCAGGTTCAACCCAATGGCATAGACTTGACCCTCAAAGAAGTGGCTTTGTTTTCTTCGCCGGGCAGCCTGGGCCCCGGCAATGAAAGCCGAGCCCTTTCCGGTACTTCCCAGCTCATTTTCGATGGCCTGGGCCGTGTAGACCTGTTGCCCGGTTGTTACCTGGTTACATATAACGAGGTCGTTAATCTTCCCAAGAACATCATGGCTCTGGCAACGCCCCGGTCAAGTCTTCTGCGCTGCGGGGTCAGCATTCATAATGCAGTTTGGGATGCTGGCTATTCTGGCAGGTCGCAGTCTCTCATGGTAGTCTACAATCCACAGGGATTTCGGCTGCACAGGAACGCTCGAATTGTCCAGATGGTCTTTTTCTTTTTGAACCGCGAGGTAGCCCAAGGCTATCAGGGTATGTTTCAAGGCGAGAACATCTGACGAGGATTTTAAGTTGGGGCTAACTATGTTTGCCTGCTTGCTCCAACCCGCGGATATCACTAGTTAGGGATACACGTACTTTCTGGGCGACCTTGCGGAAATGGAATCCCTGAACAGCAAGCGTCACGGATAAACGGAAAGTTTTTGGTTTTTTCAGCAAGGTCCAGACAACCAACTTCCAATAATGTATTCTCCCTTTCTCCTTGAACCCCAAAACCCATGTGGCCCTTATCAATGCTATGAGCTGGAGAAGAGAAACCTTAAATTTTCCTTTATTGCCAGGTTTATACTCCATCAGAAAGGTTTTAATGCGCTCATAGTATTGCTTGGGGGCATAGATTGTATCTACAACATGCTCATAGCCCCTGGTAAGCGTTTCACGACCCATCTTGGGGATGAAATTGGTTGAACCATCTGTGTTATCACCAGAGCCCTTTGGCAGTATGCGGTTCTCTTTTTCTAAACGTTTGTATAATCTTGTCTCTGGAGGAGCCATCAGTACACCAACCATAGCCATAACTATTCCACTCTTTTGGATGAAATCGATTTGGCTTTTGAAGATGGAAAGTGGGTCACTATCAAACCCAACAATAAATCCTCCCTGCACCTGTAAGCCGTGGTTCTGTATCTTCTTAACCGCGGCCAACAAATCACGACCCTTATTTGGCAACTTATTACACTCGACTAAGCTTTCCTCATTGGGGCTTTCGATGCCCACAAATATCATGTCAAATCCCGCCTCAGTCATTAAACGTATTAGTTCTTCATCATCGGCAAGATTTATAGACGCTTCCGTAAAAAATGAAAAGGGACGTTTCTTCTCTTCCATCCATTTAATTATTGCCGGCAGAATTTCTGACTTTAGTTTCCGCTTGTTGCCAATGAAATTATCATCAACAAAGAATACGCTAGCTCGCCACCCCATATCGTATAACGCGTCCAGTTCGGCTATTATCTGACTTTTGTCCTTGGTTCGTGGTCTATGCCCGTTCAGTATAATAATATCGCAGAATTCACAATTGAAAGGACAGCCTCGAGAATACTGGATAGTCATTGATTGGTATTTTTTCCTGTTGATAAGTGACCACAAAGGCACAGGAGTTTCCCTTATATCTGGTCGTTCTTCAGACGTGTAGATATGTTTGGCACATCCCTTCTCTAAATCTTCTAAAAAGAGCGGCATTATATTTTCAGCCTCGTTAAATACGAGATGGTCTATCTCATCAAACCCAAAATCTTCATACCCACGGCTAAAAAATGGGCCACCGGCAACAATCTTGGTTCCGAACTTTTTGCACCTATCGATGATATCCCTCGTCGAATTTTGCTGCGCCACCATAGCGCTGATAAACACATAATCGGCCCACTTAATGTCTTCATCTGTCAGGGTTGTGGTATTGATATCCACAAGCTTTTTCTCCCATTCCTCGGGAAGCATCGCGGCCACAGTTAATAAACCTAAAGGGGGAAAAGTTGCCTTTTTAAAAATAAATTTTAAAGCATGCTTAAAACTCCAGAAGGTATCCGGATACTGGGGATAAACTAATAATATTTTCAACTTACGCTCCTTTGTACGCTCTTTTCAACATAGTATGAACGATAATACCATAACTCAAAATATTTTAATAGTGGCATATGTAAGCTAGGCGGCAAGAATAAAAAAGACAGAACGACTGTGAAAGTCATCCTGCCTGCTTAGTTTCTTGGTGGCGGGGATTGGATTTGAACCAACGACCTCCTGCCTACAGGACTGAGATCGCGTTCAGCGGCTATGTCTTGGACACCGCATAAACAACTATTGACAATGTCCTTAATGAGGCCTTAACAATGTTATCCCATAATTATAGAATGAGTACTATAAGGCGAATATGGAGTATGAAGATGATACTCAATTGGAGGAGACACCATTACATGGCCAGAGCTACCATCTTTTTGATTGCGGCAGCTTTAATTGCCGGGATGGCAGGCTGTAATCCTTTTGTCACAATCACTATTGACAGCACCGAGGGGGGATCGGTAACCGTCCCTGGAGAGGGGACTTTTACCTATTTTGTTTCCCAATGTTGTCCGACGCAGGAGCTGGTAGCCGAGGCTGATGAAGGCTACCGCTTCGTCGAGTGGACTGGCTATGTTAACAATCCCGATGCCGCCATAACCTACATCGTGATTGGCTGCCACGAGTCCATAACGGCTCACTTTGGGCCCGAATGTATTCCCATGGTAGCAGCAGGCAGCTTTCACACGGTGGGGCTTAAAGACAACGGCATGGTATTCGCCGTGGGAAACAACTACCATGGGCAGTGCGATGTCGGCAGCTGGAGGGGCATCACGCAGTTTGTCGCAGGTGGCTCTCACACAGTGGGAGTTAAGTCCGACGCCACAGTGGTTGCCGTGGGAGACAATTCCCACGGGCAGCGCAATGTCGGCAGCTGGGCGGACATCATCCAGGTAGCCGCAGGTAACTGGCACACGGTGGGGCTTAAGTCCGACGGCACCGTGGTCACCATGGGAAACAACGACTTCGGGCAGTGTGATGTCGGCAGCTGGACGGATATCACCCAGGTCGCCGCAGGCTACCTTCACACGGTGGGGCTCAAGTCCGACGGCACCGTGGTCGCCGTGGGAAACAGTGGTGACGGGCAGTGCGATGTCGGCAGCTGGACGGATATTACAAAGGTCTCCGCAGGCGGTTATCATACGGTGGGGCTCAAGTCCGACGGCACCGTGGTCGCCGTGGGAGACAACTCCTTCGGGCAGTGCAATGTCGGCAACTGGACGAGCATCACCCAGGTCGCCGCAGGCGAACGTCACACTGTGGGGCTTAAGGACGATGGCACCGTGGTCGCCGTGGGAAACAACGACGAGGGGCAGTGCGATGTCGGCAGCCAGAGCTGGACGGACATCATCCAGGTCACCGCAGGCAAACGTCACACGGTGGGGCTTAAGGACAATGGCAGGGTGGTCGCCGTGGGAAACAATGACGAGGGGCAGTGTGATGTCGGCTGGACAAACATCACCCAGGTCGCCGCAGACGGGGTGCACACAGTCGGGGTTAAGTCCGACGGCACTGTGGTCGCCATTGGAGACAACAGCGACGGGCAGTGTAATGTCGACAGCTGGACGGATATTACAAAGGTCTCCGCAGGCGGTTATCATACGGTGGGGCTCAAGTCCGACGGCACCGTGGTCGCCGTGGGCTCGAACGGCTCTGGGCAGTGCGACGTTGGCAACTGGACACACATTGTCCAGGTCGCCGGAGGCGGCCTTCACACGGTGGGGCTTAAGTCCGACGGCACCGTGGTCGCCGTGGGAAACAACGATGACGGGGAGTGCGATGTCAGCAACTGGACAGACATCGTCCAGGTCGCCGCAGGCTTTGGTCACACGGTGGGGGTTAAGTCCGACGGCACCGTGGTCGCCGTGGGAGACAACAAGTACGGGCAGTGCGATGTCGGCAGCTGGATGAACATCAACAAGGTCGCCGCAGGTGCCTGCCACACGGTGGGGCTCAAGTCTGACGGCACCGTGGTCTCCGTGGGATTGAACGACGACGGAGAGTGTGATGTCAGCGGCTGGACGGACATCACCCAGGTCGCCGCAGGCGGTCACACAGTGGGCCTTAAGGAGGACGGCACCTTGGTCGCCATGGGATTGAACAACCTCGGGCAGTGCGATGTCGGTGGCTGGACGGGCATCGTCCAAGTTGCTGCAGGCGTTGTGCACACGGTGGGACTCAAGGATGACGGCACCATAGTCACCGTGGGATGGAATGACTACGGGCAGTGCTATGTCGGCTGGATGCTTATCAGCTAGTTCGCCACGGGTAGCAGAATGGATATCTTGCCTCGAACCACTAGCTAATAAGTTACACGAATACGCATACGCGCAGTGGAATTGCGGAGGGCGTCGGGGGTGCCGCCAGCTTAGGCCCAATTTTTACGGACTGCATTTGAATTGCTCCAGAAATCGGCCTTTGCGAATAGGATTTCAGGGAAAGCTAATCGGGGGTAGGCGTTACCCGACTGCCTAGTAAGCGCCCTCAAACATTTGAGTTATATATAAGTAGTCTCCTTCCTCTGAAAATGCAACCCCCACACCTGTCTTAGTGTAACGAGGTTCTAGTATGTTTTGCCTGTGTCCAGAACTACTCATCCAAATTGAGACAGCCCATTCACATATTTCTTGTAGAGAAAGATAAGGGCCTGGAATCACCTGTCTGGTTGGCATCATTGCTATATTTTCTCCTCGTATAGTCCCGGGAGGCTGGCCATAGCTAAAACTCCTTTCCTCTGGATGTCTGTCATGGCTGAAAAAATTGTTCTCAACCATGCTAGTGCTATGCTCTTTGGCTAGACTGGTTAAAAGTGGGTCTTCGTTAAGAGTAGGTAGGCTAAACTGCTGTCTTTCGGCATTGACCAGTACAATTATTAGTTGCTCAGCTTCTCCCTCTGTATAGCTTATCCCGGGAGGGCTTGATGGGGCCTCCGAAAAGATAGCCTGTATCGAGTAGTTGTCGTTCACGGTGACGGTGGTTGAGGCAGCGTTCACATTGGCAATGGTGCCCACATTGCCAATCCAGTTGACAAACTGGTAGCCGCTAGCTGGGGTCGCTGCAAGGCTAACCACCGTGCCAGCGTCATATGTGAAAGTCCCCTCACCGGGTGCTGTGACCGAGCCACCATTGGTGCTGGAGATGGTCAGGCTGTACTGACCGGTCGGAACCGCCTCGAAGTTAGCCGTTATCGAGTAGCTGTCGTTCATGGTGATGCTGGTTGAGGCAGCGTTCACATTAGCAATGGTGCCCACATTGCCAGTCCAGTTGACAAACTGGTATCCGGTAGCTGGGATCGCCGCAAGACTAACCACCGTGCCAGCGTCATATGTGAAAGTTCCCTCGGTGGGAGTGGTTACCGAACCACCGGCGGTGCTGGAGATGGTGAGGTCGTACTCCGGTATCTCTTCAAAATTAGCAGTGATGGAGTAGTCGTCGTTCATAGTGATGGTGGTTATGGCAGCGTTGACATTGGCAATTGTGCCCACATTGCCAGTCCAGTTGATAAACTGGTAGCCACTAGCTGGGGTCGCCACCAGAATGACTACCACGCCCACATCGAAGCCAAAGGCCCCTTCGCCCGGCGTGGTAATTAAACCCCCGGCGGTACTGGAGATGGTCAGGCCAAATTGCTCCAGAGGTATCTGATCGAAGTTAGCCGTTATCAAGTAGCTGTCGTTCATGATGATAGTGGTTGAGGCAGCGTTCACATTGGTAATTGTGCCAACATCGCCGGTCCAGTTGACAAACTGGTATCCGGTAGCTGGGGTCGCATCTAGGCTAACCACCGTGCCAGCGTCATACATGAAAGTTCCCTCGTTGGGAGTGGTTACTGAACCACCGGCGTTGCTGGAGATGCTCAGGTCGTACTGAATAGATGGCACAAACTCATCGCCAGTAAGCGCGCTGCCTGCTGTCAGGGTGTAGTCAATAGTATCGTCTCCGTCCTCATCAACCTGGACAGTCACTCCCTTTTCTTCCTGTGCGAGGGCATCCCAGTCGATAGTGTAGTGGTGGACAACCCCAGATGCTACAGGAATATCAGTGGCAATAAAGCTGGTAGCTTCATCGTCTTCAATAGAAGCTATGTCTAATCCATAGGTTCCTTCCCCTACACCCGCTATTTCATATCTATAGGAACCCGAGGGGAGCGATATTGTAACAGTGTGGTCATGGTAATCCGAATAGGGTATTTCATTTTTCACATCTCCATCCACCAAGCCTGTGACTCGTTCCTGAGGATCATAAACCCTCAACTCGGCAGGGCTGCAAAGACTTGCTACAATCTGGCCGGTAAGCGCAGGTGCAATCGCAACGCCACTATAGTAATGCTTTAAAATGCTTACGTAGCTAAAGCCTTGCTCCGCCATAACCCTGGCACCATATTGACACATGCCTACGCCGTGACTATTATGGTCTGTCCATCCATATGCGTCGGCACAACCACAAGACACACCTCTAAGATATGGTACATAATCCCACCCACTATAGTCTTCGCTATTGCGAGTGTGACCGTTGCAATGACTAAAGAACAATGCTTCTCTGATAATTGTGCCATTGTAGGTAATAACCTCATTGTATGTAGATGTAACTGAGTCCACAATTGTCGAATCATATGGTGGGCCTTTCCATGCTTGACAGCAATTGTGGTCCGTGCATACGTCTACATTACAGTGGTCATGGTGTGTGTTTTGCACTGCAAATGTCCGAGCAGCTACAGCTTGAGCTTTTAGCGCCTCTATAGGCCAATCTGAACCCATTTCGGCTGCAACCACTCCTTTCACGTATTCATCCAAATTCATCATCTCAACTGAGCCATCATCCATCATGACCTTGATTGTGGATGGAATATATATTATGGGATATTCGCCTATCTCATAAATATCAAAATTGGCGGTGATGGAGTAATCTCCGTCCATGGTTATAGTGGTTGAGGCAGCGTTTATATCAGCGATGCTGCCCACATCACCAGTCCAGTTAATAAACTGGTAGCCCTCTTCAGCCTCGGCCAAAAGGTTGACCATTTCACCTTCGTCATAAGTAAAAGTCCCCTCTCCAGGGGTGGTTACCGACCCTCCATCGGTACTGGTGATAGTGGCGTCACACTTAACACTAACACAGCCTACCATTCCTGCAACTAGCGCTGCCACAATTAAGAAACTGCTAATTCTTTTCACGTGTATCCCTTTCGAAGTGCTATTGTATCAGTAACGAAGGAAGCGTCAATGACCCTTTTGTGCTAGTACAAATAGATTAGTAACGGCAGGAGTTATGAAAGGACGCTATAATGGCCATACATTGTTAAACCGAATTATTTGTATTAACATCTGAGTTGGTCAGTCATTTCCCAGTTAAAGCAAAATCTTGAGAAAGGAGGGCCAAGATGGGAAAGGAAATTTCTATTTACAACCTGGCCGATGGTGTGACTGATGAGCAGTACCGGGAGTACGTTAAAAATATCAAGGGCCCCTTCCTGGAGAGCCTGCCCTCGGTTAATAAGTTCGAGCTTGTCAGGATAAAGGGGGCGGTGACGGGGGAGTCCCCCTATACCTATGTCGGCATCCTGCATGTGGACAACCTGGATGAATTCTACCAGAGAGATGTCCCATCTCAGCAATTCCAGGACTTTCTAAAGGAAGTGATGCCGATGATTAAGCAGGAAGGCTATCACATGATGTACGGGGAGGAAATCTATTAATCTGCAAAGGGCGCTGTGTTTCCCTGGCGTCATTAGTATATTACGCTCCAACATACGCATGGAATGGCAGACATCCCTATGTTCGTGCAGTGGTGACTCCTTAACTCTATAGTACGTCTTGGATACCGCACAAAAAATATTGACAATTTCCTTGATGAAAATTTAATGATAGTACCATATAATGGTGTCCTAGGTACTATAAGGCGAATATTGGTTATGAAGATAATACGTAGTTCGAGGAGGCACCGTTACGCGGCAAGAGTTAGCATCGTTTTAGTTACGATGGCCTTAATTGTTGTGATGGTGGGCTGTGGTCAGCCCGAGCCCGAATACAACCCCATGGTCGCGGCAGGCTACGAACACACGGTGGGGATTAAGGCCGACGGCACCGTGGTCGCCGCGGGAGACAACAGTGACGGACAGTGCGATGTCGGCGGCTGGACGGGCATCGTCCAGATCGCCGCAGGTGCCCGCCACGCGGTGGGAGTTAAGTCCGACGGCACCGTGGTCGCCGTGGGATGGAACTTCTTCGGGCAGTGCGATGTCGGCGGCTGGACGGATATCATTCAGGTCGCCGCGGGCGGCCATCACACGGTGGGGCTCAAGTCCGACGGCACCGCGGTCGCCGTGGGATGGAGTAACTTCGGGCAGTGCGATGCCGGCAACTGGACGGGCATCATCCAGGTCGCCGCTGGCGAGGATCACTCGGTGGGGCTCAAGTCCGACGGCACCGTGGTCGCCGTGGGATGGAACGTGAGCGGGGAGTGCGATGTCGGCAACTGGACGGACATCATTCAGGTCGCCACAGGCGAGGGTCACACGGTGGGGCTCAAGGACGACGGCACCGCGGTCGCCGTGGGAAACAACGAACACTTGCAGTGCAACGTCGATAGCTGGACGGATATCACCCAGGACGCCGCAATAGAGAATGTGATTTGGGTGCTAGAATCATACGGCGAATCCGGTAATCTCAAAGCAGTTCTGAAATACACTGAAATTACCGCTGCGTTTGACGGCACCAGGATCTTTGGGTCAGCTGGATGTAACACCTACAGTGGTGGTTATGAACTAAAAGGTAATAATATGTCAATTACCGAACTGTGGTCCACAGAGATGGCGTGTAGGGAGCAGATTCTCAAACAGGAGCGCGAATACTTAACTGTGCTTAGAGATGCGGAAAGTTACGAGATTGAGGGTGAGAAGTTACGAATACACTGTGGAAAGCAGTTGCTTGTGTTTAATGTGAGATACAACCGCTACGGGCAGTGGGATACCGGCGGCTGGACGGACATCATTCAGGTCGCCGCAGGCGGCTCTCACACAGTGGGGGTTAAGTCCGATGGCACCGTGGTCGCCGCGGGAGACAATAACCGCGGGCAGTGCGATATCGGCGGCTGGACGGACATCATCCAGGTCGCCGCAGGCGGCTCTCACACGGTGGGGCTCAAGTCCGACGGCACCATATTCGCCGTGGGAGCTAACCAATACGGGCAGTGCAATATCGGTAAACCGTGGTGGCCCTGGATAATAGTTGCGGCGGTGGCGGCGCTGGTGATTTTCTTCGCGCATAAAAGAAGAGCTGCCCGGGCCAAAGGACGCTGAACTGTCGTTGGGTATTGTGAATCTTTTCGTTGCACATTAGGTTATAGCAAAAAGGCAGGATGACTATAAAAATTATCCTGCCTGCTTGATTTCTTGGTGGCGGGGGTTGGATTTGAACCAACGACCTCCGGGTTATGAGCCCGACGAGCTACCACTGCTCTACCCCGCGTCGTTAAGTGATAATTTAATCGTACTAGCACAACAAGTTCAAAACCAAGATATCGCTGCACATGGTTTGAAGCTGTGCCTCCATCCCTTTATGTATAGGATGCCCCAGGTATGCCTTTAACTGCGCCTCATCATCAAAATCGATGAGCGTAACTCCGTTGTAGGCTGGCTCACCCTCCAGGGCTAAAGTCAGCCCTAGGGTGATATTCTTAGCACCAGGTATCTGCGCCAACGCCTCGCGCGTCTTCTTGGCAGATTCACCCTGCTGTTCTTGGCTCACCTCAGGTTTAAACTTAACCATAACAATATGCTTAATCATTTCCCCTCCTTAGCCAAAAGGTTTTGTGCTCAGCCTGGCATGGGTCAAGGCCTCAGCCATTAGTACGGCTTAGCTAAACGGATTACTCCGCTTACACACGCCGCCTATCAAGCAAGTAGTCTACTTGCGGCTTTACCTGGTTAACCCAGTGGGAGATCTCATCTTGGGGTGGGCTTCGCGCTTAGATGCTTTCAGCACTTATCCCTTCCAGACATAGCTACCCAGCACTGCTCCTGGCGGAACAACTGGCACACCAGAGGTCTGTCCCTCCTAATCCTCTCGTACTAAGGAGAGCTCCCCTCAAATCTCCGGCGCCCACGACGGATAGAGACCAACCTGTCTCACGACGGTCTGAACCCAGCTCGCGTGCCGCTTTAATGGGCGAACAGCCCAACCCTTGGGACCTTCTCCAGCCCCAGGATGCGACGAGCCGACATCGAGGTGCCAAACCTTGCCGTCGATATGAACTCTTGGGCAAGATAAGCCTGTTTTCCCTAGCGTAGCTTTTATCCGATAAGCCACGGCCTTTCCACACAGTACCGTAGGATCACTTTGCCCGACTTTCGTCCCTGCTCGACTTGTAGGTCTCGCAGTCAAGCTCCCTTATGCCAATGCACTCTACACACGGTTTCCATTCGTGCTGAGGGAACCTTTGGACGCCTCCGTTACTCTTTAGGAGGCAACCGCCCCAGTTAAACTACCCACCAGACAGTGTCCCCCGATTACATCGGGGTTAGAACCAAAACCAGACAAGAGTGGTATTTCACCGTTGGCTCCACCGAGGCTGACGCCCCGGTTTCATAGCCTCCCACCTATCCTACACATGCCTAGCCTAAGCTCACTGCCAAGCTATAGTAAAGCTGCTAGGGTCTTTTTGTCCTGTCGCGGGTAGAGGGCATCTTCACCCCCATTGCAATTTCACCGAGTCCCTCGTTGAGACAGCGCCCAGATCGTTACACCATTCGTGCAGGTCGGAACTTACCCGACAAGGGATTTCGCTACCTTAGGACCGTTATAGTTACGGCCGCCGTTCACCAGGGCTTCGGTTCAAAGCTTTGAATGTTACCATCCTAACCTCTCTCCTTAACCTTCTGGCACTGGGCAGGTATCAGCCTCTATATTTCAGCTTTTTCGCTTTAGCAGAGACCTGTGTTTTTGTTAAACAGTCGCCTGGGCCAATTTTGTGTCCCCACCTTATTAAAGGTGGGCCCCCTTCTCCCGAAGTTACGGGGTTAGATTGCCGAGTTCCTTAACGAGGGTTCTCTCGAACACCTTGGGACATTTATCCCCACCTACCAGTGGCGGTTTGCGGTACAGGCGCCTAGCTTTTTAGCAACGAGGCTTTTCTTGCCAGTGTAGGCTCAGTTGAGTTTTGTCGGGTTGCCCCTCAAATTCTCCCTCCCCTCAGCTTAATACCAGGGTGGATTTGCCTGCCCTGATGCACCTTGAGTTGGAAACACACCATGTCCATTAGGCATGCTCAACCTACCTTCCTGTGTCCCCCCTTTGCCTTAAAACAAAAGCTACGCGGTGCAGGAATATTAACCTACTGTCCATCGCTTACCCCATTAGGGTTCAGCTTAGGCCTGACTAACCCTACGCCGATAAACGTTGCGTAGGAAACCTTAGGTTTACGGTGGGCATGATTTTCACATGCCTTTACGCTACTCATACCGACATTCTCACTTGTCATTGCTCCACAATGGCTTACACCACAGCTTCGCAGCCATGACAACGCTCCCCTACCTCGAGCACCCAATGAATTGAGTGCTCGACCATAGCTTCGGTAGCAGACTTGAGCCCCGTTAAATTGTCGGTGCAGTACCACTCGACCAGTGAGCTGTTACGCACTCTTTAAAGGATGGCTGCTTCTGAGCCAACCTCCTGGCTGTTTCTGCGACACAACTTCCTTTCCCACTTAGCCTGCGTTTAGGGACCTTAGCTGATGGTCTGGGCTGTTTCCCTCTCGACTATGGAGCTTAGCCCCCACAGTCTCACTCCCAGGATTATATCTACGGCATTCGCAGTTTGGTTGAGTTCGGTAGCCTCACGGTCCCTGGCTCATCCAGAGCTCTACCTCCGTAAATTACCTCCTGAGGCTGCACGTAAATGCATTTCGGGGAGAACCAGCTATTTCCGGGTTCGTTTGGCATTTCACCTGCACTATCCACAGCTCATCCTAGAATTTTGCCTGATTCACAAGTTCGAGCCTCCACTCAATTTTACTTGAGCTTCACTCTGGCCATGGATAGATCACCCGGTTTCGGGTCTGATCCATGCGACCTGCTCAGTAAACTGAGCCTCGCCCTATTCAGACTCGCTTTCGCTTCGGCTCCGCAACTAAGTTGCTTAACCTAGCCACATAGATCAACTCGTCGGTTCATTCTTCAATAGGCACGCCATCAGTCCGATAAATCGGACCTCTGACTGCTTGTAAGCACAGGGTTTCAGATTCTATTTCACTCCCCTCCCGGGGTGCTTTTCACCTTTCCCTCACGGTACTGGTTCACTATCGGTCATCAGCAGTATTTAGCCTTGGAGGATGGTCCCCCCTGCTTCCCACAGGATTCCACGTGTCCCGTGGTACTCAAGAACACAAGCAGAGACTTTTCTTTTTCGTCTACCGGACTATCACCTTCTACGGTTGCCCTTTCCAGAAGCATTTGACTAAGGAAAAGTTTTGTCACTCTGTGGCAGACCTTGGAATCTGCCCCTTGCGTCTTACAACCCCAAAATAGCTTAGGCTCCAAGCCCACTTAGCTATCCTGGTTTGGGCTCTTCCCCTTTCGTTCGCCACTACTCAGGGAATCTCTTTTGATTTCTCTTCCTCGGGTTACTTAGATGTTTCAGTTCACCCAGTTCCCCCCCGCTTTCGCGAGTGCTTGGGTTTCACCCAAGCGGGTTGCCCCATTCGGGAATCCCCAGCTAAGCTAGCTAGACAGCTGACTGAGGCTTTTCGCAGTCTTGCCACGCCCTTCTTCGGCTGCTGATACCAAGGCATCCACCCTATGCTCTTTCTCCCTTGACTCACGCCAGACAGAACACAAAACCTATTCAATTGTTAACGTGCAAAACTATTCTCCGTTTAGGAGTATGCTCATTATACAGCAGGGCTTTTTTGTTGTCAAATAAACCCCAAAGCCGGGGCTACCTATTTTTCACTAAATTTAATATTTTTAGTTTCCGAGGACAGAATCTGTCAATATGTCATTGCGAGCCTGATTTCTTCTCCTTTGACGGGATAGGATTAAGAGTATGTCCTGAGTCTATCGAAGGATGAGGGTGATGTGCCGAAGAGGCAGCAAACCCATTCTCCACCACGTCATTGCGAGCTCTTGAAAGGTGCGTGCAATCTCACCCTCACCAGCCCCACCGGGATTGCGAACCCTGCGCAGCTGCTCTACGCCAGCTAGCATAAGTAAGGTGAACTGCCCTCATCATATGGCCTTCTTCTTTTTACCACCCTGACGTTTGGTTCCAAGGGCGGGGACCGACTTGTACTTGGCCGCCTGTTTCATAAGCTGGGCCATGTTTTCCATCTCTCTTCCCTTCACTACCTCTGCAGCCTCTCCAGAACCGAGATAATCATATGTCTTGTCTCTTAGTGTCTCGAGCAGCTTGATCAAGGTATGTTTGTCCTTATCCGATAGTGGCGATAGGATCTCCTGGATGAGCCCCCAGCCCGCCACACTTGCCAGTACATAGACCTTCTCCGCCTTGCTGGTGATAGTCAGAAATACTGTCCTGCGGTCCTTCCTGTCTCTTACCCGTCTGACCAGACCAGCTTTGACCATGCGGTCGATTATCATACTGATGCTGTTCGTGCTAAGGTCTAACCACCGGGCTACGTCGGTTGGCCTTACAGGACCATCGATGTGTTTCATAGCCATAAGCACCCCATGCCGCTCCGTAGTGATCCCGTGTTCATTAAATACTCGGTCCTCACACCTCGAAACCAGGTTGTGGGTTTGGCGCAGCAGGACCCACACCCCCTTATCTAGATTTTCGAACTTGAACTTTATCGGCATATTTACCTCCTCTTGACTATTTCATGGAACCTTTGCTCGTTTGGGCCGCTTCTATTATAACAACTGCTGTCTGTTTACAACAAATCAACATAACTCAATAATAGCTTTCTCCAATCCGTGCAGCCCTACATTGTGTAAATTATGATTCACTCAAAACGTGCTAAATGGAATTTAAGCTAAGAAGCGCGCCCCACAATCGCACACTGAGGCACTTATTCCAGAAGCATGTTATCTATCAACCTCGTTTTGCCTATCCTGACGGCTAAGGAAGCCAATGCCGGCCGGTCAATCAAGTTCAATTCTTCCAGTGTTCCGGCATCAGCAATGCTGACATAATCAATTTGGGCCAGAGGTTCTTTTTGGATAAGTGTAGTCATTTGCCGGCGAATGTTTTCAGCATCTTTTTCTCCACCCTTCCCTAATTGCCAAGCTAACGTAAGAGCCTTGAACAATATCGTGGCTGCCCGGCGCTCTTTGGGGCTAAGGTAAATATTGCGACTGCTCATAGCCAGACCATCGTTCTCCCTGTCCGTAGGCACAACTACGACTTCTACCCCCATGTTGAGGTCAGCCACCATTCTCTTAATGACCAACACCTGCTGAGCATCTTTCTGCCCGAAGTAAGCCCTTGATGGCTGGATAATGTTGAATAGCTTGGCTATTACGGTGGCTACGCCTCTAAAGTGCCCCGGACGAGATGCTCCCTCAAGTCGTCCGGTTACCTTTTCCACATCTACCCAGCTACTAAATTCGGGGGGGTACATCTCCTCATCGGAGGGTACAAAGACGATATCTGCCCCCCCTCCCCTCAACAATTCCAGGTCCCCATTAAGGTCTCGGGGGTAAGCGCCAAAATCTTCCCTGGGACCAAATTGAGTGGGGTTAACGTAAATACTAACAATAACAGCGGAATTTTCTATTCTGGCCTGCTTGATTAAAGCCAGATGTCCTTCATGAAGATAGCCCATAGTGGGAACGAAGCCCACTGTGCCGCTGAGCTTCTGCCTTAATGCCCTTATCTCAAATATAGGCCCTACTACCTGCATGCCGCTAGCCTTCAGTCTTTAGCTGTTTGATGAGGCTCTTATCCATGGTGTAGCTCTGCTCCTTAGTGGGGAAACTAAGAGATTTAACCTCAGACATGTAACTAGAAACAGCAGTCTTAATTTCTCCGGCTAACCTGGCATATTGCTTGGCATGCTTGGGTACGAATTCAGTATAAAGGCCCAGAAGATCGCTGATTACCTGGACTTGACCATCACAATCTGGTCCGGCGCCGATGCCAATCGTGGGGATAACCAGCTTTTGAGTAATCAATTTGGAAAGTGGTGCGGGAGTGCATTCCAGAACGATCGCAAAAGCGCCAGCTTCCTCCAAAATACGGGCATCGTTAAGCAACTTTTTGGCTTCCTCCATTGCCTTCCCCTGTACCTTAAATCCTCCCAATTGATGGATAAATTGCGGAGTAAGCCCAATATGCCCCATAACCGGGATGCCACAGTCGACAAGGCGTCTGACTTTCTCAGCCACGACCTCGCCCCCCTCTAACTTCACCGTCTGAGCGCCCCCTTCCTGAATAAACCTTGCTGCATTATGTAAAGCATCGGAAACGCTGATATGATAGGTCATAAACGGCATATCGCCTATTATTAAGGCCTTCTTAGCTCCTCTCACTACAGCTTTGGTATGATGAATCATCTCCTCCATGGTCACCGGAATAGTTGACTCATAGCCCAACATCACCATCCCCAAGCTATCCCCAACCAATATCAAAGGCACACCAGCTTCATCAACCATTTTAGCCGTCACATAGTCATAAGCGGTAAGCATAGGTATTTTTTCTTTCCTTTGCTTCATCTCCTTTATCTCGGTAATAGTAACCCGCATTGTCTCCCCCTAAACATAGTAATCAGGAGTCAGTAATCAGGATTTAGCAATCAAAGGTCACCCCTACTGGCTACCGACTTCTGAATTCTTTCCCATTGAGGAACCACAGGTAAAGGCTCAACGATTCTGTTTTGCCTATCCACACGAACTATGCTGGGAGTCATGCTAATCGCCTCATCATCAGGAACCTGACAATAAGAGAGTATGATAACTATGTCGCCCTTGGCCACCAGCCTGGCGGCAGCACCATTGATACCAATAATCCCTGAATTTGCCTCACCTTCGATAGCATAAGTGCTGAACCTGGCCCCATTGTTAACGTTTAGCACCTCCACCCTTTCGAAGAGCAAGATGTCGCTGGCCTCCATGAGAGACCTGTCAATAGTGATACTGCCTTCGTAATCCAAATCGACTTGGGTAACCCGGGCTCGGTGGATTTTACTTTTCAGCATAGTTCTCATTTTCTACCTCCCTAAGCATAAAGTTTCTTTATTTACTTTCTCTGGAAAGAAAGTAAAGTTTTCATTTCTTCTGCCTTCTGTTCATTGACCTTGCCTTTAGCTAAAGCAATAGGAATAGTCTGAAGTCCTAGCTCCTTATAGGTAGTGAGCAAAGAAGGGCTCCTGGCCTCAAGAGCGCTCAAGTGCTTCTCTACGGTGCCTAAATCCCCGCGGGCCACAGGACCGGTGAGGCAGTCAGGCAAGCCGATATTGTCAATATTGTTTATCGTCCCTTTGAGTAAGGGCAGCAAGGCCCTGGTCGCCTCCTTCGACGGGACCCCGAAGTCCCGCCACAAATCCAGCGCCACCTTAACCAGGGTCACCAGATAATTACAAGCGAAAACGGCGGCTGCGTGATACAGCACTTTGTCCCCGGGCTTAAGTCCCACCCAGTGGCCGTTCAGGAGGTGAGTTAACTCCTTTAGCGTTAATAATAGTGGCTCTTCGGCTTCCAGGGCGAATGTAGAGCCAGGCAAGTTTTCTATGGCCTGGTCAACATCGGCAAAAGTCTGCAAAGGATGAAATGAGCCAACAGTCGCCCCAAGTTTTTTTGCTGATTCCAGAATATCCAGTGAATGAGCGCCACTGCAATGGAGGACGCTCTGTCCTTCATGCCACTGAACTTCACTGCACACCTGGGCTATAACATCATCAGGAGCGGTGATGAAGACCATCTCAGCAGCCTCTGCCAGTTCCTGAGCTGTATGGCAAACCTGGCAGTTGGGCACCAGCCTGGCTAGCTTCTGTGCCGAGGACAAAGTCCGACTGGATACAGCCACCACTGGCCATCTCTTTTGAGAAAGTCTTACTGCCAGAGCAGTGCCCGTCGTTCCAGCGCCAATAAAGCCTGTCTTTAGCATCTTTTTACGTCCTTAGCCGCTGGCACACCAGCTAAAGTTTCCGCCTTTAGAATTGCTCTAACTATGGCTCCGGCGACAACCTCAGCAGCTGCTGCCCCCAGAGCACTAAGGTCAGCTTCCTTCTCACCTGAGGAAAGAGCGAATAAAGCATCGCCATCATACATGGTATGGCATGGGTCAATAGTGCGCGCAATGCCAACCTGGGCTACGCGAGCCAATTTGTTTGCCTCAGCTTTACTAAGTTTGGCATCGGTAGCCACCACACCGATTACGGTATTAAAAGGCGGAACTACATCCTTAAACCCGCCTTTCCATAGCTCGGATGTAGATAAGAATCCACTCCCGTCCGGCTTGCGAGGTCCAGCCAGGATTTTCCCCGTTCCCGGTTCAATCACATCTCCAACGGCATTTACCACTATCAAGGCAGCGACCACAATATCTCCGACTATTTTTTGACTGGCAGTCCCCAAACCGCTTTTGACCGCTCTCTCCACACCAAGAATCTTGCCCACTGTTGCCCCGGTGCCACCACCAACACACCCCTCAGCTACTTTGCCATTAGTAGCACCCAGACAAGCTTGATAACCCTCATTAGCTCCGGGCCTGATTTTAGAATCACCTATATTCAGGTCGAAAATAATGGCTGCTGGCACAATAGGCACCCTCCCAGCGCTGGTTTCATAACCAAATCCCCGTTCCTCCAAATACCTCATAACGCCGGTAGCAGCATCCAGACCAAAGGCGCTGCCACCACTGAGAACGATAGCTTGAACCTTTTCCACTAGATTTCCCGGCCGGAGCAGGTCTGTTTCCCTGGTCCCCGACGATGAGCCACTGACATCAACGCCAGCCACAGCCCCTGATTCACAAAGTATTACCGTGCAGCCTGTCACTGCCTTTTTATCGGTATAATGCCCGACCTTAATTCCTGAAACATCCGTTATAGCGCTATACATAACCATAAACTAAAAAACCCTCTCGGCATAACCGAGAGGGTTATCACAACAACTCTCCTTGTCCGTCTCGGTCACTGTCGATCCAAGCGGAACCTTTAATTATCCAGTTCTCCAGCTCACTGCCTCAAGGGTCAATGGCTATTTTGCATGATAACAAATCCGTTTTACTCTGTCAATAGTGTATCATGTACTGCAGCTAGAATCAGCAGTTTGGTCAATCTTGATGACCTCGTTTAGCGCCGATATAGCAGCCTCTAGTTGACTATCGTCAGGTTCCCTGGTGGTTATAGCTTGCAGCAACAGCCCCGGGGCCAGGAGAATTCGGACTACCTTGTTGTTGATGTGCCCTGCCCCAAATTTCATAATTTCATAGCTAATAGCAGCGATAACCGGGATGAGGGCTATGCGGGACAGTATGCGTATCCATAGGGTTGGCTGACCAACCAAGGCGAAGACAAAGATAGCTATGATTAGAACAATGAATATAAAGGCGGTGCCGCAGCGAGCATGGGCAGTAGAATAATTCTTAACCGACTCCACTTCCAAAGGGGCGCCTGCCTCATAGGCATTCACTACTTTATGCTCGGCTCCGTGGTAAGCAAAGACTCTTTTAATATCAGGTATTAAACTCATAACCTTGAGGTAAGCGATGAAAATGCCAATACGGATAAGTCCCTCAAAGACAACACTCAGTAAGGCAGAATCGATGTAAGGGTCAATAAGGTAGCGGGTGGCGAAGAGAGGAACCATGAAGAAGAGAGCTACACCCAGAGCAAGGCTCACGGCTACGGTCCCCCACAAAAGCGCTGTAGGTATTTTCTCTCCTACTTCCTCTGCTGCGGCAACTTGAGCAGAGTAAAGTAATGACTGCGTGCCCAAAACCAGGGTTTCCACGAGAGCGATGATTCCTCTTATTAAAGGCATTCCTCGGAGACGCCCTTTGTATATGCTGGCCAGCGGCTGCTTCACTATGTTTAATTCTCCATTGGGCTGACGCACAGATATAGCCACGCCTTCCTTCCCCCGTATCATCACCCCCTCGATGACTGCCTGGCCACCATAATGAAAAGACTCTGCCATTAGTACCTCAATCTCTCCGACTGCCTAAAACGAAGGCTATTATTTCTCACCATGAAAAATCCCTAAGCGTATTATGATAAAAACGGCGGAAAACGTAAAGTTTAGCTCCTAAAGTAGCTGCGTTGAATGAATTCCCAGTTTCCCAAGGTAAGCTTAAAAGTAAACTCTGCCCGCGGTCAAACAGCCGCTGTCACAACAAGAAATAACATGCCCCCAAGCCTCCAACCTGACATAAAGAAATAGAGAGTTGAATGTATTCCATCATTTCATCTTGTATCGCTTCTTAAAGCGTTCCACCCTTCCCAAGGAGTCAACTATCCTTTGTTCACCCGTATAAAAGGGATGGCATTTCCCACATATTTCTACCCTGATTTCTGGCTTAGTTGAACCAATAGTGAAGGTATTACCACAAAGACAAGTCACTTTAGCATTCTCATAAAACTTAGGATGGATTTTAGCTTTCATTTGTAAACACTCACCTTCTTTTTGTATCTGGTTGCCGGCTCATATTTAACATAGCCGTCTATTAAGGCAAAGAGGGTATAATCTCTCCCCAGGCCAACATTATTTCCCGGCAGTATACGAGTCCCGCGTTGCCGAATCAAGATAGTTCCGGCGCGAACTTGCTCTCCACCATACTTCTTCACTCCCAAGCGCTTAGCTTCACTATCTCGCCCATAAGTTGTGCTGCCACCGCCCTTTTTATGTGCCATGCCTATTCTCCTTTACCCTTAACAATTTCGTTTACCAATATTTTAGTATAAGTCTGGCGGTGTCCCCTCTTGTTTCGGTAGCGAACTTTGGACTTATATCTAAATACGATAACCTTTTCTCCCTTAGTTTCTCCTAAAGAAGTAGCCACAACCTTAGCCCCCTTAATAACAGGATTCCCTACAAGGGTATTTTTATCTTCCCCAATAAATAATACTTTATCCAGCTCAACTACGTCGCCTTCAGGGACATCTAAAAGCTCAACTTCCAGTGTTTGCTTTGGGGCTACTTTGTACTGTTTGCCACCTATTTCGATAATAGCGTAAATCTTCTCACCTCCATACAGAAAAGGGAATTCTAGCACCCCAAATTGCCCGGTGTCAAGCTAACGAAGAAGGTTATTGGGTCTTCCAGGGGCAATTAGACATATCAACAGTAGAAACGAACCAAGGATCGTAACCTCCCCCAACCTCATGTCAGGAAATGAAAAGCTAAAAATGTAGACTGACACTCACTTGAGCAGGGCTTTCCTGCCAACAACCTCGTGCCCAACATACCACCTCCGGATAGCCTCAACTACCTCTTCAGGACGGTCCAGGACTCTCAATAGGTCCAAATCATGCTCAGAGACATACTTCCTGGATAAGACGGGGCTCCGCAGCCAATCCAGAAATCCTTTCCAAAACTCGCCGTTGAACAATACTACGGGAAAAGGTTTTATCTTGTGGGTCTGCATCAGGGTTAGTACCTCTGTCAGTTCATCAAGCGTGCCCAAGCCACCCGGCATTATGACAAAGGCAACGGCATATTTCACCAGCATGACTTTACGAG
>Ga0315532_1000084_pt1 | contig 71996 bp, 47 predicted proteins | sample SalMarWE160370MG_FD_203082 | JGI IMG/M metagenome (GOLD analysis project Ga0315532, IMG submission 203082) | Salt marsh sediment microbial communities from the Plum Island Ecosystem LTER, Massachusetts, United States - Salt Marsh Sediment WE1603-70 ...
TTCATACATTTCATCAACAAGTACTCGACTTCATTTTTATATTGTTGTAAATTGAATTACGATTAGCTTTCCAACAGTTTTTATAACCCTGATCTGGACTGTTATGTTGTTAGTTGCAAAACCTTTTAAAATCCTGATTAACAGTATTGATGCAATATCATTAAGAATATTCATACTGTTTTGTATTGTCTGTATGTCTAATACAGCCTTCTCACAAATGGCCGGTGATAGTGCTTTTAAGATGCTGAAAGCAGCCGATCAACGGATCGCATTAAACATCAATAGTGATAAAAGCACTCAGCTTCATCCCTTTACTGATCTTCAAAAGATCAGTGGATTGACCATTTCAGGAACTGTTGAATTGCATTCCGATTCAAGCCTGGTGCGGGTGATCCTTATTGATGATCAGTTGAATGAATACCTTATTTATGAAGCATATCCCTTATTGACGGAAAATGTGTCTTTTGCAATTGATCAGAACGGGGAAGAAACGGCCATATTAGATAACATTATTCCGATGAGCATCACTATTGAAACAGTGGATGCTTCCATTCATTTGAAAGAAATAGAAACAAGGGGAGAAGATTTTTTTATGGCAAAGACCAGGAATAATAAATTGCAGCAACAGCAATCAGAAAAAATTAAAAGGATCAATCAATATATAGAAAGAAAAGGATTAAAATGGATTGCAGGTGAAACGGCCATTTCAGGAATGACTTACCAGGATAAACAGAAAATGTTCGGCGGCAAAGTTCCCAATTTGCAGGGTTTTGAATATTACAGGGGAGGGATATTTGTTTTGCCCGGAGTACTTGAAGAGAATACAGATGCGGAAAATACAAAGGCCATCACTCAAACCAAATCAGAATCCCCCTATGTGAAGGAATTCAGCTGGCGAAACCGGCATGGGCAGAACTGGGTAACTTCCGTTAAATACCAGGGGGGGTGCGGGAGTTGCTGGGCTTTTGCCGTTACCGGTGCAACAGAGTTACTGGTGAATTTGTATTATAATCAACACCTCGATCTTGATCTTTCCGAACAGGATGTTTTATCCTGCAGTGGAGGTGGCAGTTGTAATGGTGGTAGTTCATATTATTCATTAAGTTATATTATGAACACAGGAATTGTGAATGAAAGTTGCTTCCCTTATGCAACCAGTGATTTACCATGTGAAAATAAATGTACTGATCCGGCCGAAACAATTAGAATCGGTTCAAAAAGCATACACTCATCAGAAGATGAAAAAAGGAGAGAGATTATTAAAGGAGCAACTGCCGCATCAGTAGGTTTTTGGAACCATGTTATGACTTTAGTAGGCTATAAAGTTCTTGAGGAAGGCGATCTAATAAATATACATAATAATGGATTTGATGGATGGATAATTATCCAGGAGAACGATATATTGATGGGTCAAACAGCATGGTTGTTTAAGAATAGCTGGGGAACTAATTGGGGAGATGACGGATACGTTTATGTGGTGGGTGGCATATCCGCATCCTCTTTGCATGGGCCGGTGTATTCCGTTATTTATAATGATTCCGATATCAGATGTACCGATCAGGATGGTGACGGATATTATACCTGGGGAACAGGCACAAAACCGGCACATTGTCCTGATTGTCCCGATGAACCTGACGGAGACGACTCCGACGGATGCCTGGGACCCATGGATGAATTTGGAAATATTACTATTGTTTCAAGCACACCTGAACCGGTAGCTGAAGATACTTCTGTTGTTTATGGAGAAAAGGCACCTGATTTGACTGCTGCCGGGGAAAACATAAAATGGTATGATGATGAGAAACTTACCCATGTGATTCATACAGGTAACCTTTTTGTAACAGGTCATACTCAACCAGGAGTATATAGTTATTATGTAACACAGACTATTTCTGAATGTGAAAGCAAATCAAAAAATGTAAAATTAACAATAATAAATCCTGTTCCGCCACCAATGGCAGAGGATGTAATTGCAAATGTTTGTGATCCGATACCTAACCTGACTGCTGCCGGAGAAAACTTAAAATGGCATAATGCTCCTTCCAATCCATTTGTTGATTCCCGTGATGCACAAATATATAAAGCTGTTGGTATTGGTAATCAGAGATGGATGGCAGAAAATTTAAATTATTATACGCAAACAGGATCATGGTATTATAATTATGATAGTATGCAATATGCTGAAACATACGGAAGGCTTTATAATTGGGAAACAGCATGTGATGCGTGTCCTGAAGGATGGCATTTACCCACTGATAAGGAGTGGAAAGAACTGGAGATTTTTATTGGCATGTCAGAAGCTGAAGCAGATGGAGGTTTTGAACGAGGAATTCTGGAGGGAGGCAAGCTTAAAGAGAGGGGTACTATACATTGGTGTGAGCCAAATAATCTTGCTACAGATAATTATGGTTTTAAAGCTTTGCCTGGTGGAGAATATATGGATGCTGATGTATTTCAATGGATTAATTATAGTGGGACTTTCTGGACATCTACTGCAGGAACTGATCATGCAATCATACGCAGATTAAATAAAAATTACGGAAGTATTGACAGAGTAGGAATTTTTAAAGAAAGTGGATTGTCAGTGAGATGTTTAAGAGAATGGAACGGAATTATAGGTACCGGAAATACTATAACACCTGAATATAGCAAAACCGGAACTTATATATACTATGTGACACAAACTATAGATGGTATTGAAAGTGATCCTGATACAGTTAGGTTAATATTATATAATACTAATCCGTCTCCTATAGTCGAAGATGTTGGGATATGTTATGGTGAACCTGTGCCTGATCTGGTAGCTATTGGTAAAAATATAAAATGGTATAATAATGCAGATTTAATGACTGTGATACATACTGGAAGCGGTTTTACTCCAGGGGTAATACAGCCAAATACCTACATTTATTATGTAACACAAACAGTCTCAGACTGCGAGAGTCTTCCTGATACTGTAATTCTTAAAATAAATCCAATTCCTGCATCTCCGGATATTCAGAATACATATCAGTATGAAGCAAATGATGTGGTTTATTTGTCAGCTATAGGTGAAAATATTCGGTGGTATAATGATGAAAATCTTCTCTCATTGATTTATTCCGGGGATACTCTTATATTGCAACAATCAGATATAGGTGTTTATACTTATTATGTAACACAAACCATTTCAGGTTGTGAAAGTTTGCCTGATACAGTGACATTAAATATTATTCCATTACCTCCTGAAGCTGAAGATGCTACTGCAATAATTGGTCAACTGGCAAAACTCTCAGCAATTGGTAAAAATATCCGTTGGTATGATGATGCAGCTTTATCCAATTTAATTCATTCCGGTGATACATTTACAATACGACCTATAGATATAGGTACTCATACTTATTATGTCACACAAACCATTTCAGGATTTGAAAGTTACCCTGATACAGTTATATTAACAACAATAATAAATCCACCAAAATCAGAAGATGTATCAATCTGTGAAGGAGAGATGCCTGTATTAACTGCTGAAGGAGAAAATATTCAATGGTATGATGTCTCTTTGAATCATTTTATAGATACACGGGATGGTCAAAGATATAGTGCGACTTTGATAAATGGTTATATCTGGATGGCTGAAAATCTGAATTATTATACCCCTTCAGGTTCATGTTATTATAATACAGATAGTATTTCCTATGCTGATCCTTACGCCAGACTTTACAACTGGGAAACTGCTAAAGAAGTGTGTCCCAGTGGATGGAGGCTCCCCAGCGATCATGACTGGAAAGACCTTGAAGTATTTCTGGGCATGGCTCCAACAGAGCTTAATAACTTTGGATTCAGGGGTACAGACGAAGGTGGAAAACTAAAATCAACGGGATTTGATTATTGGCTGTACCCAAATGAAGGAGCAACGAACGAGTATGGTTTCAATGCCCTGGGGGCAGGAGATGGTGGATATTTGGATTGTTTCGCGCTAAAAGAAAAAGCATCGTTTTGGACATCAACAAGTTGGGGTATAAATACGGCTATTCTGCGCGTTCTTTCATACTCCAACGCATATATTGAAAGAGGCGAGAGAGATGATGCAAGTACAACTTCAGTCCGCTGTATGCGCGAAATACCAGAACCAGTTGCTTTAGGCAGCGTTTTTACTCCTGGTATAACAGAACCTGGAACATATAATTATTACGTCACCCAAACTGTCAATGGCTTTGAATCTCCGGCTGACACGGTCGTCCTTACCATTCATCCTGTTCCCGATGTTCCGATTGCATTCGATGATGCAGTTTGTGAAAACCAGGATGCTGTCGTTCTCATGGCTGAGGGTGAGAATATCAAATGGTATGCCGATCTGGATACTGTATCCCTGGTTGATGAGAGAGACGGACAGGAATACCTGACGGTAAAAATCGGAAATCAATGGTGGATGGCCGAGAACCTGAATTACGGCTTCATGATCGGTCATACCTTAGAACAAACGAACAATGATATTGCTGAGAAATATTGTTACAATGACAACGAAGAAAACTGCCATACCTATGGCGGATTGTATCAATGGGATGAGGTCATGAATTATGTAAATTATGAGGTGAATCGGGGAGTATGCCCCGAAGGATGGCATATACCAACCGACAGGGAATGGATGGACATGGAAAGGTACTTAGGAATGGAAGCATCAGAAGCACTTTCTAAAGAATGGAGAGGCACGAATGAAGGAGGCAAATTAAAAGACGAATCTGATTTGTATTGGCAGGAACCTAATGCAGGTGCAACAAACGAAAGCGGTTTTTCTGCTTTGCCCGGGGGAACACGTTATCTGGATCAGGAATTCTATAACATCGGTTCGTGGGCCTATTTCTGGACTTCTTCACTTGAACAGGACGGGTTTGCATGGAAGCGAAATTTGCATTCAATCGAAAGCAGAATTCGAAGGATGAGCGCTGATACGAAAGAAAGTATGTCGGTCAGATGTATTAAGGATGATATACTGTTGGCTGAAGGGAATACTTACCATCCGGAAATATCAGATATGGGAAATATCAATTATTATGTTTCTCAGACAGTTAACGGCTGTGAAAGCAATTATGAAACAGTTCAACTGACAATTAAGCCTGCACCGGGTTTGCCGGTTGCAGAAGATCAGACCATTTGCTATGGAGAAGAAACACCTGACTTATCTGCGCAGGGAGAGAATATCAGTTGGTATTCAGATACAGCGCTTACAAATTGTATAAACTCGGGAAACATTTTTCCTGCTACTCAAACAGAACCCGGAACATACACCTATTATGTAACGCAAACCCTTGAAGAGTGTGAAGGGGATTGTATTCCGGTTCGCCTGATCATCCATTCATTGCCTGAGATCGAGCTTGGTCCCGATACAACCATTACCGATCAGCAAAGTATGATACTTGGTATAATTGGAGATGAAGGTTTTTCCTATCTATGGAACACCGGTTCTGATGAATCCTATATTGAGGTTTCAGGAAATGCAGCCGGAGTTGGTGATCATACTTATTGGCTGTTGGTAACAGACAGCAATTCATGCGAAAATTCTGATACGGTTATCGTAAGTGTAATGCATGTGAATGCTATTCCTTATTCTCAAATGAACAGATCGATACAGGTCTATCCCAATCCGGGAGTTGACATACTGCATGTCCATTTGCAAGGAATAGCTGAAGAAAAGTTGTCGATTGAAGTATTTGACCGGCTCGGGAATGTACTGATCTCAGAAAATCATAGAGCAATTTCCGGGGAGACAGATCTGAAATTGGATATTTCGGTTTTATCTCCGGGAGTATATTTTGTCAGGATTTTGGGAGAGAAGATCATGTTGACAAAGGGAATTGCTATCCTGTAAGTAGTATTGCTAATTGTTTTTATTGAACATGGAGTCTTTGCTACCCTGTCAGGGGGGCAAGATCATAAAGCCTAAAATCCCATTTCCTCTCCTCCGAAGTCTTCTCCGTTCCGGGCAGGGCGTCCGGCTTTCTTTTTCTGGTTCAGCCTGTAAATAAAAGTGAGGGTGAACATGCGGCCTGTACGCCGGTGTTCGTTTTCGGAATACAAATCGGGCTGGTCGATGATGTATTTAAAGCTGCGACTGTTCAAAACATCACGCACATTCAATGTCAGTGTGCCTTTCCCTTTCAGGATATCTTTGCTTAAAGCCATGTTCAGCATGTAAAAGGCTTGTCTTTTCCCCTGCGTTGTTTCCTGTGGTGCACGGTAAAAAAATATGGTCTGGAAGTCAATATTATAGGGAAGTCTTATTTTTGAATTCATCCGTGTATGCCAGGAGTAATCTTCGCTTTCAAGGATTATTGTATCCAATTGACCATAGGTGGATGACTGAAAAAAGTTGATGTCCCCTGTAAGTGTCCACCACTTGAATATATCCACCGATACATTGGTTTCCAGGCCATATGATTGTCTTTCGGATAAGTTGACAGGATATGTGTAAAGAATGCCTGTAGCCGTATCCAGATCGGCTATCCGTTCAATAACCCCTGATGTATTGCGGTAATATATTCCGGTATAAAGATCAAAACTTGGTTTTTTCAGCAAATATCCTGCTTCCAATGAGTGCGTGTACTCGGGATCCAGGTTCGGATTTCCGGTACGTATATTCCTGTCATCGCTATAACTGTGAAAAGGATTTAGCAGCCAGAAATGTGGACGGTTTATCCTTCGACTGTAGCTCAATTGAACCGAATGACTCTCATTGATCTGAACGGTTGTGTGAAGGGTTGGGAAAAAATCTGTATAAAGCCTGTTTTTTCCGTCTTCTGCCTGATCAAAATATGTTCTTACATCCGATATTTCCATCCTAAGGCCGAGCAGGAAAGTAAACCAGTTAAATGCGTTGCCACCCTGTGTATACAATGCATGCACATTTTCGATGTAATCAATGTTGTTTGAAAATTCAGGTATTCTTACCGGGTTGCCCGCTTCATCTGTTTCTTCTACATAAAACGGATTTGCGATGTTTCTGAACTCACTACGGTAACCGGCTTCAAATTGTCCTTTGTTGCCAAAAGGATAAATATAATCTGCCTGCAAAAGCAGGTTCCTTTCGCTTTCTTCGTTCAGCGAATTTTGAAATATCTGTCCTCCTTCCGTAATCAATTCTTCGGTTATTTCCGATTTTTCGGTTTCAGCATCTTTGATGTATTGAATCAGTGCAGTGAATTTATGATCTTCATTGCGAAACAGTTTCGTATAATTCAGGCTGAATTCTATGTCCAGTTCATCCTCATGCTCTTCATCTTTTCTATGTGAAGTGGAAAGAGGTATTTCAGATACGGTATAATCGTAGTACCATATATTGCTAATGGTGGGTTCATCACTGATACCCAACAAAAATTCGGCAGTTAAAGTGTTTTTTGAATTGATCAGATAATCAAAGCCTCCTCTTAACCTGTTTGAAAGCCCGGTTCTGTTCCTGGTGCGATCGATACGTGTTATATAGGCTGTATCGGACAAATTAAAATATTGATAAGAATTCCCGGTTCCCGGTCTTTCATTATAGCGGATATTATAATTCAGGAAGTAATTGATCTTTTCTTTCCTGAAATTCACATTTGCTCCCAAAGAATACTCATGCGGGTATCCAGCAGTTCCTTCAAACGAACCGTTAACCCCTTTCTGCTGGTCCTTTTTAAGTACAATATTGATAATGCCTGCCATTCCTTCCGCTTCGTAGCGTGCACTGGGATTGGTAATGACTTCAACCCGTTCAATCATCGTTCCCTGGAGATTCCTCAGGGCATCCGTATTTCCTGCACTGACCATTCCGGAAGGTTTGCCATCGACAAGGATCTGCAGATTTTCACTACCTCGAAGACTTACATTCCCATCCAGATCAACACTTACCGATGGTATGTTATCAAGAATATCAAGAGCGGATTTACCAGTATTGCTGAGATCTTTTCCAACATTGAATATTTTTTTATCCAAATGAATTACCATCTCACTTTTTTCTGCTGTGACAGTGACTTCATCAAGAGCTGTTGCTTCCGGCGATAATTCAATAATACCTGTTTTATAAGATCTTTTTTCATCGGATACAATGATATTTGGGATTGTGGTTTTTTCGTATGAAATGAACTGGACTACTGCATAATAACGACCCGGTTCAATTTCGATGGCAAATGAACCATCAGGGCCTGCCAGTCCTCCGGTTATCAGATTCGAATCTGCAGAATAAATAGAAATGGTAGAAAATTCAAGGGGTGAACCATTTGATTTATCTATAACCTTACCCAATATCTGATAGTTGTCCTTAGGGGGTGCAGTTTGTCCGGCAAGGATTTGCAATAAAACAGTCTGAATAAATACCAGAATTAAAATTCTTGCGCTCATTATACTTTAAATAAATATTTTTACAAGTAGTAACCAACAATTCTGTTAAAAGTTTCATCAGCCATTTTTGCAAAAGAAATCCTGTAAAAATAAGCAAACTCCAACAGGAATAAATCTACAAAATTAGTATAACAGATGACCGGGTTAAAAAATAATCAACAAATTGTCCAATTCTATCAATTAATACCTGAACCATATCATTTGTTTATAATTCGTGAACAACTGACCAATCATGATTTTAACAGCTAAGCTATAGCCAGTGAAAAGAAAAGCCCATAGTTCTCTGAAATAAAATAAATTTGCACAGCAAAGCTAGGGTGTAATGTATGTATAAACAGGTTGATGATAAAAATTAAGAACACATTAATCAGTCGTGATATAATAGACAAAAATTTCTGTTGTGATTTGGGAAAATGTCATGGAGCGTGTTGTATTAAGGGAGATGCAGGTGCTCCTTTACAGGCAGATGAAGTTGAAATGCTTTCCGGGATCATTGACAAAATTAAACCATACCTTTCGCAGGAAGGAATGAATTCAATTGAACAACAGGGAACACATGTTATAGATGATGAGAAAGAGACTGTTACTCCACTTATTGATGGAAATGAATGTGCTTATGTTGTTATTGAAAATGGCATTGCAAGATGCGGCATTGAAAAGGCATATTTTGCGGGTGCGATAAAGTTCAGAAAACCATTTTCGTGTCATTTGTATCCGATACGAATTAAAAAATATGAACAATTTACAGCGGTGAATTATGATCAATGGGAAATATGTGCTCCGGCAAGAGAAAAAGGGGACGAAGTGAAGTTGCCAGTCTATATTTTTGTTAAGGAAGCTTTGACTAATCGTTTCGGAAAGGAATGGTATCTTCAGTTAGAAACCATTTCAAAGGAAATTAAGAACAAAGCGAACGGTTGAGTTTACTGAACACAAGTAAAAACCAATGACCCGATTCATTCTGCTCTTTCCGTTTCATTTTTTTCATCGGATCACTGGTTCATTATTAACATAACCCTAACCTATGCAATTGAGAAACGTATTTGACTAATAATTGATTGTCCTTCTTTTATTCCAAAAATCAATATATTTTCTCTGAGTTACAATGCCAACAGGTCCTTCATAAATCCCGCCGGCTCCCTGTCCGTCATAGACACGAACGGCAATGCTGTTTTTCTCGTTTTTCTTTAGACTATTTGTGGGTATAAAGTAACCTCTAAAGGCTTTGTATTGTTCTCCTGTATATGCTTTTCTATTGATTTGACTATTGAGTTCTCCTGTACCGGCAACCAACTTACCATTTATGTAAACCTGATCAAGGTCATCTATTTTTCCTAGTATAAGCACAATAGTTTCTTCTGAAAAGGTTCCTTTGTAATAAAAGGTTTTTCTATACCACGAATAACCGTCATAATCTCTGTACCCCTGATCTTCCCATTTGGCAGGTACAAATATTTCATCCCATTTAGAATCGTTAAAACCTGCTTCTTTCCAACTAAAATCATCGCCTGGTTTAAATTTCCATATTCCCTGAAGGTTGATGTCCAGCCGGACATCAAACATACTCACATAAATGCCAATTTCTCCTTTTACAATACCTCCATACTGATATGAATCATACACTTTAACAGCTATGGTATTCTTTCCTCCGAAGTTTAAATACTCTTCAGGTATATAATAAACTCTGTTGGCATTATAAGCAGTAATATAAGATGGCGGGAAGGATCCCGTTGAGCCTATTTTATGACCATTAATATAAGTTTCGTCGACATCATCAACATAACCAAGATTCAAATAAAGAGTTTTTCCCTTATTCTCTTCGGATAATGCAAATGATTTTCTGTAAAAACCAAAGCCGTTGTATCCATAGAATCCCTGATCTTCCCAGGAAGAAGGCACATGAATAGTTGCCCAGCTGTTATCATCATATCCCGGCAAAATCCATTCTTTCCGTTCACCGATGGAATACTTCCACTGACCTTTTAAGTCTATGATCTTAATAAGATCATTTTGTGATGCAAACAAAGAGTAACCAAATAGAAATACAAATAGAGTGAACACAAACTTTTTTCTTTTTTCTGTTTTCATAATATAATCCTCCACCAAATAAAAACTAATCAATAAATAATTCATCAATCACATAATCCCAGAATGATTGATTTTCATGATGTTTTCGTCTATATTGCTTGTAATTTGGTTCTGTCATGATGCCAAGGGGTCCTTCATAAATCCCTCCTCGCCATTTTACATCATATACTCTGATGGAAAGCATGTTTATACCGTTTTTGTGAATTGCATCTTCAGGAATTTTATATATTCTCCTTGCATTGTATTCCCACCCCCGTCTCTTGTATTCACTGTCTTTATCAAGATGAAACACACTTCCTATTAATGTACCGTTAAGGTATACATAATCATAGTCATCAATTTTCCCCAGTGACAGATAAATTTCTCCATTCCGAAGTTCTGCAGGAAGTCTGAATTCTTTTCTGTACCATGCATAACCATCATAATCCTCGTAGCCTTCATTTTCCCACTCAGAAGGCACGTTTATCTCTTCCCAGATATCATCATTAAAATTTTCTGATTTCCATTGCTTGTTATCTCCCAAATGAAATTTCCATTTGCCAGACAGGATAAAATCAAGGTATTCATAATCTTCATCAATATATATTCCAACCGGCTGATCAATAATTCCTCCTTCCAGGTATTCATCATATACCCGGATTGCGATGGAATTCTTCTGATTGAACTTTATGATTTCCCGGGGTATATGGTATTTTCTTTTCTGGTTGTATGCTGTGCGAAAATGAGGCGGAAAATCGCCGCTTTTGGCAAGCAAATGCCCGTTAAAGTATATTTCATTTGCATCATCGATTCTGCCGGAAACGAAATATATCGGAACATCTTCATCAATGGGATGTATTGTAAACTCTTTTCTATACCATGCAAATCCATTGTATTCATTAAAACCTTGATCTTCCCATTTATCAGGAACTTTAATGGTCTCCCAATCGGAATCGTTGTACTCCGGATATGCCCATTCCGGAAAATCGCCAATTGAAAATTTCCAGTATCCGGCAAGTTGCACCACTTTTCTTAAGTCTTCTGCTGATAGATTGTTAGGAAATAACAATACAAATGTTGAGAACAGCAGAGAAAAGTATATTCTATGAAGCGACACTAATTTTTTCATTATTTAACAATTTTTTTATATCAATAAGAAATTTGTACTAAAAATTTTTCTTTCATCAGCAACAAGGTATTTACACCCGGAAAGTATTGATGGCGAATAATCATTTCGATCAACTGAGGCTGATCCGGACCAAAAAGTATTTTTCATTTTCATATCCGAATTGCCGGTTTTAATGAAGTTTACTATATCAGGAATCGTGTCAATTTTAGCAAAAAATGCAAAAGTCATATATTCAGAATCACAGTATAAGATACTTGATTGCGGTGACATTATGTTCTGATAAATCAATAATTTATCAAAGCCAGATCTTGAGTTTGAATGATTGGCCATTGCAAAATGATTTGCAGCACAGAACAACAAGATGAATAGAATGGTCCGGAGTTTCATGATCATTTTATTTTCAAGTTCGAGTTCATTACAATTGTTACTTTGCATAAACAAAAGTACGCTGTACACAGAAGTGCTGTGTCATAGCCAGGTAAAAGAATGTCATGAAATGTCATGAAAATGTAAATAATTGCTTTCTCAAGCTAACAATCCCTTCAATCAACTAAATATCAATTACTTATATCATAAGCAAACAAACAGGATTATTTTTCGGGTATAAATTTCCTCAATTATCGATGAAAAAGTTGTTATATATAATAATAAATATCTAATTTAATAGTAAGTCATAATGACTACTAAAATAGAATTTGGGATGAAGTCAGGAGCTTTGAAGATAATAATATTGAACACCTTTAAGTCAGTATTGATACTTCTTTTCATACATAATACCTACACCGGTTATTCAAAAGATTTGAATTTGAATTTTTCACATTTGACTTCTCAGGATGGTCTGTCGAATAATACGGTTCATTGTATATATCAGGATAGCAAAGGTTTTTTGTGGATTGGCACAAATGATGGATTGAATTTATTCAATGGCTATGAATTTGAAATATTCAAATACAACGCGCAGGATACATCCAGTCTCTCAAGCAATTCTGTGTTTGGAATTCTGGAGGATTCAAAAGGTCGTTTATGGATAGCCGGTAGCATAGGCATTGATATTTTTAACTGGCAGACCGTTTCGTTCAAACATATTCCATTCGTTGACGAATTCAATCCTTCTCCTTATCAGAGTTATACGAGGGCTATTATTGAGGATAAAGGAGGCAATATAATTATTGCCAATACAACCGGAGTATTTGTATATGATACCCTGAAAGGTGGTTTTGTCCGTTTTTTAAAAGATATTCCCAATTTTGGGCCTCTTGGACAGGAAGGGATCAGAGCTTTATTGATAGATAGAAATGAAAGGATTTGGATAGGATCCATAGGTTATGGATTGTATTGTTACGATCTTAAGCTTAAAGAAGTACTCACATACCGGCTTAGAAAAGCAGGTGTTGATATCAAGGAAAGAACTTACACAATTGCCGAAGATTCAAAAGGCGATATCTGGATAGGAACTGACAATGGGATCTATATCGTGAAGTCAGATCTCTCGGAAGTCAAAACCGTTAAAAGTGCAAAAGATCTGAGTTCGAATAATATAAGACATATTTATGTAGAAAATGATCAGAGGATCTGGATAGGTACTATTAACGGTGGATTATGCCTTTATAATGAATCCACAAACAGTTTTTCCTGTTATGAATCGAATGAATCAAATACATACAGCCTCAATAACAATACAGTTCAATCTATATGGAAAGACAGACAGGGAATTTTGTGGGTGGGAACATATCAGGGAGGAGTGAATTATTCACCCATAGATTATGGATTAAGATTTAAGCTTATAACCAGCGAAAAAGGGAATAGCAATTCGCTTGTTTATGAAGCAGTGAGTGCTTTATATGAGGATAAAGAAAGGAACTTATGGATCGGAACGGATGGTGGAGGACTTGACTATTACAACAGAAAGACAAAAACTTTCAGACATTACAGATATATACCTGGCGGAGCCAATACTATTAGTGGAAACTCAATACTGGCAATTGCAGAAGATAGCAAGGGGAATATCTGGATAGGAGGATATTTGTTTGGGATCAATATAATTGACCGGGTTTCAGGTAGAATTTTAAATCTTAAGAACAATCCCGGTAATCCTAATAGTTTAAGCAACAATGATGTATGGGACATTTTAATTTCAAACGATACAACTGTCTGGATTGCAACGAATGGTGGTGGGGTGGACAAATACAATCCCCAAACCGGCATTTTTCATCATTACAGGCAGGGACCTGATAATGCCATTGTAAACGATTATTGTATTAAACTATTCAAAGATAGTTTTGACTTATTGTGGATTGGCACATATGGCGGATTAAGTATTTATGATCAGAAAACTGACAGATTTAATAATTATTCACATAATGATAAGGCTGGTAGTTTAAGCAATAGCTGGGTATATGCATTTGCCGAAGATGACTCAGGAGATGTTTGGATAGGAACAGCAAACGGGTTGAATCATTTTCACAGAGAAACGCAGTTATTTACCACGGTTTATTCATCAATTGGTTTTCTCAATGAAGTAATTAATGGCATTTTATTAGATGATCATGAGAATCTGTGGCTGAGTACGAATAATGGAATATCAAAGCTTAATCCTACAAATTCAACGGTTAAAAAATATGATGTTTTTGATGGTCTGCAAGGCAATCAGTTTATTCATGGGTCATATTTAAAAACAAGTACTGGTGAAATGTTTTTCGGAGGTCTGGATGGGCTGAACTATTTTTATCCCGATAGTATTAAGGATAATCAGTTTAAACCGGAAGTGTATTTAACAGATTTTTTAATATTTTTTGAACCTGCCAACGTAAATATTCCTGGTTCTCCTTTATCAAAATCGATTACGGTATCAGATAAAATAGTATTAAACCACAAACAATCAGTTATTACTTTTAAATATGCAGCACTGAACTATTTCAGCCCGGGAAAGAACCAGTATCAATACATGCTGGAAGGCTCTGAAAAGGAATGGAATAATGTAGGAACCAGAAGAGAAGCAACATATACAAATTTAAATCCGGGGAAATATACTTTTAAAGTAAAGGCCTCTAATAATGATGGGATTTGGAATGAGCAGGCTACCTCATTACGATTGATCATTCTTCCTCCCTGGTGGAAAACACTCTTTTTCAAAATTTTAATCGTTTTGATAATCACTTCAGCAATTGTTGGCTATTATTTTTTCAGAATCAGTTCACTTAAAAAACAACAACGAAAACTCGAAGAATTGGTAGAGAGTAGAACCAAAGAAATAAAGGCAAAGAATAGTATGCTCGCGCAACAAACGGAAGAATTAAGCGAATCAAATACGCTTTTGGAAGAAAGGCAACAGATGATTGAAGAACAAACCGAAGAACTGGTATCACAGAAAGAAGAGTTGGAAAGAGTAAATGAAAATCTAGAAGAATTGAATTTAACAAAAGATAAATTCTTTTCCATAATTGCACACGATTTAAAAAATCCTTTTAATACAATTCTTGGATTTGCAGAACTCCTGGATAAAAATTATGACCGTTTGAGTGAAGACAAAAGACGTTCTTTCTCTAAAGCGATTCATGATTCATCGGAAAATGTATACAATCTGTTGGAGAATTTACTTCATTGGGCAAGATCACAAACAAATCGTGTAAAATTTGCTCCTGTAGCATTTCCAATCAATGATCTTATTGAGGAAAACATTGAATTATTGAAAGAGATGTACAACAAAAAGAATATTGATATTCGCTTTGAAAATGATGGAAAGTTGTATGTATTTGCAGACAGAAATATGGTAAATACAGTGATTCGTAATTTATTGACAAACGCAGTTAAATTCACAAATGAAAAAGGGAAAGTAATCATAAGCTTAAGAAAAGAAGAAAATAAGGTTTTATTGGAAGTTAAGGACAATGGCATTGGTATTTCCGAAGAAGATAAAACAAAGTTGTTTGAAATTGACGGACATTTTTTAAGAGAAGGTACTTCAGGTGAACTTGGAACAGGTCTTGGTTTGATTTTATGTAAGGAATACATTGAAAAGAACAAAGGAAAAATATTTGTTGAAAGCAAACTAGAAAAAGGAAGCACGTTTCAAATTTTTCTACCTACAGCTACCTGATAGTCTATTTATATCAGCATCTTGTATCCAACACCATGGACTGTCAGAATAATTTTCAGATGATTTGGATCAGATTCAATTTTTTGCCTGAGTTTCAAAATAAAATTATCTACGGTACGGGTGGTAATTTCATAATTTATTCCCCATACTTCACTCATAAGATCATCACGGTGTACAGTCGTATTTGCATGTGTATAAAGATAATGCAGTATTTCAAACTCTTTATGAGACATTTTTACCGGTTTGTTATTACTGAAAGATTCAAAATTTTTAAAATTTACGGATAACTTTCCGATTTTAACCAGCCGATCTTGATCTGCATTGGTTTGTGGTTTCTCGGTTCTGCGCAATATAGCTTTTATTCTCGCAAGAAGTTCTCTCAGGCTAAATGGTTTGGTTATATAATCATCTGCTCCAAGTTCAAGTCCTAGAACTTTATCAATTTCTTCTCCTTTGGCGGTTAGGAGAATAATGGGAGTTGCTATATCTTCTTTCCGTGCTGTTTTGCAAATATCAAAACCTGAAATTTCGGGTAACATAACATCCAGCAGAATTAAATTATACGTGTTATTGAGTATTTTATCCAAACCTGTTTTTCCTTCACCGGCAACATCAATTTCGTATCCTTCAAATTCAAGATTATCTTTTAGCCCTTGAAGCATATGTTTTTCATCTTCTACAATCAGAATTTTTATCATGACGTAAGAATTTATTGAATCGGAAATAATAATTTAAAGACTGTTCCTTCACCTTTCTTGCTTTTTACCTCAATTTTACCACCGTGTGAATCCATAATATGTTTTACAATTGTGAGACCCAGACCTGACCCTTTTGCTTTTAGAGCAAGATTTTTTTCGGTTACTCTATAAAATTTATCAAAAATATGTTTTAATTCTTTTTCTGAAATACCAATTCCTTTATCAGATATATTAATATAAGCCCAGGATTTATCAAAAGTGGTGGTAATTTCAATATATTTCTCATCCATACTGTATTTCATGGCATTGTCAATAATGTTGATAAGGACATCCGTAACAGCATCTGCATCCACTTGAATTTCAGGTAATTTTGCTGAACAATGGGTTTTATATTTAAATCCCTGGACTTCAAGATTGTAATTGAAGGTTTTCACTACATCAAGTACAATATCATTGATGTTCACCGATGAAAACTTATATACTTTTTTCCCACTTTCTATTTGTGAAAAATTCAGTATTTTATTTACAATACCAGATAAGCGTTGTGTTTCCTGAAAAATAATAGTATAATACTCTTTCACTTTCTCCTTTGATTCAATACGTCCAAGTTCAAGGGTTTCAATATACATGCTGATAAGAGCCAGAGGAGTTCTGATTTCATGCGAAACATTTGATACAAAATCAGACTTTAATTGTGAAAGCTCCAAATGTTTTTTTACATTTCTGAATATAAGCCATAATCCGAGTATAAGACCAAAATCAACAATACCGATAAGGATTAAATCTTTCTTGGATCTTGACTTGACCAGATCATTAATCGTTACGTTCTTTAGTTCAATTCCAAGACTATAGTGAGGCATAAGCCAGAATCTTTTTTTCTGGCTTACTTCTGTCATTTGAAATTGTTTATCAGAGGAATAAATAATTGAATCACTTTCTTCAAAAAATGCAGAAATTGCAAATTCATTCTGAGCTATTTCCTGAATTTTAGGGTCCAGGACTTCGTTGATAAATCTTACCGGATTAAAGACAATGGCATTGTATAAAAAATCATTGTCCTGTTGAAATGCAAACACAACCAATTGATCGGTCGTGTCATTCAATGTGAAAGTTTCCAGTTTTCTATAGCCACCTTGCAAATAAGTATTTAAGTTCTTTAATACGGAATCATTTTTAATCAATAGCGCTTGCATCGATTTGCCAAAAGAAGAACTGCTTAAAATCGGGGGAACCGACAGAACGATTTGATTGTCTGAGTTAAATTGCATCACTTTGCTTACGGAAGATGTAGTATGAATAAAATCCAGCAAGGCTTCAGTTTTGTTGTTCTTTTTTGAACTGAGAATCAACTCCAGTCTGTTAGCCCAACTGCTGATAACATCTTCAGAGTATTGATTTACAGAATATAATATTGCATCCAGCTGGTTATTATAAATGTTTTCAATAACTTTTTCATTGCTACGAAGTGAGCCAATTTCATAGATGGAAAAAATTATTGTGGGTAGAAATATGATTACAAACAATATTAATATGGTACTCTTGAGTGTACGATTCATGAGTGGAAATTAAGCAAAATAAAAATAGAAATTTTTATTCTCTAATAGAAATAGTACAGATGATTATGAAGAATACACAGAACATTGGGCTATTTTTGGTAATGATTTTGCTAAATTCGAATACAATGTATGGAAAATGGATACTATTGCGGATTATATAGAAAAACATAAAGAAAGATTTCTGGATGAGCTCTTTGGATTGATACGAATTCCTTCTGTAAGTGCAAATAAAGAAAATGGTCATGTTATGATGGCAGCATGCGAATATATCAGAGATAATTTGTTAAAATCAGGTGCTGACAGAAGTGAAATCATGTTGACTCAGGGGTGGCCTATCGTTTATGCAGAAAAAATAATTCATGCTTCTTTACCAACAATACTGGTTTATGGTCATTATGATGTACAGCCTCCTGATCCGCTGGATGAGTGGGAATCTGAGCCTTTTGTTCCGGTAATCAGGGATGAAAAGATTTATGCAAGAGGGGCAGACGATGATAAAGGCCAATTGTTCATGCAGTTAAAAGCATTTGAATACCTGATTGCGGAAAAAAAACTCCCGTGCAATGTGAAGTTTCTCATTGAAGGGGAGGAAGAAATTGGTTCTTCGGCGATAATAACTTTTTGTAAACAAAATGTCCGACTTCTTTCGGCCGATGTTATCCTTGTGTCTGATACGACTATACTTTCTTTAAATAATCCGACCCTGACTATTGGCCTTCGCGGTTTGGTATACTTTGAAATAATCGTAACAGGGCCAAAACGAGATCTGCATTCCGGATTGTATGGAGGAACAGTTCATAATCCTGCAAATGTTCTGGCTGATATTGTTTCAGGATTCATAGATAAGGATGGGAGAATTACCATTCCGGGATTTTATGATTCGGTAAAGGAAGTTGATACGGAGGAACGGACACTTTTAAACAATGTCCCGATTGATGAAGAGGCATTGAAAAACAACATTGGTATATCTGATTTTTTTGGCGAAAAAGAGTTCAGTATTATTGATCGTTTGGGAATCAGACCAACACTTGATGTTTGTGGAATCTGGGGAGGGTATATTGATGAAGGAGCAAAAACTATTCTTCCGGCAAAAGCTTCAGCCAAAATTTCAATGCGGCTCGTTCCGGATCAGAATCCCAGGGAAATAGAAAATAGTTTTAAAAACTATCTTCTTGGTCTCAATATACCGGGTATAAGTGTAGATGTTAAAGTTTTACATGGAGGCAATGCATATGTTGTTCCATGGAATTCCTTTGAAGTGCAAGCAGCTGTTATGGCTATGGAAAAAACATTAGGGAAAAAGGCGCTGCCGGTTCGCAGTGGGGGAAGTATTCCGATTATTACAGATTTTGAAAAAATATTAGAAATAAAGGCTGTTCTTCTTGGTTTTGGTCTTGAAACTGATGCAATACACTCTCCAAATGAGAATTTCCCGCTGAATAATTTTTATAAAGGGATAGAGACAATTCCATGGTTTTATCATTTCTATACGGAATTTAAAAAGCAAATGTGAGTTATTCTATTTTTAGGGGGGGTATTGAAATATTGTTATTTTTTGTGAACTGTTGGTCAAATAATAGGGGTTAAATATGATAATAAGCTATATTTGCCGATAAAATACTCATACATTAAAATCAACCATTATGGCTATTATCAGATTTCAGGCACTTCATAATGCAAATAGCAGAAAACCAATACATAAAGAGGCTCCTTCAAAGAAAACATCCGATTATTTCGGAGTAAATGTTTTTGATAAGGAAAAAATGCAACGCTACTTATCACAGGAAGCATATGAGGGGGTGATAGAGTGTATTGAAAAGGGACATACAATTGACAGAAAACTTGCTGATAAAGTTGCTTCCGGCATGAAATCATGGGGACTTGAAATGGGAGCAACGCATTTTTCACACTGGTTTCATCCGCTCACTGATGGCACGGCTGAGAAACATGATGCATTTATTGAATATACGGAATTTGGCGGAGTGGTTGAGAAATTTTCAGGACAACATCTGGCACAACAGGAACCTGATGCAAGCAGTTTTCCAAGCGGAGGTATTCGTAATACTTTTGAAGCAAGAGGCTATACAGCCTGGGATCCCTCTTCTCCGGCGTATATTGTTGCAAATACATTAAGCATACCCACGGTATTTGTATCCTATACGGGTGAAGCTCTTGACCATAAAACCCCTTTGCTGAAAGCACTTGCAGCCATTGATAAAGCCTCTGTGGATATTTGTGAATATTTTGATAAGAATGTTACAAAAGTCTATGCAACATTAGGAGTTGAACAGGAATATTTCCTGGTCGATGAGGCACTTTATTTTGCCAGGCCTGATCTTGTAATGACTGACCATACACTGGTGGGTCATGCATCAGAAAAAGATCAGCAACTTGATGATCATTATTTTTCTTCTATTCCTGAGCGTGTTAGCGGGTTCATGAAAGAGTTTGAGATCGAAGCCTATAAACTGGGTATACCTTTGCGTACCAGGCACAATGAGGTTGCACCTAATCAATACGAGGCAGCTCCGGTATTTGAAGAGTGCAGTCTTGCAGTTGATCATAATATTCTTTTGATGGATATTATGAAAAGAATAGCAAGGCGTCATCATTTTATCGTATTGTTCCATGAAAAGCCTTATAAAGGGATCAATGGATCAGGAAAACACAACAACTGGTCGCTGATGACTAATACTGGCGTGAATCTTTTATCACCCGGAAATAAACCAAAAACAAACATGCAATTTTTAAGTTTTTTGGTTTGCACCTTAAAAGCAGTATACACTCATCAGGATTTGTTAAGAGCGAGTATTGTGTCGGCAGGGAATGCATTAAGATTGGGAGGAAATGAAGCTCCGCCTATGATCATGTCTGTGTTTATTGGCAATAAAATTTCCGGCATGCTCGATGAACTGGAAGTTAGGGTCACAACTAAAAAAATGACGCCTGATGAAAAAACAGAACTAAAATTAGATGTTGGTAAAATCCCTGAAATATTACTTGATAATACAGACAGAAATCGTACTTCTCCATTTGCTTTCACAGGCAACCGTTTTGAATTCAGAGCTGTAGGTGCTTCCGTGAATTGCGCTGCCCCTATGACTGTGTTAAATACTGCTGTTGCTCAGCAACTGGTTCAGTTCAAAAAGGATGCAGATGAATTGATAAATAAAGGAGTTAAGAAAGATGAGGCAATATTTCAGGTGATAAGAAAATATATAATTGACTCAAAAAATGTACGTTTTGAGGGGAACAGTTATAGCGAAGAATGGCAAAAAGAAGCCGGAAAGAGAGGTCTTACTAATGTTACCAGTGTCATTGAGTCACTTGATGCGTATCTCTCAACAAAATCAAAACGGTTGTTTAAGTCACAAAAAGTATTGAATGAGAAGGAACTTGAAGGGCGGACAGAAGTGCGGTATGACAATTTCGCCAAGAAAATTCAGATAGAATCAAGAGTGATTGGAGATATTGCTTTAAGCCAGATTGTTCCTATTGCAATTGATTACCAGACTCAATTGATGAATAATATAAGAGGATTAAAAGAAACATTCAGCCAAAGTGAATTTCAGAATTTATCAGTTGCCAGAAAGGAATTGGTAATAACAATTTCCGAACATATTTCAGCAATAAAAGCTAAGGTGAATGAAATGATTGAAGCGCGAAAAAAGGCAAATGTTATCAGCAATGCCAGAGAAAAGGCAAATCAGTATTCTATAACTGTCCTTCCTTTTATCGAGGATATTCGTTATCATATTGATAAACTTGAGCAGATTGTGGATAATGAGATCTGGCCTTTGCCAAAATATCGTGAATTGCTGTTCAGCAGATAAAAAAAAGAGGCTGCCAGTCAGCAGCCTCTTTGTATTTTGAGAGGAGTTTTCCTGCTCATTTTAAGGCTTTCTTTGTAGTCTTAATAATTATTGAAGCCACTTTATACGGATCAGCATTTGAAGCTGGTCTCCTGTCTTCCAGTCTTCCCATCCATCCGTTTTCAACCGTACTGACAGGAATACGGATTGAAGCACCTCTGTCAGAAACTCCGTAGCTAAACCTGTCTATCGATTGAGTTTCATGAAGGCCTGTAAGTCTTTTGTCATTATCGGCTCCATAAACAACAATATGTTCCGGTATATGTTTTTCAAATTCCTTACAGATTTTCTCGAAAGTCTCTTTATTCCCGGCATTTCTCATCGCTCCGTTAGAAAAATTGGCATGCATGCCTGAACCATTCCAGTCGCCTTCTACCGGTTTTGGATGGAGATTTATACGAACACCGTATTTTTCTCCAACTCGCTCTGCAATATAGCGGGCAACCCATGTTTGATCGCCGGCTGCTTTTGCTCCTTTTGCAAAGATCTGGTACTCCCACTGTCCTTTCATGACTTCAGCATTTATACCTTCAATATTAATGCCGGCATGTATACAATTATCAAGATGTTCTTCCACGATGTTTCTGCCAATATTGTACTCGGCACCCACAGAACAATAAAAAGGTCCCTGTGGAGGAGGAAAATATCCCGGGGCAGGGAACCCAAGCGGTGTATGATGGTCAAGATCCCATAAAACATACTCCTGTTCAAAACCAAACCAAAAATCATCATCGTCATCATCAATTGTCGCCCTTCCGTTTGAAGGATGTGGAGTACCGTCGGCATTCAATACTTCTGTCATAACAAACCATCCGTCTTTTCTGGCAGGATCGGGAAACAGTGCAGCCGGTTTCAATAAACAATCGGAATTGTTACCAGCAGCTTGTTTTGTGGATGATCCATCGAATGACCATATCGGGCAACCATCAAGTTTACCATTAAAATCTGAGACAACCAGCGTTTTGCTGCGCATGGTCTGTGTTGGCTTGTAACCATCCAGCCAAATGTATTCAAGTTTTGCTTTCATAATAGAGCTATTATAAGTTAATGATTGATGAATTTTTCTAGATGGGAGGCAAATATAATATAAAAAATAAAATAATGGCATGAATTCCTTTAAGACTATTAAAAAAAAAGGGTTAAAATTTAAAATTTATAACTTTTAATGCTATATTTTATTTTTTTTTAATATTTTTGTCAATAAGACCTATTATTTCAGGGGGGTAAAAAATATATTATAACTTTTTTTAAAGGAAACCCTATAAAATACAAAATGTAGACATAAGTAATAATTGCACCACAGTAATCTTGTATAACTTCTAAATTTATGTAGTATGAGTCCAAAAGATTTTTTCGAATTTGCAAAGAAACAAGGGGCTGAGATGATGGACCTGAAATTTGTTGATCTTTTAGGTACATGGCAGCACTGTTCTTATCCAATAGACGCATTGGATGATAGTATTTTTACAGAGGGTTTGGGGTTTGACGGTTCATCAATCAGGGGATGGCAGGGAATTGAATCATCTGATATGCTGGCCATTCCTGATCCCGATACAGCAGTCATTGATCCGTTTTTCGAAGAACCAACAGTTAGCTTAATAGCGAGTATCGTTGATCCGGTAACAAAGGAAAAATATGAAAAAGATCCGCGCTATGTAGCACAAAAGGGAGTAGATTATCTTAAGAAATCAGGTATCGGGGATACTGCTTATATTGGTCCTGAACCGGAATTTTTTATTTTTGACGAAATTCGTTATCAGCAAACACAAAACATGGGTTTCTATCAGATTGATTCAGTAGAAGGAGCCTGGAATACAAACCGCATTGAAGAACCTAACTTAGGATACAAACCTAGCTACAAAGGAGGATATTTTCCTGTTAGTCCAACTGACACTTTTCACGATCTTAGAAGTGAGATGGTAAACACAATGAGAGCTTTAGGAATTATTGTAGAAGCTCATCATCATGAAGTGGCTACTGCCGGCCAGGCTGAAATCGATATGCAATATGCTGAACTGACAAAAATGGCTGACCAGTTTATGTGGTATAAGTATATTATTAAAAACGTGGCTAAGAAACATGGTAAAACAGTAACCTTTATGCCCAAACCAGTATTTGAAGATAATGGTAGCGGTATGCATACGCATTTTTCCATATGGAAAGGCAACAAAAATATTTTTGCCGGCAATAAGTATGCTGGAGTATCTCAAGAAGCTCTTTGGGGAATAGGTGGAGTACTGAAACATGCTTCTGCAATTTTAGCATTTGCAGCGCCTACTTCCAATTCATACAGAAGATTGGTTCCCGGTTTTGAAGCCCCGGTTAATTTAGTATACTCTGCTCGTAACCGATCCGCCGCTGTCCGTATACCTATGTATTCAGAAAATCCAAAAGCCAAGCGTTTTGAATTCCGTTGCCCTGATCCGACATGTAATGGATACCTGATGTTTACCGCTATTCTTATGGCAGTTATGGATGGTATTGAAAATAAAATTGATCCGGGCGAACCTCTTGATAAAAACATCTATGCTTTAGCGCCTGAAGAATATAAGAAAATCAAATCGGTACCAGGTTCACTTGCCGAATCCTTGCTGGCTCTTGAAAATGATAATGCATTTCTGTTGAAAGGTGGCGTTTTCACGGATAGTTTAATTTTATCCTATATTAATTACAAGCGTGAAAACGAACTGGCAGAGATGGCGCTGCGCCCTCATCCTTTCGAGTTTGAATTATACTATGATAATTAAAATATGATGAATTAAATTCTGGAAACAGAAAAATTGTTAAGGTGAAAGAAAAGGTGCTTCATAAAAGCACCTTTTCTATTTTAATTCTTTAAATAAAGAAAATTGTTCTCAGGTATTATTTATGATTTTTTGCAAATAAATTCATTATACTTAAAAATCCGAGATACAGACTAATCAGCAAAAGAAAAATTATACTTACTTTAAGGCTTATGCTATCGATGATTATTCCCATCAGGAAAGGAAATACAGCACCTCCTGAAATGGCCATAATCATTAGGCCTGATATTTCATTCGAACGTTCAGGCATTTTCTCAACACTCATGGAAAATATCAGAGGGAAGATGTTTGCCGATCCAAGTCCGATAAGTAATATGGCTATCTTGGTCACCAACTGTTCAATGTCGAAAATCAACACAACCAACCCTGTTAGTGTTATGATGGTTGAAAAGAAAAGAAATACACGGGCATTGAGCTTTTTCAGAATAATAGCTCCCAGAAAACGGGATGCCATTAAGGCAAAAATGTAAATACTTATTCCTTTTACTGCCTGATCACTGCTCAATCCATGCCGTTCGAGAAATCCCGGGACACCGGTATTCATGCCTACATCGAGTCCTACCACAATAAATATTCCTATTACCATGGATAATACATATCCGTTGCCCAGCAGCTTCAGACATTGTCCAAACCTGGCCGGATTATCTGATCTTTTTTTCTCGGTAATCGGGGTAAAATAAAGCCAAACCATCGAAAGAACTGAGAGCGCCCCGTAAAAGAGGAAAATATATCGCCAGTCACCCAGACGGTTTGCAAAGAACACTGTAATTAGCGGACCAAAGAAGGCAGCTACCGATTTAATAAATTGTGAAAGCGACATATTGCTTGAATAACTGCCTTGAGAGGATACATCATACAGTAATGGATTCAGCGACACCTGGATAATTGTATTGCCAATTCCCAGAAGCGTAAATGCCAGGATCAGAACAGCAAAGTTATACACAATAAAAGGTACAATCATAGCCAGCATAGTTACAAACAGGGCAAAAACCACCACATTTTTCTTTCCCAGACGATCCTGCACAATACCTGTCGGGATGGAAAAGACAAAAAACCAAATAAAAATCATGAAAGCCAAAAACTGCATGGTGGTTGCACTTAGCTCGAAATCAATTGAGGCAAGATTAACCGCTGTACCAACTATATCTATAAACCCCATGCAGTAAAAAGCTACAAATACAGGCAATACTTTGGTAAAAGTTTTCATAGAGAAATTCAGTTAAGGATTTAAGATATCATTGAGCGAAATCATTTTCAGTTTTTTCTCATCAAATCCTGAATCTTTGTTTACGAAGCAACTAACAACTGCTTTTTCACCGGGCAGCAGGTTAAAATAATTATCTGAGAAATGTATATCCTCATCTTCATAATACAGGAAAAGATTACAGACCAGTTCATTGCTTTTCAATTCAACATGAATGGTTTCTCCTCTCTTATTAACATCACAATCAATTTTGGATTTTGGCAAGTTCAAATTCTTTGGCACTTCAAAAAAATACAATTCTTGCGCAATGATTTTGTTATTCTTAAGCAATCGGGCTTCGAGAAAAATATCCCGTAAGCTAAAATGATCAGCAATGGACTTCTTATCAATGGTCACCGCAATTATTGATTTTTCCGGGTTAAGTTCTGATTCAACTGTGTTCTCTTCAAGAATTTTTCCTTTGAAGTTTCTGATTCTATAGTTAAGTGTAACAGCCTCTTTTTCATAATTGTCATTACTCACTGAAATGATGACATTTTTATTATCCGGGATGAAAGCAATGATAACGGGTTGATAAGCTTTTTTTACATAATAATGCAAAGCTTTCCATGAAGTATAATAATCAATACTTGACCACGATGCTGCAGGCCAGCAATCATTCAATTGCCAATATAAGGTACCCATGCAATAGGGCTTGTGTGCTCTATGAGCATGTATTGCCTGCTTAATACCTTCAGCCTGCAATACCTGACCGAGATACAAAAGTTTATCAAATTCTTCCGGTACAGGATACAGGTCTTCCATATATTTCACAATCAATGCATTGCCTTTTCCACTTCGTTGGTGTGAAAGCATCACATCTGATTTCACCTCCCAATCTTCAGGTTTTGTAAACTTTTTAATACTGGTCATTGAAGGGAAGGATTGAAATCCATATTCACTCATAAATCGTCCCACATGACTGTAAAATGCGCTGAATGGTAATTTTCCGTGCCATACACCCCAGAAGTGCTGATCGCCTGAAGTACTTTCATAGTTTGCATGAACACCCCAGTCTGCCTGTGGAGAGGAAGGCCAATATACAAGAATACCATCATAAAGTTCAACTACTTTGGGTAGTATTTTATGAAAAAGAGTATCGTAATTATGCCAGATCTCTTTTCGTTGTTTTTCCGAATATTTTTCTTTCCAATGCCAGCCACAACCAGGAACTCCTTCACACCATGCGACATCTATCTCGTTGTTTCCGCACCAGAGTGCCAGGGAAGCATGATTCCGTAATCGTTTGACATTGTCAATAACCTCCTGTTTTGCATTCTCCAGAAAATCATCATCTCCGGGATACATGCTGCAGGCAAACATAAAATCCTGCCAAACCATGAGTCCATATTTATCACACAGGTCGTAGAAAATATCATTTTCATAAATTCCACCACCCCATACACGTATCATGTTCATGTTAGCTTCTGCAGCAGAACTGATTATATTTTCGTATTTGTCTTTAGTAACCCTGTTGAGAAAATTGTCATTTGGGATATAATTTGCTCCCTTGGCAAAGACATTTTTACCATTTACTCTGAAATAGAAGCTTTTACCAAGGGAATCAGGCTCTCTGACAAGTTCAATTTCACGCAAACCTATTTTATAGGATAGAGTATCAATTATGGTATCATTTTTTGAGAGAATTGTCTTAAATGTATACAGATTTTGTTTGCCCATTCCATTTGGCCACCACAATTCAGGATCTTCAATCAGAAATGGCATCAAAACTTCATGAATCCCTTCTTCAAATCTAAAGGATGAAGTAATAAGCGATTTATGGTTGTTACCGGATTCGATGTCTATTTTATATCTGCCCTGTTTGGTGGCATGAACTATCACCAGGGCATCAATGTTAGCTTCTTTCTTTGAAATGTATACCTGTTTAAAATGAACGTTTTGTATTTCGGAATGATTTGTCAGAATAAGTTTTACAGGTCGCCATATACCTGAAGTAACAAATCTTGGTCCCCAGTCCCATCCAAAATGATAGGGGGCCTTTCTTGTGAAAACACTTACTTTCTTATTTTCCAGACCTCCGATTTCAGATTGATCATTTACTGCAGGAAGTCCGTAACCTAGTTTATTTAGTTTTTCCAGGCCAATATCAATGGCGGAATGGAATTCGATTCTAAGATGATTTTTACCTTCAACCAAATACTCTTTGACATCTTTGCGCCATGTCCGGAACATATTGTTAGTTTCGAGGATTAACTGGTCATTCAGGAATACTTTTGCATAGGTATCAAGACCTTCAAATAAAAGGTAGATTTGTTTCTTATTGATCTGGTTCTGATCAAGTTCAAATTTGCATGAGTAAATCCAGTCTTCCTTATCGATCCACTGCAGATCTTTTTCATTGTTCCTGTAGAACGGGTCATTGATTTTATGGTTGTTCAACAGATCAGTATGAACGCAACCGGGTACTTCAGCGGGTAACCAGGAGGTGTCTCCTTTCATTAGAAAATTCCAGTCCTTGTTTAAATTGATGATTGTTTTTACATCGTAAGTATTCATTTTATTACAGGAGTGCATAAGTGTTGCAGTCACTATGATTAAAGCAATGTAGACGAACTCAATTTTTTTCATTTTCGTAGGTTCTATGATTTAAGTATTTTTATTCTGTGCAGTATTTCAAGACAAGCTCTGGCATTGTGATAAGGACATTTCCAGAATCCAGCTTTTTCATGACTTTTTATTGGTTTTCCTTTCAGATCAACACGGAAAAACCATTCTCCGTTTTTTTTATCTACAATATGCTCTTCAATAAAATGAGCAATGGAAAATGCATAATCAAGATAATGATTCTGGCCGGTAATAACAAAAACATTTAAAAAACCGACAATGGCTTCGGCCTGTGCCCACCACTCAAATTCATGATCTTTATGTTTGCCCGATCTGTCATCTTCATATAAAAGTGCTTTGTTCCGGTAAATCCCCAGTTCGGCTGCCTTAGCAATATTTATGCTGGCCTCTTCAACTGTCCTGATCAGGTCTTTATTTTTTGTTACCAGTGCAGCTTCATGCAATAACCAGCTTGCTTCAATATCATGTCCATAGGAAAATAACGTGCTTTTGCTGTTCCAGTCTTCATCAAAAAACAATTCAAGATGGTTATCGCGGGGATTTATAATATGTTGAAGAAAAATTTCGATCAGATTTTCCAGTTGTTTTTTCAGGAGAGGATCTTTCCAGGCAGTATAAAGATTTGTATAAGCCTCAAGAACATGAAGATGTGTATTCATCGATTTTTTCTCGTTCATGTCCTTCGGACTGAGTCTCAGATCACTGATTTCTTTCCATTCTTGTGTACAGGCTTCAATATATCCGTTCTTTTTTGTGTCGAATGAATTTCTTTCGATCAGGTGAAATATTTCAATGGCTTCTTTCAGTACATTCGAATCATCTGTTATTTTATAATATTCACTCAGAGCATATATTGTAAATGCCTGGGCATAAATTTGTTTTTTTGTTTCGGCAGGAGATCCGTCCTGATGTAGAGACCAGAAGTAACCTCCATATGTTGTATCGTAAAAAAAGGATTTAATATAATTGTATGCCCGTTGAGCCAGTATTTTATCCTGTTCATTTTTAAAAGCTCTGTACACTGCTGAAAATGTCCAGAGTATACGTGCATTGAGGATCAATCCTTTTACAGCGTTGTAATCAATACTCATATCGTGATTGATATGTGCATAAAATCCTCCCTGTTCATTATCAACAGCATCTTTTCTCCAGAAGGGCATTATATAGGTAAAAAGTTGTCGGTTGGCAAATTCCACAAAGTAATTGAGCTTGTTTTGTTCTTTCATTTTGTAAATAACCATTTGGATGAATTCAAATCTAATTGATATTTATGAAAACTGGTATCAAAATGTCAATTCAATTTATCAATTTGTTTTGATACGATCAGAATGAGAGTTCAGCAAGAACAAATAATATGAAGAAAGACATCCATCTGTCGGGCAACGATAAAAAAAAGGTGCCCATAATAAAACAGGGCACCCGGGTTATATGGATAATAAAGGATTTGGTTCTATTGCCATGCTGGATATTGTTGAAGTGCACCCCCGCTCAACTGAATTTCAGTTAATGGTATAGGGAAGAATTCATGTTTTCCAACTTCAAATTGAACTGTAAACCCTGGATATACATCAAGTGAAATACCGGAAATAAAATCATCGGCCAGTCCCCATCTCACAAGATCAAAAAAACGATGACCTTCCATAGCCAGTTCAAGACGACGTTCATGAACAATGTCTTCGAAGGAAATTGTCGTAAGATCTTGAGGATACCCGGTGTTTCCGGAGTTACGTGCACGTGTCCTCACCATGTTCACATAATCCAAAGCAGCTGTTGTATTGCCACTTTTAATAGCAGCTTCTGCAGCCATAAGAATAACATCGGCATATCGTATTTGTCGGAGGTTCATCGGGCCTTCATTATCGTTTGTCTTCTTTCTCCAGAATTCATAAGGTGAGCATTCATATTTCCTGCTGATAGTGTTTGTTGGCAGGTTAACAAAATCCATTTCATACCAACGATCACCCTGAGAGATAGTATACATTTTAAGAGTATCTCCGGGTTCACCGATAGAAGTCTGAAATCGAGGATCAAGCCTGGATTCGACAGGAGTTGAATTGAGCCCGGATTCCCTTGAATCATTATTTCCGAACGCATCTATAAGGTATGAGGTTGGAAGATTAAAGCTCCAGCCACCAGCAATTGTTGAATTGCCAAGAGTGTCGAACATATATCGTATAGTTGTGTAGGTTGTCCAGTATGAGCCTCTGGATTCTGTCCAACCGGCCAGGTCAATAACATTTTGTATCTCCCAGACACCTTCTAAAGAATTATCGCCATCAAGAGTAAAGATCCATCTGTAACCTCCAACGCCATTGCCATTGTAACCACCATAAGATGTGGAATCTCTCCATGAATCATAGCGTTCACCATTGATACCTACAAGTTCATACTCGCCGGAGCTAATGACTTCTTCTGCATATTGAAGTGCTTCATCGTAACGTTGTTCAACAGCTCCGAATTTGTTATCATCCTGTCCGTAGTTTTCTGCATAAGATGATTCATAGAGTAATACTTTTGCAAGTAAAGCCCTGGCAGCACCTTTGGATGCACGTCCGACTTCGCCAGAACCGAGCTGGCTTTTTTCTTTGAGATAAGGTATTGCATCTTTTAAGTCCAGTTCAATGACTTCATATACTTCCTTAATGGTATTTCTTGCAGGAACCAGGGCAGCAGGGTCAGCTTTTTCAATAGCAATTGAAACACCACCGTATGTTTGAGTTAACATAAAATGCCAAAGAGCTCTTAAGAATTTCATTTCAGCCATCCGCTGTTGCAAATCACTTTTTATGTTCGCAGGATATTCGTTTGGATCTTCACCATACAATTCAATAGCTTTAAAAATAAAATCATTAGCTATCCTTATTCCTTTATAGAAATAAGCGTAGGTGTTGAAAATGTATTCATCGGCATGCCCGTATATCATTCTGTCCACATTCTGTATTTCAGGCCAGTCACCGGTATTTTCACCTCCGCATTCCACATCGTCAGATCCAACACCTCCATGGGCAAAAAGATAAAAGATATCGTAAATATCCCTGGAACAAAGCATTCCGTAGGCAGCAGTAGCAGTCGTATTTAAACTGGAAAAATCATCATAGTAAGATTCTTCAGTATCCTGTGCAATCGGTTTTCTTTCAAGGAAATCTTCACTACAGCTTAGTAAAAATATCAGGATTGCGATCAGGCTTATATATTTTACGCTAAATTTTTTCATTTTATTAAAGTATTTAGAGTTGGTATTTAAAAGGTTAAATTGATTCCGGCAGAGAACAATCTAGATGGAGGGTAAACTCCTTTATCAAGTCCTCTAACCAATATAGCCTCTCTTTGATCTGTTGAATTTGGATCTTTGTTTGAACCAATTTCCGGATCAAATCCTGAGTATTTAGTGAACGTAATCAGGTTTGTAGCGCTGAAATAAATTCTTAATCGTTCAATACCTGCCACAGTTGTCCATTCCTTTGGCAAGGTCATACCAATCTGAAGGTTTTTAAGTCTAAGATAAGATCCATTTTCCATATAGAAATCAGAAAACCTGGTGAAGTTTTCATTTGCATTCGAAGGATCTAACCTTGGGTAAGTTGCATTATAATTAGCCGGGAACAATACGTTTCCTTCTCCATCCAGAATTTCATGACGATAATGGTTATCTACATAATCCGGGGCTACGTTATATTGACCGTCAAAATTGTACAGGTAATATTTCTGTGTGTTACAGATTTTATGCCCGAAGGCACCTTGCCAGAACATTGACAGATCAAACCATCCGTATTCCAGATCAATAGTTACACCGAGTAAATATTTTGGATTGGGATTCCCAATTGGTACGTAATCATCAAGATTTACCATGCCATCGCCGTTAGCGTCTACAAAACGAAAATCTCCGGGTTGAGCTCTTGGCTGGGCATATTCTGTTTCTCCTTCTTCATTAATAATATAAGGCTGATTCACAACAATGTAAGTACCTCTGGGTGTGAGTACAGGATCTCCGTTAGCATCTCTTTCAATATCATCCATGGTAAACAAACCATCGGTCTGATATCCGTAATACTCACCAATAGGCTGGCCGGTCATAGTCTGTGTTAATGTTCCTCCAACACCTTTGGTTCCACCTTCTTTGAGTGTATCAGGCAAGTCAACAGCTTCTGTTTTTACATATGTGAAGTTTACATTTATTCCGTATCCAAATTTTCCAATATTGTCTTTCCAGGAAGCACTCACTTCAATACCACTGTTTTTCAACTCACCAATATTCATGATCGGATTTGCAACCCCTCCTTCCTGGGCAGGATCTCTTACAACATAACCATAATACCAAGGAGCTTGTTTTTCCATCAGCATACCATCATTGCGTCTTACAAAATAATCTGCAGTGAGGAATAATCTGTTATTAAACATGCCAATATCAATTCCTAAATTACTTGTAACCACAGCTTCCCATCCAATCTGAGGATTGGCCAGCTTATCAGGTGCTGCTCCTACAATTGGTGATGTACCATTATCAAATGCATACATAAAAACCGGAGCTGTTCCAATAGTAGCATAATAAGCGTAATCATCTATCGCATTGTTTCCTACTTTTCCCCATCCATATCTTACTTTTCCGAAGTTAAATATGGGATTATCGGGAAGATGTTCGCTGAATTTATAACCAAGAGAGAACGATGGGAATACACCTGAACGGTTCTTGGGTCCGAATTTTGAAGAAAAGTCTTTCCTGACATTAAACTGAGCAAGCGCTATACCTCTGAAATCATAGTTCAAACGGCCAAAATAAGAGTAACTACTACTTTCATTTGCATAACCGTTTGGAAATTGGGATACGGCTTCAGTATTTGTACTTGCATCAAAATACCACATTTCAGGTGTTTCATTGATCAGGTTCATACGCTCGGCATTCATGGTTTCGTATCTTCCCCAACCTGCTTCATAACCTACCATTGCCAGGATATTATGATCTTCAAAAAGAGTAGTATTATAAGAAAGTATATGTTGCCAAAGCCAGTTCTTATTCTGTGAAGCAGCTCTGTAAATCCTGCTATCACTGTTCAAGATTGTTGGAGTAAGAAAATATACAGGTGTAAATTCTACATCATCAGTATACTTGAAACCTCCTGATAATCTGGTCTCATAATCCAGACCCTTTATAGGATGAATCTTTAAATAAGCCGTTGCATTTGCAAGATAAGTTTGAGATTCCTGATTTTTCAGATCAACTCTACCAACCGGGTTAACAGTATTTGACAAGGGGTCGCCACTCCAGTTAGTTGTATCGTTTTTCTCTGTAGCAGGTGATCCGTCAGGATTTACATACACAGGCACAAAGTTATGAAATGTTACAGAAGGGAGAATTGGACCTTCATATTCATTAAAATATTGCCATTCATGAAACCCAACAAATTTTTGACGTGTGAACGAAAAATTCTCACCCACAGTCAGCCACTTATTTCCTTTGTGTTCAGAGTTTGCTCTGAAAGACATACGGTCATAAGAAGTTCTTTTTACAACACCTTCTTGTTTCATGAAACCAAAGCCAATGAAATAGGTAGAGTTCTCATTTCCTCCGGATACACTCAGGTCATAACTTTGCATGGGAGCCGTCTGAGTGATCTTTTTTTGATAATCAAAAGTTGGCAGGGTATCAGGGTTGGGAAAATAAAAATCTTCTATTCCCTGAAGTGCCTCATATTCAGTAAAAACTCTTCCAAACTGAGGACCATCTGCAATATCAACATAGTTGTAAACCTGTTGAACTCCATAATATGCATTGAAGTCGATCTGATTTTTACCGGCTTTCCCTTTTTTTGTAGTCACTAAAATTACACCATTTGCAGCATTTGATCCATAAATTGCACCTGCCGATGCATCCTTCAGAATCTCAATTGACTCAACATCAGCTTGATTTACAGATTTTGGGTCGGCCGGAACACCATCAATTATCCATAATGGCGTAGTTCGGTTGATAGAAGTTGTTCCTCGAATTTGGATGTCAGTATTAGCACCAGGAGCACCTGTATTACCCATGACATAAACACCGGCAGCACGTCCCTGTAAGGCCTGACTAATATCCTGGGAAGGAACTTTGTTGAGATCCTCACTGCTTACAGAAGCTACAGCACCGGTCAGGTCACTCTTTTTCTGAACACCATACCCGATCACTACAACTTCCGAGAGTTGCTGGAGATCTTCAATAAGCATAAAATTGGCTTCGACACTTACACCGTCATCTACAGTAATTGTTTGTGTTTCGGTCAGATAGCCAATAAAACTTACTGAAAGCTGAACTGAGCCGGCAGTTATGTCCGGCAAAGAAAATTTTCCATCTATATCACTAACGGTACCTTGAGTCGTACCTTCAATATAGACATTGGCTCCAATGATTGGATCACCATTCGCATCTGTAACCGTACCGTTAATAATTCCCTTTTGTGCAAAAATTGCACTTGTACAGAAAATCATCAAACTCATAAGAAACAGATTTTTCAATTGTTTACTAAATGATTCTTTCATAATAGTTGTGGGTTGTTAATAATTATAGGTTAGTTAAACTTGATAATTTATATTGTTGATTGTTCAAAAAAAGTAATCTGATTATTATGAAATGAAAGAGTCCAGGTACTCATGTGAATTTGAATTTACGGGATAAATATTTTTTCACCTTTGTGTTTTAATTCATTCAAATTTATGCTGAAATTCCTGATATTATGTTCAGATGTTCAAAACACAGAAATCGAATAAATATACTCCGGTAAGTAATATTTATGTTTTTGTAACAACAAATATATCATAATTCAGATTAAAACAATCATAGAAGTCACATTATAGAGTGATTTTTCATCATTTGATACTCATTAAATGACCATTCATATCCCCTGTTTACGTATTCAAAAACAGATTTGAACTTAAATAAAGCTTAATATAATGTGAGTTCGATATAAGTATCAGAATTAATCATTTTATTTTCTTTTTAGACAACCTTTATTGTCTTGGTGTTTTTGTGGCAGGAAGTAATAAGAAATTATGCCACTAAAACACTAAAACTCAAAGATACACTAAGATGTTCATTTTAAATAATTGATCTATTGCGAGTTATATTTCGAACTTACGTTAATATAAGTTTTTATTATGATCAATAAGCGTATTGATCGCTTCAACCGTTTTTGCAGACCGCAAACCATCTTCCGATGTATTCTGACAGTAATCGATCATTTTTTCAACACTTGTGGTTGCAACATGCATGCGTGTATCCGAACTTGCATAGTAGATATAAATAGTACCATCATCATCGCAGATCCAGCCGTTCGAAAACAATACATTGGAAACATCGCCTATTCTTTCCACTTTGTCCGGGGCCATCAAATAACCACCCGGTCGGTGGATGACTTTTGACGGATCTTTCAAATCGGTCAAAAAAGCATACAATACATATCGTAAACCTGCAGCAGTGTTCCTGACTCCATGTGCCAGCTGCAACCATCCTTTGTCTGTTTTAACCGGTGGAGGACCAAGCCCGTTTTTGACTTCTGTTATTGTGTGATACACTTTAGGATCGATGATTTGTTCCTCCAGAACTTCGGCTTTTTCCATGCTGTCTGTTAATCCAAACCCAATGCCACCTCCTGATCCTGTATCAATAAAACCCTCTTGGGGGCGTGTATATAAAGCATACTTACCATTGACAAATTCAGGATGAAGAACAACATTTCTTTGTTGCCCCGAATGGCTTATCAGATCAGGCAGCCTTTCCCAGCTTAAAAGATCTTTGGTACGCGCAATTCCGCATTTTGCTACGGCAGCTGAGGTGTCTTCTTTCGGTGCATCAGGGTCATGACGTTCCGTACAAAATAATCCATAGATCCAACCATCTTCGTGTTCCGTAAGCCTCATATCATATACATTGGTATCCGGATCTTCTGTTTCGGCCATAGTTATGGGTCTGTCCCAGAAACGAAATTTACCGATCCCATTTTCACTCTCAGCAACTGCAAAGAATGATTTTCTGTCAGCAGCCTCTACTCGTACAACAAGCAGATACTTGTTATTCATCTTTATTGCTCCAGCATTGAAAGTTGCATTTATGCCTATTCGTTCCAACAGAAGGGGATTGGTTTCGGGATTCAGGTCATATCGCCAATGAATCGGTATATGTTTAGCTGTAAGAATTGGAAATTTATATCGTTGAATAACGCCATTGGACTCAAACATTGGCTGGTTGAGATTGTTAATGACTGATTCATACCTGTTCTTCAGTTTTTTTAGTTGATCTTCAAATGATTCCATAATATTTTGTATTAATGATCTATTAATTTTCAATGGATTTTAATCTATCCCACCAGGTTTTTTTCATAATTGCACCAAGTATAATAATAAGTCCGGCGAAAAACAAGATCCAGTTCTTTCTCATCAAGACAACATAGATAGGCAATGCTACAAGACTGGTTTGGATTACAGTACCAAGGATAACATTCAGCATGTCTCTGCCAAAGTTCTTGTTTGGACTGAATTGTGGATCTTCTTTTTCCACCAGCGCTTTTATGGGTTTCCAGAATCCCCAGGGTCTTACCTGCCGGTAAAAGTCTTTGAGGGTTTGTTCGTCTGTCGGAGGTGCCGTATACGTTCCAATGATACATCCAAGAATTGATACAACAAGGATCAGAGGAAAATAATACAAATCAAGAGTTTCAGCAAATACATAAGGAAAAACCAGTGCGGGAACTATGCCTGCTACCATTCCCCAGAAAAATCCATGTCCATTGAATCGCCACCAATACCATTTTAAAACGTTGGAAGCTACATAGCTTCCGTAAAGCGCTGATACGATCCATTGAAGTATGCTGTTCACATCAAGGGCAAAAATTCCGAAAATAATACTGATCACAACGACAATGATTCCGGTTGAGTAGTTGGAAAAACTGATTTGTTTGTTCGTGGCTTCCGGGTTTATGTATTTCAGATAGATGTCATTTACAAGATAAGCCTGAGCAGCATTCAGAGTTCCGGCAAATGTAGACATGAATGCAGCGAGCAAACCTGCGAGCAATAATCCAAGCAGGCCAACCGGGACAAATTCGTTTATTGCGGATGGAAGTACCTGCTCAAAATCAATTCTTCCTCCTGCAATGAGGTCAAGCTTTTCATAAAAAAGAAGTCCGAGAACAGCAAATCCGGAGATCATAAGATAACGAACCGGCATCAGAATTACTGAAACAAAACCGCTCATTTTGGCAGCTTCAGCCGGTGACCTGGTTGAAAGTATTTTTTGCATGTCATAATTCGGAGCCGGCCCGGCCATACTTACCAGTATGCCTTTGAATAACATCATCATAAAAAATACGGTAAACAATGAATAACCGTCACTGGCGATTTTATCATTCACTTCAGGGATGATCCTGTTCCAGTCGAGAGTGAGTTTCCAGCCAAAAAAAGGATTCTCCCATCCGGGAGGTACTACCAGGGTATTCCCCGAAAGCGCTATCATCGCAATTACTGCTATGGCAACTGAAGAGATTGTCATAATCGAATACTGAACAACATCAGCCCACACTATGCTAGTCATACCACCAAGTACGGAATAAAAAACCGCAAATAACGTAAAGATTATTCCATAAAAATGAGGTACGTATGATGCAGGCAATGAAAAAGGCATATAGGGAGATATTACTTCCCAGGGAATAAATATTTCTATGAATTTGCCCAGGCCGATAAATCCATAGGCAAGGTAACCCAGACACATAATCAGGGCAAATACCACAACGATATTATGTGATAATTTGCTTCCGAAGTTGCGTCCGAATCTTGTACGGATCCATTCAGCCCCGGTAGTTACATTCGATCTTCTTAACCATATGGATAAAAAAACCATTAAGAAAACCTGATTAAATATTGGCCAAAGCCATGGTATCCAGATACTTTTTAAACCGTAAACAAACGCTAAGGTTACTAACCACATTGTTCCTGATATATCAAACATACCGGATGCATTTGATAATCCGAGCATATACCATGGAAGGGTTTTGCCTCCAAGCAAATAAGCAGATTTATTTGCCTGTGCACGTTTTTTAAGAACCAAACCAATAACAATTGTTGAGAGGAGGTAAAGTGTAATGATTGAAATATCCAGGATTCTTAATTTCATCTCATGCTTTGCTTTTAATTGCCTGAAATATTGAGGCCCAAATATAAAAAGACTTTTTAAATTGAGGCCTTAAAGCTTTTTAAGTGTCGGTTTCAGTGAAATTGTCCTGAAATAATCTGATAAGTCGGGTATGAATTTCAATAATATCCTTGTAATTGGATTCCATTGTTTGTACTTCATGGGAGAAAAATTCTATGTTTTTTAGCATTGCATCAGAGGCTTCAAGGATGTTTTGTAAACAAAGTGTATAAATATTCATTTTTTTCATTAAAATTTCCGTTGTGGTTTTTATGTCATCGGAAAGTATATCATTCTTATCTGATGTAAAACGAATGAGTTTATTTTTCATAATTTGAATATCAGCACCTATTTTCTTCAGAATTGCCAGATCATCTTCGTTGATATTTGTCTTCTTTGCATGGTGCCGGAGTATATTTTTGAGTTCATTCAATCCTTTCTGTGCATTGTTCCGAAATGATAAAACAATTTCTAAAAGTTGTTTGAATGATTTAATTTTTAATTCATTCTTTTGAAATTCCTTTCTGGTTTTTTCATCAAGTAAATAGTTGGTTTTTTTAGCTTTCCAGTAGTGAGAAATATTCAATTTGCGTTCTGAATTCAAGAATAACAGGAAGAATATTCCGGAAATAACCAGGATAACAGCAAGTATGACGAATACTATTTTTTCCAATTCTGTATTGGTTTAAGTGAAAAATCTCAAGTTAATAAATTACAGCAAGAAATAATCAGAGTATGGATTGATTTAAATAAAAATTTGTAGTCAGATAATTGGCATTTCTTATGAAATGAAAAATAATAATTCATAAATAATTAAGTTAATGAGATAGCTGTTAGTTATTTCATTTCTTTATATTAGACATTTTAAGTTAATTTTACACAAATCATACTAAGCATACCTGATATGAGAATTCCGACAATATTAATGACTATAAGCCTTATTTTCCTGGTAACGATTCAATCATATTCTCAAAACAAAAGACTTCAAAGGGCATACGACACATATAATGCAGGGGAATATTATCAGGCGATTGATATTTTCAAAGATGCTTATCAGAAAATCACTGATAAAAAAGAAAAAGTACGCATTACGTATTTCATAGCCGATTGTTACAGGCGCATAAATGATCCGAAGCAAGCAGCTATGTGGTACAGGAAAGTTATTTCAAGAAATTATGAAGATCCTATAGCAGTGCTGTATTATGCGGACATGTTGAAAATGCTCGGTGAATACGAGGAAGCTAAATTGCAATACGGCAATTATAAGGAACTTGTCCCAAATGATGCGCGTGCAACTGATGGTGTGCTTTCCTGCGATCTGGCCCTTGAATGGATGGAATTTCCTAATGGATATGTTGTAGAAGAAATGAAATTCTTCAATTCAAAAATGAGTGATTATAGTCCTTCTTTTGCTCGCGAGGATTACAGACTGGTTTATTTTACTTCTACAAGAGAAGAAACGTTTGGGAAAAAAGAACACGGCGGAACCGGAGATAACTTTGCAGATATTTTCGAATCATCCATGGATAGAAAAGGAAAATGGAGTACACCAATTCCTTTATCAGAAGAAATAAACTCAGAGAACGAGGAAGGTACACCATTTATTACCAGTGATTATAGCTCCATGTATTTTACCAGATGCGAAATAAGCAAAAACAAAACAATGGGTTGCCAGATATATGTAAGCAAAAGAAGAGGAGAGAGCTGGGAAAAACCCGAATCGGTTAACCTGGCAGAAGATAGTATAGTAATTGCTCATCCAACACTCACTTCTGATGAACTTACCATGTACTTTGTTTCTGATATGAACGGGAGCATTAAAAATTCGTATGGGAAGAATAGCAAAGATATTTGGAGAGCTACACGCGCGGATATTTCTGATGAATGGAGCTCACCGGTGAATATCGGAGAACCGATAAACACTCCGGGAGATGAATTATTTCCCTATATGCATCCGGATGGGACCTTGTATTTTTCCTCGAACGGACATATAGGAATGGGAGGCCTTGACATTTTTAAGGCGAAGCCTTTAGCAGGAGGAAACTGGGAAATCGGGAACATGAAGTATCCTGTGAATTCATCTTCCGACGATTTTGGGATTTGTTTCGAGTCAAATCGGGAAGCCGGGTTTCTCAGTTCTGCAAGGAAAGGGAAAAGTGATGATTTATACATGTTCATGTTACCGCCTTTGAAATTTACCATCACAGGAATTGTTAAAAATGAAAATACAGATGATCCCATTGAAGAAGCAAACATAAAATCAATAAGTAGTGATGGTATAACTCTTGAAACAGAAACTGATAATGAAGGCACCTTTAAATTTATGCTCAAACCGGGTACTGATTATGTATTTCTGGCTGAAAAAAAGGGATTCTTAAAGGGTAAAGAACGGGAAACCACAAAAAACAGGGAATCAAGTACTGACTTTTCAACAACCATTTATTTACCACCAATAGATGAAGTAATTCGGATCGACAATATATTCTTTGACTTTGCCAGTGATGTTCTTCGTCCCGAATCAACCGTCTCACTTGATAAACTTGTAGAAACACTGAATGACAATCCGAATATTACTATCGAACTTGGTTCGCATACCGACAATAGAGGGAACAATGATTTCAACCTTGATCTGTCGAATCGCAGGGCTCAATCAGTGGTGAATTACCTGATCAGTAAAGGGATCAAGCAGGACAGACTGATTTCAAAAGGATATGGTGAAACTCAACCCAAAGTTGTGGATAAAAGAGATCATGAAGCATATCCTTTCATTCCCGAAGGACAGGTTCTAACAGAAGCATATATAAACTCAATTGAGGATGAAGATTTGCAGGAACTTGCACATTTTCTGAATCGTCGTACAGAATTTAAAGTGCTTACAACGGATTATGACACCAGATAAGTTTATTTTATTTTGCTCAGATCTGTTGTGGCTTCAATGTTGCTGTCATGTCCGGCTCTGTCACGTATGAAGAAATCAAACCTGACAGTATCATAAGGAGGTAAGTCTTCAAGAGTAATAGTAATTGTTCCTTTAACAGTTTTGTTCTGACCAACTCTATCTAGATTATCATGGTGCCATATTGTGAAATAAGGAGGTGGTAAAGATGAATCTGGTTCAAGAAAAAAATAGTTGGTATCAATTTTTACATAAGGAAAAAGAAAAACATTGTAATTCCTCTCATCCCATCCTGTACTATCATAAATAATGCTTTCTCTATACATCCCGATGTCTGCATCGCCGTCAACAAATGAGAATACCAGTTTGCCTATTGTTTTCAGATTACCCAGAGAATCATAACCAAGAAAGCCTTCCAGGCTTTCAAAAGTAATTTCAGGTTCTGGCGATACAGGCTCTGTTTCAATGCATGCAAAGTCAATACATAAAGCAATAGAACATATGATCAATACTATTTTGTTCATAGCAGTTATTTTTTTCGCATAAAAATCCTGATAGGAACTCCTGTAAAGTTATAGTTTTCACGTAATTTATTTTCAAGAAATCTCTTATAAGGCTCTTTAACATACTGTGGTAGATTACAAAAAAACGCAAAACAGGGAGTTTTATTGGGCAGTTGAGTTACGTATTTAATTCGAATGTATTTGCCTTTTACTGAAGGCGGAGGAAACTGATCGATGGCCTTACCCATTGTTCTGTTCAAATCAGAGGTTGAAATTCTTCTTTTTCTGTTTTCATAAACACTGATCGCAGTTTCAAGCACTTTATGAATTCTGAGTTTTGTTAATGCAGAAGTGAAAATAACAGGGACATTCGTAAAGGGGGCTATTCTTGCACGTATTTTCTTTTCATAATCTCGGGCTGAGTTTGTTTCTTTCTCAACAATATCCCATTTATTGATTAAAATGACCACTCCTTTATTATTTCGTAAAATAAGATCCAGTATATTTAGATCCTGAGATTCAAGGCCAAGGGTTGCATCTATTAAAAGCAGGCATACATCTGAGTTTTCAATTGCACGCACAGATCGGATAATAGAATAGTATTCAATATCTTCATGTACTTTTCCTTTTTTACGCAAGCCGGCGGTATCAACAAGGTAGAAATTGTAGCTGAACTTATTGTATCTTGTATACACAGAGTCGCGTGTAGTTCCTGAAATTGGTGTTACAATATGTCGTTCTTCGTTGATCAGGGCGTTCAATAAGGAAGATTTACCGACATTAGGTCTGCCAACAATTGCATATTTCGGAAGATCTTCTTCTGTTTCTTCACTAGTTTTTTTAAAGGTGGCAACAAGGGCATCCAGGAGATCGCCTGTTCCACTGCCATTAATGGAGGAGACACAATACAAATCGCCAAATCCAAACTTATAAAACTCCTGGGCATTGTATTGCATTTCATTTGTATCAACTTTATTAGCCACAAGCAAAACTGGCTTTTTTATCTTCCGCAGAAGACCGGTTACAATTTCGTCAAGATCAGTAATACCAATATGGGTATCCACCATAAAAAGAATCGAATCTGATTCTTCAATCGCAAGAATGACCTGTTTGCGGATTTCTTCCTCAAAAATGTTAGAGGATTTGTTAATGTAACCTCCGGTATCAATAACAGAAAATTCCACTCCATTCCAGATGGCCTTTCCGTATTGTCTGTCACGGGTTACTCCTTCCACTTCGTCGACAATTGCACTCCGGGTTTCGGTTAACCTGTTAAAAAGTGTCGATTTTCCAACATTCGGACGTCCAACTATGGCAACAATATTTCCCACGTTTAAATTTTGCTAAATATGAATTTACAATTTCTCTCAGATATTATCATATCCAAACTGTCTGAGTTTTGATTTTTGATCTCTCCAGTCTTTATTGACTTTTACATACAGTTCAAGATATACCTTTTTGTTCAGGAAGCCTTCAATATCTTTCCTTGCTTCTGTACCGATTTTTTTTAGCGAATTGCCTTTATGGCCGATAAGAATGCCTTTTTGGGAGTCCCGTAACACAAAAATATTTGCCCTGATATGTACAATGTCTTTTTCTTCTTTGAAGGACTCTACCCCAACTTCAACTGAATAAGGTATTTCTTTCCGGTAGTTCAGAAAAATTTTTTCCCTGATCATCTCAGAAATAAAAAATCGTTCAGAGCGGTCAGTGAGTTCATTCTTGGGATAATATTCAGGACCCTCAGGCAATAATGACAATATTTTATCAAACAACAGACTTAGATTGGTTTTTTTCAGTGCTGATACAGGCAGAATTTCTGCATTGGGTATCAATTTATGCCATACATCCACCAATTGCCCGATTTTGGAATTGTCTACCAGATCGATCTTATTTATAAGTATCAAAACAGGTACCCTGGACTTTCCCAATCTCGATAAATACGCTTTGTTTTTTTCTGATTCTTCAATTACATCCGTTACATATAGCAGGATATCGGCATCAATAAAAGCAGAATTTACAAACTTGGCCATCGATTCCTGCAGCTGGTAATTTGGTTTCAGAATTCCGGGAGTGTCGGAGTATACAATCTGGAAATCTTTGCCATTCACAATGCCCAAAATCCTATGCCTGGTGGTTTGCGCTTTGGATGTAATAATCGATAGGCGTTCTCCAACCAAAGCATTCATCAATGTTGATTTCCCGACGTTTGGATTCCCGATAATATTTACAAATCCCGATTTATGCATGCAGTTGAATAATAAATCCTGTTGCAAAGATAAAGTTCTGGATCGATAAGATTCACAGAACAAAACTTAAATTCATAGTATTGTTAAAGAATCTATCCTAGAACTCAGTTCTTGAACCTGTATATTTACGCCATTTTTCAATAACTTCCTGCATATCTTCCGGCAGATCAGATTCAAAAAACATTTCCTTGCCTGTTTTCGGGTGGGTGAATTTTAATGTTTTTGCATGTAAGGCATGCCGTGGCATAGCTGCAAAGCAGTTTTGAATGAACTGTTTGTATTTACTGAAAGTAGTTCCTTTCAAGATCTTATCTCCTCCATACCAGTCGTCATTAAATACCGGGTGTCCGATGTACGACATATGAACTCTGATTTGATGGGTACGCCCGGTTTCAAGCTTGCATTCGATAAGACTGACATAGTCGAAAGACTCAATAAGCCTGAAATGTGTAACAGCTGACTTGCCGTCTTCTCCGCCAGGGAACACGTACATTTTTACCCTGTCTTTTGGATTCCTGCCAATGTTTCCCTCTATTGTACCTTCTTTCTTGTTAAAACTTCCCCATACCAAAGCAATGTATTTTCTTTCCGTCGTTTTGTTAAAAAATTGTTTTGCCAGATGACTTAGTGCAAATTCATTTTTAGCAATAACGAGCAATCCGGATGTATTTTTGTCTATTCTGTGCACAAGTCCCGGTCTCATCTCTTCCTTTTTGAACAGACTGGAATCCTTAAGATGATATGCAAGGGCATTTACCAATGTGCCGGTATAGTTACCATGACCGGGATGGACAACCATTCCGGCCTGCTTATTAACCACCAGCAGATCATCGTCTTCATAAATAATATCGACAGGGATGTTTTCAGGCACCAGTTCAAACTCATGAGGCGGATGAGGAAGAACAACCGATATCGTATCTCCGGGTTTGACTTTGTAATTGGCTTTTACCGGTTTTTCATTTACCAGCAGACAATTTGTCTGGGCAGCAGATTGAATCTTTGTCCGGGATATATGTTCAAGTTTGTCAAATAAAAACTTATCAATTCTCAGTAAACTCTGGCGTTTATCGGCAACAAATCGATGATGCTCAAACAACTCATTATTTTCCTCATTATCTGTTTGTTCCACTGGTCTCAAGGCAACTTATTCTTTGATGAATTTTGTTGTGAGATTCATTTTCTTATCTTCTGAGGTCAGCTGAAGTAGGTATAGTCCTTTATCCAGGCCGGAAATATCAATGGAATTTCTTTCAGAACAGGAATTCACAAGCATAACTCCCATAATATTGTATATCTTAATAGTATAAGAGTTGATGTATTCTTCCGGTAAATCAAGATACAAAATATCTTTTGCCGGATTTGGATATATTTTAAGGTTATCAGATTTATCAATGATTTTGGTTCCGGTATGAGGAAGAGTATATTTTCCGAAAGATGGTCTTATCATCAGGGATCCTGCCGGCAACGAAACGGAGTTTTGCCAACCCTGACCGGTATTAGTATAAAAAAAGATCTTATCCCGGCTATCATTGTTGATATCATATCCAATATTTAAATAACTATCAAGTTGTTCAATTACGATAAAAAATGTATCTGAAAGAGACACAGGTCTATTCAGTTCTATTCGTGTAAATTCATTTAGTCTGACAGAATAATCAGGAAAGTATCCTTTGGAAGTATACAATGTATCACTTGCAGGGTATATTCCATCGTTTTTGCGGATGGAAATCTTATATTCTGACTGGCTGGTATAATCATTTATACTTTTGTTAAAGTAAATTAATATGGCTTCCAGGTTATCCGGATCGTTACTTTGTTTGTATACTCTGAAAAGGACTGCTATCCTGTTAAGATTCTGATATTCGCCGGCAATGCCCAGGCCGAGTTCAGCGGTACCGTCATCGTAAGCATAATGATCATGATAAATTTCTTTTCTTTTTGCTGTATCATTTACCAGTTTCTGATCAATTGCCTGAGCCTGGATAACTGCCATAAGTTCAATTTCTGCTATACTATCATTTTTATCATATGTATATCCGGATGTAAAAAATTCAGCTTCATTGAAATAGGCGTAAGGAGCAATATTTTCATCATACTGAAGATCTCTCAGTTGTTTATTTTTTAAAATGTCATAGGAAGAATAATATCTTACGAGCGATATTATTTCTTCCTGCATCGGAAATATGGTTCTATATGAAATGGGCATGGTTTTTCGTTCTATTACATTTGCAGCAAGGGCATAGTGATGATATGGAACGCTTGTATATCCAACCAGAGAGGACATCAGTGGCTTTACAATGGTCATATCGTTAATGAGTTTTAATTCTGCAGTGTCTTTCACTGATTTGATTTGTATATAATCCAAATGCCACTGATCTGCATTGCTGTATTTGCCATAATCTTCTCCCGGGATATTTTCCAGCGCAAGGGAGACATAATTTCTGAACCGGAAGCGGAAACCATCCTGGATCAGAGAATCTTCAATTGGAATAATCACTTGTTTAAAGGCATGCATTTGTTCACCTCCCAGCAGGTAAAACGCCTTACACCACAAGGAATCATTTGCATCAAAAAAATCAAGGATCAGGGAATCGTTTATTTCCGGTCCGGATACTTTTCCCCCGCACTGGTAAAAGAAACTGAATACCAAAGAATCAGTTGATGGGTCATTGAATATAAACATCTGGGATGTAAGTGTATCGCCATGAGTTATTGTTTTGAGAGAAGAGTAATAGGGGTATCCCTTTTGATCGTATGCATCCAGGGTTGCAACTCCCAGGCTGATCATTGAATCTGCGTATGTTGAATTAATACATGCATATTGGTCGGCCCACACTTCGGTTTTGGGGAAGACTTCATAATGATATGAAGAAAAATCTTCAAAAAACTCATCCTCGAAAAATATTGTATCAGAGGATATGGCTTTTTCAGTCAGCACATTCTTTTTTTCACTGGCTTCCATAACGGCATGGTTAAAATCCAGGCTTCTGATTATCTGACCGGATGAGGGTAAGATATTAATAAATATAATCGTCAGAGTAAGTGTCTTCTTCAACATCTTCATAATCATCATTTGTATTTTTTGCATTATCCCAAACGATTGTGCTATCAGTGATTCCTTCTCCTGATAATTTTGTTGAATCAATGGTAATCCACAAGGTTATCTGAGTACCTAATGGCACCCGGACATTTTCTGCTCTGACCGGATGTTGCCTGAAAATAAAAGGAGTAATGGTATCATTATTTATAATGCTGTTATCGGGGATGGCCGTGCTGATGGTAAACAATGCATCTGCTGCTTTATTTTTGGCTTCTTCAACTGAAAGTCCAATGAGATTGGGCACCATGGATCTTTCGTTGGCCAGTCCTTTACCAAGAATCAAATCAACTGATATTCCCTTGGGCACTGTATCTCCGGCTTCTATTGGTTCACCATTTAAGTGTTGTTCAAGAACAACATTAATTGCCATATCATATCGGTATATAAGTTTCCCGATTTTCAGACCTGCAATTTCAATTTTTGTTCTGGCTTCACGCAAGGTTATACCTACCAAATCAGGCATGAGTATTTTTTCGGGCGAATGTGCATTGATTGTAAAATAGATTTTCCGGTTCTTCTTAACCAAAGATCCTGGTCTCGGATATTGATCAACAATAATCCCTCCATCTTTTTCAGCTACATAAACGGAATCAAGAATTTCGTATCTGAGTTTTCGTTTCGCAATGTATTTTCCTGCATCTTCCACAGGTAGATCTGAAAAATCCGGAATGGCAATACTCCTTCCATGATGTGTATAGATACGCAAAAACAAAAGCAGGACAATTAAAAGAGTAATGGCCAAACCAATTGCCAGGAGTAAGTTTTTAATAAATATCCTGCTTCGCAAATAGTGTAAAAAATTATTCATATGAATTCACTTGGATAACCGGACAAAGATAATACTATATATTCTCATTGATTTACCTTAAAAATATCATAAAATTCATTTATTAAACTGTTTACGATTTAGTTACACTAACTTTTTTGCAAAAAATAAGTGTAACTAAATCGTGTTAACCTGCTCTGACACGGATTTAACTGTGGATTTTTGAATAGAGCAGGTTAGGATATAAACGAAACAAACAGTGAAAACGTATCTGATATCAAAATGATTTGAAAATTTATAACGCATAATCCGGAGAGCATTATGGAAGAGAATTCGCATACTTTATATACCTTTTGGCAAGATCATTTTTGCCCTGCAACTCATAAATTCTGGCAATCAAATAATAAGCAGGTTTGTATCTTGAGTTTACTTCAATTGACTTTTCGAGGTATTTTAAAGCTGTGTTATAGTCATTATTCTGGGCATAAATTACTCCCAGATAATAAATTGAAATAACATACTTTGGATTTTCTTTCATATTTTTTCTAAATACCTGCATGGCATTGTTATACTCTTTTTTGTTAAGATAGATCATACCAAGCAAATTCAATCCGCGGTCATAATCAGGATATAATTTCAGACATTTTGAGATAGCCTGTAAAGCCTTATCATATTCGTTTGTATTCAAATATGCCTGTGAAAGATTATAATAAACCATTTCATAATTTTTGTCCTTTCTTATTGCAGTTTGGAAAAATGGAATTGCTGCTGCGGAATTACCACTGGACATCAATTGATAACCTTCAAAATCCGAATGATCAGTTCTTTCAAGAATAGCATTTATGGGTTTGCCATCGACATCTATTGTTTTGATCGTGTTAACCGGCGGCCATTTGTTTTTTTTCAGCTGGTAAGGATTAATATAACTATTTGCAATAATGGCATAGTCCCAATCACTGTTGCCTCGCTCATAATACCTGATGTAGACAATTTTCACTTTGTCTTTATAGTTACGAAAATAATAGTTGAGTGGAACACTAAAATTTGATGCTACCACAATTTTTTCTCCCTCTCCGGGAGTGACATTTTCAATTTTATTTTTAATAAGCCAATCAGAAGCTGCTTTCAAACTATGATAGAAATAGTCCATCTCATATTTTCCGTATGCTTTTTTTACTCCTCCTGATATTGCATTGTAATAAATGTATTCATGCGGGTGATTGCTAATAATATGCTTTAACGGCAGAACGGCCAGCAGGGTAAGAATACCAATAACAACGAATTGCTGATATCTTTTCTTGAAAACATTGATCAATTCATTTATCCCCAGGGAAGAAATAATAGCTATGCCGGGGTAAATAAACATAACATGGCGCCACCCGCCATACACATTGGATTCTTTAAAAATAATATAGGATACCGGGAAAATGGATACAAACAAAAGAATAAAATACCATGTAGCGTATTTCTTTTTCATTTTATGCATGAGTACGAAAAAAGCAATTAGTCCCAGAATGATGAACTCCGGAATTGTCATAAAAATATACTTTGGCAGGTAATGTTTTGGCACGTGATCAGACCAAATGATTTTGCCTTCAAACACCTGACGCAAACTTGTTGCATACTGTTCCATGTAACTCATTGCTTCTATTGTTTTACTCACCGGAGCTTTATGAGCATATGGCCAAAGAAGTATTCCAATAAAATATCCGGCAATAGAAATGACAAGAGCGTAAAGAAATAGTCTGAAAAATTTCTGAAGATTTTGTTTTTTAAACCAGTCTTTATAATTCTTTGTGAATACGTAATGAATGCCTACAAAAAATAGAAAATATATAGCAAGCAAGATACCACCCACTCTCACTCCAATAGTCAATCCGATTCCAAGTGCAATAGGCCAGGCAAATCTGTATCTGTGCTCAGGAAACGATTTTAAAAAACGAATAATACAATATATAGTAAAAATATATGCAGCCGTAAAGGGTATATCTTTTGGATTATTGAAAGAATGACCAAGAAACCTTGGTGATGAAAACATAAAAATCAATGTAATAATTCCTGCACGCCAACCTCCCAGCATCACAGCAATAAGTCCTGCAAAAAAAATAGCAGCCCAACCGGCCAGAGAATTTAAAATATGACGGACTTTGTATTCGTCATTTGGCTTTATGATTTTAATTGCTGTAACAGTTGCAAGGTCAAAAACCGGTCCGTACATATGGAGTACACTGTTGTTATAATGCAAACAGGTAGTATCTTTTCCGAGTGTCTTATAGTAATTGAATACATTTTTTCCATGAGGGTAGTGGAATGTTTCTTCATCACCGGAAATGCCTGAATTTAAGCTTAAAATTGGCATTAGTATAAACAGCAATCCTGCCACTGCATAAAAAATCTTCTTTTCAGGATCTTTTAAAAATTCAGACATTACATTCAGCTTTTGTGGTTAAATAGCCCACTAATTTATGAATTCAACCGGTGAAATAAAAAATCAATAGTTTTTAATAAACCAATGAAGTTCGGGGATATCTATTTTCAACAGCACTATCATCAAAACAAACAGGAAAAGTGTATAGAGTACAAAATCTCTTTTCATATAGAGTTTTTCAGGAGTTTGAACGATGGATTCCTTTTCGAATCCCAGGTGAAGATACCATGCAAAGAGCATGGCTATAAAAGGAAATGAGATAAGCAATTCAATACGATGTTTAATAAGAAAGATAGCCAGGAAGAAAGATGAACATAAAGCATAAAATACAGTAGAAATAAGCAATTTTTCTTCTGTATAATATTTGAATGAACGACGGTATTTACCGGCTAATACAGGATCGGAAATAAAACGGTATTCAGCAAACCTTTTTGTGGCCATTAAAAAAGCGCCACCCATCCAATATGCGATCAGGATGCTGGAGGGTGGAGCGAATGCAATTCCCATCAGCAACCATCCCAAAACAAAGCGAATGGGATTGTTTACCGATTCAGACAAAACATCGAGGTATGTTCTGTCTTTGGTGCGAAAAGGAGGTACATTGTAAAGAAACCCCATTAAAAGGAAAAGGAGTTCTGTTAATAAAAATTCTATTGAGATAAAATAACTGATAACTAAACCGATCAAAGCCAACAGCGTATATTCAGTATAAATAATTTTTGGTTTCAAATCAGCTTTTATCGAGGAACGGTCCTTTTTCGTGGGATGATATTTATCGAACTCTGTATCCAACCATTCATTGATAACATAATTGGCAGAAGCTACCATGCAGGTAGCAAAAATTCCTGCCAACAATATTCCAACAGACGTCGATTCCAAAGTGAAATTTGTATAGTAAAGTCCCATAATTATTCCGGGCAGCATAAAAATGTTTTTAAACCAATGATCCGGTCTTGCTATCCTGATGTAATGTCTAATCATAGTTGTTTTTTCTTTTTGCATAGAACCAATATAGAGTCTCTCAAATTTACCGGTATTATAATTTTATCCAAAAAACGAGGCAATGGAAATCGCAAAAATCCTGGCAGAAATGACAGGAAACGTATTCCAAGGTATTTTAGAGTAAAGTACCACGAAGGGCGTGTCATTTTTACAATTGAATAACCGGATTTTTCGAGCAGGTAAACCAGGTTTTTGCGGTTGAAGTAACCAATATGTGCAAACCGGTAATGCCACCATTTAAAACCGAATAATCTTGCTGCCAGCGAATTTACATCGGGAGTTACCAATATAAATATCCCATCTTCAGCCAGCGATTTCCTGATATCTGATAGCAGATTTCCCGGGTAAGTTACATGTTCAATTACGTCCACCAGTGTTATAACATCATAAGGGCCAGGAGTTTTTGGATGCGGAAAAACGCCCTGGTAAACCGGCAAACTCATTTTTTGTGCATTTTGTTGCAACCATTTTGATGGTTCAATGCCTTCTGCATCAAATCCCTTTTCAAGAGCCGCTTCAACCATTATTCCACTTCCTGCTCCAATATCAAGCAATTTGCCGGCACTTTTGTATCTGCTTAAAAATTTAACCAGTCTTTGTTCCTGGAGTTTTCTCTCTTTTCGCGTGTTCTCATACTCCTTATCCTCAAGATCTTGATAAAAATTAATTACTTCTGTAAGATCAGTACACTGAATAAATCCACACGACTTGCATTTTTTAAGTTCTCCGGTTTTCCCGTAGTCAAAATTTGTAATGGCGAAATGATCACTTGAAAGACTGTCACCAATATCAGATTCTTTTTTCAGGGTAAATTCTTTTCCACCACACACCCAGCATCTTGTTATATTGTCTTTTTCAATCATTCTTTACCAAATTAATCAAGTTGCCGTAAAAAATTCCCTTCCTTGCCTGTTTTCTATGTACTTTAATAAATGACACACCTGCCATGCGGGCTGATTCACCATCTGTATCTTCTCTGTCTCCAATATAAACAGCCTTATTTGTATTGCAGTTGAAAACTTCACAAATTGCATCAAGGCCTTTTTTTGAGGGTTTCAATTGTGCAATATTCTTATGTGTTGAACAGAAGGTCTTATCTACTTTTATGCCTAATGCCGATAATTTTTCAACAACAGGGTAGTCTGAATAAACAGCAGTCTTGATGGCATTCTCCCGTAAAAGATCTATAAAAGATACAACGTTTGGATACAAAGTTTTTTTCAGTAATCTGAGAGGAAGATTAAACATTAATTTCTCAACCGTTTCTTTGACTTTTTTAACCGGCATCCCTGTTTTATCTATACACCAGGCAAACTGATCATCTTCAAGGGATGCAGAGCTGTATCCTTTGTGTTTTTCTCGTTGTTTGCGAAATTCAGCAACAATTTTCAGATCGGGAAGATCGATTTTGCCTAGAAACAAATTAAAAACAAAAAGGAAGTATAATCTTCTTCGTAATTTCCTTTGATCATATAACGTTCCGTCAAGATCAAATACAATAAGCTGAATGTTTTTCAATGAGTTTGATATGGAATTCAGGGTTTGAGACATTGTTTATAATTCCTGTGCTTAGTGAAAAATCATAATGATTTAAGAAGAATCTTTTTTACCGGACAAAACTAATCAGAAATACCATTGGTTAAAACAAAAAAAGGTTGCCATAAAAATGACAACCTTTTTGTTATATCCTAGCATCAAGGTTATTTCTTAAAAATTTCGTCAGAAACCGTCAGTCTTTTTCTTCCTTTAGCTCTTCTTCTGGCCAGTATTTTTCGGCCATTTTCACTTGACATACGTTCTCTGAAGCCATGCTTATTACGCTTTTTTCTTATTGATGGCTGAAATGTCCTTTTCATCTCTTCAGGTTTTTCCCTCTTTAATTTTCAGGCTTGCAAAGATAGATTCTTTTTTCAAATACCAAAAACAATTTTAATCGAATGTACTTGAATCAATTATTTTTTTGTTTTTAACAGACAATTTGCCGATGAAGTCTTAATATTAAGTGTAGTAAATTTGAGAATATTCATTGAAAAGTATCTATTTTGCAAATCAAATTGTTGATTTATGAATGGTCTGAAAATTTTCTTTGTTGCTGTATTTGTTTTTTTACTTGCTTGCTCTAAGACCGATAAATATTCCAGGGAAGAGATCACAGCGGATATTAGGGTTTTCAGGTTTGAACAGGATCTGTTTTCTATTAATATCTATTTCCTGGGTGATAGCATACCTTTTCTTCAGGCCAAATACCCGGAATTTTTTCCACTTTTCAACAATAAGATCATTGAAATTGGTAGTGTTCAACAACCAGATTACGACAAAAGATTGATTGCCTTTGTTACTGATTTTACTATGTATAGGGTAAGTAAGAGAGTAAAGGAGGTCTTTTCTGATTTTTCAGAGTATGAGAAAGAATTATCAAAGGCTTTCGGAAGATACCATGAGTTTTTTCCTGAAAAACCGATACCAAAAATTGTAACTTGTATTACCGGTTTTAATCAGTCGATTGTTACGGCAGATAGTTTACTGGTTATTGGATTGGATAAGTACCTTGGTAGTGAGGACGAATTTTATAAACTCCTGTATCCTCCCATTCCTTATTATATGCGTTATATTATGCATCCTCAGAAAATACCCTCTGATGCTTTAACGGCATGGCTTACAACCGAATTTGAGTACAATGATGAAAAGGATAATCTTTTATCAAATATTATTTTCAGAGGAAGGGCATTGTATGCAACCAAACAAATAATGCCTGAAATAGCTGATACACTGTTATGGGGATTTACACCTTCGCAACTCGATTTTTGCAAAACCAATGAAAAAGAGATGTGGAAATTTATGGTGGAACAAAAGAAGTTGTTTGTTACAGATAAAATGACCATTCTTCAATATCTCAATGAAGGGCCATTCACAAAGGATTTTTCCCGGGAATCTCCGGGGAGGGCAGGTGTATGGATCGGGTATCAGATCGTTGTATCGTATATGAAAAATAACAAATCCGTATCCTTGTCAGATCTAATGAATGAAAGGGATTATTTGAAGATTCTGAATCTATCCAGGTACAATCCTTAATGGACGAATCTTGCCGAGCATAATCTTAAAAGAAATATCTCAGAATAAACAAGGCAGCAAGAATATAAAGAATAACCGGCACCTGTGAAAACCGCCCGGTAAAGATCCTTAGCAATACATAACTTATTACTCCAAAAGAAATTCCTTCGCTGATGCTGAAAGCAAGGGGCATCATAATGATCGTCAGAAATACGGGTATGGAATCAAGGTAATTTTCCAGTTCAACTTTGGTGATGGGCGTAATCATAAAAAGGCCAATAATAATTAAGGCAGAGGCAGTAGCTGATTGCGGAACCATCAAAAATAAAGGTGAAAAAAATAAGACCAGGGCAAAACAAACAGCCACAATGAAAGCAGTCAGACCTGTTCTTCCGCCAACAGAAACACCTGCCGAGCTTTCCACATAGGTTGTCACTGTACTGGTACCTAAAAGCGCACCGATGGTAGTACCTATTGCATCTGCAAACAGTGCATTTTTGACGCGGGGAATATTACCATCCTTATCAAGCATATCTGCTTTTGAACTCACTCCTACAAGTGTACCGACAGTATCGAACATGTCAACAAACAGAAAAGTAAAAAGAACGATCAGTATGTCAGGTTTTATTAGTTCCCTGAAATTCAATTTGAAAAAGATTGGTTCGATAGACGGAGGAAGACTGATAATTCCTTCGGAGGGAATGGTAGTAACATGCAATGGGATCCCAATAATTGTCCCAGCAAGAATTCCGATCAGGATTGCTCCCTGCAATCGCAAAATCAGCAATACGGCTATCACCAGCAATCCCGACAGGGTAATCCAGATGGAAACATCAGACATGCTGCCCATTCGGACAAGGGTATTTTCGTCAGCCACAATTAGCCCTGAATTGATAAATCCCATGAGTGCAATAAAAAATCCTATCCCTACGGATATGGCATGTTTTAGCGGAAGCGGAATGCTATTAACAATAAGTTCGCGAATATTAAATGCGGTAAGCAGTATAAAAATAATACCCTCAATAAATATAGCTGTGAGAGCTGTCTGCCATGAGTACCCCATTCCCAGAACTACCGTATAGGCAAAAAAAGCATTTAAGCCCATACCGGGTGCAAGTGCAAACGGCAGATTTGCTACAAGAGCCATGATGAGCGTTGCAACAATGGAAGAAACTGCCGTTGCTGTGAACAAAGCTCCCTTGTCCATTCCTGTGGAACCGAGTATTTCAGGGTTGGCAGCCAGTATATAGGCCATGGTCATGAAAGTGGTAAGACCAGCAAGGATCTCTTTCGGGACAGTGGTTTTATTTTGCTTCAGTTGAAATAATTTTTCAAACATAGGATAAGGTTTATCTTGTACCAAAAATATTAAGACTTTGTTATCCTTACAAATCCGGGTAATTTAATCTTGTTTTAATATTTGGTTTCTTTCAGAAATTGGCTATTGTTTAACTAGTTTCCTTATAAAAGTCTGTTCTTCAGAAACAATTTGCAAAACATAAATTCCCTTATTCAGGTTGGTCAGATCAATTTCGGTCACAGTACTTACTGTATTCATATTCAATACCTGCTTTCCTTCATAGGTATATAATTTTAATTGTGCAGGCAAAACAAATAGCTTTACATTGAGTTTATCTTTCACCGGATTTGGAAAAATATATCCAATGTTTTCTTCCGGACCTTCTATTGATTCAACAGGATTTGCCGCTTGTTTTACAGATATCCTTTGGTCTGCAACTCCTTCGGCTGAAACAACAACTATTGCATTCCTCGTGGTATTCTCAGGATTTTCCTCAGCCGTAAGTATGACGGATGCATTTCCTGTTCCTTCAAGTATATTTGGAGACAGCCATTCTTCAGTTCTTGAAATCGTCCAGTCGGTATTGGATTCAATATCAAATGTATTTGTGCTGGATGTTTCAGCACCTATATTTAGTCTCTTTTTCGATACTGCGAGCAGCAGATTTGCTTCCTGCGTGACTGTAACAAGTTGTGGGGCAAGTCCCTCTGCTGTGACAGTTATAGTTGCTGCTCTGGGTGCATCGGTATGATTTACATCAGCGGTTAATGTGATGGTTTTATTATTCATTCCTGATTTGGGATCTGCATGCAACCAATACCCTGATCCGGAAACCTGCCAGTATGTGTTGGAAACAATGTCGAAAACAGCTTCACTATTCTCTGAGGCAGCAACAGTCAATTCTGATGCAGATACGGAAAGAATTGGAACTCCGGGTTTTTGAAAAACTTTTATTGTTTTTTCCTGAATGTTATCAGCATGGATCGTGATGATCGCCAAGCGTGATGTATCCTCAGGATTTTCATCTGCTGTCAGTTCAACAGTATGGTCATCTGAGCCTGCTGAAGGATCTGCATTGAGCCAACTTTCCGAGCTTGTTACATTCCAGGCAGTATTGGAACTGATTTCAAATGAAGTGGTACTTCCGGAGGTATTTTCAACCTCCAGCTCAGCATCAGATACATACAGGTACAAAGGTTTTGTATAGCTTATCCCATCGTACCATGTACGTTCCTCATTCCCTGTTAAACCGAATGAAGTACCTGTTTGTATGGCATGATCGTCAACATAGACCTCGAATGTACTGTCAGCATTGGTCTCAATTCGCCCAAGATAGGCCTGATACAAGTATGTATTGTCATTGCCGGCAATTTCAATTACTGTATTATGATCTCCTTCTTCTACCTGTTTGCATGCCATATGCCTGAATATTTGCATATCATCTTCCTGTAAACCTGCTTTGATTCTCCAGTCCGATTCAGGATCGGCCCAGAAATTTACCCAGACATCAAATGTGCCTGTATCATTTGTTTTAACCGTAGTTTTAATTGCAGGAGCATCTTCTCCTTCAACCTCTGAAGAAGTATATAGGGAACCTTCGTTGCCATATCCTGTGTGTTCATGCCACTGATCATCTGCTAAACCGGCATTTGCATCTGGTCCTGTCGGATTAAAACCAGAACCGTCAGCAAGGGTTGTATTGCTTGCTGATGCATCCGTATATTTCATTGGTTCAGCCCCTTCGGAAGAATTTTCAATAATTCCGACAATGGTCATATCGAAAATTTGTGCAGTATAGTATGTGCCCCTCATCCATAACAAAGCAGTGCTGTTTGTATCCCATAGGGGTACTACAGGTCTGTAATTGTCCCGGCTTGAATTCCATGTAACTGATGTCCAGCTCCATTTACCTCCTTCATCGTTCGTTACACCTTTGAATATTTCGCGGTGAGGGAGCTGGCTATTATCTCTGGGATCAATGGGTGTTGAGATATAGACAATATCTGGATTGTTCGGATGCAATGCCCCAAGACCTGTATAATCCTGTTCGCTTGCATACAGTTTCTTGCCTGCTTCGCCCAGGTATGTATAATTCCAGTCTGTGCCGTCATAACGACAATAGATAAAAGCATGGTCAGGGTCTATTGCTGATGAACCTCCGCCCTGATTGTCATTAATCCGGGCAGTAACAATGGTTGCAATTGTTCCATCATTGTATCTCATAACATCTGCATTCCAGCAACGTCTCATGGCATTTTCGCCAATTATGGTATTGTCAGCAAACACTTTGGTGAAATTATGAAACGATGGTATAATTTGAAGGTCATAAATATCATTGTCTGCAAGTGTTCCATCACTTGTATAGGTTCTTCCGTTTATCAAATACCCATGAAAGATGCTAGTGGAAGTGTCGCGCGGATGTTGCTCTGTAAAGATAAAGTCAATACGATCTATGCCGTTGCTCCAATATTTATAATACCCTTTGTTGTATGAAGAACTGGTATTTGTCGTTAATTGTCCTCCAAATAACCATGTATCCCCCTGGTTATCTGATACAATAAAATTTGGACATCGGTGATTTGCCCTGGCAAAATTGTACATTCTATCTTCTTCAGACAGAAAATAAAGGTTAGAGTAAGCAATGGTATAGTCAGTGCCACCGGGTATGGTTGTCCAATCAAATTGTTCTTCTTCACTCCATTCACTGCCGTCAAATATTCGGTAACGACTATTCCATTGATCATAATGATCGGCATACATTGCCAGGTATTGTCCGTCAGGGCGTATTATAAATCCCGGGACATTGTGATCGTCACATCCTGCATTTCTAAAGGTACTTATCCGGAGTTTGCCTGTTTCAGGATCATAAGTACCGCCTTCAACTTTCCCGTTGCTCGAATTACCTCCTGTGCCTGAACCACTGGCATCAGATCCGAATATTATTTTGTTTTCAATTGTATCAACAACAACGCGTTCATCCTGATACCAGCACCATGCACCGTTATTGTTAAATTGTACCAGATTGCCATTTACCAGGTCGAAACCGGATTGACAGTTCACGCTTGAATGAATGAAGAGAATAAAGAAAATGCATGTTAATGCATAAATAATTTTTACTGTTTTCATGGTTTGAAGTTAAAATTAGCATGTATTAAACGGTCCCTGTTTATAGAACAGATAACTAAATTAACAATTATTCCATGTGATTCATGGATAAATTGCATTGAAATATATATGAATTGATTTTAATCATTTAACTTGCATGGAAACCATATAAACGTATGAATATGTCATTATCCGACTTATTTTTAATAGCTGTTACATTGTGTTTATTTTCATGCAATACATCGCAGGAAATTGAAGCTGATAAATTCTGGTCAGATAGTAGTTCTCCACAATTGATTGGCAGTATGATCACAGATGAACTGTTGACCAGGAATGATTTTATGATGTACGAAACCCCGGACGTAAAAGCAGTCCATTACGCTGAAGCATGTGCCGGGTTTGGTGCTGTCCGGCTGGCTGGTTTGCTGAATGATCAGGACAGGTTGAACAGATTGATCCTTCGGTATTCAGAAGTAATAGACAAAAATATTGTGAATACGGAAAATCATGTTGATGTCAATGTATATGGTATCCTGCCTCTGGAAATTTACAGGCAAAATAAAGATGAAAAATTTTTGCAACAGGGAATTCATCTTGCCGATAAACAATGGGAAGATCCTCTGGAGAACGGATTAACCAACCAGACAAGATACTGGATTGACGATGTATGGATGATTGGGAGTTTGCAGGTTCAGGCCTATCGGGCAACAGGGAATATGGTTTACCTGGGGAGAGCAGCACTTGAAATAGATACCTATTTAAACAAATTGCAGCAGCCAAACGGATTGTTTTACCACGGCGAGGGAGCTCCTTTTTTCTGGGGAAGGGGGAATGGCTGGGTGGCTGCCGGACTGGCAGAATTGCTATCGGAGTTACCGGAGGACAATCCTCACTATGCATCTATCCTGGGAGGATACAAAAACATGATGGATGCTTTGCTGAAATACCAGGCTGATGACGGTATGTGGCGACAATTAATTGATCATGAAGATGCATGGAAGGAAACTTCATCGACAGCGATGTTCGGTTATGCCTTATCAGTAGGGGCCAGAAAGGGACTTTTGGTTGATTCGATCTATATTGCAGCTTATCAGAAAACCTGGAATACACTGGTTACTTATATCAATGAAGAGGGCAAATTAACAGATGTTTGCGTTGGTACCGGGAAAAGCGACGATATAAATTATTATTTGAACCGGCCAAGAATAACAGGAGATTTGCACGGTCAGGCACCAGTTCTATGGTTTGCATACAGTATACTGGCCAGGGATTTTTGAAAGTATATTCTGTGCATACAGAATTAAAGAACAGAAGAGTCAATCTGATTTGCATGCGCCGATTGTATACAGCTAACAATTTATCGATTGAAAATTAAAACTGCCATTTCACACCAAGAGTTGGGAACACTTCTATTCTATCACTGCCGGGAACAAAGTTTTTGGATATTTTGAATTCGCTGCCCACACAAAAATTTGATGTAATATTAAACCATATCTGTGGCTCACTATAGAGAGCCAACAATTTATTTTCATCATTTCCATAAAAATCGTCCTGCGACCATAAGTCGAGGTAGCCGGTTAAGGTAATCCTGTCATTGAACAGAAGATGATACCATACAAAGGTTATCTGGAAATCAGGTGCAGCGGAACCTCTTGTATATTTATACAACAACATGGTGTTTAAAGTGAAACTACCCAGTTTGAAAGGATATTCAAAACCAGTAAGCCATGAATTGCGTAAATTCTCTCCGTAAATAGTATCTCCAATGGCATATATGACACTGCCATCATTGTATTCAATATGAAATCCGAGTTCTTTTAAAGCAGTGTTTTTTTGGAACCAGGGCATGTAAAAGCTTCTGGAGATTTCAAAATAACCAAGCGATACTCCTCTGGGATTTTTGGGGGAATTAAATTCAAAATCGGTGAACATAAAAGTATAGCCGAGTGTATCCGGTCGAAAGAATTCGAAGGTTCCCACAAAATAATTCCTTTTTGTGCCGTCTTCCTGTTTCCCAAAATCATAATGAAATTGAAAGTTTTGTGAGTATAAACCGGTGGTGATCAGTAAAAGAGGAAAAATACATCGATATTTCATCATCTAGTTTTTTACGTGGTTAGCTAGGACACGAATAGAATTCAAGTCGTTTTTAACGGCTGCAAATGTATAATAATTTCCCGAATAAGGAAATTTTAATATGATATAGAGTTATTCGGAAGGATACAGACCTCCAAAACGAAGAATATCATTTTCAGAGGTTACGATATCTATGGTTGCTGAAACCGTTGTATTGTCGGATACAAATTCAACCAGGATCTCGGACAAGGGCGGGTATGTCTCAATACAGGCATAACAAAGTACACTCGCTGTTATTTCTTCACAACCGGAATTTATCCTGTCTGTGAGTATTTGCAGGTTGTTCATATGTCCGATATTATCTTCCGGAGTAGGTGCGGGATATAAATCCGTAGTCAGCTTTTCAATTTCTGAACGGACAATTCCTTTGTTCTTTTCTAAAATAGCAGTCTTAAACGTGTTACAATTCAAAACGCCGGGTTCATTGTTTTCACAAGTTGCAAAAACCAGTATGGCAAACAGGATTAAAATTTTCTTCATATGAGTTTTACATTTTCTTAATTGCTATTGTATAGATGAATAATTACAGGTCAGGGTTGCTTCTATCCTGAACATAAAAATAAAGGCTAAAAATACATAGCTTTGTACAAATACTATGCTGCAAAAATCGTACAAATACATTTTTTTTGATCTGGACAGAACGCTATGGGATTTCACAAATAATTCCTCAGAAGCTCTGAAAGATATAATCATGGAATTCAACATAAGCATGTATGTGCCTGACATAGAAGAATTTATTGAAAAATACAATCATTACAATGATCGTCTTTGGGATAAGTACAGGGAAGGCAAGATAAGAAAGCCTATACTACGACAGGAAAGATTCCGGTTGCTTTTGAAAGATTATGGCATACATGATAAAAACCTTATTGAAGAGATTAGTTGTTTTTATTTAAACACATGTCCGGTGAAACCTTTTCTCATTAAGGATTCAAAAGAGATTCTCGAGTATCTGTATACGAAATACAAATTGTATATCATCTCAAATGGTTTTTATGACGTACAACTGACAAAACTGATCAGTTCAGGAATATCCAAATATTTCACAAAGCTATTTACATCGGACAGGATTGGGTATGCCAAACCAAATGAAAAAATCTTTGAGTATGCTATCCGATCGGAAAATGCGAAAAAATCAGAATGCCTGATGGTGGGTGATGATATTGCAAATGATATACAGGGAGCGAAAAATGTCAATATTGATCAGGTATTTTTCAATCCTGATAACATAAAATCTGCAATAGAATCTACGTATACAATTGCTGATCTTTCAGAATTAAGGAAATTTCTATAAAAGAATTAAAACGGAACTTCATCGGAGAAATCAGGATTATCTAAAAGATCGTTGTTATTCATTTCTTTCTCCTGATCACTTTTATTCATTTTAGATTCCAGGGTAACCGCTTTTGGTTGTATATCTTCGTCAACATCAATATCTATAGGGCCGAAATAATCATCATCCATTTCTATGAACTTGGCATAATCACTGACGAATTTGAGATTGACATCCCCTAAAGCTCCGTTTCGGTGCTTTGCAAGAATAATTTCAGCAAGTCCTTTCAGAGAATTTCCTTCGTCATCCTGAAAAATACCATATTTTTCTGGTCGGTGAATAAACAGCACCATATCGGCATCCTGCTCGATGGCTCCTGATTCTCTCAGGTCAGATAGCTGAGGACGTTTGCTTCCGGTTCGGATTTCTACAGAGCGATTCAATTGTGACAAGGCAATAACAGGAACATTTAATTCTTTGGCAACGCCTTTCAGTGCACGCGAAATATTGCTGACTTCCTGTTCCCTGTTCCCTTTGGAATCACCGCTTCCGCTCATAAGCTGAAGATAGTCTATAATTATGATGTTTATATCATGCTGTCTTTTCAGGCGTCTGCATTTGGCCCGTAATTCGAATATGGAGATGGCGGGAGTATCGTCAATGAATATTTTTGCATCTTCCAGTCTTTTTATTCTGAAATCAAGCCGCTCCCATTCATTGTCAGAAAGGTTCCCAACTTTTATTTTATCCGAAGTAATTTCAGCTTCGGAAACGATCATCCTGTTTACTAACTGAATGGATGACATTTCAAGACTGAATATTGCTACTGATTTTCCATGGTCTACAGCCATATTTCTCGTCATGGACAAAACAAGTGCAGTTTTTCCCATGGATGGTCTGGCAGCTACAATTACCAGGTCCGAATTCTGCCATCCGCTGGTTATTCTGTCGAGTTTTGTATATCCTGAAGGAATTCCACTAAGATTGTCCTCACGTTTTCCGGCTTCCTGAATAAGTGTTATTGCGTCCTTAACAAGCATATTCATTGGAGCAGCTTCTTTTTTAATGTGTCCCTGGGCAACATTGAACAGTTCACTTTCACTAAAGTCAAGAAGATCATCGACATCAATTCCATCGTCAAACGCTCTGTTCTGAATTTCAGAGGAGACCCTAATAAGTTCTCTTTGTATGTATTTCTGCTGAATAATTCTGGCATGAAATTCAATATGGGCAGCAGAAGCAACCCTGTTTGTTAACTGGGTAATGTATGCAATTCCGCCAATATCATCAAGCATACCTTCCTTTCTCAGTTCTTCCGGAACAGTTAAAATATCAATCGCTTTTTCAGAAGCAAACAGGTTGACTATAGCCTGGAAAATCTTCTGATGTTCTTCTTTGTAAAAACTTTCAGGTTTCAGAATGTCTATTACTTCAATAATAGCGTCTTTTTCCAGCATAACAGCTCCTAATACAGCTTCTTCAAGATCCGGAGCTTGCGGAGGCAATTTCCCATGTTCGAGATTAACAGGGAAAAAGGTGTCAGGTTTAGACTTTTTCTGGTCCATAATTGAAGTTACCAGTTGCTGGGATTAAAATTTGTTTCAATTGTTTTGACAGCATAAAAATACAATGAGGGAAATGAGGAAAAAGCAAAATCAGAAGATTCTTATAAACATGTTTTCCCAACGAAAATTCACAGTTTGTTAATAAGTTCAGAACCTCTTTTAAATCAATATTATACCAGTTTGTACATTTGTGGAATTAGTAAATTCTTATGATTTTATTTCCAAATGCCAAAATTAACCTGGGGCTTAGAGTTATTGAACGTCGCAATGATGGATTTCATAGCTTAGAAACTGTATTTCTTCCGGTTAATCTGGTTGATGTTTTAGAGTTTAATGAGTCAGACTCAAACAGGAATACGATAAAAATAACAGGCTTAATACCGGATGATGCACCGGAAAACAATTTGGTTCTGACAGTCTGGGAAAAGGTATATGAGAAATTTGAAATACCTCATGTCAATATACACCTGCATAAAAACATCCCTGTCGGTGGAGGACTGGGAGGTGGATCTTCCGATGCAGCATTCATGCTAATGGGACTGAACAGATTGTTTAACTGCAATTGCAGTAAGGAAGATCTAAAAGAGATGTCAGCTGCTATTGGAAGTGATTGTCCGTTTTTTATTGAAAATACCTCATCGGTAGGGACAGGTCGGGGAGAGGTATTGCAATCAATTGACCTTCCATTTAAGAATTACAGGATATTGCTTGTGTGTCCCGGCATACACATTAGCAGCAAAGAAGCATATTCAGGTGTAACACCCAAAACAGATGGTAAACCTTTGAGAGATGTCATAAAAATGCCGATAGATACATGGAAAAATAGTATTACAAACGATTTTGAAAGCTTTGTTTTTTTAAAATATCCTCTGATTCAAAAAATAAGGCAGGATATGTATGATATGGGAGCAGTATATGCTTCAATGACAGGCAGCGGATCATGCGTTTTCGGACTATTCAGGGAAATTAAAACAACAGAAACAGATGCATTATTTGGCAATTTTTTCAATACGGTTGTCGGGGTGCTTTAATGTTGACCTCAGCAACAGGTATATTTGACGATGCCTTTATTTGGGAGCTAATCTGTAGAGGTAATACGCCACAAAAATAAAAATGAAATTCGGCAGCCAAACGGCAATCAGCGGTGGCATAGCCCCGCTTATAGCATATTGCGCTGAAAACTGAAGAAAAAGTATATAGGCAAAGCTCACCATAAGACCTATCCCTATGTGCATTCCAATACCACCTTTAACTTTCCGGGACGAAACGGATACACCAATAAGGGTAAGAATATAGGTGGAAAAAGGAAATGAAAAACGTCTGAATTTTTCAACCAGAAGAGCATTCACTCTCCCTGAACCCTGCATTTTTTGTTTGGCAATAAACTCATTCAACTGTTTTAAGGTCATTGACTCAACAACATTATCGCGCATTCTGAATTCGTCGGGACTTAGATTTATTGCCGTATCCAATACTGTTCCGTGTGTAATCACCTGTTTTCCGTCAATATAATCACGTATATAATAATTTCTGATTTGCCATTTGTTTTTTGTACTGTCCCATCGAATTTCCTGCGATAGCAATTTGGAAACGAGTTCTCCTTCAACAAATTTCTCGATAGAAAACCTTCTTCCATAGTTGCTATGTGTATTGTAACTTTCAAGATAAATGAAAATCCCAGGTTCAATTTGTTTATGAACATCTCTGTCACTAAAACCTTTTGGTCCGCTGTAATAATAATTCTCTTCGAACATAAACCTCTTTTGATTTGCCTTTGGGATAATATTATTACCAAGAAAGAAATTAAAGGTCATGATGATTGTTGCTGAAATAAAATAAGGCCGTAATAACCTGGGAAAACTTACTCCGCTGCTCAGTATAGCAATTACTTCGGTATTGTATGCCATGCGCGATGTAAAAAAAATGACAGCGATGAATGTAAAGAGGGGAGCGAACAACACAGCGAAGTAAGGAATAAAGTTCAGGTAATAATCAAATACCACCTTTCTGAAAGGTGCATTGTTTTCCAAAAAATCATCAATCTTTTCAGAAAAATCAAAAACAACAGCTATCATAATAATCAAAGCGATTGCGCCAAAGTAAGTTCCCAGAAACTTTTTGATTATATAGATGTCAATTTTTTTTAGTCGGATGTTATTCATAACCGTTTTGAGAGAGATGAGACAATATTGTTTCTCCACTCGCTGAAGTTCTCATTTTCGATTTTTTCTTTTGCTGTTTTCATCAGCCGAATATAAAATGCAAGGTTGTGAATGCTTGCAATTTGTGCACCAAGCATTTCATTTGAAATTATCAGATGCCTAAGGTAGGCTTTTGAATAATATTTATCAACAAAAGATGTACCATCAGGATCAAGGGAAGATAAATCATTGCTCCACTTTTTATTTTTTATATTGATGATGCCCTGAAATGTAAACAGCATTCCGTTTCTGCCATTTCTTGTTGGCATAACACAATCAAACATATCAATTCCGCGGGCAACAGCTTCCAGTATATTTGCCGGAGTACCTACTCCCATCAGGTATCTTGGTTTGTTTTCCGGAAGTACAGAAGCAACTTCCTCGATCATCCGGTACATTTCATCAACAGGTTCTCCAACTGAAAGTCCTCCGATTGCATTTGTTTTCATATTATAAGAAGCGATGGTCTCAGCCGATTGAACACGCAGGTCTTTATAAACACTTCCCTGCACGATGGGAACGAATGTTTGATCAGAACCATACAAAGCTTTGGTTTGTTTGTACTGATCGATTCCTCGTTTTAGCCATCTGTGAGTAAGTTCAACCGATTTTTTTGCTTGTTTATATTCACAAGGATAGGGAGTACATTCATCAAGCGCCATGATAAAATCTGCCCCAATGCTTCTTTGTATATTGACTATGTTTTCGGGAGTGAACAGATGTTTTGATCCGTCTATATGTGAACTGAAATGAGCTCCCTCTTCTGTCAATTTGCAATTGTCGGCCAGTGAAAAGACCTGGTACCCGCCACTATCTGTAAGAACAGGTCGGTGCCAGTTTATAAAATTGTGAATTCCACCTGCTTTTTCAATTAACTCAATTCCGGGCCTAAGGTAAAGATGATAAGTGTTCCCTAAAAAAATCTGTGCATCGATATCGTGAATTAATTCTTTTTGGTGAACTCCTTTTACTGATCCGGCAGTTCCAACAGGCATAAATACAGGCGTATTTATAATACCGTGATCTGTTTCAATTGTACCTGTTCTGGCACTGGTCTTTTTGTCTTTATGATGAACCGTGAATTGCATTTATCTGATATTCGGACCAAAGATAGGTATTGTGAAAAAATATCAAGCGAAGGAATTTGCAAATGTTGAATGATGGGAATACCTTTGGTAACTTACTAAATTTAGATTTACAGAAGACCTTGTTTAACCCGTTTTACTATATAGAATTCACAAAATATGGGCTTCTTGGGTTATTTTTTTTGTCCGTATTGATTCAATTGGTATTTCATCTGACCTATATCATTCGAATTGGTTCTCATAAAAGAGTACTACAATCAAAAAAATTTCCTATAACAATTATTGTATGTGCAAAGAATGAAGCACAAAATTTGCGAGAGCACCTTCCTTCCATGTTAGAACAAAAACACCAGGATTTTGAAGTTGTTGTGGTCAATGATTGTTCCACAGATGATACCGAAGATGTTTTGGGGGAATACCTGAAGAAGTATAAAAACTTAAGAACAACGACCATCGCTCCTGACCGGAAGTTTACTCATGGGAAAAAACTCGCAATCACTGTAGGAATTAAAGCTGCGAGACATGAATGGCTGGTATTTACCGATGCCGATTGCTATGTTGAATCAGATCAATGGCTAAATCGCATGCAGGAAAATTTTCATGATAAAACAGACATTGTGCTCGGATATGGAGGCTATAAATCGCGTAAAGGATTTTTAAACAAATACATTCGGTATGATACGTTGTTTGTTGCGATTCAGTACCTTTCAATGGCTATAGCAGGAAAACCCTATATGGGGGTTGGAAGGAATCTTGCCTACAGAAAATCACTTTTTTTTAAAAACAAAGGTTTTGCAACCCATTACAATATACTCTCAGGCGATGATGACTTATTTGTAAATGAGACAGCAACAAGAAGCAATACAGCTGTTGAACTTCATCCGGAAAGTTTCACACGGTCTGAGCCAAGCAGAAAATGGAAAGAATGGTTCTCTCAAAAAAAACGCCATTTTACCACGGCTAAACGCTATAAAGCAAAACAAATTTTTGTTTTGGGGATAGAACCGTTTGCACGATTATTATTTTACATGACTTTTTTCTATCTTTTAAGTCTGAATATTTATTTTATACCAACAATAGTAGTCGGAAGTATAAGAATTTTCACTTTGTTTACACTTTACAAAGTTGCGGCAATTCGTTTTAAAGAGAAAGGACTATTCGTTTGGATTATTATTTTTGACCTGATTTCATTATTTATTAATTTTAATATATATCTGTCTACTGCATTTAGAAGCAAAAAGTCAAGATGGAAATAAATACCAATTTATCAGAAAAGGCACAGAGAGATTTTGTCTTAGTACAGAAAGCAACGCAAGGAGATCAGAAAGCATATGCTGAGTTGCTGGGAAGATATCGGGATGCAATCTATTATATGTTACTGAAAATGGTGAACAATGCAAGTGATGCAGAAGACCTTACCATTGAGGCCTTTGGGAAAGCCTTTAAAAACATTCAACAATACACACCAAACTATGCATTCAGCACATGGTTATTTAAAATTGCAACAAACAATTGTATCGATTTTATAAGAAAGAAAAAAACAACTACCGTATCTCTCGACCAAAATGATGAAGATACCGAAAAAGCTCCTCAGGATTTGCAGGCTCCGATTTTGGATCCTGAAGAATCTATGATCAAGAGTCAGAAGCAGGTTATGATGAGAGAGATCGTTTCCAAACTTAAACCCAGATACAGAAAACTGATTGAGCTCAGATACTTTAAAGAGTTTTCTTATGAAGAAATAGCAGAAGAGCTCGAATTGCCCATTGGAACTGTAAAAGCTCAGTTGTTCAGAGCCCGTGAACTTCTGTTCAATATTTTAAAAAATACCAGCAAGAGCATGTGATGCAAATCATTGAAAAGTACTTCCCGTCTCTTTCTGTCGGACAGCGTGAGCGTTTTGAAAAACTTGGGCCATTGTATAGAAAATGGAATGAAAAAATCAATGTAATTTCACGAAAAGATATTCATCAGCTGTATTTGCGGCATGTACTTCATTCTTTATCCATTGCAAAATACATTTCATTTTCCTCAAACATGGAAGTACTTGATATTGGCACCGGTGGAGGATTCCCGGGAATTCCGCTTGCCATACTTTTTCCTGAAGTTCATTTCACTCTTGTAGATTCCATACAAAAAAAGGTCAGGGTAGTACAGGCTGTTATCGATGCTCTTGAATTGAATAATGCGAAAACATCAAACATACGGGCTGAGAAAATAAAAGGAAAATATGATGTTTTTGTATGCAGGGCAGTTGCGCCTTTGAGTACTTTAATTCACTGGACAAGGAAAAACATCGTTTTTGCATCGGATAATGATAGTATCAGAGGTCTGATCGCTCTTAAAGGAGGTGATTTGTCTAAAGAGATTGATACCGGGTATAATACAAAGATTGTTGAGATCAGGGACTTGTTTGAAGAACCATTCTTTCTGGAGAAGAAGATTGTTCATGTTACTTACGGTTAAGAAAAAGAGTCTGTCTGTTCGAAAATAGCCGGATGAGTACAATAACACATAAGCTTCAATGTTATATTTTTGAACTTAAAAGCATTTTTATGATGAAAAGAACTTTAAGCATTATCCTGTTTGTAACGATCTCCCTTGCGTTATTTTCACAAACGACCAAATTCGGCGTATTCATCGATCCTCAATTCACCTGGTTAAGTCCTGAATCCCGAAGTGTGGATGGTGAGGGAATGAAATTTGGGATCCGGGGAGGACTTTTGTTGGATAAATATTTTCAGAAGAATTATGCAATTCATACGGGACTATCACTTGGTACGCAAGGCGGAAGCCTGAAATATCCTGATGAAACGATCATAAAGGTGTACAATGAAGAAGATACACTTCCTGCCGGAACCACCGTTGAATACAAATTAAATTATATTACCATTCCGTTGGGATTGAAACTGAAAACCAATCAGATTGGTTATTTTTCGTATTTTGCCCGCGTAGGATTTACAAATCAGTTCAATATTAAAGCCAAGGCCACAACCAGTGACGGAAGTCTCTACAAGGATGATATAAAGAAGGAAATATTCTTTTATAATCTTGCCTATCATTTCGGCATTGGTATTGAATATGCAATAAGTGAAGACACATCCATTTTGTTTGGAGTAAATTATCATAACGGATTTATTGATATTACCAGGAATAAAGATGTGAAAGTTCATTCACGGGTATTGTCCCTGAGAGTGGGAGTGATTTTTTAACAGTCGAACATGATTATAGCACTGGCTCAATTGAATTTTACTATTGGAGCATTTCATGAAAATGCTGCCGCTATAATCAGTGCATTGAATGAAGCAAAACGCAACGAAGCTGATCTTGTTGTATTCAGTGAATTGTCGGTATGCGGATACCCGCCGTTAGATTTGCTTGAGCATAAAAAATTCATTGATAAATGCCTGGAAACCGTTAAATTTATTGCCGGGAAATCTCATGGTATAGCCGTAATCATCGGATCTCCTACGGTAAACAAGAAGGATGAGGGGAAAAACCTGCATAATTCCGCCTTTTTTATTAACAACGGGAAAATCGAAACCATCGTTCATAAAACCTTGCTGCCGACCTATGATATTTTTGATGAGTATCGTTATTTTCAACCATCAGAGGAGTTTGATATCATAAGGTTCAAGGGAAAGAAGATCGCTCTCACCATTTGCGAAGATCTGTGGTTTAAACAACCTTTGCTTACAAATTTTGGTAAGAACAAAATGTATACTGTCAACCCGGTTGAGAAACTACACTCAATGGGTTGTGATTTTATAATCAATATTGCGGCTTCTCCTTTTGCTTATAACCATGATGAAATTAAAACTGATATCTTAACCTATAATGCAAGACACTATTCAGTACCTGTTTTTTATGTGAACCAGGTTGGTGCGCATACCGAGCTTATTTTTGACGGAGCTTCACGGGTAGTGAATTCAGAAGGTAAAATTTTTGCCGGGTTCCCAAAATTCAGGGAAGAAATCGCATATTTTGATGTCGATGAGGTGATGAATTCAAAATCCGGTCAGACCAATACTCTAAACAACAATCGCATCAGTCTGATCCATGATGGCCTTGTCATGGGAATTCATGATTATTTCAGGAAAATGAATTTCTCAAAAGCAGTATTGGGTTTGTCCGGGGGCATCGATTCTGCTGTAACACTTGTTCTGGCAAAGTATGCCCTGGGAGCTGAAAATGTTCGTGTGATGCTGATGCCTTCACAATATTCGTCTGATCATTCAATTGCAGATGCAAGAGTCCTGGCAAACAACCTGGATATTCAATTCGACATTTTGCCGATTGAGGAGGTTTTCAATACATTCCTCAAAGCATTGAATCCATATTTTCAAGGATTGCCGGAAAATATTACAGAAGAAAATATACAGTCAAGGATTCGGGGTACTCTTTTAATGGCCTTCTCAAACAAGTTTGGCAGCCTGTTATTGAATACGTCCAATAAAAGTGAAGTTGCTGTTGGCTATGGAACTCTTTATGGAGATATGAGCGGTGGACTATCTGTCCTTGGCGATATCTATAAAACGGATGTGTATCTTCTTGCCAGTTACATGAACAGGGACAGACAAATTATTCCTGAGAATATCATAATCAAACCTCCCTCGGCAGAATTACGTCCTGACCAAAAAGACAGTGATGCATTGCCGGACTATGGGATCCTTGATAAAATACTGTTCAATTATATAGAACTCAGAAAATCTGAAGAGGAGATAATATCGGAAGGATTCGATGAAACAATTGTGAAAAGGACTGTTTCCCTGGTAAATCT
>Ga0315532_1000098_pt1 | contig 67717 bp, 48 predicted proteins | sample SalMarWE160370MG_FD_203082 | JGI IMG/M metagenome (GOLD analysis project Ga0315532, IMG submission 203082) | Salt marsh sediment microbial communities from the Plum Island Ecosystem LTER, Massachusetts, United States - Salt Marsh Sediment WE1603-70 ...
CAATAGTTTCAGAATCTGCCAGGTGGGGAGATGCCCAGCAGGGAGAAGATCCTCCGCTGACAAAGGCTGACTGGGATATTGAAGTAGGTACTCTGATCGATGAATTTTTCCCGTACCGGACCAATATAGTAATAGAACAATTGAAAGAGGCAGAATTGTATTCTGATCTGTTACCTCCCGGGATTACAATTTCAGGCAATATGCCAACAAATGAATATTATTATCTATCCGGTGAAGAAGAGGTTGTAATCACAAACTCAAATGGTACCGGGACTTTATATTACACAACAAATGGAGTGGATCCCAGGGCTATTGGCGGTGAAGTTTCTCCTGATGCAGCAGTAGTGGAAGTAACATCGGAATCCTTTACAACCGGTCATTCAATGATCATTATAGCCAGGGTGAAAGATAACGAAGACTGGAGTCCGATAAGGGCAATTAAGATTTTAACGCCTGCGATATCTGAAGATTATAGCTATTTGAAAGTTACAGAGTTAAACTATAATCCGTTGGATGAAGTTACAGGGAATGGCATTGTATCCGGATCAGATTTTGAATTTATTGAATTTAAGAATACTGGCATGTATGCCCTGAATATTTCAAGTGTCCATTTGGATTCGGCAGTGCAGTATACTGTTCCTGCAAATACAATTCTTAATCCGAATGAATATTTTGTTGTAGCTGATAAACCCAGATATTTTTACGATCGCTATGGATGGGTGTCCAGCGGTAACTTTTCCGGCAACTTTTCCAACTCGGGTGAATATGTACTTCTGGAAGACTCGCTACACAATGAGATCCTGTCGTTTACCTATTCCGATAGCCATCCCTGGCCGGAATTGGCCGATGGCCTGGGGTATACAATGGTCTCAGTAGAAATCAATCCGACCGGCGATCCGGCAATACCCGAATACTGGACTAACTCTCCCGGAATTCATGGCAATCCTTTCTCCGATACTACAAAGATAATTCTTGAAATACCCGGAGAAATTACCGATAACTTCTTAGTTTATCCTAATCCGACAAGCGATTACCTGATCATAAAATCTGAAGAGCAAAGAATTTCTCAATCACAATTGACAATATATAGTATATTGGGTAAATTGATATACCGGGAGAATTTCAATGGAGAAACTGAAGTTCATCTTGACAGGATGGATGTTTCCCCGGGCATCTATATTGTAGTTGTTCAGAGTGGAAGTTCAATCAGAACAGAAAAGATTATTTTTCGATGAGAAATAATAAACACTGATTATCAGATACAGATTTTTTTTGATAGCGGACTTTCTGCAGACTATTCCTTGTTGTAATTAATTACCATTAATCCGGGGCAATCAGCAAAATGGCATGTTTATCATACATATCTTATCTTTGCAACAAAAACAACAATATATCATGCCAGTCTCCTTGTTAAGCATAATCCATTTTTTTGATTTTCATCTTCCCGTGAAAGAAATTTTAACCTATGGTATCGGAAGCATTGCAATCTTTGCGATACTATTTATTATTTATCTGATAATTCATCAGATCGCAAAAAAAATTGAGAAGAGAACAGGTCACGAACTGGTATCAAAACTCAGGAAAAACCTTAGAATTCCTGTGGTCCTTCTTATAATAATTCTTGCATTATGGCTTCCTCTTTCGTTTATTGAGGTTTCTGACGTCATTTCAGGTGCGGCAAATAAAATCCTTACCATCCTTCTTATTGCAGTTTTTGCCTGGATACTGATCCGGTTGGTAGGTCTTATCAAATACCTTGTGCTTAAACAATACGATATAGACCGGAAAGACAATTTAAAGGCAAGGAAAGTATATACACAATTCAGGATCATCGAACGTGTCCTTGTTTTTCTTATTCTGCTGGTGGCTATAGCGTTGGCATTAATGACCTTTGGCGAAATCCGGAGAATAGGAGTCAGTTTGATCGCATCTGCAGGCGTGACGGGAATTATACTGGGATTTGCAGCACAGAAAATGTTAGGCGGGATTTTAGCGGGAATACAACTTGCCATTACACAGCCAATACGTTTGGATGATGTGGTCGTGGTGGAAAATGAATGGGGGCGAATTGAGGAGATCAACCTGACTTATGTTGTGGTAAGAATATGGGATCAGAGAAGACTGGTATTACCGACAAGTTATTTTATTGAAAAACCGTTTCAGAACTGGACAAGGACAAGTGCCGATATCCTGGGAACGGTATATATCTATACTGATTATAACGTTCCGTTTGAAGAGGTAAGGAAAGAACTTACCAGGATTTTACAGGATTGTGCATACTGGGATGGCAAAGTGAATGTATTACAGGTAACCAATTCAACGGAAAAAACAGTGGAGATCAGGGCTCTTGTTAGTGCTGTAGATTCGTCAACTGCATGGAATCTCAGGGTTCATGTCAGGGAACATTTAATCAAATTCCTGCAGAAAAACTACCCCGATAGTCTTCCCAGATCAAGAGTAATAGTTACAAAAGAGAAAGAATAATGTCGTGAAACACATCGTATTTTGCCAATCATTCAATTGCTTTTTTTATCACGCCTGTCTTTGAATATTTCTTTTGAACCTGCTCCACAACTGATAATGGTTCTCATTCCATTCTCGATTTTCGTTGTTGTATGTATTACCTGATCATTTCTGACATGATAAATGTTACCTGATGTTGGGTTTGGACCCGTAGGAACAAAGACAGTATAATATAGATCATACTTATCGGTTATAAAACCGGTCATGAGAGTTCCTGAATTGAATATATCCACAAGTACAACCTCTGAAAAAAAGGACTGGCTTTTTCCGAAGAATTGCCTTACAGTTTCCCTTGCCACTTTGTATCCGGGAATTTTCATCAGGTATTTTTGCTCCAGCACGCGTTTAAAGAACAATCCGATTCGACTCCGGACCAGCAATCCTCCGAGAAAGAACAAGAATATAATGGTAATGGCGATCAGGATGGTTACTATCACTTTTTGATAATCCGTATTCAGTGGAAAATATCTGGTCATAGGTTCGAGGTTCCTGTATACCAACTTAAAAAACCATTGAAACACAATAATTACAAGAGCAGTGGGTAAAATTGCTGCTATTCCCCCAAGAATGGCAGTCTGTATAAATTTTCTTATTCTTTTTAAAATTCCGATTTTCATGGTATTAATAATTTAATTAATGAATTGAAATGTGTATGTAGTTCTTTATTATTCCGTTGACTAATTTCAGGTTTGTCTGAAAATTCTATTCCTGGCCGCTTATCTATTTTCTCTATATTTATAAAAAAAAGAACATATACTAAGCAAATGGTCATAAAAGCCTTTCAAAGATATTACAGATTGATCATTATAAATCTGATTTTAGTTTTTGCACTCCGATTGGCAGAACTTATCTTAATATCCGTACATCACAGATTAATTGGCATGTCAACTTACCCTCCCGGCATGTATTTCATACAATTTAAAACAACCGACTCTCAAATGAGCAGAAAGATAATCAAGGAATAATTTTATTTATAAAAAGAAATTTATTTTCATAAGCTTTATATCTTCCCTATCCTGATATCCGGGTAGGGAAATTATAAAGCCCGGGCTTAAATAGAATTCATATCAGCCTGGTCAGTTCTTCAATTGAACTACCTTATCATAATATATATCTTATACTTATGTTTTGTTATCATTACACCAACTTTTGGTGCCTATGACAAACAAATACTTTTTCAGCTGTCCACTATGTCTAATTAAAAACTTACAGCATGAAAAGAGTATTTGTTTTAGGACTGGCAATGGTTCTCGTAATTGCATGTCAGAAAGAAGATGACACATCTTCCCGAGGGACTTTCCCAAAAATTTTACCATTAACTTATATGCCGCTGAATGTGGGCGATCTGTTGCGCACGTTTTTTTTGTAATTTTGTTCCTTGAAATAAAAATTTGTCTTGTTTCCTGTTTCCACATAAAGAAAAATTATTATGACTGCTAACCGAATTGAACGACCAATGAAAAAAGCGATCTTCATGTTATTTTTTGCAGTGCTTATAAGCTGTAAGCAAAACAAACCGGCCTTAACTGACTATCCAATTGCACCTGTTAAGATAAATGACGTAAAACTTAACGATAATTTCTGGTTGCCGAAAATCAAAACCATTCAGAATGTGACCATTCAATATGCACTGGAAAAATGCAGAGAAGAGGGAAGAATGGATAATTTTTTAATTGCCGGTGGCAAATTGAAAGGAGAAACCAGGGGGAAAATGCCTTTTGATGATAGTGACCTTTATAAGATCATAGAGGGAGCTTCTTATTCACTGCAATCTTTCCCAGATAAAGATCTGGAAACATATATCGATTCATTGATCTCAATCATTGCCATTGGACAAGAGGAAGACGGATACCTTACTACCTGGAAAACGATTGATCCTGCCAGATCTCCGGCTCCCTGGGCTCCCCCGGGGGAACGATGGGAAAACCTGGCATCAAGTCACGAACTATACAACAGCGGGCATTTGTTTGAAGCTGCTGTTGCTCATTACAATGCTACAGGAAAACGAAACCTGCTGGATATTGCTTTGAAAAATGCTGATCTGCTGGTTGAAACCTTCGGTCCGGATAGAAATCCGGAGGTGCCGGGACATCAGATTGTTGAAACCGGATTAATAAAGCTCTACCGAATTACACACGAAAGAAAATATCTGGAACTCGCAAAACATTTTCTTGATCAGAGAGGAAAGCCTGAACTTCGCGAATTGTACGGAGCATATAACCAGGATCATATTCCGGTGACTGAACAGGAAGAAGTGACTGGTCATGCAGTGCGGGCAGTGTATATGTATGCCGGTATGACAGATATAGCAGCCTTATACAATGATTCCGCATATTTTTTTGCAGTAAATAAATTGTGGGAGAACATGGTGAACAAAAAAATGTACCTTACGGGAGGTATTGGTGCACGGCATGAAGGAGAATCTTTTGGAGATAATTATGAGCTTCCAAACCTTACAGCGTATTGTGAAACATGTGCTGCTATTGGTAGCATTTACTGGAATCATCGTTTGTTTTTGCTTACGGGTGATTCAAAATACTATGATATTATTGAAAGAACTCTATACAACGGGATGATATCAGGCATTTCTCCGGATGGCAATACATTCTTTTATCCCAATCCACTGGAATCGGATGGGAAATATAAGTTTAACAAAGGGGCCTGCACGCGTCAGGCGTGGTTCGATTGTTCCTGCTGTCCGACAAATTTAATCCGTTTTGTACCGTCCATTCCTGATCTGATCTATGCCATTGAGAAGAACATTTTGTATGTCAACCTGTTTGTTGCGAGTGAGACCAGTGTGAATATGAATAATACTAAGATACAGATTGTTCAGAATACAAACTATCCGATAGACGGAAAGGTTAACATTATAGTTTATCCGGAACAGACAAAAGAGTTTACACTCAAAATAAGAATACCGGGTTGGTCAAGAAACCAGGTAACTCCGGGATCTCTTTACAAGTATTCAAAAGAAAATACCGGGAAGGTAATCCTCAGATTAAATGAAAAAGACCTGAATGCAGAACAGAAAAACGGGTACGTTGAAATTTCGAGAGAATGGGATTCCGGTGATGAGCTTGAGATCCTGTTGCCAATGACAGTGCAGCAAGTTTTCAGTAATGAAAAAGTAACAGGGAACAAAAGGCTTGTGGCATTAGAATACGGACCTTTTGTATATTGTGCTGAAGAGGTAGATAACGATAACCTACAGGAGATTTATCTTGCTTCAGACATGAATTATAGTGTTAAGAAAAACCAGGATTTACCGGACGGCATGAATATGATTGTTGCTACTGATAAAGATAATTCCGTAAACATTGATTTTATTCCTTATTATGCCTGGTCAAACCGGGGCATTGGGAGTATGAAGGTATGGATACCCTTTCAACAGAAGTAAATACATATTTGTTTTTCATCGACAATAATGTAATTTCCGCTTTTTAAAATATTTTATTGAGCATTATGTCAGTCGATTAACTTCATTTAATCAGTTCACCGATTCTTCGATTAATCAATGTTTAACGACCGAGCTTGCGAGCTCGACCCAGCCTGCCGGCTGGCAGGGAAGTTAATTAAATCCATCCATCACACATGCCTTGGTTTCGTTCCGTTTCCTAACGGAACGACTTTCTTTTTTGCTGATCAAAAAAGAAAGCAAAAAAATCATGGCTGATAAAAAATCCGGATAAATCTTATTGCTTGGCTCTTCGTGTCGTTCCGCTGACATTACACTTCCGCGGAACTTGAAAATCCTTTGCAACGAGCCCGCGCAATGATTTATTTGCCGGATTTTTTATAGGCCAGTCATTTCTTCATTCAATTGGTGATTGGTTAGCAATAAATAATCGCAGGTCGCAAATTTTAAGTTATTAAACTAACATCTCAAAGTCTCATTTTCTCACCTTCTCAACTCTTCAAGTTATCTCCTGTTATCAACAGTACAACATATACATCATTTAAATGATAGAAATACTAATAAAAAGGTCAACTCTATTTAGGCATCGACTTTTCGTTGTGGTCATGAAATATATATCAATACTTGTAACTTCTTGTATTATGTTGGTATACTTTACATCATGTAATCTTCCGGATTTTGAAACGAAAAGAAAGAATAAAGGCAAAAAGGTAACAGAATTACCTTATTTGAAAAAACTCGATAACGGATATCAACAACTTGTTGTAAACGGGAAACCTTTCATTATGCTGGCCGGAGAATTGGGAAATTCAACTGCTTCAGATGTGGATTTATTAAAAGCAATTATGCCTCGTTTAGAAGCGATGAACCTAAATACTGTTCTTGCTCCTGTCTACTGGGATTTGATTGAGAAAAAGGAAGATGAATTTGATTTTACCCTTGTTGATGTTTTGATCAATGAAGCAAGGAAGCATAACATGAAACTGGTGTTGCTTTGGTTTGGCAGCTGGAAGAATAGCATGTCCTGTTATCCACCTCCATGGGTGAAAGAGGATTATGAAAAATATCCGAGGGCAAAAAGCAGAAATGGGAAAGCGCAGGAAATACTTACTCCGTTTTCAGAGAATAATTTACAGGCCGATAAAAAGGCATTTGTAAAATTGATGAATTATCTGAAAGAGAAAGACGGGTGGTACAATACTGTTATTATGATACAGGTGGAGAATGAAATTGGTATGTTACCAGATGCAAAAGATTACTCAAATGCTGCCCTGGAAGCTTTCCGGAAAGATGTCCCGGATGAATTGATCGAGTATCTAAAAACAAACAACAGCAACTTACTTACTACTTCTAATGCCTCAGGAGGAGATTGGGAAGATGTATTCGGAAAATCATTGGCTACCGATGAAATTTTTATGGCATGGCATTATGCCCAATATGTAAATGAGATTGCCGGTGCAGGCAAAAAAACCTACCATTTGCCGATGTTTGTAAATGCGGCCCTGAACCGGCCAGGCTATAAGCCGGGAGAATATCCCAGCGCTGGGCCTCTTCCTCATTTGTTTGATATCTGGAAAGCAGGTGCACCGGAAATAAATTTTCTTACACCCGACATTCATATTGGAGATTTCGCACATTGGTGCAATGCTTACAGTCTGCCGGATAATGCATTATTTATCCCTGAAATTTCCAATCAAAGGCCTAACCATGTGAATGCTTTGTATGCCATTGGGAAATACAATGCATTGGGAATAAGTCCGTTTTCAATTGAATCTCTTGATAGTTCAAAACAGGAGGGATTACAACTGGCTCAAAGCTATGGGCTGATTTCGAATGCTCAAAAGATCTTTGCGGAACATTGGGGAAAACGAAGCATGACAGCAGTCCGCCTAACGAATGAAACAAATGGTGAGAAAATTGAGTTCAGTGATTACAGGGTTCTTGTATCACATGATTTCACGTTCAAATGGTCAGGGGAAAGAGAGAAATATAAGGTTTGGCCTGAGACAGGATGTATACTAATTGAGCTTTCTCCAAATGAATTCCTGGTTTGTGGAACAGGAATTATTCTGACATTTGAAGATCGTTCAGGCGATCTTACCGCCGGCATCTCAATGGTTGAAATGGGAACATTTGATAAAAAAGGAAACTGGAAAACAAAAATTACTCTGAGTGGCGACCAAAGTCATCAGGGCAGACATGTCAGAATTCCGTTCGGGAGTTTTCAGCTACAGAAGTTTACACTTTATAAGTACAAATAAAATAACGTGAGTTATAAGTTATAACTACTTGAAATAGCGATTGTCAGATAATTTAGCTTTTATTATCAATTAATTAAATGTACCTGTGTTTTTGTCGCATACAATGTCAAATCCTATGAATAAGATGGCAGATGCGACAATTAATAAGAACATGCATTATAACCTGGTGCGTTGCACCAGGCTAAATTATTTAAGGCTTTCAGCCTTTCGTGTTGTTTTGTTTTGCCTGACGGGCAAAAATAATTTAACCCATGACATCGCCATGGGTAATAGGCATAAATTAAGAATGGCGCATCTGCTAAGATATTTCAAAGGGACAATTTTGTATGCGCCATAACAGACATCCAATTCTGATTCTTTTCAGATAATTAGAGTTCGTAAGGAGCCACTAAATAAGGTTTCGAACACTCGAAGGCATCGCCCCGGATTATATGAAAAGAAGAATCTGGCGCATTCTGCTTGTGATTTCGAAGAATTTAGTCTGTATGAGCCACAAAGACATTGCATATTCATGGAAGATACCCATTTCTTATATCGAATTCACGTTAAATATTTTTTTGTCCTTGAATAATTCCCAATTTGATGTATCTTGGCGGGTGTTAATTCATATAATATTTAAAATTAATATACACCAGATCGTTAGATAGCTTTTTTTGTCATGACTAACTCTCAATCAGTTCGTAAACCCCGCATACAGGTAGTAGATGCAATCAGAGGATTTGCATTATTTGGAATCCTGATATTGCATGCCATAGAACACTTTGAGCTATGCAGATATCCTGAAACAAGTAGTGGTTTTTTGACATGGTCAGATCCTGCGATTTTCAAAGCCATGTTTTTTATTTTCGGAGGGAAGGCTTATTCCATGTTTTCCATCATGTTTGGATTCAGCTTTTTTATACAAATGGATAATCAGGCTGGCAAAGGAGTGGATTTTCGCATGAGATTTATCTGGCGCCTTATTGTATTATTTGTATTCGGGTATCTGCATGCGCTGATGTATCAGGGGGATGTTCTAACAGTGTTTGCCATTTTAGGTTTGCCCCTGGTGCTGATGTATAAACTGAAAAATAAAGTTCTCATCTGGCTGTCTGTTTTGTTGATGATTCAAATACCGACTTTGTATAACATTGTTCGATCTTATTTGAATCCTGAGTTTGTATTTCAACAGGATTGGAGCATATTTGAACGAGCTTTCCAAACATTTGCAGAAGGTTCTTTTCAGGAAGTGATAAGATTTAACAGTTTTTCAGGTCATTTGGCGAAATGGACCTTTACATACAATACCGGGCGTTATCTTCAGATGGTCGGACTTTTTATTATTGGGATTTTACTGGGGAGATACAAATTCTTTGAAAATATTGATAAAAACAAACGACTTGTATTCAGGATATTTGCAGGTAGTGTAATTGGCTTTGTGATTCTTTATTCCATTCAATTTGCTTTACCAGTACTTAAACTATATGATACTCAAACGGGATTGATCGGATCTCTGTCGACATCCTGGGCCAATTTGTTTTTCACTTCATTGCTTATGTCAGGATTTATTTTGATATACCTGGCATTCCGCGAGAGAAACAAATTCAATTTGCTGGCATCCTACGGAAGGATGAGTCTTACAAATTATGTGCTTCAACCTCTTATAGGGGTACTTATTTTTTACGGATATGGTTTGGGCATGTATCAATATATGGGAGTTACTATTAGTTTAGGGTATGGGATTTTGTTTTTTGTCCTGCAATTGCTTTTTTGCAAATACTGGTTTAGATATTTTTACTACGGACCCTTGGAATGGTTATGGAGAGCCATCACGTTCTTTGATTTTGGTATCAGATTTAAGAGGATACCTTCTTAAAAAAAGATTATTACCCAAACACGACCCCATGATGCAGTAAAAACTCTTCCGATTTTTGCCAGAGTTTTATCCCATTTTCCTTATTCATGGCTTTGGCATCCATTTCTTTTCTGCTCATAAGAAAAAGGTAATCAATCGGAGTATTTTGAACTTCTTTTGAGCATGCAAAATAGAGTACCGGTTTCACTGCTTTCTTTGGTGAGCGGAAAAAAATACCGAAAATGATCTTTAGCAAAGGTTTGAAGATTATAGGTGCTTCCCTTGCAATATTACTGTTTACAGGGCCGGGACACAAAGCAAAAACAGAACAGGAAATCTTGTCTCCGGAATTCAGTCTTCGGGACAGTTCATTTGCAAAAGTTGTCATCAGCAGTTTGTAATATCCGTACAGTTCAACGGTTTTACTCATGGAGTATTCCTTGTAGATTCCAAATCCGTCCCAATCATAACCTTTTGGATTTCTATGACTTTCGGAGGATACAAAAATTATTCTGGGGATATTTCCATTGCTCATGTGCAGCAGTTTGTTATCTAAGATCAGTCTGATTAACAAATACTTAGCCAGGTAATTTACCATGAACATTTCTTCGATACCTTGTTTGGTTTTTCTGCTTTTGGAAGGAACTACAGCAGCATTGCAAATCAGTACATCCAGTGCAACCGATGACTTTTTTAGCTCTTCTACAAGGGTTTTTATAGAATTCATATCGGCCAGATCAACATGTACCATCCGAACATTCTTATTGCCTGACAATTTTATTACCAGGTTTCCCTTTTCAGGGATGCCACTTCGACATGCCATCCATACATTTGCACCTCTTCCGGCTAGTTGTACAGCTGCTTCGAATCCCAGACCTGAGCTTGAGCCGGTAATCAATACATTTTTTCCGATAAGCAGTTCATCATCTTTCAGAGTTACTGTATTTTTTTGTTTACGAAACAGATCGATTATACCACTTGCTGTTGCAGTAAAAGGATTTGAATATCTTTTTTTATGTTTTCTGGTCATGGGTGTGGTTATGCAGTTCTGTAAGTAAATCGTAATACGAACAGACTTGTTTGTCAACATTCTCAGGGTTCAGGTTGAAATCTTCCAGACTATAAATATGAATTCCGTAGCGATTCGGACTGTTTAACTGATCTGTCTTTAAAAGCTTCTTATGCAATTCAGGAGAAATTGGTTCACCGTTCCGGTATATTTCACAAAGAATTTTCATTGGGTCAGATATCAGTTGATCATAGAATACATCTGTGAACTTTTCGTTTGGATTTGTCTTCCTGAATTCAACACCTTTTGAAAGTATATAGGCTGTTTTCCGCACCCAGTGTTGAGCTACTTTTTCAAGTGTTACTTTGTTGCTGAAAATTGACTGACTATGTGCCACCATACTCATAAATGAAGGCAAACTTTCATAAATACTTCTGTGTGTCCAGATGTAATGTACTGTACCGAAATATTTTTTTACCAGATTAAGGAACTCCATGTGATGGGGAGATTTTAACACCCATTTTTTTGCCGGATGCTGCCATTGCAATAATTTAAGCAATTTGACAGTATACTCATAAGCATATGACTGATCGATGTTCTCAAGCCATGAGGCGTATGAAGGAACAAAAGCAATTGCTTCAGGAGTAGTGCTTAAGAAGGTAACATCAATAAGAAGAATATCTTCTTCCGGGGCTTCATGTTCCACAGGATGTATGGAGAAAAATCCCGGGGCCATAAACCGTAATGCTTTTTCACTCATATGCGCTGCCTTCTTCCTCAGGTGGATTTCTTTCGGATCATCATTCATTGGGGCAGGGTTTATTGCTTCCCAACTGAGAAGAGTGCGATTTTCAGGATCTGCAGATAGTAGTCTGTGCAATTTGGTTGTACCTGTTCGCTGAAGTCCACAAATAAGTGTTACCGGATAAAGATCCTGTTCAAGAATTTCAGGATGCTTTTTAAACCACATCTCGGCTCTTAATCGCGATGAGAGAAGACCTGTCAGTCTTTTTTGTGTGATAAATCTTCCGACAGGATGAAGATCAGCTTCATGATTTAAAGAATCAATAAGCCTTTCCAGCGGTTCTTCCCAAAAATCTTTGCCAAATGAATGCAAACCTGTCTGTTTTCGGGAAAGTCCAATTAAATGATCTTTCTCAAGTTTGATCTTTGTGCCAAACCCATAGCTTCCTTTCCATACGCTGTTGATCAAATTGAACCATGCGGGTTTTTTATGGAAACTCTCTGTATGGACTTTTTTCTTAGCACTCATTCTTTTACAAGTTCTGAAACAGGCACAACATTGCAATTTGGAACCACAGGTTTGGCACCTTTCTCAAGTCTATACCATCGTAAACACATTGTTCCTTCATTATGGCCACATGTATAAAGCCAGTTTTCTAATCCGGGATTTGTTTTTGATATAATGATGCGGACTTTCCCGTTTTTTTCTGCTAATGCAGTACTTTTATTGATACAAATAGGAAAATACCTGTAATCCAGTGACTCCATCCAGTAATTGTTTAACTGAAAATTCCAGTTTTCGCAATGGGGAGGGATGAAATCAATAATAAGAGCCTCATGATCTTCAAGTTTCCAGTAGCTATGGTGATAGATGATGCCTGCATCTCCACCGGCAGCATTAGATGTTTTTGGATCAAATACAGGAAGCGTATTCGGATGCTTCTTAAATCCATTTGCCCATTTGGCAAACAGCATGGGTGCTCCGGCAACAAATAAAGCTGCTGTTTCAAGGCCATTGTCTATTCTTTCAGGAGTCAAAACTCCCGGGATTTTCGCTCCATTCAGGTTTTCAATTTTAAGGTCTGCAGGTTGTTCATTCTTACGATCATAAAATGTTTGTCGTACAACCAGCAGGCCAGTTTCATCTTCAATTTTAAGCCAGTTTTTTCCTTTTCTTGTTTTGCTTAGGATAATCTCAAAACTGCCATCCTTTTCGATATATAAGTCCTTATCTTCAATAACTCCACAGGGATCCATTCCGCCAGTAGTGCCATAATTGCCATTCTGAGTAAAAAATCCCAGGTAGTGAATTGTATTTCTCTTCCCGGTAATACGGTATTCATATTTGCCGCTTATCTGTGCATTCTGATAATAATTATCCGGATTGTCTGCTCCGAGTTTCACGGTTTCATGCACCATTCTTCTCAGTTCAGGAAATTCCTTGTCATCGTATTCAACAAATCCTTCCAGGGCGGCTCTTGTGAGACGCGATAAATATCGTATTCCTTCCGTTTGCTGAAATGCATCTCGTGGCGCTCCCGGATAGGTAAGTGCAGCACCTGCTGTTTTCAGATGATTGCAAAAGTCTTCCCAGGTTTTGCCGCTGACAATTCGTCTTGCATACAGATCGTTTTCTGTTCTTCCTTTCATGCGCAAACAAAGAAGGCGAATGAATTTAAAGAACTTCAGGAAGGCAAAAAGTGTTTTTCCCATACTATTATTTTCATTCCATAATTTACATCAATGGCGAACTTACAATATGTTTGACAAAAATAACTTTCTGTATGGATTCTGATAACTTGTTTTGTGAACCAATTCATATTTTCTTCCGGATAAATAAGATAAATTTGTTAAAACAAGGGCTTAATTATATGCAATACATCATTCCTTGCTTGACAAGGAATCCAGAAAACCAACCTGGATTCCTGCCTCCGCAGGAATGTCATTCAATTGCCTGATTTGATTAGTAGGCTGTATTCCAGATTGTTGCCATTCTCAAAGCCATGGAAGTGGAAGTCCTACGAGAACTGACCATGGGCGGATTAAAAGCTGCTTGAGCGAGAGGTACAAATGGTGGAAGAAAAATAGGCAGCTACAATTAATAGAGAGCGGTTGCTGCAGCAGCATTGTATTAGCAGGAAATACCAATTCCTGAGATTTTACAGATAACAAGGATAAATATTAAGGCTACTTAGTATCAATATTTGAGATGTGAGGGAGCTTTTAATTATAGATCGTCAAACATGATAACAATAGCATTTTAATTAATAAATAGTTCATAAATTTAAGAGTTGTATGGCATAAAGAAGCAGTATTGAATCAAATTTACGAGGATAACTAAACTGATAATATATCGAAATGAATACAGTATTTTCATATATTATAACCTTCGCATCAGGTTTAATTATAGGAATTTTCGGAAACTATTATGCTAAAAGATTATCTGATAAAGCAAAACATAAAGATTCCTTAAAAGCCAGAAAAAAAGAGTTCAAGGAAATAAAATTTAAAATGCCTGAGCTAATAGATGAAATGCGAGAGGATTTGGAGAATCCATCTATGAAATCATGCCGTGAGTTTTTTATTTCTCCTAGTAAAAGCATTGTATTCAATTCGAGATGCCCTGTTTTTATGTATTATGAAAATGAACATGACAATATTATGAGTAAAATAAGGATTCTTGAAAATGCAGGGTTTATATATGATGTAACAAAGGGGAATACTCCTAAATACCAATTTGTCGAGGAGTTTGTAAAACTGTTACTAAACGAAGTTTAATTAAATATTTAAGGATATGCAGGTTGAATTAAAAGTTGTATTAATAGCATCAATAGCAACGTTTATTGTTGCCTTAATCAATGTAATTGTTGCCATAAGAATATCTGCAAAACAAAATTTGATTGAACTTAAAAAACAAGAATTGAATTATTTGAAAGCAGACGAGTGACGATTGAAAGTGTTTGGACAAATATAAAAAATTATATATTGGATATCAAAGGTATTGATATTTCAAATCCTGAAATAATGTTCCCTAAATTAGTTGATAGTTTCCGCACAAAATCTTCTGCTTTTCTTTCAATTGGTCACTTCTTCTCAAAAGATCTTTGTGCTGATATTGAAGAGTTAAGAAAAAAGATTGACGAAAACACTATTAAAGCTAGAAACAAAATAAGTACTTCCATGCGCGGGACAAAAGAGATAGTAAACGAAATGTCAAACTTGGATAAGAGGTTGCAATCAGAAATCACCGATAAACTTATGGATATTGAAGATCAGATTCAGAAATTAATAAATTAATGATAGTTACTATAAAAAATAGTATAACCTAATAATATGACATATGGTTTCCAGAAGTTAATTTATGGTCCCAACAAAACCCACCTTCCAATACGTTAAAAGCGGAATAGGCAATAAAAGTTAGATTACACAGAGTGAACATTATTTTTTAACTTGCATATAAAATCAATGAAAAATATTAAAATACTACTAATTGCATCAATCAGCATATTGTTTGCTAACTGTTTTGCTCAGGAAAATCTTCATTTTTCAAATGGTATTTATATACATATGTCATCCGATAAAGTATCTAATTTTATCGCTAAAGATACAACGGTAATTGTGCCAATCGGTAAAGTTTGGAATATCACAAACGCTAAAGTCTTTAATACTTATGATAATAGGATATTAGGAAACAAAACATTTCTTTACTTGGATGAACAGATAATTACTTATTCAAGTGAAACAATTGCTCAGACATGTGATCCAATTTGGCTTCCTTCTGGTAAATACAGATTGACTCTAAGAAGTGAAGATAAGACTGTTAGCGGTGATCGATTTTTATATATTGCATTTATTTCTGGAGTTGAGTACGACGTTACAAAATAATGAATAAAACAAAAAAGTAACATGCCCATGACCCATACCTTAAACTGTTTTGAAAAGTCCCACAAAATCCAGAAAATAGGGTATGTCAGGATTTATTTACCGCAATGCTTATCCTGTATATATTTGGCAAGATTTAACAGATCTTCATTAAACCTTCTTATGCCTTCTGCAAGTTTTTCCGTGGCCATGGCATCTTCGTTTAGCATCCAGCGAAAACTTTTTTCATCCAGGTGAATTTTTTCCTGCTCGATATTCATTGCTTTGTCGGGGTCAAGTTTTCGTATGAGTTTTTCCTGTTTGCTGCCAAGTTCATCCAAAAGTTGCGGAGAAATTGTCAGAAGATCACATCCTGCGAGTTCAACGATTTCTCCAAGATTACGAAAGCTGGCACCCATAATTTCAGTTTTGTATCCAAACTTTTTATAATAGTTGTAGATCTGTGTTACTGAAAGCACACCTGGATCTTCGTTAGCCGGGATGGTATTTACTCCTCTTTTTGCCTTGTACCAATCAAGAATTCGTCCAACAAAGGGGGATATAAGCGTTGCATTTGCTTCTGCACAGGCAATGGCCTGGGCAAAGCTGAACAGCAATGTAAGGTTGCAATGAATGCCTTTTTTTTCCAGTTGTTCAGCTGCTTTAATTCCCTCCCATGTAGAAGCAATTTTTATCAGTATTCGCGACCGATCTATTTTCTCTTTCTCAAACAAGGAAATAATTCTTTCTGCTGTACGAATGGTGTCTTCCATGTTGAATGATAAACTTGCATCAACTTCAACAGAAACACGTCCGGGGATAATGCTTAGTATTTCTTTGGCAAAGTTAACAGCGAGTTTTTCAATGCAGGGGCTCATATCTCCATTCGGATCACAGATGTCAGTATCCGAACTATGGATGGCATCTTCAACCAGGTATTGATATGCCGGCAATTGCGCTGCGGCAAATAATAATGAAGGATTCGTTGTTGCATCCCGGGGGAAATGCTTTTTTATCAGGTTAATATCACCTGTATCCTCGACAATAACTGTATATTCTTTCAATTGATCAAGTAGCGTCATCTCATGACACATTTTAAGGATTATAACAATTCGGATTCTATTAAAATATTGTCCGGGAGCATTGTTCCGGAGAAGTAACTTCACTTATTTCTTTCAGAGTCTTCAGCGTTTCAATACTATTTTCTTCGGTATTCATAGCAATGGAGTTTAATTCATCAAATATCAATTATTACTTTTAAATAATGTTGTATTCATGATTGTAAAATTTAAAGTTTGTAATTTTAATTTTCATAAGTTAATGATTTATTTTAATTGTCTTATGGAACTTCCATGTTTCTGTGAATTATTATAATTCTTGTTTGTTTTTGGAAAACATGGAAGTTTCACAAAAAAGAAAAAATAATTTTATTGATTTGCTCTTCTTGTTTCGGGAGCTGATTGTTTATGAAAAGAATTGTCATCATACATTATCATTTGAATCCCGGAGGAGTGATGCGAATCATTGAGTCGCAAATTAAATCGCTAATAGATTATTTTCCTTCCATCCGGATTTTGGTAATATGCGGACATTGTTCATATCCTGATAAAATAACATCACTGGGAGCCGAAATCTTAATTCATGAAAAATTAAATTATCTGCCGGAGGAAAAGATTCAACTGGAAAATGAATATCAGGAGCTTTTAATATTTTTAAAAGATCATTTGAAAAAAGATGATGTTATCCATATTCATAACCTGAATCTTGGTAAAAATCCTTTGTTCACATTGGCTATTTCCGAATTTGCATACAGAGGATTTAACATACTGAACCATGCACATGACTTTGCTGAAGACCGGCCGGTTAACTGGCAATTTTTGGCGTCTGTTATCGGAAAAACATTTAAAAAAGAGTTGCCACGGATATTGTATCCCGATTTACCAAATTTTTTATATGCAACGCTTAACTCATTCGATAAAAGAAGGTTATTGAATTATGGCATTCAGGAGAAAAAAATATTTCTATTACCTAATCCGGTAAGTTTAAGTCACCCTGCAAAAGATGTTCCTGCTGCTGAGCTTAAGAAAAAGATCTGCCTGCAACTGAATCTTGATCCGGAGAAAAAGCTTGTGACTTATCCGGTACGAGTAATTCGCAGGAAGAATATAGGTGAATATATTTTGTTGGCCATGCTGCTATCAGATACTGCAAACTGGCTTGTTACGCAACCGCCCAAAAATCCGATTGAAATTATACCTTATAATCGATGGAAAAATTTCTGTAAAAAAGAAAAAATCGACGTAGTTTTTGAAGCAGGGATGAAAGTTGATTTTGAAGAGTTGATTCAGGCCAGTGATTGTTGTGTTACCACAAGTATAAAAGAAGGTTTTGGGATGGTTTATCTTGAACCGTGGCTGTTTAATACCCCTGTTGTTGGCCGTGATCTGCCACAAATTACTGAAGACATTAAAAATTCAGGCATCGAATTTCCTTTGTTGTATGAGACTTTCAGGATTCCTTTTCAAAACAGGATTGTCGATTTTTCTTCATTATCGGAAAGTGAACAACAAGCAGTTATTGTAAACATTATAGAAGATAAAACTGCAAGAAATGCAGTATTGACAGAAAATTCATTTATCAGAAAATTACTAAATTTCAATCCTGGGAACACAATTGAAAAAAACAGATCTACAATTATTACTGAATATTCTCTGCTGAACTATGCGAAACGACTCGAAAAAATATATCAGAAATTTACTGGATAACCTTGATCCGCTTATTCCAATTCCAACAGGGGTGAAACCCAGATTTAAACGGGATGAAAGTATTAAAGCTGTCGTTTTTGACATATATGGGACTTTGCTGGTTTCATCTTCGGGTGATGTTGATCAGGCAGAAATTTCAGATAAAAACCTTGAATGGGCACTTCATGCATCGGGCATTAAAATTGTTGACGGCGACCGGGAAACATTGGATTATATATTGAATGATTTTAATAGCACCATTAAGGTTTGTCATGATGCAGGAAGAATGAATAATTTGCCTTACCCTGAAATTGACATTCTAAGCATTTGGAGAATTGTGCTGATTCACGCTAAGCGCAAGGGATTGATCGCCATAGAAAAGGATGCTGATATAGCATTGATGACATGTGTTTTTGAATTTTTAAGCAATAAGGTCTCAATTATGCCGGGCCTGAAAGAAACCATTTCTTCACTAAGGGCGAGAAGAATACCCCTTGGGATTGTCTCCAATGCTCAATTTTATACGCCTGTACTGATGAATTATTTTTTGCACAATAAGATTTCACTTAAGGAAAGAATCAAGGGATTTGATAAAGAACTTACGGTTTTTTCGTATAAATTCGGGAAAGGAAAACCTGATCAGACGCTTTTTAATGAACTTATACCTACTTTAAAATGGAAGTATGGTATCATTCCTTCTGAAGTGCTTTTTATTGGCAACGATATGTTGAAGGATATTTATGCAAGCAATCGGGTTGGATTTAAAACAGTTCTTTTTGCAGGAGATAAAAGATCATTGCGAATGCATGAAAATGATATCCGGACAAAATCTTTAAAACCTGATTATGTTATTACTCACCTGGAACAGATATTAAAAATAATATAAGATGAATATTTCACATTTGAATGTTGGCATAATTCATTCTCTGATCGGGAAAAATGACGGAGTCTCAATTGTAATTGACCAGACAGTCCACGCTATGGTTAATGACATGGGAATAGAGTTGGGGAGTATTTTCTTCCTTGCCGCACATACTTCGCCAAGATTCAATGCTGAAACAAACGATATTTTCTGGCATAAGAACGATATTCATAAAACCATACTTAAATATTTTAGTAAGAAACCTCCGGAAGGTTTTGATGAGTTGATTCATGAAAAGGCTTGTTATGCAAAAGACATTATTAAACAATTTGTAAGGAAAAATAACATTGACCTGATCATCGCGCACAACACTTCTCATCCTTATAATTTTATTACCGCTGTCGGATTGGGTTACTTTATCGAAGAACTCAGAGATCAGGGTATTATATGGCCGAAAGTGATGGTTTGGTGGCATGACTCTTACGTTGAACGTTCGCAGTTCAGTAACCCGAATCCCGTGATAAAAAAATACCTGAAATACTTACCGGGTGTTGAAATTGATGGTATAGCCTTCATAAATAAAACACAACCTGAGTTGGCCCGAAAGTTGTACAAGTCATTAAATTATAATAACGTAGAAAAATTCTTTACCAATCGTACCATCGTGGTGCCCAACACAAGCAGTATTGATTGGGACTGGGAAAATAAAAACTGGGAAGATGGTGAATTGATAGCTCCACCACTCGATAATTACAACGACACCTTTTTAAGGGATATTGCATTAATCAAAGAAATTGAAAAGAGAGATTTCACGATTGAAGATACGATCATTTTACTTCAACATACCAGAATAGTACCAAGAAAAAAAATTGAAGTTGCACTTGATTTTGCGATTCGGCTTGAAAAAAAATTTCAGATGAGCGGTCTCCGAAAATGTGTTGCGTTGCTTATTAGCGGGCACTCAGGAGATGAACAGTTTGAATATAAGAAGATACTTGGTGAGTATTATAAAAAATTAATAAAGGCAAACCCTGAATCGAAACTGGTATTGATATTTGGTGAAGATCGTATTCTCTCTCATCGCGACATTATTGTTGATAAAAAGTATTATAATTTTTATGAAGTGCCGGCTATTGTTTCTCAATACGGTGGCATAGGAACATACTTCAGTGAGGTGGAAGGTTTTGGGAACAATTTACTGGAAATGGTTTCTTTTGGTTTGCCGGTTGTCATCAACAAATACGATGTTTTTCGATCAGATATAGAGCATCTGGGATTTCACTTTCCTGCAATTGAGAAGTGTATTCTTACAGATGATCTGATTGAGAGCGCATTTAAAATACTTACGAATTATCACACCAGAAATGAGATTGTGCTTCATAACCTGAAAGTACTGCAACAGAAACTGGATCATAAGATCATTGCTGAATTATTAAAACCACTTATTATTAAAATGTTTACTAGAATCCTTAACTTGGACTAAATGAATGTTTAACAATATAAATTCAACTCATGGGTGATTTTTATCAAAACGGACTCGTCACAACACTTCATAATTTTAGGGAAAGGCCCTATGAAGAATTAGAAAAGAAATTGATTTCCTTTTCAAAGAAAAGACCAATGTCATTAATTCTTCCATGTTTATATTCTGAACTAGCCGGCCCGGCGCTTAAACTTATCATTGACGAACTTGTAAAAATACCCTACCTGGAAGAAATTATTATTGGACTTGATAAAGCAAATAAGGAAGAATTTGAACATGCGAAAAAATATTTTAATCGCCTACCTCAGCATTACCGGATATTATGGAATGATGGTCCCAGGTTAAGAGCATTGGATAAATTGCTTATTGATATGGCTATTGCCCCTCGTGAGATGGGAAAGGGAAGAAATGCATGGTATTGTTTCGGTTATTTCAATGCTTCAGGACGATCTGAAGCTGTAGCACTTCACGATTGCGATATTGTTACCTATAGCAGAGATATGCTGGGAAGGCTTTTTTATCCGGTAGTTGACCCAAATTTTAACTATAAGTTTTGTAAGGGATATTATTACCGGTCGGACAATATTAAATTAAACGGGCGGGTCGCCCGATTACTTGTAACTCCCTTACTTCGTACATTGAAACGATTTTTGGGGAATGATGATTTTCTGGAATACCTTGATAGTTTCAGGTATCCGCTTGCCGGAGAATTTTCCATGCGGGCAGATGTAACCAAAACAATTCGTATTCCAAGTGACTGGAGCCTGGAAATAGGGATCTTATCTGAAGCAATGAGAAACAATGCTATCGGGCGCATCTGTCAGGTGGAAATAGCCGACAGGTATGATCATAAACACCAGGAATTATCAGAAGATGATCCGAATGCAGGACTCTCGAAAATGAGTACGGAAATATCCAGAGCTATATTCTCCAAACTGGCCACGAACGGAATTGTATTCTCACGCGGATTGATAAGGTCTATTAAAGCTTCCTACTATAGAACAGCACTTGACTTCCTGGATCAGTATTATGCAGATGCTGTATTGAATGGATTAACCCTCGACAGGCATATTGAGGAACAGGCTATTGATCTGTTTGCCACAAATGTTTACCGGGCAGGAGAAATGTTTCTTGATAATCCGATGCAGGTACCTACAATCCCAAGTTTGAAAAGAGTAATAAGTGCTATTCCTGACTTCTATTTAAAACTGAGAGAGGCAGTTGAGATGGATAATGCATAAAGTATATTCTTTTTGAATGGTTATGCTTCTCGTATCATTTGAATTCAAAGTCTGTTATTTTTAATCATCATGGATCAATTGAAATTTGCTGGTATATTGAGAGAAAGGTTAAATTTTATCTATGGAGAAACTAAGGTTTCGGGGGAATTTTTGTCTGCTCTGCTAAATTCAATTGAAAATCTTAAAACAAATACAGGAAGAAACCTTGATAAATGGAGCGAAAAAGATATTATCCTGATTACTTACGGGGATAGTATTAAAAGAGCAAATGAAAGTCCGCTTAAAACTCTCAGAAATTTTCTAATCAAGTATTTGAAAGACTCAATAAGTTGTGTTCATATACTTCCTTTCTTCCCATATAGTTCTGATGATGGTTTTTCAGTAATTGACTACCGGAAAGTACATCCTGATTTGGGAAATTGGAATGATATTGAAATGATCTCAGGAGATTATTCATTAATGACAGACCTGGTAATCAATCATATTTCAAAAGAAAGCAAATGGTTCCGAAATTTCCTGGAAGGAAAATCACCGGGAGATAATTTTTTCATTGAAGTAGATCCGGATTCTGATTTGTCAAAAGTTGTACGTCCCCGAAGTTTGCCTTTACTGACAGCTTTTGATACCAGGAAAGGGAGAAAATATGTCTGGACCACTTTCAGTAATGATCAGATTGATATGAATTTTGCAAACCAGGAGGTGCTTTTTGAAATGCTAAAAGTACTTCTGTTTTATTTTAAAAGGGGAGCAAAAATCATCAGACTTGATGCGATAGCCTTTCTTTGGAAAGAAATAGGGACCTCCTGCCTTCATTTACCTCAAACACATGAAGTAGTGAAATTAATACGTGATATAGGGGAGTATATTGATCCCGGGATTATCATTATTACCGAGACCAATGTTCCGAACAGGGAAAATATCAGCTATTTTGGGAAAGGGGATGAGGCACATATGGTGTATCAGTTTAGTTTACCGTCTTTGCTGTTGCATGCATTCTTTACAGCTGATTCCAGATATTTGAATACTTGGGCCAATAGTATATCAGACATTCCTGATGGATGCACTTTCTTTAATTTCACAGCTTCACATGATGGAATAGGAGTGAGACCATTGGAAGGCATATTACCCCAAAATGAGATTGCAGAACTGATTAGGGCAATGAAATCTTTTGGGGGAGATGTGAGTACAAAAAGAAACAGCGATGGAAGTGATAGTCCCTATGAAATGAACATTACCTATTTTGATGCACTAAGGTATACTTCTCTCGGGAAAGATCATTATCAGGTTGAGCGATTTATCTGTTCTCAGACAATTATGATGTCCTTCAAAGGAATTCCGGCTTTTTATATTCATAGTCTGCTGGGCACACATAATTTTACTGAAGGAGTAAGAATAACCGGTATGAAGCGCACAATAAACAGGAGGAAATGGAATGCAGATGAACTCTATCGGCTTCTTTCCGATGAAAATGAACACTCAGAAATTTTAAAGGAACTAAAAAGGAGAATTGATATCAGAAAACAAATACCTGCTTTTCATCCCGATTGCAAGCAGAAAATTCTGCATATGAATAAAAATACATTTGCACTTTTGCGCGGAGATGAAGGCGATTTATTAATCCTTGCAAATATCTCACCTTCTTCTATACTTATCGATTCGGAGAATTTATCGTTTGCAAAAGGCAAAGATCTAATAACAAATAAAACAGTTGGACAGGATAGAATAGCTCTGAATCCCTATCAGGTGATGTGGATAGAAAAAAAAGAGGCTGTCAAAAACTGACAGCCTCCTGAGTTTTATATCTCAGGTATCTAAACCGACATATCAATAAGCGCTTTGCTCAAAACAAGATTCTGCTGCTTTGCTCTGGGTTCATTAATTCTGAACTTCAGTTTGTTATCCTGGATCACAAATTCTATGGTTGATCCCACAGCATTCATTCCTTCTTTTTCGCTTACCACCAAACAAGGGTTATTACCCAGTGTGTTTTTCAGTTCAGAAATCTTGTTACTATTATTATAAGGAACGAATATTAACTGGCAATTTACAGATTCATTCAACGAATTGATTCTTTTAACAACAATTGATTTTGTTCCTACCATTCTGCCTTTTGTAAAGGTTACCAGCTGATCGTATGTCTGACTGTCACCATAAACCCCTATCACAAAAACTTTTGCTGTATTACTTTCCGGCCATTTAATATGGCGAAGAAAGTTATAAATAAACATAGCCTCGGCACTGGATATATTTTCTGATGCTTTTACACCCAAACTCATTACAAAAAGTAATGCGATCAGTAAAGTTTTAAATCTCATAGTATTCAATTTTATTATATGTTTTCTCCACATCACTCCAGGAAAGCAATCATTCCCTATTTATAGTATTAAGTACCTTACTATACGGGCAAATAATAAAAAGGTTACTTATAGTCAAATAGAATATAACTTTATAATTGGTGTTTTATTGAGATTCATATCAGAATGTTGATTAATGAAAGACAATTGCATGGCGTTCATCAAAAAGGTGAGATCATCCTAAAAAAGTCTGAAGCAAAATTAAATTTATTGTTAGGGATAAATTTAGCTTTTCATTATTTGAGGCCAATTTTCATTAGATAGACAGTCAAATAATTAATACTTCTTAATGGCTTGTATTTTTTTAATACATTTATATTCTATGAGAATTCTGATCGCTCCCGATTCGTTTAAGGATAGTCTTTCTGCTCTGGAAGTTGCAGAATCTGTTAAAAAGGGAATTTTACTGGAAATCCCTGATGCGGAAATCCGACTGTTACCCATGGCCGATGGAGGTGAAGGGACTGTCAGTTCGCTGGTAGATGCTACAAAAGGAAGAATAGTAGAGAAAGAAGTTACCGATCCCCTTGGCCGCCGGGTAAAATCCTCGTTTGGCATTTTGGGAGACGGCGAAACAGCAGTCATTGAAATGGCATCTGCTTCGGGCATTGAACTACTGAAAGAAACGGAAAGAGATCCATGGATAACAAGTACATACGGAACGGGAGAACTTATTGTTGAATCGCTTGGCAGGGGGTGCAAAAAAATAATTATAGGTGTTGGCGGAAGTGCTACGAACGATGGTGGTGTTGGAATGGCTAAGGCCCTGGGAATACGGTTTTTGGATAAGGATGGGAATGAAACAGGAAACGGGGGAGGAGACTTAGGAGATATAGCTGAAATTGATATATCAGGGATTGATAAACGAATCCACACAACTCATATTTTGGTTGCATGCGATGTAAACAATCTTTTAACAGGTCCTGACGGAGCTTCATACATTTATGCTCCCCAAAAAGGAGCCGACTCTGAAATGGTGAAAAAGCTGGATGAGAATCTTGCTTATTTAGGCTGGCTCATTAAAGAGAAATTGAATATTGATATAAGAGACAGACCGGGTTCAGGAGCAGCAGGCGGGTTGGCAGGAGGTTTGATGGCATTTGCCGGGGCAAAACTTAAGCCGGGATTTCAGATTGTACGTGAAATTGCAAATCTTGATGAGCATGTAAAATGGGCTGATCTGGTAATTACGGGGGAAGGGAAAATCGATGATCAGACTCAATATGGAAAAACTCCTATGGGAGTTGCAGGAGTTGCAAAACTGTACCGGAAACCGGTTATAGCATTGGCGGGAACACTGGGCGAGGGATATGAAGAATTATATCATCTTGGTTTTGATGCTATACTTTCAATACTTGACAAACCAATATCGCTCCGGGAAGCCCTTATTATTGCCCCGGAATTGTTGGTACGGTGTGCCCGAAATGCAATACGACTTATTAATATGTAGTAGAAACCTGTCTGAAATGCTGTAAATGCCAACTATTATTTATTAACAATTTAATAATCATTTTTTCTGATAAATGCCGATATCGGATCCATTGTATATTGTCACATGCAACTGTTATGAACCGTTGTTATAATAGAGCATAATTCAATTCGATGATATATATCATCGAATTCATTAATTTAAGTATCACAATCTCTTATTATCTTAATACTACTAACTCATGTAAAAAATTCAATTTGATGAAAACGTTAAAATCAAAATTTGTCATTATTATTTTTCTTGGCTCTGCTTTATTAACCAAAGCTCAGGAATTTAAGGAATTGGAGGGATATGTTACTGACAACTCCGGCAATCCCATTGTTGGAGTTACGGTTAATCCAAAAGGGACAGATCTTTCTGCTACAACCGATGAAAAGGGGTATTACAAACTTCAATCGGTGCCCGATTCTGTTTTAACGCTTATTTTTAATTATCCTGATATGGAGGCTGCGAGTGCATCCATTGGATTGTACAACAGGATTGATGTTCAGATGAGCGAAACAGGATCTGTTGATTTACTGGAAATATCACTTGAAGACTTGTTAAACATGGATGTGACCACTGTTTCTAAATCAGCGGAGAAATTGTATGATGCACCCGGTGTTATTTCTGTGATTACGCAAAATGAACTTTTACGGTTCGGAGGTGTAACGCTAAAAGATGTTCTTGAACGCGTTCCCGGTTTAATTGGGTCAACGGTATACATGACTGACCGGAGCACGATTGCTCCAAGAGGAGATCAAATACAGCCTTCATCGAGTCATGTATTGCTGTTATTGAATGGACGACCGGTTCGCGAGGCTCTTGAAGGGGGTATTAAAAGCGAGATGTATGAGGCGTTTCCAGTTAATATTATTGAAAAAATTGAAGTGATCAGAGGACCCGGTTCGGTATTGTACGGTTCCAATGCATTTTCAGCGGTCATTAACGTAATTACCAAAGAACCTGATGAAAACCATTTCAGTATAACTGGCCTGGGAGGAATACCGGGAGACTATGGGGCTTCGGGAGAAGCTATGTTTAGCGCAGGCGATTTTGGATTCACAATAGCCGGTAAATATATGAAAAGACAGGACTGGGAAACTGACTGGGAATACCCTGATCCTGCAGCTCCTACAGGGGCAACAACAATTGGAGTTACAATGCCTAATGAAGGATTGGGAACCTATCTGGGGATGAATTACAAGAATATACACTTAATGGCTTCGTATGATCAATGGGAAAACTATTATTTTATTACAGATTATGCCTTTATTTTCCCGGCACATGGTGATGCACTTTGGAAAAAGGGTTTTGCAGATCTGGGATACGATCTCAAGGTTCATGATAACTGGGATATGGATTTTAACGTTACCTATACACGATCCACATTTAAAGTTTCATCCTGGCCGGATGTTAGCAGGGATTCATACGAAGTTCTGGGTGAATGGACAAATTTTATAAGGCCTTTAAAAAATATGAATATAATTTTCGGTGGATTGTACGATTATATACAAGGCGAAGAGCTTATGAAGACTGAAGCAGGAGAAATACCCATAAACGATAATCACAGATATAGTTTTGGAATTTATACTCAAGTGGATTATAAACTATTCAACAGCCTGAAACTCATTGGCGGATTGCAGGCAAACAAAGTAGAAGAATTAGACCTGGATGTTGTGCCTCGTGGTGGTATTATATGGAATCCGATTAAACGAATAAGTGTTAAAGCCCTTTATAGTCAAGCGTTCAGAGCACCAAGTATTAATGAATTCGGATTACAGCATCCTGCCCTTTTGGGAAATCCCGATTTAAAACCAGAAAAGGTGAATACAATCGATATAGGAGTAAATTACCAGGGTGAGAATTTTCAGGCTGGAATAAATTACTTTTATAGCAAGATGGTTGATGTTATTATTCAGGACAGATCAGATACAATCCCCTTTTATAACAACATCGGGGAAATTGAATTTCAGGGTGTGGAATTGGAAGGCAAATATTACATCAGCAGGGAGTTCTTTTTTACTGGTTCAATACTTTATCAAAAAAACAAGGACAAAGAGGGGAATGAAAATGCCTCACCAATTTCAAACATGGGAGTTAAAGCAGGGTTTAGTTACATGTCAGAGAATGGAATAACTGCCAGTATATTCAATATTTATCAGGGCAGTCTTGATGACTCTTATGATACAGAATTAAATCCTTCTCCCGGAGCTTATAACCTGTTAAATGCATATTTAAACTTTGATCTTATGAATTTGTTTAATGTTGGCATTAAGCAGGAAATCTCATTTTTTATTCAAGCCAATAACCTGTTGAATCAGGAGATCTGGTTACCGGCCTGGGGCTTGATGCCGGGGAGTTCAATACCAACAAACAGGGGAATAGCATTGTATTTAGGACTTAAGGTATCATTCCTGTAAAAAATCAGGTTCTTTAAATTAGTATACAATCAGGAAGGATTAACTATAAAGGGCATTTCCTTAGGTGAAATGCCCTTTATAATTTTAGGTATAATTAATGTATTGCAGCAATGGGAGTGGATTATTATCTATATGCTTTAATTGCGACGACCGAGTAACATCAGTAAGAAATAAAGAAACGTTGCCAAGGAAGCAATAGCGGCAACAACATAAGTATAGGCTGCCCATTTTAATGCATCTTTTGCTTCTGAATGGTTGCTGCAGTTTGTAACTCCGCTGTTACCCAGCCATCCCAGTGCGCGTTTGCTGGCGTCAATCTCGACAGGCAGTGTTACAAAAGCAAAAAGAGTGAAAATACCATAACAGATCACAAAGATCATAAGGGCCAGATCAACAGGCAAAATGCTGCCAAAGAAAATGGCTCCGAAGAACATCAATCCGAAAACAATATTAAGGATCTGGGCACTGACATTTTGAATGGGTACAAGGACCGATCTGAGTTGAAGCATGGAATATGCATTGGCATGCTGAACAGCATGACCGCATTCATGAGCAGCAACTGCTGCTGCTGATACATTTTGGCCGTAATATACATTTTTGCTTAACGCTACTGTTTTTGTCGCCGGATTGTAGTGATCAGATAATTGTCCTGAAGTGGGAATTACTCTTACATCATAGATTCCATTGTCATGAAGCATTTTTTCCGCCACATCTTTACCACTCATACCTCTGCTTATAGGTATTTTTGAATACTTTTTAAAACGTGATTTCAGCTGATTTCCAACGATCATGCTTACGATGGCAAATGCAGCAAATATGAGTATATATCCTGTTCCTATCATAATTTTAAAATTATCTCCTCAAAAGATATAACAAATTGCTTACCAAATTGATTATAGAAGGATTTCGCGTCATTTTGACAGCCGGTATTTTTTATCCGGAGAAGTTTGTACTATTTCTTATTTTTTTACCACAGAAAATTCAATCAGGATCCCCACAAATCAAAGGAAAACTTTTGGATAAACAAAATCTTATGTATATTTGCACCCACCTAAAAACAAGCACCTTTTTTAGATATATTGCGGGGTGGAGCAGTTGGTAGCTCGTTGGGCTCATAACCCAAAGGTCACAGGTTCAAGTCCTGTCCCCGCTACAAAGAAAAAGCCCGATACACCTCTAGTGTAACGGGTTTTTTTAGTGCGAAAAATTACCAGGCTTGCCTGAGAAATATAGAGCACTAAAAAATAGCCAATTTGTGAGTGAAGCGAGCAAATGGCTTTTTCTTTGTTAAGCTCTCCAAAACGGACTCGTGAGCCCCGAAGGAATCGGGGCGAACAATATTGTTTCTGCTACTCAGAAAATCCTCTAAATAGCCAGTTTAGAGGATTTTGTATTTTAAATGGGTATAAAAATGGTTTATTATGGAATTTCTAATATCATATTTCCATATTGCTAACTGCCATTTTTAGAAGCAATATCTAAAAATCCAAATTCATGTTTTAAGTTTTCTGTTCTTATCCTTCGCTTAACAACTTCCTTTGAGACTTCAAATATTTTGTAAATTCTGCTAGCTAAACTTTCCAATACATACGATTCAATTTCTCTTCCACTAATTTCTTCTGGACTCGCTGCTAATTTATCAGCAAGTTGTGTGCAGTATGCCTCCTCAGCACCAACTAATTCTTTAAGTTTATCTATTGGTACTAATAACCTTCCAGCAAACTCGTTTGCCTGTTTCTCAAACCACTCCAGACTATCCTCATCAATGTTCTGCTGAAACTGAATGAATTCTTTGGTTGAAGTAAACTTCAACTCTTTATACTGCTCAGCATGAAGTACTAAGTGTCCAACTTCATGAGCAAGGGTAAAATTGAGCCTAAATTTATATCTATCATCAATATAAGTTTTACTGTCGACCGATATTGTAGTTAAGTTACTTTGTAAAAAACCTTCAGTGTCAATTTGCTCCTTCAATCCAAAAATGGGTTGTATATCAAGTCCAAGTTTAAACTCAATAATGTCATGAATTGGAACAGGAACTAAGTCGATTGGGTCAACATGTTTTTCCCTAAATTCTTCTACTATCTGCCTAATCCTCTGCCAGGTTAATCTTAACGGTTTAATCTCTTTCATCCGATTGTTGAATTAATTTAATTAGTTCCTTGAGCTCTTCTTCAGTGGGTTTCTCACCCCTGGCTGTTCTGAAGAAGAGAGGTAATTTCTCAAGTACATTAGAATCTTCAGCCAACTCTGTAGGAATAAAATCAATCATAGCATAATCAAATAATTGATTATACTCTGAACTATTCACTGTTAAGTCCAAAGCTTTAGCAATAATCTCAAGGACTTCTTTGCTTTTTGGGGGAGCGTTTATACCCCGTTCAACTTTACTCCAATTACTTGGGTCAAGTCCTGATCTTTTACAGAATTCTCTTAAAGTGATTTGATTCTTAATTCTTAATTCCTTTATGTATTCACCTAATTTTTTCATGTTGTTGGTAGGTTTAATGTGTTTTCATAGTGTGGTATAAAATTACCACATTATTTTGTAAATAGCAAGATGTATACTTATAAAAGTTGTTAATTAAGTGTATATAGCTTTTCTTTTGAGTACCTGGAGATGGTAACTAATAGACTATTTAATCCTTCACTTATTCTCTTTAAATTTTTACAACGCACTTAGAGTAAAGATTCATTTCGCATAATTCACTTGATACATCAGGTTGGACAATGAAATTTCAATTATCGGAAATTATTCGTACAGAGGTATTCAGAATAAGGTTGAAGCAGAGCTCTCCAAAACAGACTCGTGAGCCCCGAAGGAATCGGGGCGAACAACACTACCCTCCAAGAGGCATTTGCTGAATCTTATCTTCTTGTATCATTAAGCTTTAACCTTGGCTTTGAGATACTTTTGGGAAGCTTATACCGTTTTTATTGATTTCAAAAAGTACACAATCATAAAGCAGTATTCTTTTTTTATCATTTTCGCCGGTTTGCACCTTCAGTTCGAGATCACTTTGTTTCAGATCCAAAGAAATTTGGGAAGGTTTCTCTAAAAACTCCCAGATGGGTTTGCCTGCCTGTTTCTTTTCAGGTTCTTTTTCGGTCCAGCGAAACATCCGGTCCCTTTTTATATATATTAACCAATTTTCACATATCATCACATTTAGCTCTTCATTATCGGTAAGAACCAGTAAATTTTTTACAGAAGACAGGATTTCAGTTGATGTATCTTCAGGTATCAGGGCATCGTTGTGAACAGCATACAGGTTTTGTTTACGGGCATTCATCACTAATTTGTAATTTGTATCGATCAGAAAACATTTCTGACCAGTATTTGATTCTATTATTTTGGCAATCCGACGGGATAAGCGATGGGCACCTATTATAAGCCATCCGTTTTCTTCATCAATTTTCAACCCTAATAGTTTTGATATCGGATCGGCTGTGAGTCCCTGAATTATTACCGTTAAGACAATAATACTATATACAAATATTTCAAGGAAAACTGCATTTTCATAGCCTGACTTTCTGAGTTCAATGGCAAACAGAGAGGCAATAGACGCAGCAACAATTCCACGGGGAGCAATCCATGATAAAAATAACTTTTCCTTAAAGTTTAATGAACTCTTATATGCACAGACAAAAATATTGATCGGACGGATGAGAAAAACAACGAATGCAATAAGAAGTATTTCTTTTAAGCCTAAATTGAGAAAATAGGTGATCTTAAGGTTGGCTGCCAATATAATAAATAAAATCGCAAGTGCCAGTTCTGAAAGTTCTACTTTAAAATGTTTTATATTACTGAATCCATGAGGTTTTTTTATGCCGAAGGTAATACCGGCAACCACAACGGCCAGCAAGCCGGATTCATAGGAAATATAATTTGCTATGAAATACAATAAAAAAATAAAGGATAATGTAAAGGTTATATTATGCGCTACCGGTATTATTCTTTTTTTAAACAGATAATACAGTAACAATGCACCTGCAAACCCGATACTTGTCCCTGTTATAAAACGTAATGAAAGGCCAATAAGCTGATTTAGATTCGAACCTCCGATAGTAAGCCATTCAAAACACAGAAGCGCAATAAAAACTCCTATCGGATCAATTAATACCGCCTCCCAGTTTAAAATGTGTTTAAGCTTTTTTTCCACCTGAATTTGCTGCAATAATGGCGAAATAACTGTGGGCCCGGTTACTATTATCAGGCTTCCAAGCAGCAGAGAAAAACCATAGGAGTATCCCAATAAAAATTGGGCTGCTGCTGCGGTGAGAAGCCATGTAATAAGCACTCCCAGGCTGAGTAGTTTTCTTATCAGGCTCGGGGCCTTTCTGTAGCCCTGGATCTCAAGCGATAAACCGCCTTCAAACAAGATGATGCCAATGCAGATTGACACAATAAATTTCAGGCCTTCGCCTAATGCAGTGGGATCGATAATATTTGTAACCTCCGGTCCAAGGATTATACCCCCAATTAATAGGGTAATGATGGCAGGTATGCGTAATCTATAGGCAATAATTTTTAACAGAGCGCCTGCAAATGCAGCAATAATGAGGATTTTAAAGAAATTTTCCAATAGTATTTAAGTTAGGGCCTGATTACTATTATGAATTTAATTTAAGAAAATTACCGGATTAATTACGGATGACGAGCATATATTTGCCTTTTTTAAAATTTTTATTAAGCTATAGCAATCTCAAAAGGCATTTGGCAGGGCTTTTTCTTTGTTAAGTTCACCAAAACGAACTCGTGAGTCCCGAAGAATTCGGGGCGAACAACACTACCCCTGTTGAGGGAACTTGTTTCCAAAAAGGATAATAAGAAAAAAGCAACCTCATACAAGGCAGCTTTATTTTCAAACCAGTTTTTATGCTATTGTTTTATGAATTTCCTGGTCCGGATGGTCTCATCGTTTGAAATCCTTATAAAGTAAACTCCCCCGGGAAGGTGACTTAAATCAAAACTTACAGCATTGCTTTCAGGATTTTCAGAGAGAATGATGTTCCCGTTAAGATCATAAAGTTCTATCTCTGTAAACTCATGGTTTTTCACAATCGTGATCTTATCCTCAACAGGATTAGGATAAAAATAAAATCCTGCATTTTCCCTGTTTTCTGTCTGAATGATGCCTGATGGTGTTCCCAGCACTCCGTCAGGGATGGGAAGAAATTCGTCAATTCCCGGTTCAAAAGTTACATTCTGATCCCAGGTTTCCCGGTATAATCCGTTGAGAGTGTTATGAGCATAATTCCACCTTACCAGGTCGAAAAACCGATGTCCTTCAAGAGCCAGCTCAAGACGTCGTTCCTTCACAATATCCTCGAATGTCAGGGTGGAAAGAGCCTGGGGATATCCGGTAGACCCTGATGCATTAGCCCTGGTTCTGACCATATTGATCAGGTCAAGAGCCGCTGCATTATTGCCCAATTGAAACTCCGCTTCGGCAGCTATCAGGATCACATCGGCATACCGAATGACAGGGATATTCATTGGTCCGTCAAATACAGAAACACCACTGCTCCAGAATTCATCCGGAGAGCACTCATATTTGCGGCATGCCCTGTCTACATATCCGGCATAGTCAAAATCAAATTTGTACCAATCCGTTACATCCTGGATATTTAGCCAGGCAGAATCTCCTTCTTCTGCGACTGTAACAGAAAACCTCGGATCATCTTCGGGATTGCCGGTCTCTTCAGAAAATGCATTCACAAGATTTTGTGTCGGAATATTGAATCCCCAACCTCTAAGGGCAGTGCCACCCTGGTTATCATCAAAATGCCGGCCGGTTGTCCAGATTGTAATTTCATTTCCACCGTCTTCAGAATATCCTGTCGTATGTTTTTGTGCTGCAAATACTGATTCACTGCTGTTGTTTCCGTCTACAGTAAAAACATACCGGAAAGCCGGTGTTTCACCCGGGTAAAGATAGGAATTGTCCCACCATGTATTAAATGTTCCGCCCATCAGGCTGTATTCACCGGAATGAATTACATCGTCTGCAAGGTCTGCGGCATAATCCCAGTTTTGTACCATTCCTTCAAAACGGGGATCTCAGGGATAATTTTTTGCATAAGATGATTGGTATAACCAGACTTTTGCCAACAAGGCTTTTGCAGCACCTGAAGTGGCCCTGAATTCCTCGCCTGTTCCCAGTGCACTCCGGGCAGGAAGAGCAGACGCGGCTGCATTCAGATCCAATTTTACCTGTTCGAATACTTCGTACATCGGACTGGTAGGTTGATAAATGATTTGACCCATTAGTAACCAATCAAACATTTCAGTGCATATGGGTACGGAATCAAATAATACCGCCAGGTTAAAATACGATAATGCCCTAAGAAATTGTGCTTCTCCAATATATCTGTCCTGTGCTTCCTGGGTAAGGGAACTGTTAGGAGCTTCCGCAATGACCCTGTTGCTGAAAAATACGATCTTAAATAATTTATTCCAGAGCATTTTAATATAGGTATCTTCGGTTTCAGCGTTGAAAAGCATTGCCTTCTGCCAGTCAGGCGTATCATTCATATTTTCCCCTCCTACTTCGCTGTTATCGGAACGGCATTCTCCGTATACCCACATATTTCCTCCATATATGGACCTGCTTGTCAATAGACAATAGGCCATTTCCAAATCCCCGCTGATCGTATCGGTCCCGATTTGCGACAGGCCTGAATTTAAAGCGAAAAAAAAGATTGCTAAAGAAAGAATAAGCTTTTTCATGTGATATAGGTTTTTCATAAATGTACTTTTAATAACACGAGTTGTAAATAAATAAAATATTTCGGGTTAAATAAAAGAAAGTTCGAAGTTTTACTTAACAGGGTAAGTGTATAAGTCGCATTAAACCGTTTATTGCTGTTTGTTACTGTCGTATGTTTGTCATTGATTTATGGGAAATAGATCAAGCAGGTTACAAAAATATTTCTATATTTAAGTAGAATATAAACTGAAGAAAATTATGAGGAAATACACCGGATTGTTTTGGATATTGAGTATTGCATCTGGATTGTTGAGTTGCAAAACGGAAATTATCATGGAGGAAGGAGAATCATTTAAGCCTCCGGTAAGTTATGAAGTGGCGTATCAATGGGCCGACAGTATGGTCAACCTGATGACTCTTGATGAGAAAATATCCTTTATTGGCGGTGACAGGATATTTTTTACACAAGCGGTTCCCCGACTTGGCATACCGCCGGTCATGTTTGCCGATGCCACACAGGGCGTACACCTCAGGGACAACTGGAGAGGAGGCGAAATAAAATACAAAAAGGTACTCGGGAAATCAACTGCATTTCCGTGTCCCATCTTATTGGCATCAACATGGAATAAAGAAATTGCAAAAAAATATGCAAAAGCTATAGGTGAGGAGTGCAGGGCTGCAGGTATACCTGTCCTTTTGGGTCCTGGGATGAATATTTACAGGATTTCTCAATGCGGAAGGAATTTTGAATATTTCGGAGAAGATCCGTTTCTAGCCGGAGAAATGATAAGAAATTATGTTGTTGGTCTGCAGAATACTGGAACCATTGCCACGTTAAAACATTTTGTTGCAAATAATACAGATTATTTCAGAAGAAAGAGCAATTCAGTTGTTGATGAAAGAACGCTTCATGAGATCTATACAAAAGCTTTTAAAGCAGGAATTGATGCCGGAGCCATGGCGGTAATGACATCGTATAACCTGGTAAACGGAGAATGGTGCGGACAATCGGAGTATGTGATCAATGACTTATTGCGCGGCCAGCTTGGATTCAAATGGCTTGTGATGACAGACTGGTGGTCGGTATACGATGGAGTGAAAACCATAAAATCAGGGCAGGATCTGGAAATGCCATACAGGGTGGCAACCGCGGATGCAAAGGATTTACTTGAGCAGGGCTTGATCCGGGTTGAGGAAATTGATAGAATGGTAAGGAGTATTTTATGTACTTTCTATGCAATGAATGCGTTTGATCGGGTCCAGGAAGATGAGTTCCTCTCAACATTTGAAGAGCACGAAGAAGTAGCCCTTCAAACAGCAAGAGAAGGAATTGTGCTTTTGCGTAATGCAAATGATATTCTGCCTCTCCTCGATACAACAAAAAAAGTGTTATTAACCGGAGATTATATTGACAGGGTAGCTGGCGGAGGCGGTGCTGCTACTGTGAAAGGATATAACCATATTGTACTAAGAGATGCTTTGAAAGGCCTTTACGGGGAAAATCTGATTGTTAATAAGGAACCTTCCGATGAGGAGATAGCAAGTTCAGATGCAGTAGTTTTAAACATCGGAACATTCGATAGTGAAGGTTCGGACCGGCCATTTGATCTGCCTGAAACGTTGGACCGGGAAATTGTTCGTATGGCTGAATTGAATTCAAATACGATTGTAGTTGTAAATTCGGGTAGTGGTATCAATATGAGCCGATGGAACGAAAAAGTTGCAGCCATACTATATGCCTGGTATCCGGGGCAGAATGGAGCACAAGCTGTTGCTGAGATCATTACGGGGAAAGTGAATCCATCAGGTAAACTTCCGGTGACCATTGAACGGGATTTTAAGGATTCACCGGGTTATGGATATATACCTGAGGGAGAAGACATTTATATTGGATGGCATGATGGAAAAGAAAAAACAAGAGAGGTATATGACCTTGTGTATAATGAAAGCATATTTATCGGGTATCGATGGTATGAGAGAGAAAACATCAAACCACTGTATGCTTTTGGTCATGGCCTTAGCTATACAAATTTCCAATATGAAAATCTTGAGGTTTCAAAATCTTCATTTCGTATCGAAGAAAAAGTAATCGTGAAGTTTGAAGTTAAGAATACAGGAGAAAAGAGAGGGTCTGATATTGCACAGCTTTATGTCAGAGATGTTGAATCTTCTGTATCCAGACCTGTGAAAGAATTGAAAGGTTTTGAAAAGGTTATTCTTGATCCCGGACAAAAGCAAAGTATTTCTATTGTACTTGGCAAAGAAGATTTTTCATTTTGGAATCCTGAATTGAAAGAATGGACAGCCGAACCGGGTACATTTGAAATTCTGGTCGGCCCTTCGTCAGATAGAATAGTCCTGACTGCCAAGGTTGAACTGCGTTAGTAAATGAGGAAAAAGATCTCTTATTTTTCCTGGTGAACTAAGAATATTCAATGTGAGATTTGTCTTATATAATGGATTGGATGATCAATTGGAGTTTTTCAAATAATAGCCGGTGGTGAGGATATGCATTTGATCCCTGAATTATTACAAACGTATCTTATACTTGTTAATAAAAGCAAGCAGTATATGAATTTTTCCCGTTTCCGGAAAAAACTCTTATGGTTGTTGATTTTTTGTTTGACCTGTATCTTTTCTTCAGGTAATGAGACTACTTACCAGATAAAACAGATTGACTCATACAATGAATTGACACAGGCATGGATTACTTCCATTATTCAGGATTATATCGGATTTATGTGGTTTGGAACACATGATGGGGTCTATCGTTATGACGGTTTTGAATTGAAACTCTACCAAAGTATGTCAGGTGATTATTTCACTTTGCCGGGTAACAATGTAAGAGAGATATTTGAAGACAGCAAAAACAATTTATGGGTAACTACATCAAGGGGCATAAGCATTTATGATCGCAATAAGGATTGCTTTGTCTATTACCCGGACTGGCCCGTGAATAATTTTACCGATATTGTTGAGGACAATGAAGGCAACCTGTATTTTGGATCTTTCTCGGGCTTCTTTCATTACCTTCCTGATTCAGGCGCATTCAGAAATTATATTCAATATCCCGATTCGTCGGATATCAATAATGGTCACCAGGAGGTATTTGTTACCATGGATGATAGGATTATTCTGAATAGTCCATATGGGATCAGCGAGTTTGATAAGTATTCTAAAAAATTTTATGAGGTATTCGATGAGGCATTGCCTTATGATCCTGATGCTATAACGTGTATTGTTCAGGATTGCAATGGCACGTATTGGGTTGGGACCAGGGATTATGGTCTGATTTATTATGACAGGCTTGAAAGCAAAGCATTTCGTCGACTGAATGTCCATATGGATAATGTTCTGATTAAAGGAACTATTCTGTCACTTTTACAGAGTGCTGATTCGACCTTATGGATTGGTACCGAAAATAATGGATTGATATTACTTAATTTAAAAGAGTTTTATAATGGTAAACAGGTATTTCATCCTATCAAAAATGATGAATTAAAAACTGAGCTGAGTCACAATTCGATATTTTCACTGTATGAAGACAAACAGAAAAATATATGGATAGGAACATACAACGGATTGAATTTGTATAGCTCTTTTTTAACAAACTTCAATCAGATTCCGATTGTCTTCAAACAAAAGCCTGACGTTCATGACAATATTATAAACACTTTCCTGGAAGATGATAATGATATTTGGATCGGAACTGAGAATGGAATTAATATTTACAACAAAGAAAACCACAACATTGCGTATTATAATTACGATCCTGATAAGAGAAACAGTCTAAGCTCGAATTCAGTGTGGGCAATAGAGAAAGACAGAAACGGGAACTTCTGGATCGGAACCTGGGGAGGAGGTTTGAATAAATACAATACTGCAAAACAACAATTTACTCATTTTCAGCATACTGAAGAAGATCAGAATGCAATATCAAACAATAACATATTCTGCATTCTGGAAGATGAGGATGGAATATTGTGGATAGCTACCATGGGCGGAGGATTAAACTCGTACAATCCGACAAACAATTCTTTTAAAGTTTATGTGCATGATAATTTAGATCCATTATCCATTTCAGGCGATTGGGTCAGACAATTGCACATTGACAATAAGAACAGATTCTGGGTTTTAACATATAATGCAGTCAGTTTATTTGACAGAGAAAGGGAAAAATTTACAAATTTTTATTCTGACGAATCGAATCCAAATTCGATCAGCGACGATGGTGCCATTGTAATATTTGAAGATTCGAAATCGAATATCTGGCTCGGAACGGAGAGCGGTCTGAATTTATTTCATCCTGTTGATTCCGGTTTCACTCAGTATCAGATCGGTCAAGGCTTACCCAGTAATGTAATACATGCCATACTAGAAGATGATGACGGAAACATATGGATCAGTACGAATAATGGAATTTCAAAGTTTGTTCATGGCACAGAAGTACCTGAAAATCCTGAATTTGTCAATTTTGATGTAAGTGATGGTTTGCAGGGGAATAAATTTAACAGGCGATCAGCACTAAAGACGTCCGACGGTTTCTTAATCTTTGGAGGCAATAACGGACTCAATAGTTTTGATCCTCGTTCTATTAAGATCAATACTACTATTCCGGATGTTATAATAACCAATTTTTTAGTCTTTAATAAAATTCAGGTTAGTCCACAGAGTGATGAAATATACATCGATAAACATATCAGCTTAATGGATCAGATTAAGCTAAAATACAAACATTCCGTTTTCACTATTTATTATTCTTCCCTGGATTATTTAATTCCTGAAAAAACACAATATGCTTATATGCTTGAAGGTTTTGAAGAAAGCTGGAACTATGTTGATAACAATCGTTCAGCAACTTATACGAACCTTGATCCGGGCAAATATATATTTCGGTTGAAAGCAAGCAATTCCAGTGGATTGTGGAATGAAAATCCGAAAAATCTGGAGATCATTATCTTACCTCCCTGGTACAGAACTTTCTGGGCATACCTTCTGTATTTTGCACTGATTTCCATATCAATTCTTTTCTTAAGAAGGTTAATCGTTGCGCGTACGACTCTTCAGCATCAGCTGATTCTTAAGGATGTTGAAAAGGAAAAGCTTGATCAGTTGAATAAAATGAAAACAAAATTTTATACGAATATATCCCATGAGTTTCGTACGCCATTGTCCTTGATTATTAGTCCTCTGGAAGCGTTGTTATCTGATATTAATATACAACCTGCTATAAAGCAGCAAATTAATGTAATTCAAATACATGCCAGGAGGTTATTAAGATTGATCAATCAATTGCTTGATATTTCAAAAATTGAATCTGATCATCTTGACCTGAGAGTAAGTCGGGGAGATATTGTTGGCTTCATTAAGGAAATAGTAACTTTATTCAGATGGCCGGCATTAAAAAGGAACATTAAATTCAATTTTACTTCGAATCAGGAGACGTATTACGGATTTTTTGATGGTGATAAAATTGAAAAGATCTGTTATAACCTTATTTCAAATGCATTAAAATATACGCAAAACGGAGGTCAGATTGATGTTGAAATTGCAATTGGTAATGGAGAAAATCAAATTGATAATGGCTATGTTAAGCTTGTTTTTAAGGATTCCGGAGTTGGTATAAGCGAACAGGATCAGGGAAAAATTTTCGAACAATTTTACAGAAGCGGATCAGGTAAAAATATGGATACTGGAGGTTTTGGGATCGGTCTTGCCATTGTAAACGGATTGATAAATGCATATCATGGCAGTATACAGATTTCCAGTAATAACGGGGAAGGAACTCAATTTGTGATCCTTCTTCCCCATGCCAGGGAATTATTTAAAACTTCAGAAATTGATGATGCAGACAAAGGAGAGAAAACGATAACACTTGATATCTATGATCTGGAGCCTGATTCTGAATTGCCTTCTGCCAGAGAAGCTGCAAATGGAATACTGCATATTGATAAACAGGATAAAAATTCAAAAATACTATTGGTTGAAGATGACAAGGATCTTCGTTCTCATTTAAAAAATCTTTTCCCCGAATACATTATTTTCGAAGCCGAAAATGGAGAACAAGCCCTTTGTAATCTTAATGAAACACACCCGGATTTAATCATAAGTGATGTTCTTATGCCGGAGATGGACGGAATTGAATTCTGCAGGAAGATCAAAACAAATGAGAACACATCTCATATACCACTCATTTTATTAACTGCAAAAGTGACTACTGAAGATGCACTTGAGGGATTAAATACAGGGGCAGATGCATACATTACAAAACCTTTCGATACAAAAATCCTCAGGTCAACGGTGAAAAACCTTCTCGAATCACGTAAACAGCTTCGGGATAAGTATAGCAAAAGCGTTACACTCGAACCTGCCGGTATAACAATTACATCGGTTGATGAGAAATTTATTAAGAAAGCAATTGCTATTGTTGAAAAGCATATTTCGGATCCTGATTACAGCGTGGACATGTTTAGTAAAGAAATAGGAATGAGTCGTTCACATTTGCACAGAAAATTTAATGGACTGGCAGGTGTTTCTCCCAGTGGATTTATCAGAACTCTCAGAATGAAACGTGCCGCCCAGTTGCTTATTAAAGGTCAGTTAACAGTATCTGAAATTCTGTATGAAATTGGAATTAAAAGCAGATCGTATTTCATTAAAAGTTTTAAAGAACAATTTGGGATGTCGCCTACAGACTTTGCTGAAAAAAATTATCAAACCAATTCAATTTCTGAATAGAAGCTGATTTTTTTCTGCAGAAGTTTTCCGAAATTATCAATGAATCTCATAGATAACGCTAAAAAAGAGACATTAGAGAATACATTTGAGACATTAGCACAAGGTAGAACCTGAATCTCATATTATCTTTAACCTGTTTTTCTTTTTGCGCCTAAAACCAATAAATTTGAAAAAAGATAAAAAGCTTCGGCAACTTTTTTTGATTGAGATATTAATTATGATTGGGATCATAATGTCAATTATGCTGCTGATTATTTTTATGTAAATTAAACTGTGAAGAATGACATTTTTATTTATAATCACTTTAACCTTAATACCTATGAGAAACGATTTTATTCAAACAATTTTGTCAGGTAGGACCGCTTCAAGATTTGCTTTGACAGTGCTGTTTGTATTTTCTGTTCTCATTGTTAGCATGCAGGGTGTATATGCTAATGATGTTTTGCAGGAAAAGCAACAAGTCACTGGTAAAGTAATTGACGGCACTACCAATGATCCCTTACCGGGAGTATCAATTCTTATTAAGGGAACCACCACAGGGACAATTACCGATATGGATGGTAATTTCTCTCTGGATGTTGAACCCTCGGATGTGTTAGTTTTCAGCTTTATAGGTTACCTGTCAGAAGAGATTCCTGTTGGCAATTCCACTGAAATCAATGTCACACTTGTCGAAGACATAATAGGCCTTGACGAAGTGGTTGTAACAGGATACGGTGTACAGAAAAAAAGCGACCTGACAGGTGCTATTGCTTCCGTATCAGGTGATAAACTTGCTAAAGTGCCGGTTGCCGGTGTTGACCAGGCATTGCAGGGTAGAGCTGCAGGAGTACAGGTTTCTTCTCAGACAGGAGCTCCCGGATCGGATATTGTGATTCGTATCAGGGGTATTAGCTCCATCAACGGAGGAGATCCGGTGGTTATTATTGACGGAGTGCCTTCTTCCATGTATGCTATGAGCGCTTTAAACCCGAATGACATTCAGTCTGTTGAAGTACTGAAAGATGCTTCTTCCCAGGCTATTTACGGGGCATCGGGTGGTAACGGGGTTGTCCTGATCACGACCAAGAAAGGACAGGAAGGAAAGATCAAGGCAGAACTTGATTATTATTATGGATTTCAGAATCCCCATGAAAGGATTGACATGATGAATACGGCCCAGTTTATTGAAACGTACAATCAACTGGAGGATGTTGTCCCATGGCCGGAAGACACTGCTCAATATCTTCCGGATGTAAACTGGCAGGATGAGGTTTTCCGGAATGCTCCCATCCATAATATTAATTTTGCCGTTTCGGGAGGAAATGAATCTTCTACATACAGATTCAGTACATCGTATTATTTCCAGGAAGGTGTAATCCCAAATTCAAAATACAACCGGCTTACACTGAGATTGAATTCCAATCACAGGTTGAGCAAAATATTTTCAGTCGGACAAAACCTGACTTTATCCAATGAAAATTATTCAGGATTCCTGACCTGGCAGTACAATCATGCTTATGAATCTCCGGTTGTGCAGGCATACCAGATGCATCCTATGATCACCCCGTATGATACTGCAGGCAACTGGAATACCTCACCATTCTCAAATATCGATAATCCTTACGTTATCATAGATGTTACCGACAGGGATGTTCCCGAATACAGGGCGATGGGAGATATCAGCCTGTCAGCCGATATCATCAAAGGGCTGACGTATAAAACCATTCTTGGCGGAAATATTGATTTTGGTCACAGCAGGGAATTTACCAAAGCCTATTTCTACAATTCCAGCAACAACAACGACGATCCCTTTATCAGGCGCGATCATCACAGGAACTGGGGTTGGTCCTGGCAGCATACCTTGACCTATGATTTCTCGGTTGGCGGACTGAATGTGAAATTGATGGGCGGGTATGAAGCAACCTACTACCTGAATGAAGGCGTAACAGGTACCCGATATGACCTGATGGGTGAACAGCGTGAAATGCATTATTTTGGTGCATCACTGGATGCGGGAGAGTTTATCTTAACCAGTTTGGATAATGACCAGGAAGTTGCTACCGATGCCTATTTTGGAAGGATCAACCTTGACTACAAAGGGAGATATTTGTTAACCACAAATCTGAGACGAGACCAGAATTCAAAATTCGGTCCTGATCAAAGGGTTGGTTTTTTCCCGTCAGTATCCGTAGGATGGAAATTCTCCGAAGAAGGTTTCATGAAAAACCAGGATGTGTTAAGTTTTGGTAAGCTGCGTGCAGGATGGGGAAGGATAGGAAATTCAAATTTTGATCCTTATGTATATTACGCAAGAGTATCAGCGGAAAATGTATACGGTTATCCTATCACAAATAATAACACGGCTTTTGAGACAGGTGCATCGCCTGTTGGTATAGTCAACTACGCGATCCACTGGGAAGAGATGGAAGATTATAACATTGGGCTTGACCTTTCCTTCTGGAACAACAGGATCTCCTTGAGCGGAGATTATTTCAGCAAGAATAATATCGGGATGATCATTGAAGTTCCGACACCTGATATGGCCGGAACATATCAGCAATCCCCAGGAAATGAAGGAGGCCCGTCTGTGTATGTCGGAAACCTTGGAAATGTTACCAACAAGGGATTTGAAATTACTGCAGGATTTAAAGGAAATACAGGCGATATAAAACATAATTTTGATTTCAATTTCACATATGTTGAAAACGAAGTAGGGGATATTGGAGGTGATACTTTGTTTACAGGTTCTTCTTATACATTCACGAGCATGCTCTTCACAGCGGAAGGGTATCCGATGGGATCGCTGTACGGATACCAGACCGATGGTCTTTTTGGCTACGACGACTGTCTGAGAGATGAAAACGGGGATTTGGTATTGGATTCCAGGGGGAGTTATATTGTTGTGAATCAACCTACTTATGTGGATGATGAAGGGATTACGCAGTATGCACAGCCACGAGCTCAACCGGGCGATATCCGGTTTGTGGATGTCGATGGAGACGGTAATATCACCACCGATGACCGTACCATTTTGGGAAATCCGAATCCGAAGTATCTCATTGGCTTTTCTTACGATCTGGAATGGAAAGGAATTGATTTCTCCATGTTCTGGCAAGGGGCCTTCGGTCATCAGAACTTTTTGGTAAACAAGGTGTGGATGTACAATACAAATGGACGCTACAACTGGTGTGTTGATGCATTGAATGCATGGTCGGACGATAACCAGGATGCCACATTGTACAGGCTCAATCCTTACGATGAGAATGAAAATGTCAGACTATCTGATTTTTATGTTGAAGATGCCGGTTACCTGCGTCTGAAAAATATTCAGATTGGTTATACGCTGCCAAGAGAATGGACAGAAAAAGTTGGAATAGAAAAATTCAGGGCATACATTGGGGCAAGGGACCTGCTTACCATAACCAAGTATCCCGGATTGGATCCTGAGATTTATACGGACAGATACGATCCGCTGACCAACGGGATCGATGTTTCTACTTACCCGCGGCCACGTGTGTTCATTTTCGGATTTAATGTCATATTTTAATCACGATTAAACTGATTTTGCAATGAAATACAAAATAATTTTTATAAGCATTTTTATTCCCTTCTTGTTTTTTCAGAGCTGCAGCGATAGTTTCTTTGACACACCGCCAATTGCCTCTGAAACAGAAGGAAGTTTCTACTCTTCACTGGGAAACCTGGAAACTGCTACCATAGGTTGTTACTCTCAGCTTGGGGCCGTACGTTCCATTGATCTGAACTTTGTCATCGGTATGGGAAGCATAGCATCGGACGATGCCGATTGCGGAGGATCTGACCCGACCGATACCCAGGAACTTCAAAACCTGGACAGGATGTTGCACCAGCCCAGCGATGTAACAACCCTGCGCAGGATTTGGGGCTACCTCTACAAAGGAATTTATTTCTGCAATATGTCTCTGAAATATTTTCCTGATCTTAAGGAAGGTCAGACTGCCGAAGTGCAGGAATGGGTGGACACCCGTATAGGGGAAGTAAAATTCCTGAGAGCCATTTATTATTTTATGTTGTGCCAGGCATATGGTGGAGTACCAATACTTGACGAACCTGCTTCTCTGGATGAAATCACAAGTATCCAAAGATCAACCGTAAAAGAAGTGTACGGACTTATTGAACAGGATCTGCGCGATGCAATTCCTGTTCTTCCGGTGAAAAGTCAGCTGGACGATGTGGGAAGAGCTTCCAAGGGAGCTGCCCAGGCATTGCTGGCAAAAATGTTGTTGTACGAATCTTCCTATAATGAAAATTACGGTACTTCGGATGTCCGGCTTGGAGCTGTTGAAAATCGTTACGGCGAAGCGCTTCAATATGCCGAGGAAGTGATCACTTCAGGACAATACAGGCTGGTTGGTATCGATGGTGAAACCTACGATACGTATTGGAGTACTGAAACGAACGGTTACCGGTATGCGTTTACCGAAGATGGCGACAATTGTGATGAAAGTGTTTTTGAAATTCAGCACATCAATGGTCCACAAGACTGGATCCAGGCAAGAGGGAATGCATTAACCGCCTTTACAACAAACAGAAGGTATATTAATCTGGACGATGAAGGACAGGAATTCGGATGGGGATTCAACTGTCCTACGGATGATCTTATGTCTGAATACGAAGCAGGAGATCCGAGAATTCCTACGGTTGCCGCTCAGTTTGGTGATTCTATCTTCGTAAACATGACCATAGGCGGAAACCCGGTAGATATGTGGCGTCCCATCGACACGACTGTTTCTCCTACCCACAGAGGTTGCAGAAAGTATGAAGCTTCGCCTGAGCAATATTGGTCAACCCGTTCACATTGGGCCGACGGACCGGTGAATGTTCGTCTGATCCGATATGCCGATGTAATTCTGATAGCTGCTGAAGCTGCTTTTAAAGAGGGAGATGCCGCTACGGCAACAACGTATGTAAATATGATCAGAACAAGAGCAAGAATGTGTGGTGGTGCAGGAAATACAGTACCTGCCGATTTTACATCCAATGTTACATGGGAACAACTGATTTCAGAGCGACGGAGAGAACTTGCATGCGAAGGTCACAGATTCTGGGATCTGGTTCGCTGGGGAATAGCTGAACAGGAGCTCGATGGACATTTGCTTGGAATTGGTTATACGGTTCAGTATGAATCTCCGAAATACGATTTCTTCCCGATTCCATTAACAGAAGTTGACCGTGTTCCAACACTCGAACAATACGATGGCTGGAGATAACACAGTCAATTTCCAGATCATTAAAAGAGGGAGCCCTGGCTCCCTCTTTTTGTTTGTGCTGTTTGGGTTGAAGGAACCAAACCTTCAGGAATATGAAATAGTTCTTCCGATAAACATATTATCCTGAAGGTTTCTTTTATATATTTGTGAAAACGGATTGATGATGGATCAGAATAAAAAGAGGAAAACATTCTTTCAGAAACTTCGGCATAAGTATCGGCTTTCAATATACCGGGATGAAACGTATGAAGAAGTATTGAACCTGAGACTATCCAGAATGAATGTATTGGCATGGGGAGGATTGACCGTATTCCTTTTTCTTGCCATTGTGATTTCTATCATTGTGTATACACCGGTAAGAGAATTTATTCCCGGGTATCCTGATGAAAACACCATCAGATACAGCCTAGCAAACAAGCAAAGACTAGATTCTCTCGACATTGAGCTGGCACGAAGGGATCTGTATATTGAGAATGTCAATCGAATTGTATCCGGAAAGGAACCGAAAAATTATGACAACCTTGGAGACACGAATTTAAATTATGATGACATAAACTTTTCACGTTCAGTTGAAGATTCATTATTAAGAGAATACTTTGAACAGGAAAATAAATTTTCAATCAATAACAATGGGAGTAAAAGACCTCTTAAAGGTATTTCGCAAGTTCATTTTTTTCCTCCCGTAAAAGGTTTGGTAACGAATTCATTCAATACTGTCAAAAATCACTATGGCACAGACATAGTTGCAGGATCGAATGAAATTGTGAAATCTACTTTGGATGGAACAGTAATCATGGCATCATGGACTCTTGAAACAGGTTGGGTCATTCAGATTCAACACGAGAATAATTTGATTTCACTCTATAAGCACAATGCCGAATTACTGAAACGTGTCGGAGATTATGTGAAAGTTGGCGAACCGATTGCTATTATTGGCAATTCAGGTGAATTAACAACCGGGCCTCATTTGCATTTCGAACTGTGGTACAATGGAATTCCTCTGAATCCTGAGGACTATATTTCGTTTTAATAGCATACTTCAAGCACCCAAATGATTAAAAAAGTTGCAATACTTGGATCAACGGGTTCGATTGGCACTCAATCTCTTCAGGTTATATCGGAACATCCGGAATTGTTCGAAGTTGTTGTCCTGACCGCTCGCAACAACGTGGATTTATTGGTCAAACAAGCCATTCAGTTTAAACCTAAACATGTTGTTATCAGTAATAGCGAACATTACGACCTGTTAAAAGAAGCTTTGCATTCAATGGATATGGAAATCCATGCAGGAGTAAAGATGCTTGAAGAGATTGTCAGGATAGAAGAAATAGACATTGTTGTTTCTGCCCTCGTTGGATTTGCCGGGCTCTTCCCAACTGTTAGTGCAATCAAAGCAGGAAAAGATATAGCCCTGGCTAATAAAGAAACCCTTGTTGTAGCCGGTGAACTGATTACTTCGTTGTTGAAACAATACAATTGTTCTGTCTACCCGGTAGATTCGGAACACTCAGCTGTTTTTCAATGCCTTGTTGGAGAGTCGGACAGTACAGTTGAGAAAATATATCTTACAGCTTCAGGCGGACCATTCAGAGGGATGACGAACGAACAACTTAAAAATGTAACCAAAAGTCAGGCACTTGATCATCCCAATTGGTGTATGGGGGATAAAGTGACAATTGATTCGGCTTCGCTAATGAATAAAGGTCTGGAAGCTATTGAAGCCAGGTGGTTGTTCCATCTTGATCCGGAGAAAATTGAAGTCATTGTGCATCCGGAATCGATTGTACATTCAATTGTTCAGTTTTATGATGGATCGATGAAAGCTCAGATGGGGCTGCCTGATATGCGCTTTCCTATACAGTATGCGTTAGGTTATCCTGATCGGATTCCAAATCATTTTCCACGGTTTTCTTTCATTGATTATCCGGAGTTGCATTTTGAAAAGCCCGACACCAAGCTCTTTAAAAATTTAGACATTGCTTTCAATGCAATGCGCAAGGGAGGCAATATACCATGTATCATGAATGCAGCCAATGAAGTTGCTGTAGATGCTTTTTTACATGATTCACTGCCATTCGTTAAAATGCCTGAACTTATCGAGGAAACCATGAATAAAATAGATTACATTAAACATCCTACTTTGATTGATTATAAAGAATCCGATACTATGGCGCGCGAGCTTGCAACGAAATTAATATAAGTCAGGAGGCATGCTTGGTGTTCTATTCAAATATTCTATTTTTGCAGGGCCGGTATAGAAAATGTTCTGAGAAAATTACTCAGAATTCGATGTGTTGAACCGGTTTAAAATAATTTAAGGAGCAGAATATGAAGATATTAATACAAATAGGGCAATTGTTACTATCCTTATCTATTCTCATTATATTGCATGAACTTGGACACTTTATTTTTGCACGACTTTTCAGAACCAGGGTGGAGAAATTTTACCTGTTTTTTGATCCGTGGTTTTCATTGTTTAAACTTAAGAAAGGAGATACCGAATATGGAATTGGCTGGCTTCCATTGGGAGGGTATGTAAAAATTTCGGGAATGATAGATGAATCTATGGATAAGGAACAACTTAAGAAGCCGGCACAGCCTTATGAGTTCAGATCAAAACCTTCATGGCAGCGATTGTTGATTATGCTGGGAGGGGTTATGGTAAATCTTCTTCTGGGCTTTGTAATTTTTGCTTTTGTTCTTTTTACCTGGGGAGAAAAATACCTTCCCAACGAAAACCTGAAGGATGGGATCTGGGTTGTTGATTCGCTCATGAATGAGATTGGACTGGAAACCGGAGATAAGGTGTTATCCGTAAATGGTAAGGTGCCCGAAGTCTTTTACAAAGATATTCTTGAAGAAATGTTGTTTGGAGGCACTATGAAAATTGAACGAAACGGCAAGGATACAACACTGGTCATTCCGGAAGATTTTGCAGGACAGATTGCTGACAACCGGATTCATAACAGGGGAGCATTACTTTCTCCCCGTATGCCTTTTTTCATTTCTCAAATTCCTGACTCTTCTCAAAACATAAATTCAGGTTTACAACCAAAGGATCAGGTAGTAAGTTTGAATGGAATACCCATTAAATATTATGATCAGGCTCCGGCAATACTTGATTCGCTGAAAGGCAGGGAAATTCCGATAGTTGTTAAACGAAAAGAAAAATTATATAAATACACTATTGCCCTCAGTAAGTCAGGGAAAATTGGTGTTGAAATAGGTTTCCCGGGATATAATCAGTTGGAGAAACTTGGTTATTATACGTTAGCTATAAAAGAATACAGTTTTCTCGAATCTATCCCTGCAGGTTTCGTGAGAGCAAAAGAAGAACTGACTTCTTATATCCGGCAAATCAAACTGGTTTTGAACTTTAAAACAGGGGCTCATAAAGGGCTTGGCGGTTTTGGAGCTATCGGAGGTTTGTTTCCTCCACAATGGCACTGGGAAACATTCTGGACGATTACCGCACTTTTGTCACTGATGCTGGCTTTTATAAATATATTGCCCATTCCGGCTCTTGATGGAGGGCATGTTGCCTTTTTAATTTATGAAATGGTTACCGGACGAAAGCCGGGGGAAAAGTTCCTTGAGTATGCACAAATCATTGGGATGATTTTATTATTGTTCCTGTTATTGTATGCCAACGGGAATGATATTTACCGGTTGATTCTTCGATGGATGGGAAAATAATATTACCTTTGATAAAAACACCTGAGAGAAATGGCAACTATTTTTTTACTTGGCGCCCCCGGCCCTTTTGAGATCATTATCATTGTAATCATTCTTCTTCTATTGTTTGGAGGCAGAAAAATTCCGGAATTGATGCGTGGTTTGGGTCAGGGAATGAAAGAGTTTAAGAAGGCCACAAAAGAAGATGATGCGCCCAAAAATGAAAATTCAAAGTCCATCGATAAAGAAAAAGAATAACAGGAAGTAACCCCTATTTGCTAAACATATTTTTACTTATCACCAATGAGGAAGAGAAAAATTCCTTATCTGTTTTATGTACTTCTTATCCATTCTATTTGCCTCACAGGGCAACCTTCTCATACAATAACTACCGGAGAAACATCTTTTGCGAATCAGAACGTTGGTGAAGCAAGCTCTCCGAATATATCGTATGAATACTATATTGAAAAGCTGAACAGACAAACTCCGATTGATCTGGTTTACAACAAGGATGTCAGGCAGTATATTGACCAGTTCCTAAAGGGTCGAAGAAATGAGTTAATCACCCTGTTAGAGCGTTCGGAAAAGTATTTTCCATTAATTGAAGAGATGATGGATAAATACGATCTGCCTCTTGAATTGAAATATATGGCGGTTGTTGAATCAGGATTAAATCCTTTTGCAAAATCAAAATCAGGTGCTGTTGGCATGTGGCAGTTTCTTTATAATACCTGCACGCTGGTTGATCTGGATGTAAATTCATACATCGATGAAAGAAGGGATTCATATAAATCGACGGAAGCTGCATGCAAATACCTTCGTTATTTGTTTGATACATTTCATGATTGGAACCTTGTATTAGCGAGCTATAATGGTGGTCCGGGCGAAGTGAGAAAAGCTATGGAACGCTCTGGAGGGAAAACGGATTATTGGGAGATCAGGCCTTATCTTTCAACCCAGGCAAGCAATTACGTACCGGCTTTTATTGCAATGAACTACCTGATGAATTATTATGATATACACGGTATTGAATACCAGGTGACTGAATTAATATATCAGGATACGGACACATTGCATATCCGGTATGCTGTTTCTTTTGAACAAATTTCAAAAGTTCTGAATTTGCCGGTTTCTATACTTGAAGAGTTAAATCCTGTGTACAAACAAGGATTTATTCCGAATCTTGAGGAACCATGCATATTGGTGTTGCCAAAAGAAAAGGCAGAGGATTATTTAAGGTATGAAAACAGAATTATAGGCTATATTGTACCAAAAACTGATTATAACACACTTCTTTCCAATGCAGGCAGTACCGCAGACAGAGAAAAAATCATACATGTTGTAAAACCGGGTGAATATTTTCATAAAATTGCGATCAATTACGAATGTACTGTTGAAAATATCAAGGCCTGGAACCAGCTTCAGAATTTTGATCTTTTCCCCGGACAAACATTGGAAATATGGGTAAAAAATGATCATCTGAACTAATTCGGAAAAATCAGGATCAAAGAGAATAAAGAAAAGATGCCAATCGGCAGGTTTTTTGTAATAATTTAGATACTTCGAACCTTTAAATACATATACATTATGGTGCCAAAATATTATTTATATCTGCTATTCATAGTGTCTCTTGCTTCCTGTCTTGATTCTGAAAGATCTTCTTTGCAACCAGCCTCTTCCGGTGCACCGGGAGATGTACTGCTGGTGATGAATACAAAACTATGGGAAGGAGCACCTGGGGATGCAATGAAAAACACACTCTATACACCTTTTGACGGGCTGCCACAGGATGAACCCAGTTATGATATATTGCAGATAAATTATGCTGGATTTGGGAAAACATATAAAACACAGAGGAATATAATAATTGCAAAAATAGGTGCCGATCAGCCCGAGTCAAAAATACTTGTGCATAAAAACACCTGGGCAAAATCACAACTAATAATAAGTGTTCTGGCTTCTTCGGATTCAGCTTTCGTTGATCTGGTAAATAACAACAGTGATAAGATACTGGCACTATTATGCGACACGGAAAGGAAGCGTTTGATGCAAACATACAAAGCTACCAGAGATGAAAATATTCGAAAAAAGTTAGAAGAAAAATATTTTATCGGATTGAATGTTCCAAGAGGGTATAAGATGGATGTCGAAAAATCTGATTTTATATGGATATCACATGAATACAGGGATATTATTCAGGGAATTTTTGTGTATTCATACGAATATACGGATGAAAATACATTTACAAGCAACTACCTGGTTGACAAGCGGAATAAGATTTTAAAAAAGTATGTATCAGGAGAGATTGAAGGCTCCTATATGACTACTGAAGCTTTGTATCCCCCGATATTTAGTGAATACAGATTAAAAAGTAAATACACGGCAGAAATCAGAGGATTGTGGAAAATGGTTGACGGACTTGCAATGGGTGGTCCTTTTGTCAGTATTTCTCAACTTGATGAAACAAGGAACAGAGTGGTTACTATAGAAGGCTTTGTTTTTGCTCCTGCCCATGAAAAAAGAGACTTACTCAGACAGCTTGAAGCAATTGTATTGTCGCTTGAGATTATTGAATAAAATAGGTTTTTAATTTGGTATAAAAGAGATGCTATTGAGCATATCATTTTCGGGTGCAAACTTTAAAAGATTCTTATAAGCGAAACTGATAGCAATAACCTTTAAGAAAAACAAAACTTTCTGCAGGCACTCTGCTTATTCATTAAATTTCTCATTTAGAATTACTATTTTTAGCCAACTATTATTGATTTGGGAATCGTCGGCAAGGATCATTAATTCTTAATGAGACCAGGCCTAAAAAAGCAAAATCAGATTAAAATGAAGCACAATAAAGTTGTTGTAGGTATAACACATGGAGATATTAACGGCATAAGCTATGAGGTAATTATTAAAGCTTTGATGGACAACAGGATTTTTGATTCCTGTATCCCGGTTGTTTATGGTTCTCCTAAAGTGGCTGCTTACCATCGAAAAGCACTTAATATTGATAATTTTAGTTTCAATTTGATAAAATCGACGAATGAATTGAATCCAAAACGAGCGAATATAATCAGTTGTATAGATGAAGATATTCGTGTTGAGCTTGGAAAATCAACAACAGTTGCGGGTTTAGCCTCTTTTCAGGCACTTGAGGTTGCGGTTCAGGATCTCTCTGAAAAGAAGATCGATGTACTTGTTACAGGACCTATTAATAAAAAGAACATTCAATCGGATAAATTTTCTTTTGCGGGACATACGGAATTTCTGGAAGATCGATTTGGATCAAGTGGGGTGTTAATGTTCATGATAAATGATTCTTTTAAAGTTGGCGTTGTTACCGGACACATTCCTTTGTTAAAGATTCCGGAGTATATTACGAAAGATGCAGTGCTGAATAAATTGAAGATCATGAACCACTCTCTTAAAATTGATTTTGGTATCCGGAAACCCCGAATTGCAGTATTGGGTCTGAATCCACATGCGGGAGATAGCGGACTTATCGGTGATGATGAAGTAAGAGAAATTGTTCCTGCTATTGATACTGCCCGTGAAGAGAATATTATGGCTTTTGGACCTTTTTCAGCTGATGGTTTTTTTGGTTCCCGTTCGTACACAAAATTTGATGGTATTCTTGCAATGTATCACGATCAGGGTCTTATTCCTTTCAAATCTCTGTCTTTTGGAGAGGGAGTTAATTTTACTGCAGGATTGCCCGTTATAAGAACCTCCCCTGCACATGGCACTGCATTTGAAATTTCCGGTAAAGGAGAGGCGTCTCCTGATTCATTCAGGAAAGCTATTTATCTTGCCTGTGATGTCTTTAAGATGAGAAATAGCTATAAAGAAATTACCTCCAACCCATTGAAATCATATGATGTATCTGAATTATAATGAAAGTATAATGAACACTATATTGAATTGTAAGTATGCTTGATTTTATTCGAGGGATTGTTGTTGAATTAACTCCAACTACGCTGGTATTGGAAGCAAACGGACTGGGTTATGATTTGAATATTTCTATCCAGAGCTTCACAAAACTGCAGAATCAGGATTCTTGCCAAATCTTTGTACATGAAGTGATCAGGGAAGATGCCCATCATCTGTTTGGATTTGTTACCAGAGATGAACGGGAAGTTTTCAGACTTTTAATTTCAGTATCAGGTGTTGGTGCTAACACTGCCAGAATGATCCTGTCTTCTATGAGTACAGATGAAGTGAGAAGTGCTATTGCAACCGGGAATGTTGAATCTTTAAAAAGTATAAAAGGTATAGGGGCCAAATCGGCTCAAAGAATTATTGTTGATCTTAAAGATAAGATTGATAAATCATCAGATATTTCTCAATTATTCAAACAACCAGACAATACAATAAAGAAAGAAGCGTTATCTGCACTGGAGATACTTGGCTTTTCAAGGAAGAACGGAGAAAAAGTAGTCGATAAATTATTGGCAGATGAAAGTTCTCTACCTGTTGAGGAAGTGATAAAGCAGGCTCTGAAGCTATTGTAGGATTAATATGTTTCTAGGTGTACATTAGACAAGGAGGAACTCAATATACGATATACAGAAAAGGCGGACTTGTATTGTCTTTGGCTATGGCATTTATAGCTGTCCTTTTTTTCACGGAAGATATTTTCGCTCAAAATCTGTCAGACTCAACCAATAGATATCAACTCAGGTATCCGATTCAGGAAAACAATTATCCGTTTTCTACTTCCGGAATAGTATCTCCTATGTTGCTCAGGCCACCATCTAATATTGAGCAGACTATAGTATATGATCCGGTATCCAGGCGATATGTTTTTTCTGAAAAAGTCGGAAAATTAAATTATCGCCTTCCAACTTCAATGTCATTGGATGAATACAGATTGTATGAAGCCAGAAAAACGGAAATGGAATACTGGCAGGAGAAATCGAGAGAAGAATCAGGAGCAGGACCTTCCTTTATGAAGAATCTCCGGTTAAATAATCAGGCTGTTGAAAAGGTTTTCGGAACGGATGTTATAAGCATTACCCCCCAGGGAAGTGCAGAATTAATTTTTGGATATAACATTTCCAAATACGATAATCCCCTGCTTCCGGTAAGGAACAGGAGAAACGGATCATTCATATTCAAAGAAAAAATTATGATGAATGTGACCGGTACAATCGGAGACAAAATGGAAGTGGGACTGAGTTATAATACTGAAGCTACCTTTGATTTTGAAAATAAGACAAAACTTGAATATTCCGGTAAGGAAGATGAGATCATTAAGAAAATTGAAGCAGGAGATGTTTCATTTTCGCTTCCCGGAACGCTTATTACAGGAAGCCAGAGTTTATTTGGTTTAAAAACTGAACTTCAGTTCGGACGTATGACGGTTACCAGTGTGATAAGCCATCAGCGGGGAGAATCATCATCAATTAATGTTCAGGGAGGAGCACAATTGACTGAATTTGAGGTTGATGCCGATGATTATGATCTAAACCGCCATTTTTTTCTCTCACACTTTTTTCGTGATAATTACAACAAATGGCTTGCAAATATGCCATATATCGAATCGCAGGTCCAGATTCAACAAATTGAAATATGGATAGTCAACAGACAAAATGATTTCGAAGAAGTAAAAAATATTGTTGCATTTATGGATCTTGGTGAAGGGTTGAATGAGGACGGAGAACCTAATTATTATGCTGAATCTGTAATTAGTGCAGGCAGAGGAAGGAACCAACCGGTAAGTAATGACAACAATAATCTTTATAGGGAACTGTTGAGGTATGAATCGGAAATAAGAAAAATAAGTACGGTTGAAAATGCAATTCATGCTTTTTCAGGGAATGAATTTGAGGCAGGAAGAGATTATATTAAAATGGAAAGTGCGCGTCCGCTTTCAGAAAGAGAGTACTCCGTCAACAAGGAGCTTGGTTATATATCTTTGAATTCCCCTCTGCGCAATGATGAAATTTTAGCAGTAGCCTTTACCTATACATACAGGGGCAAAGTATACAAAGTTGGGGAATTGGCTACGGATATTGATGGAAGCGATGTTGTCATTGTAAAGATGTTAAAAGGGACTACTCCTTCGCCCAAATACCCCACCTGGGATCTTATGATGAAAAATGTTTATGCCATTGGGGCCTACCAGGTAAATCGTGAAGGATTTATTCTAAACATTTTATACCGCGATGACAAAACAGGGATGCCTGTAAATTATCTTTCTGAAGATGATACGACTGCCATATCATCTAACGTTCAGGAAACTCCCTTATTAAAAGTCCTGGAGTTGGATAATCTTGATTCAAGAAATGAACCAAATCCTGACGGACAATTCGATTATATTGATGGGCTCACCATTAACTCAAGAAACGGAAGAATATATTTTCCATTGCTTGAACCCTTTGGCTCAGATCTGAGAAAAAAAATAACAGATGATTCGGAGACTGATATCCTGAAAAACAGAACGGCGAATAAATATGTTTTTCAGGAATTGTATGACTCAACAAAAACAAAAGCAGAACAAATTGCTGAAAAGAACAAATTTATGTTGAAAGGGCAATACCAGTCAGCCTCCAGCTCAGACATACAATTGAATGCAATGAATATTCCCAAAGGTTCGGTAATTGTCACAGCAGGAGGAACCCAGCTTACAGAGGGAGCCGATTACACTGTTGATTACACGCTGGGAAGGGTGAAAATTATTAATTCCGGATTGCTTGAATCCGGTACTCCGATTCGGATTTCTCTTGAGAGCAATACTTTGTTTAATATTCAAACAAAAACTTTGCTTGGAACTCATCTTGATTACAGGCTTTCAGAGAATTTTAACATTGGAGCAACAATTATGAATCTGACAGAAAGGCCACTCACCGAAAAAGTAAATATGGGAGATGAGCCGATTTCGAATACCATTTGGGGGCTAAATACTTCTTATCGGACCGAAAGTCAACTGCTTACCACTTTGATTGATAAAATACCACTGATTGAAACAAAAGAACCGTCTAGCATATCAATAGATGCGGAATTTGCACATCTTATCCCTGGCCAGACAAAAACAATCGGGAAAGGTGGTGTGGCATATATTGATGACTTTGAAGCAGCGCAAACCAAAATTGAAATGAAATCATTCAATAACTGGACACTCGCCAGCCCTCCGAAGGACAATTTGTTTTTTTACGGAGATCAGGATAGTCTCCGCTCAGGGTATGGACGCGCTAAACTTGCCTGGTATGTGGTAGATCCTCTTTTCTATGGTGGTAGCGGATTGAAGCCTGGCAATCCGCAGGTTGATGAGGATTTGAGAAGTCACTATGCACGCAGAATAGAAGAAAAAGAAATATTTCCTGAAAAAGATAGCGAAATTCCGGGCCAGAACTATCTGTCCGTTCTTGACCTCTCGTATTTTCCACAGGAACGAGGACCGTATAATTTCGATCCAAATCTTCAGTCAGACGGAAGCCTGACCAATCCTCAAAATCGTTGGGGAGGAATGATGCGGAATATCAGCTGGAGCGATTTTGAAACGGCCAATATTGAGTTCATTGAATTCTGGATGATGGATCCATTTATTGAGAACACTGATCATGCAGGAGGCGATCTGTATATACATCTGGGTGAAATATCTGAAGATATTCTCAGGGATAACCAAAAATCATTTGAAGGCGGATTACCAAAAGGTCCGGATGATAAGACCACACTGGTAGATACAACAGCATGGGGTATTGTTCCGGAGAGAGGAGCATATGCAAGCACCTTTGTTCCGGAAGCAAGGCAATACCAGGATGTAGGTCTGGATGGAATTTCTTCTGTTGTTGAAGCCGACTGGCATAGTGATTATCTGGGTGCAATTCCTGTTGATGAGGACTATAGATCTGCTTTTACAAATGACCCCTCTGCCGATGATTATGAATATTATCTTAGTGATAATCACGACTCTGAGGATCATGGTATTTTTCAGCGTTATAAGCATTTTAATAATATGGAAAACAATTCTCCCAGTACCGAGGAGTCGGGAGAGGATTTTTCATCGGCGAATAAGAATACTCCTGATATTGAAGACATCAATGGCGATAATACCCTGAATACTGTTGAAACGTATTTTCAATACCATGTTTACCTGAACCCGGATGACCTGGATGAAGTCGGAGAAAATTTTATTGTTGACCGAGTAGAAAAAAGTGTCCCAGGATATTCAGAGCCTGTAAAATGGTATCAGTTCAGAATTCCACTGAGTGAATGGGAAGGAAAAATTGGTGGAATAGAGGACTTTAAATCCATTCGTTTTATGAGAATGATGCTTTCAGGTTTCGAAGAGGAAGTAGTCTTGCGTTTTGCTTCTCTTGATCTTGTACGTGGTGAGTGGAGAAGATACAATCTTGATATTAGTGAAACGGCCCCTGTTGCCACACAGCAATACGGAGGAAGTGACTTTGAGGTTTCTGCTGTGAATATAGAGGAAAATGCTTCCAAGCAGCCTGTAAACTATGTATTACCGCCTGGTATTGACAGGGTAATTGATCCTTCCAATCCCCAGGTCGCGGAATTAAATGAACAGTCTATTCTTCTGAAGGTGAAAGATCTTCCCGATGCAGATGCCAGGTCTGTGTTTAAGAATGTTCAGCTTGACCTCAGGCAGTACAAAAAAATGAAAATGTTTGTTCATGCCGAGGCTCTTCCCGGACTAGAGGCTGAATTGGACAGTTTTGAGGTATCTGCATTTATCCGAATGGGTTCCGATTACCAGAACAATTATTATGAATACGAAATCCCACTGGCTGTAACTGCACCTGGCACCGAATATAATAACGGTAGCAGAGCAGTCTGGCCGGATGAGAACGTTTTGGATCTCTATTTGGAAGAATTTGTTGATCTTAAAAAAGAAAGAAATGAGATGGTAAAAATTGATCCTCTTAATTACTCTTCTCAGACTGTGTATACAAAGCAACACAACACGAAAAACACAATCAAGGTGAAAGGGAATCCGAATTTGAGTAACATAAGACAAATTATGATAGGTATCAGGAACCCGGGTGATGCTTCCAGCTATTATCAACTGAATGATGGACTGAGTAAATCGGCGGAAGTGTGGTTCAATGAACTGAGACTTACAGATTTTAATGACAGGGGAGGATGGGCTGCAAACGGAAGAATTCAGGCTCAGCTTGCAGATTTCGGAGTGTTGAATATAGCTGGCAGTACCAGCAGGGCTGGTTTTGGAAGTATAGAGCAAAAAGTAAATGAACGTTCTATGGAAGATGTGAATCAGTATGATATTTCATCGAATCTTGAACTTGGCAAGTTTTTTCCTGAAAAAGCCCAGGTATCCATACCATTTTATATTGCAGGTTCAAGAACGATTATTACTCCTGAATATTTTCCCAAAGACCCTGATATTAAATTTAAAGATGTTTTGGATGAAGCAGAGTCAAAAGCAGAGAGAGACAGCCTGAAAAAAATATCGCAGGATTATACTTCCCGTAAGAGTATTAACATAACCAACATGAGGTGGAATAAAAAATTCAAGAAGTGGAATATTTTTTCACCTGCTAATATAAGTGCAAGTGCTGGTTATACCGATACTAAAGCCAGGAGCTATACAACAGAATATAATAATCTTTGGAAATATATGGCAAGCCTGAATTATGTATTCAATACAAGGCCTAAAAATATTCAGCCATTCCGGAAATCAAAAACATTGCGTAAACCTGCATTCCGTATTCTTCGGGATTTCAATTTTAATCCTTATCCATCAAGATTTACATTCGGTACCATATTTGACAGGAATTACCAGGAGATCAAAATGAGAGATATCAGCGATGAAGTGGAATTGCTGATTGAACCTACAGTCAATAAAGATTTCAACTGGGACAGAAATTATGATTTAAAATGGGACCTTACCCGAGGTTTAAAAGTGGATTATTCGGCGACAAATAGCGCCAGAATTGATGAAACTCCCGGGCAAACAGATTTATTTAAGGCCAATAATGAAGAATGGAAAGACTCTGTATGGAGCAGCATAAGAGAGGGTGGCAGAAACATGACTTTTTCGCAGAAATTCAATATCAGTTATACAGTACCGATAAATAAAATACCAATATTCAATTGGGTGAGCCTGAATGCGTCGTATGGAAGTACTTTCAACTGGGTTCGCGGAGAGAAGATTCCGGGGAAAAAACTTGGACATACCCTGAAGAACTCAAATACGGTAAAACTCAATTCCAATTTAACTTTAAGGACTTTGTATAATAAGATCGGTTATCTGAAGAATCTGGATGCCAAATACGCCGGAAGGGGGAAAAAGTCTGAGGAAGACATACGTTATAAAACTGTAGAATATCAAAAACGAACTTTTTTTAAGAAAGACCAGCCAAAAAATATTTTTCATAAACTTAAGACAGATGATATTGAAATAAGAGTATTGGATGAGAACGGGCAGGAAGTTGAAGTGAAAACAAGTATAGTCAATGAAAATAAAATAACCATTACAGCAAGTGAAGACATTACAGGAGTAACAGTATATATAACCGGTAAAATTCCTAAAGGAGAACGTCCATTGGTATTTATTGCTGACAATTCTGTAAGGTTGCTGACAGGATTTAAAAATCTGAACGTAGCCTGGTCAAGGACAGTAGGAACAATGTTACCGGGATATTTGCCCGAAACAGATTATTTTGGAATCAGCACACACGATTTTTATGGTGCCCCCGGATTTCCCTTTGCATTTGGACAACAAAACGATGACATTATATATGATTTTATTGATAACGGATGGGTTACAAGCGATACTCTGTTCAGCAAACCAGCTGAATTTACACGCAATGAACAATTTAGCTTAAGAACAACTTTTGAACCGTTCAAAGGATTCAGAATTGACCTGACAGCAATGCGGAATTACTCGGAGTATAATGAACAAATTTATTTTCATGATACGGAAGATATGGAGCTGGCCAACTATAACGGATACTTTGTTGACAACAGATATAAAGGAGGTAACTTTTCCATTTCCACAATTACAATTCATAGTGCTTTTGAAAAACCAACAGGAAGCAACAATTGGGAATCACCTGCTTTCAATGATCTTCGTGAGTATAGAAAAATTATTTCTGCTCGCCGGTACAATGATTTGGTTAGTTCGAATCCAAATTATTCGTCATCGGTTAAACATCCTTATTATAATGGGTATTATTATGGATATGGTCCTACTTCGCAGGATGTACTGGTGCCTGCATTTCTTTCAGCTTATACCGGAATCGATCCCAATAAAATTACATTTACTAATTTCTACTGGATGATGATGCCCAACTGGAGAATTACTTTTGACGGGCTTTCAAATATTAAATTCATTCAGAAATTCCTGCAGAATATTACCTTATCCCATTCTTATAAATCGACCTATACAATTGGTTCATTCGGAACAAATGTGAGTTATTATGATAATTTGGGAGAAGGTTATTTCACTTCTGTAGAAGAGGATGGATTCAGGGGTTTGGTGAGGGACAACCAGATGAATTTCATACCGGAATATCAATTCAGTTCAGTTTCAATAAATGAACAGATAAGCCCCCTGATCGGTGTGGATATGACCTGGCATAACAGCATGATCACCAAATTTGAAATGGGAAGAACAAGGCTTATCTCATTGAGTCTTAACAACAACCAGGTTAATGAGACAAGGAATAAAGACTATACTATTGGAGTAGGTTACAGATTTAAAGAAGTTCCTATCACGATCAATCAGAGAGCAATAAAAAGTGATTTAAACATTCGATTTGACATTTCAATAAAAGACAATGTAACAATAATTCGTTTTCTGGAAGATAACGAGGATGAAGAAAATGACAACAGGGTCACTACTGGAGGGAAACAGTTCAGGATAAGTTTTACTGCCGATTATGTATTCAGCGAAAATTTCAATATTCAGTTTTACTTTGACAGGGAAGTAAATACACCTTTTACCTCCAACACTTATCCCAGGGCAGAGACAAATGTCGGATTTAGTTTGCGGTTGTCATTATAAATTTCAGATGAATACAATGTGAGAAAAATCATTTGCAGAGATACTTGTTTTACAACTGTGTTTGTCTAAATTTGAAAGACAAAATCTGAAAGGAAAAATACAAATAATAAAAGTTAATTATCATGAATATTCCCAAGAATTTAAAGTATACCAAAGATCATGAATGGATTAAAGTAAATGGAGAAGAGGCAATTGTTGGAATTACAGATTATGCACAGGGAGAGCTTGGAGATATTGTCTTTGTTGAGGTAGAAACGATTGGCGGAAAAGTTGATCAGGGTGGGATTTTTGGTACTATAGAGGCTGTAAAGACAGTTTCTGATCTTTTCATGCCTGTTACTGGTGTTGTGAAAGAACTAAATTCTGCACTTGAAGACTCACCTGATCTGATTAATTCGGATCCTTTCGGAGAAGGCTGGATTATTAAACTTGAAGTTGAAGATATTTCTGAAATGGAAAATTTGCTCGATGCAGCTCAATATGGTGAGCTGTTAAATGCATAATAATATATAAAAAAAGCAAGACTGTCAAAAAGTATTTCCATTCTTGACCGCAGGCAGGGAAGATACAAAATTTGCAAATATCTGAAAATCTGATTGATATTACTTAACGCTCTTGGCGCATTCTTTGTATACTTGGCGGTTTATTTTCTTTATTAAACAGCCTCTTTTACTATCATCACTTTCATCAGAACAACCTCATCTGTTCATCTTCCCATAAGGTAGGATAGTTTTCATCAAATTTACGAAGCACCTCCGTTATAATTGCCTCACGCATAAATTTTGACTTGTTTTTCACTCTGAATTTTTCACAATACTGATCAATAGCACTTTGTTCCCTGTTGTTAAATCTTATGGAATGAGATTTTTTTCTTCTTAGACTTTCTTCTTTAGTTTTTCTTTTTCTCATAATCCATTTTGTCCTGCCGGAGTTACAATCTCGAAAATAGGAAGTTTTTATCGGCCATTCCCTCTTAAATTATTAACATTAAATCATATTGATTCAATTCAGAATACCGATAACCGGTGAGTAATGAATTTATAACTGTTTGAAAAATAACTTATAAACCGGGATCATGAATGTGGGGCAATTCATATCCAATAAAATAATCAGGGTGTTGAAAAGTTTATCGTCTGCTATTGAATTTTTTCCTGCAAAATTGATCGAATGCCTTTTATACTTACAAGGCCTGTTATAAGAGCAAATAAAAGACCGAAAATGAAAAGGATAATGGCTCCTTTAATCCAGTGAATCGGGAGTAGCTTTATTAAATATGCACCTGCCAGAATACTAAGCAAATAGGCAATGAATTTAACAAAGATCTTCGGGTTGAATTTTAACTTAAAAATGTACCACACCAAACCAATATGTACTATGATGGTAAATACCTGTGTTGACGCATTAGCAATTGCCGCACCCATAACCTGATACTGTGGGATGAACAGAAGATTTAAACTTATACTAATCACTACTGCGGAAGCAGCCATAATATTCAGTTGCTTTAAATTGCCATTGGCGGTGAGCAGAGCTCCAAACGTGTAACTGATGCACATGCCAATGTAACTAATAGTTAATATAGCAAAAACATTGGCAGATAATTTAACTTGTTCATTATACAGTATATTAAAAAGTTCGTACCTGTAAACAATAGCCGGTGCAATGGCAGCAAATGAAGGTACAATTAAGAGCAGTGATGAAAATTGAAGCAGGCTATCGACTTTTTCCTTTTGAAAAATAATTTTTGAAAAAATAGGAAGCAGAAGGATAGGAAAAAGTAATGCATAGTTAGACATAAAATCGAGAATTCTGAATCCATGAGCAAATATGCCGGCCTGTTCATCGCCGTCAGGCAGCATAATACCAAGAATTATTGAATCGGCCCTGTAATAAATTGCCATCAAAAAGACGAGTGTTGCATAAGGCTTGAGTTTATTGATAACAGGAAGAATTTGTGTAATTCGAAACTGAAAGTTAAAATGCTCTGTTCTTTTCAGTAATAAGATCAATCCAATTACCAGTGTAACGGTGTAGGATATTGTCTGAGCAAGTACAAACCAGTTGATCCTGAACAGGTAGTGTGTAATAGGATGAAGTAATAAAAAGCCAACGATTACAATCATGAGAGATCGATCCAGAACAGAAATAAGACTTTCGGTTTTGAACAATTGTAAGCCTCCAAGATTGGCTCTGATATATAAAATAACAGAAGCTAAAAATTGATTCAGAAGTATAAAAAACAACAACAGGTAATCATCAGGAGTTATCCCTTTGTATAGAGCCAGTAAAACGCATACAAGCAAGTAAGGTACTAACAACAGTAATTTAAGTGTGATGATGCCGGACAAATAATTGCTTGTATGTTTGGGTTGTTGTGCTATGTCTTTTCTGATGAAGTTTTCAATGCCAAGATCAAGGAATATCTGAAAAATTATGGCAATATTGAACAGTGTAAAAAACCGGCCATAAACCTCTGCACCAACTGTGTTTTGTACAACACGATCGATGCCAAATACATAGATCGGTTTAACAATAAGGTTTAATACAAGAAAGAACCCAAGATTTGTAAGAAATTTTCTTTTCAAAGTGTATATTTTTCAAATGCAAATGTAAAAAGATTAAAAGAACCTTAATGGAATGAAAAGTGTAAATTGTTATACTTAAGTAATTTTTCTATATTCACATGCTTTCTAATTTGAAGGGAACAGAAAAGATATTATTTACACAGGTTTGTTAAAGAGTTATTTAAACCAAAAAGCAATAGAAGCAGGATGTGATGAGGCGGGGAGAGGCTGTCTTGCAGGTCCGGTATGTGCTGCAGCAGTTATTATGCCTTCTGATTATTCAAATCCCTTGTTGAACGATTCTAAGAAGATGTCTTCTCAAAACAGAATTCTTCTCAGAAATGAAATAGAAAAAGTTGCGCTTGATTATGCGGTGGTTTTTGTTGATAACCATACGATCGATAATATTAACATTTTACAGGCTTCCATCCTGGCAATGCACAATGCATTGGATAAGCTTAAGATCAGGCCTGAACACATTTTGGTTGATGGGAACAAGTTTAATTTGTATTCGAATATTCCACATACATGCATTGTAAAAGGTGATGGCAAATTTGTTTCTATCGCAGCTGCTTCGGTATTAGCCAAAACATATCGCGATGATTTTATGCTTGAATTGCATCAAAGGTTTGCAAAATATAACTGGAATAAGAACAAGGGGTACCCGACAACAGAACATCGGAATGCAATTGCAGAGTTTGGGATTACACCCTATCACAGAAAATCATTCCAGCTTATAAATACGCAAATGGAGATGGAATTTATTACAGACAATTAGACTGTTGATTTTAGATATAATTTATTGTTTTAAATCTGTTATTACATGAAAAAGAATCGTATTACATCGCTTGTTGTTTTCTGCATGAATATAAGCTTTTTACTGGCTGATGAGGGCATGTGGTTGCTGCCATTGATTGAAGATCTGAATATGAATGCAATGGAAGAGTTGGGGTGTGAGCTTACTGCAGAGGAAATATACAGCATAAACAATTCAAGCATTAAAGATGCGGTGGTAATTTTTGGAGGTGGTTGCACAGGGGAAATTGTTTCTGAAGAGGGACTTTTATTTACCAATCATCATTGTGGTTATGACGAAATACAAAAACACAGCTCTGTCGAAAACGATATCTTAAACGATGGATTTTGGGCTATGTCGAAGGAAGAAGAACTTCCTAATCCTGATCTGGAAGTTAAGTTTTTGGTTCGTATTGAAGAGATAACAGATAAGGTGTTGCAGGAATTATCTGGTGATATGTTGGAAAAAGACAGGAGAGATACGATCAGGAAAGTAACAGAGGAGATTGTTATGGAAGCATCTCAGGAGGATAAATTTGAAGCTGTTGTAAAGCCGTTTTTTGCAGGTAATAAGTATTATTTATTTGTTTATGAGGTTTTCAGAGATGTTCGTCTGGTTGGAACTCCTCCTTCATCCATTGGGAAATTTGGTTATGATACGGACAATTGGGTATGGCCGAGACATACAGGAGATTTTAGTATTTTTCGTGTGTATTCTGCACCAGATGGTTCACCTGCTGATTACAGCCCGGAAAACATTCCATTAAAACCAAAACATTTTTTGCCAATTTCCTTAAAAGGGATAAACAATGGAGATTTTGCTTTTATTATGGGCTATCCAGGAAGGACACAACGTTATCTGAACTCGTTTGGAGTTACTGAAACCATGGAAATAATAAATGAAATAAGAATAAAAATACGGGGTGTTCGACAGGAAATTTTACAGCAGGATATGTTAGACGATCCAAAAGTACGTATTCAATATGCGGCTAAATATTCCAGATCGAGCAACTATTGGAAGTATAGCATTGGTCAGAACAGGGGACTTAAGCGATTGAACGTTATTGATGAAAAACGCGATGAAGAAATGTCTTTTCAAACATGGGCTTTGGAGGATTCACTCAGGAACGTACTATACGGTAATGTTCTTAATGATTTTAATACAGTATACATGAAGAAGAAAGATCATGAAAATAATTTTCAGTATCTGAATGAGGGATATTTCAAAGCAACTGAAATTTTTGATTTCATTAGTGAGTTTCACTATTTGTATATGATGCTTTTATTAAATGGTGGAGATAATGAAGAATTGACTGAGGAAATCGATCAGCTTAAGAAAATCACAAAAGATTTTTTTACTGATTACAATATCAGTACTGATATAAAAGTCGCCAAGGCAATGATCAAATTATATCAGAAAGATATTCCATATGATCAGCAACCTGATTTTTATTCGAAGATCAATGGCAAATTCAGAGGTAATGTAGATAAGTACGTGGATAAGATGTTTAATAAAACTTTCTTTATTGATGAAAACAGGGTCTTGGAATTTCTCGAAAATCCTGATAATAAAGCACTTACAAAAGATCTGGGATTTGAAACAACAAACAGTATTTTTAAAAAATATTACGAGGAATACCTGATTCTTGATGAACTTGACCTGGAACTCGAAAAGCTGGAAAGGATATATATGCAGGGGCGAATGGAAATGGATCCGGACAAAATTCAGTATCCTGATGCCAATTCAACAATCAGGTTAACTTATGGAGTTGCCAAAGACTATTATC
>Ga0315532_1000101_pt1 | contig 67375 bp, 50 predicted proteins | sample SalMarWE160370MG_FD_203082 | JGI IMG/M metagenome (GOLD analysis project Ga0315532, IMG submission 203082) | Salt marsh sediment microbial communities from the Plum Island Ecosystem LTER, Massachusetts, United States - Salt Marsh Sediment WE1603-70 ...
GGGCGACACGAAAGAGAGACATGGGAACTGGATTATTCTTTTAATTGGAATATATTTGTATAGTAGACCTTTTTAACAAATATTCTAAATGTAAAATTTCAAATGATCCAGCTTATGAAAAATAAAGTCATCAATGTAAGACTAAACATCGTTTTAATAGTATTTCTGGTACTTTCTTTTAAAAGCCAGGCAAGAGAGGTTATCACACTTCAGACTGGATGGAAGTTTGCCAAAGGGAATTATGAACTTGCCTCACAGATCAGCTTTGATGATTCCCAATGGAAGGAAGTAACAATTCCTCATGACTGGGCTATTGAGGGTCCGGTTATGGTTGACGGAGACGGAAGTACAGGTAAACTTCCGTGGAGGGATGAAGCCTGGTACCGCAAAAAACTGGATATACCTGTCTCCTATGCCGGCAAACATATCTATCTGGTCTTTGACGGGATCATGTCTTCACCGAAAGTATACATCAATGGTAAACTGGCAGGGGAATGGGATTACGGTTACAGTTCGTTTTATCTTGATGTTACCAGTTATCTCCAACCGGGTAAAGAAAACATCCTTGCTGTCTATGTTGATACCCGTAACCATGGCAGTCGCTGGTATCCCGGTGCAGGAATATACCGGAAAGTACAAATGGTTGTTGTCGATCCTGTCCATATAGGTATATGGGGTACATATATTACCACACCAATTGTAAAACCTGATTACGCCGATGTGCGGATAATGACAACCGTTTTCAATCACTCCACTGATTCTGAAGCCAATATAAAAGTCGAGAACACCATTATTAATCCTGAAGGCAAAGAACTGGCAACAAGATCAGTTAACAGGCGGATCTCTTCCGGTAAAAGCTCAGATATTGAAACTACGATCACCCTTACCAAACCTCAGCGATGGGATGTTGATAATCCCGTCCTGTACCAGGTTAAAACAACTATTTATAATGAGGATGAAATTACAGATACTTATTTTACTTCATTCGGGATAAGAACGATTCGTTTCACTGCCGATAACGGCTTTTACCTTAATGACAGGCGAGTGCAGTTCTATGGCGTAAACCTTCATCACGACCAAGGACTACTTGGTGCTTCATTTTACCACAGAGCTATGGAACGACAGCTTGAAATAATGAAGTCAATGGGTTGCAATTCCATCCGTACCAGTCACAATGTACCTGCTCCCGAATTGCTTGATCTCTGTGATAAAATGGGACTGCTGGTATTTAATGAAGCATTCGATAAGTACGACAATAAAGCTGATATTTTCCCTGAAACAGATTTTGAGGATTATGCACACCGCAATATCAAAAATTTTGTTGTCCGCGACCGCAATCATCCTTCTGTCTTTATCTGGAGTGTTGGAAACGAAATGGGTGATATTCAAAGTAATAGGAATAACGGATTTCACCGTCTGAACACAATGGTTAACTATGTTCGTAAATATGATCCTACACGGCCGGTAACGATGGCCTGTGATAATCAGAATGCTGCTGCGAATCGCCATTTCGATTATTACGATGTTCTCAGCTATAATTATGGTCAGCGCTGGAGCCTGGCGCGTCAGCTGGAACCCAACAAAGCTGTCATCATAAGTGAGTCTGCCTCTACTGTAAGTACGCGTGGGTTTTACGAATTACCACTTCCTGAAGAAAAAACTGCATTCACCAATTCCCTACAGGTAAGCTCATACGATCTGCATGCTCCCGCCTGGGCTGAAGTAGCTGATGATGATTTTATGTGGCAGCAGGAGGAAGAGTATATTGCCGGCGAATTCGTCTGGACAGGATTCGACTATATCGGTGAGCCAACACCTTATGGCGACCGCATGGTGACAAGAATGGGCGGAGAAGGCAACCATGGTTCACGAAGTAGCTACTTTGGGATAGTTGACTTGTGCGGAATTCCGAAAGACAGGTACTACCTGTACAAGAGCTACTGGAATCCTGATGAGACTACGGTCCATATTCTTCCCCACTGGAACTGGGATGTGAAAGAGGGCGAAAATGTTCCTGTTTTTGTTTATACCAATGGCGACTGCGCTGAACTGTTTCTTAACGGGAAATCGATGGGAATGAAATGTAAAAATCCTACATCCCGCAATTCAATTGAAAGGTACAGATTGATGTGGCACGAAATTGGCTATCAGCCCGGAGAACTTACGGTGGTTGCCTATAAAGAAGGTAAGGTAATAGGTGAAAAAGTTATGGAGACTGCAGGAGAACCTTATGAAATAAGGTTAACTCCTGACCGTAAAACCATCACTGCCGGTGGAATGGATCTTTCTTATATTCTTATTGAAGCCTTTGACAGAAATGGCAATCCCTGTCCGCTGGCAGATAACCAGATTGAAATCTCAATAAAAGGACCCGGTAAGATTGCAGGGGTGGGAAATGGTAATCCCCAATCACTTGATCCCTTTCAGGCCGATTATGTTAGGCTTTTCTTCGGTAAAGCTCTGTTGATCATTAGATCTGATTATAAAAAAGGAGATGTGGAAGTTACTGCCACTTCAAAGGGATTGAAGAAAAGTACGGTAACTGTGGAAATTGAATAACGTTTGCGAATGAAATATTAGAGATAAGACTATAATTAACAATTACTTTCAAGTATGACCTGTATCTACTGACTTTAAATCTGATCAGGCCAATAGAGTATAAGGTATATAATGGACCCAATTACAACTGAAGTAGTCAGTAATGCTTTTCATTCCATTGTAGAAGAGATGGGCGTTGCCCTGGTCCGTTCGGCCTATTCAACAAATATAAAAGAGCGCCGGGATTGTTCATGCGCTGTATTTGACTCTGATGGAGCTCTGATATCTCTAGCTGAACACATTCCAATACACCTTGGCTCCATGCAGGGCTTGATGACGCAAATTGCCAAAAATCAGGATAGCAGGAGTCTTAGCACAGGAGATGTCATTATTGCCAATGATCCTTACCGGGGCGGTGGTTCTCACCTGCCGGACATTTCTATCCTGAAACCAGTCTTCCATCAAAACACAATGGTTGCTTTTGTAAGCAATATAGCTCACTGGTCAGATGTTGGCGGGCGCTCACCCGGTGTTGGAACAGCCGGCGATTCCACTGAAATTCTGCAGGAGGGTGTCCGGATTCCTCCGATGCGCATTGTTACCAAAGATCAATTGAATACTGACCTCCTGGAATTCCTCCTGCTGAACATGCGGGATCGCCATGAGCGTTTGGGTGACTTTCGGGCGCAAATAGCATCGCTGCAGCTGGGAGAGACACGCCTGCATGAACTGTTTGACCGCTATGGAGTTGATACAATTATGGACTGTGTTGCAGATATGCACACTTATAGCGAACACTGTCTTCAAACCGAATTGAGGAAGATTCCGGAAGGTACGTATCTTTTTAAAGATCAGATGGATGATGACGGAGTCTCAGATAAACCTCTGGATATTCAGGTAGCTATCACTCTATCACACGATCCACAACCTGCCATCACCTTTGATTTTGCCGGCACATCTGAACAGGCTGCCGGAGGCATCAATATGGTCTGGCCGGCATTACTGGCAACAGTTTTTTATTCGGTCAAGGCAGTCTTCGCACCTGGCATCCCTCTTAATGAAGGTTTCCAGCGACCTATACTCATCAGGGCTCCAGAAGGCAGCCTGGTCAACTCCAGTGAGCCGGCAGCTGTGGGTGGCAGGACAGATACCTGTCAGCGGGTAGTGGATTCAATACTTGGGGCTTTAAGCCAGATTATTCCCGAACGTATCGTTGCAGCTTCGAACGGAGCTACCACAGCTATCATTTTTGGCGGGACAAAAACTCTATCTGGTCGTGACTTTGTATTAGTTGAAGCACTGGGAGGAGGAATGGGTGCACGCTCCTCTAAGGACGGAATGGATGGTGTCCAGGTACATATCACAAATACATCCAATTTACCCATAGAAGCCATGGAGATGGAATATCCGCTTCGAGTGTTGTACTACGGTTTGGTGCCTGACTCAGGTGGGCACGGTAAATTCCGGGGTGGTTTATCTATCCGCAAAGACATCAAGGCCCTGAAGCCGGTGCTTTTTTCCGCTCATTCCGACAGGCACCGTATACCCCCGTGGGGCTTGAATGGCGGATTACCTGGTGGTCGCGGACGATTCCTCTTAAATCCTGATACACCGGGGAAAAAAGTTGTCGCTTCCAAAGTCTCTGATGTAATATTACACGAAGGAGACGTAATAAGTATTCAAACGGCCGGAGGCGGAGGTTTTGGCTCTCCTTTAGAGCGGGATCAGAAGCTGGTGGAGTATGATTACCTTCAGGGTAAGGTAAGTCATCAGGAGGCCCGTAACTATTACGGAGTAGTGTTGACTGAAGAAGGAAAAGCGGATCAAAAAAACAGATCTGCTCTTCGAAGAGAGTTGAAATCAAAAGGGGATAAATAGCCTATGCGCGCAGCAATTGACATAGGTGGCACGTTTACTGATGTCATTCTCTACAGTGAGGAAACAGGCGCTGTGTGGACTGTCAAGGTGCCATCCAGCACTGAGCAACCTGCACAAGCATTCATATCGGGCCTGAAATTAGTCCTGGCTATTGCAAAAACTGATTTCTCTAAGCTTAATGCATTGATCCATGGTACAACCATTGTCACAAATACACTATTGGAACACAAGACAGCTTCTGTCGGTTTGCTGGTCACGGAAGGATTTCGCGATCTGTTGGAGATAGGCCGGCAACAACGCCCTCTGTTATATGATTTAATGGCCGATCGCCGGTCACCTTTGGTTCCCCGATACCTCGTACGAGAAGTTCAGGAACGAGTTGGTGCTGATGGACAAGAGTTGGTTCCGTTAAATTTAGAGACTGCCAGATATCAAATACAATCCCTTCATACTTCGGGTGTTGAATCTCTTGCTATTGTTCTGCTTTTTTCTTTTTTACACCCTGAAAACGAAACTAAACTTGCACAACTGGCCCTGGAATTTTTTCCTGAGCGTTCCATTTTTCTCTCCAGCTATATATCTGCTGAATTCCGTGAATTCGAACGCGCCAGCACAACGGTAGTTGCAGCAGCTGTAGCTCCTAAAGTACTCTCATACTTACAGGGGATCCGTGGAAAGCTGGATACACAGGGCTGGCAACAGGATAACCTGTATATTATGCACTCCGGCGGAGGCACACTCCCGCCTCAGGAGGCGATGAAGAAGCCCCACACCATGGTAGAGTCAGGGCCTGCGGCAGGCATCATAGCCACCGCACAATTGGCCCAAACCCTGGGAATAGAACGAGCTATTGCCTTTGATATGGGCGGTACAACAGCAAAGGCTGGGCTGGTCCTGGATGGACAGCCTTTATATACAACCGAATACGAGGTAGGAGAAAAAGTACATCTTGGAGGATGGACACGGGGCAGTGGCTATCCCATTCGATTCCCTATGATTGACGTGGCCGAATGTGGTGCAGGAGCAGGAAGTATTGCCTGGATTGACTCTGGCGGACACCTGAAAGTGGGACCAAAAAGTGCCGGGGCGGATCCCGGCCCGGCGTGTTACGGTAAAGGCGGGTATCAACCAACTGTTACAGACGCTTATCTGGCATTAGGATACCTGGATGGTGACTCTTTCCTGGGGGGAGATATGTCACTCGATCCACAGCTGGCCACGCAGGCACTCGATGAATATATTTGTAATCCCTTATCTATGAGTACAAAAGAAGCTGCCTTCGGGATCGTGACCATCGCAAATGTCAACATGCTGCACATCTTACGACTGGTTTCTATTATGCGTGGACACGATCCCCGGGATTTTACTCTGGTGGCCTACGGAGGAGCAGGACCGCTTCATGCGACAATGCTGGCTGAGAAATTATCCATCCGTAATGTAATTATTCCGCGTTTCCCGGGTCTATTTTCAGCGCTCGGACTACTTTATGCAGATGTAACAACCGATTTTGTCGAAACAATAATGATCACGCTAACACCGGAGAACCTGGATCCCCTCAATAACACCCTTGATCGATTGCATACCAAAGCTGATGCTTGGTTCCAGCGAGTGAATATCCCGGGAGACAAATATGAGATAAAGGCATCTATTGACCTGCGGTACCTGCGTCAAAATTATGAACTGAACATTCCTCTGCCCGGGGTACACATCTCACCGGAAAACATCACTTCCATCCAGACACAGTTTAACGAAGCACATACAGCCGAATATGGACATAGTACACCAGGTGAGACCATCCAGGCAGTATATATACGTCTGCGAGCCATAAAGCCATTGACAAAACCAGACCTTAAACCTTTGAATGACGACAGGAGTGAGACAATTAACAAAGCTTCCTCTGCAAGCCGATGGGTCTGGTTCCCCGGCGAGCAGATGCTTTGCCAGGTCTATCAACGTGATACCCTGAAACCGGAACAGACCCTCGAGGGACCTGCTATCATCCAGGAAAAAGAAGCCACCACACTTGTTGAAAAACACTGGTGCTTACGAGTGGATCTGTCCGGCAATCTGTTGATAGTAAGAAAGTGAATCGCTAACCGAAAGATTTATCAGGTCCTCTGCCAGAATCCGGGTAACTATCCCTGTCTTTCCGATATGTATCCTCGCTATCGATTTCAACTCATTAACCGGGGTTCGTACTTGTTGTCTGGGAATCTCGCTATTGCCCTTCCTTAATACTGGCTATAAGGTTCTCTCCAACCAGCTTGAATTTCCACGATTCTTCGGGAGTAACTGTATAAATGGAAGCACCTGGTTCAAGACCCTTCTTAATAATTATGCTTTTATCATTCAGCTCACCAAGCACCACTATCTGTCTGGTTTTATTTTTATTATATACATAAGGAATACTGTCCGATCCCGTATGGACACATTCAAGAGAAATATAAATAGCATCATCAATGGTTTTAATGATTATCTTATTCCAGGTTGTCATTGCAGGTCTGAGCTCCGGATCAGAACCATCAAGTTTAATTTGAACTTCAAACATTTTTGCATCAGAATTTGGCAACTTTTCACCGATGTTGGCAACACTGATCACACTGCCTGTAAATGCTTTTTCAGGAAAAGCATCAACAGTAATGTTGACCTTCTGGTCGATCTTGACTTTACTTACTTCGATCTCACTAACATATATCTTGGATATCATCGACGATAGATCAGGAAGGGTTGCAATAACACGGTCAAAAGCATTTACCTTTGAACCTACTTTCCTCTTAACTCCAAGCCGGTCCTTTTTATAGATAACCATGCCGGGTGCAGGAGCTGTTATTCTAAATCTTGCCAGAAACTCCTGAAGGTCATTTACCATGTCGGTTTTGTTGGCAAGCTCCAGTTTTTCTCTCTCTATTTGATGACGAGCTTGCCTTGCTCTCAAAGTATAGCTCTTAATTTTCTGTTCAAGCGCACGTTGTGCTTTATCAAGATTTGATTGTGCCTTTCGTATTGTTGCCGGAGGTTCAAATTGTGATTGCTCAAGATTGATCTCAGCCTCTTCAACCTGATATGTCTGGTTCTTGATCTCATCCCTCAGTGCAGTAAGTGTTACTGCAGTATCAAGTATTTTCATAGCCACATCTGACTTGAGCGTTTCAATATTTTCCAGCTCATCTTTTAATAAGTTATCGTACTCCGTTTTATCAAGCTGTGCAATATAATCACCTTCGTTAACGACTGTTCCTTCAGGTACAATGTCAAGAATCTCAAAATCCATCCTATGTATATCGATACCCCTCCGACTCCCTCCACCCTGTCTGCCAGAACCTCCCCGGCGATCAGCTCCACGGTTACGATCGTCATCTTCGTTCTGCCCAATCTCAGGTGCTGTTATATCCAGTGAATTCTCAGCTAATAGTTCACCGGAGTTTACTACAGTTATTTCAAAAGTACCTTTCTTAACCTCTGCATAATCACTCAAAACACCCTTCCTTGAGGTTATTTTGTTGAAGACAATTAATGCTATAATTGCAACAAGAATACTGGCAATAACAATTACTTTTTTCATTTCCAATAGACTCCTTAATAATAAGTTTGATCCGACTCTTCTAAAAAATAAGCCAGAAAATTAATAAAAAAATTCTTTAAAATCTACTATTTATCACAAAACTTATGGAGACAATTTATATAATAAATAATTAAGACAGAATCAAAGTAAGAAGCAATAAACCGAGGACTAAAACAAGTATGAATATTACGAAAACTCTTAACCTCTGCTTATTCAGTTTTTTTAACGTAAGTTCATTTATAGTATTCTCATCAATTTCGGTTAAACAAACTTCTAACTGCCTGATCTGGAAGTTATATTGTTTGATCTGTACAAAGGCACCAAAAGCGAAACCAATTATACAGGCAGCGCTAAACACCAGGTAATCATCAATTTGCAATGGTCTTATTTCACCGTATTTAAAATAGAAATAATACAACATGCCACTGATGAAGATTAATGGATTTGAAAATGCTACTATATAGACTGATTTAAAATATCTTAACCTGTAGAAATTTATTTTACTTTCCAACAGGTTTCTTAAGCTTTCGGGATGTCCTTTCTCCTGAGGAATTTTCTTGTATGTCTTAATTTGAAAAATCAACAGAGATACAATCATAACAATTGATACAATTCCCAGAACTATAACTCCGGGATCATTAAAAAATAACCAGATTATACCAATGAAAGAGATTCCAAGGATAAGTTTGAGTGCAATATCGATAGTAAGTCCCAATCTGAATAAGCTTGTTATGCTTTTAGATTTTTTATTCAGTACCTTTTTAATCTCTGTTTCCGACAAAACTCTATGATCGAAACCCCGTTCGTCTTTCCATGCTGATTTATATGTTTCTAGATCTATGTCTTTCATTGTTCATTGAAGCTTTTTTATGGTGTCAGCTAATTTAGCCTTAATGCGGACTAATCTTACACTTACATTCTTTACGGTAATCCCAATGGTTTCTGCTATCTCTTCATAACTTTTTTCTTCAAGCCACAGAAGAATTATTGCTTTTTCCACCTTTTCCAGTTGCGAAATAGCCTTAAACAATATTCTGATTTCTTCTGACAATTCCATCATGTTTTCATTTTCGGCTGAAATATCTGGTAACTTATCTGTTTCTGTAAAAAGCCAGTTCTTTTTTGTCATTGTAATTGCCGTATTCAATGCCACCCGGTACATCCATGTAGAAAAAGCAGACCTGTTATTAAAAGAAGGATAAGACTTCCAGAGTTGCAAAATAATTTCCTGGTACAGATCTTCCTTGTCGGATTTCCTTCTGCAATACACAAAACATATCTTATGTATAATATTCTGATGTGCCTTAATACTGTCCAGAAATTCTTTTTCTCTCTGACTTTTATCCATTAATGAAGATCTGATTTATAATTACTAATTATATTATTTTACGAGGAAATAACAAATGAAAAATAAAATTAATCCAACACCGATTAACCACAAATATATTCTTCGTTCCTTGGCTTTTTGTTCCTTTTGTTTTCCCTGAAATTTAGTTTCAAAATATATCCCTGCCGGGACAGCAACTGATGCTGAAACAGCACCAATCAATCCCATTATCCCTGTTATAACAACTGTTACGATACCTGCGACCAGACCAACTGCCAGACCTATCAATATACCAGCACCCTTAAAAATCCTTGTCTTGTAAATTTCCTGTCTTTCCATGATTTTATTTTTTAATATTAAATATTTACCATGTTAGTCCGCCGGAAATCAAAAAAACTACATTATCTGTAAATTTTCTATCTCATATTATGAAATTTCTTATTTGAACCACAATGATTCCCGGTATTTTCCCTGATCATTAAACTTCAAAAGGGATGTTCCCTGAAACAGAAAAAGTCTTTGATTTTATGGACTTTCATAAAAAAAACATAACTTTAAAACTGATTAACTCTTATATTGAAATTTATTAATTGAAATATATCTGATTTAATAATATTTTACTTAAAAATCATGAAAATTTTCAACCTGTCATTACTAGTATTAGCAGTTGTGCTGTTCAGCAGTTGTGAAAGGTCGCCTTCACCGGCTGATAAAAAAGCAACCAAAGAAACTGTAACCCTTTTCCGTTCGTTATATAAGCTTCAGAACCAGGGTGTAATGTACGGCCATCAGGATGATCTGATGTATGGCAGGACATGGTGGTATGAAAAAGACCGGTCAGACACAAAGGATTTCACCGGTGATTATCCTGCTGTTGCAGGTTTTGAGCTCGGTCATCTTGAGCTGGGCAATGAACGCAGTCTTGATTCTGTAAGCTTTGCGCAGATTGCTGAGCAGATTAAAGTACATTATCAGCGGGGGGGGGTTATTACCCTCAGCTGGCATGCAAATAATCCTCTGACCATGCAAATTCCCGACACCCTCCGCCAACGTCAGCACGGGACAGCCTGGGATGTTAGCTCGAAAGAGGTGGTTGCATCTATTCTTCCGGAAGGGAAGAATCATGATCTTTTCAATACATGGCTGGAAAGGCTTGCCACTTTCTTTATCAGCCTGAAGGATGACGACGGCACACCAATCCCGTTTATTTTCAGACCTTATCATGAACATTCCGGTTCATTCTTCTGGTGGGGCACTAATATCTGCACCGATGAGGAATATGCTGCCCTATGGCGTTATACCGTTGATTTTTTCCGGTATAAAAAAGATATTCACAATATACTTTATGCTTATAATACTGACAGGGTAACCAGTCTTGAACAATATATGAGAGGATATCCGGGCGATGATATTATTGATATGCTTTCGCTGGATATGTATGACCGTGGTGAACAGTTTGGAGGAGAACTCGACATTGCTCTGGAATTTGTAACCATGGAGGCAATAGCCAGAAATAAACTAACAGCATTAAGTGAAACCGGAGGAAGAAGAGGAATGCAGGACTGGTGGTCATCGGTGCTATTACCGGTTGTCAGCAAATATCCGGTAGGCTATGTTCTGACCTGGAGGCACACGTACAGACCCTGGTTTTCAAAGATGGATGCCCCGGCTCAACCCTTCCCTGATGATTTCATTAATCTCTACAATTCGCCTACGACACTCTTTTTAAAAGAGATCCAGGAAGCGAATATTTATAACCGCTAATAACAATATTTATTATTGACAAAGACAGGTCCAGACAGGAGAAAACCTGTTTATTCCAGACCAATCAGGTATTTGTATAATTCACTGTCCGTTGAAAGGATAATAGTTGTAGTTGAATCAAATGTCATTTCAAATGTTTCCATCGATTTTACAAAACTATATAAATTCCTTGAGGCAGCTGATTTGTCATACGCACCGGCATAAATAGCTGTAGCCCGTGCATCTGCCTGTCCCATTATTTCTTCAGCTCTGCGGAAAGCCTCAGACTGAATGGTTTTGAGATCACGTTCTTTCTCACCATTTATCTTCGAAGCCTCACCCTGCCCTTCAGACCTGAATCGTTCTGCAATACGGAAGCGTTCGCTTTGCATTCTCTGGTAAACCTGCTCACGAACTTCCTCAACATAATTGAGTCGTTTCAACCGAAAATCCAGTATGACAATTCCCAGATCGCTGGCTCTCTGATTAGCGGATTTAAGGATCATTTCCTGAATTCTTTGCCGTCCAACCTGTATTTCTACAAGTGTATCTCCCACTTCTTCAACAGTCTCACTTGATGGAATGGGTTCACGATTGCTCGTTCGAACTGCTTCCTCGATATTGTGGTTTGCAATATAATCCCGGGTTTCTCCGTCGATGATATCATCCAGACGTGAATGTGCCCCTCTTTCATCAGTGAGACGTATAAAAAACTGAAGAGGATCAGTGATTTGCCAGCGGGCATATGTATCCACAAAGATGAATTTTTTATCCCTTGTGGGCAACTGGTTTGGATCTCCATCCCATTCCATATACCTTTTTTCAAAATAATTGGTCTTTTGTATAAAAGGTGCTTTAAACTTTAATCCTGGCGTTGTTACTGCGTCCCCAACAGGTTTTCCAAATTGTGTAATGACAACCTGATCATACTCCTTTACGGTATAAGCACTTTCTGCCAGAATGATAATAACCACTATTAAAATACTCAGTTGAATTATTATTTTGTTATTCTTCATGATCTTACGTTTTTATTATTTGTTGTTAAGCTGCATTTGAAGAAGTGGCAATATGTTACTCCCTTTCTCATCCGTGATGATTTTATGTCCCAGTTTGGGTATCACATCTTGCAGCGTTTCCAGGTAAAGCCTTCGCTTTGTAACATCCGGAGCTTTAATGTATTCACTGTATAAAGCATCAAATCTGGTAGCTTCACCGAGTGCATTATTCACACGTTCAGCAGCATAACCCTCAGCTTTCTGTATTGTTTCCTGTGCCTGGCCTCTCGCCCTTGGAATGATCCTGTTGTATTCCGATTTAGCCTGGTTGATCAGTGTTTCCTTTTCCTGCTGTGCCTCATTCACAGCATTAAAAGCATCCTTAACAGGATCGGGAGGATTAACATCCTGTAGCACAACTTGTTCTATTGTAAACCCAAGAGAGTATTCGTTACAAGATATCTGGATAGCCTCATGCACACTGGAGGCTATTTCAGTTCTTCCTACGGTTAACACTTCATTCACGGTCCGGTCTCCGACAATCTGCCTCATAGTAGCTTCTGATATATCACGCAGGGTTCCTTCAGGGTCCCTGACCTTGAATAAATAATTGTATGGATTATCAACCCTGTATTGCACCACCCATTCAACGTTAGCAAGATTCAGATCTCCGGTGAGCATAAGTGACTCATCCTCATATCCCGCTTGGGAATATTGGGTCTGAATACCGGCTCTGAGAGTCCGGAAACCAAATTCCTGTTTTTGCTGCCTTTCAACAGGGACTTTATAGACTCTTTCTATAATCGGAACTTTAACATTCAATCCGGGATCTACTGCCCGGACATATTTCCCGAAGCGTGTGATAACTCCGACTTCTTCCGGTCCTACCTGGAATAATGCTGTCCACAGGACTATTATAGCTAAAATAACAAGAAGAATCACCCTGAAATTTGACAGGTATTTCTTCCATTGCGGTGGTAACCTGTACCCGTTAAATGGATTATTAGTCATATATAATAAATTTTGTGATTCAATACAAAGATAGGACTATTATCCGAGGATAACCAGCTTCTTTTTAACAAATCAAGGGCAGAATGATTTCCGAAACCTCGCTTGTATACAATTTATCTACATATGCAAACCCGGCAGTCTTATTTATTCTCCTATAATTTTTATCATTTTACCGACCTGTACTTTATCTGTAAGTTCCATGTTGTTAAGCAATGCAAGTTCATTCATCTGATCCTGCTTAACTCCATAATAACTGAATGCACTGGCAAGTGTTCCTGATCGCTGTACTTTTCTGACCAGGATTTTTTTCGGCTTTACATTTAATTTTGATGGATCGGTTAATCTGCTAAAATTTTGCATTGTAGATTCCAACAGCGGCAAGAAAGCGTTGAAATCAGCTTCAACCGAAAGGCCGTGAAAGACATAGAAGGTGTTGTTGTAATTAATATAATAGGAAAGGATCATGATAACCTGTTGCTGGCCGGTTGTCTGATCCTGATTGACCTGTTTGCAGATAGTGGCCAGAGCCGGCATGCCGTTAACAGTCGTATTTTTACTCTCCTGCAGAGTGAGTCCCATCTCCTTAATGGTGTTTTGTGCAGCTTCTTCAAGTGTTTTTTGAGATGCAAAAGTAAAAATCATTAAAGCTTTACCATCCTGAGGTCCCATCATGACCTGGATAGGTGAGTTTTCCAGCTGCCATCCCTGGGGAAATGTGAATTTAAACTTGAGTTCAGGATGGTAGAATGTATTTCCCTCCACATAGCCCTGCCTTGGATCTTCCCCATACACAATGCCATCAATCATTTGAAGATAATTGTCACTATTAACCTTCCACACAGGATAATTGAGACTGTCCTGCCATTCTGTTGCTTTCTGATTAACTGAATTATAGCGGTCGCCGGGATCGGGATGTGTTGATAGGAATGTCGGAACTCCTCCCTCACTGCTAGCCAGACTCATTTTATTCAGTACCTGAAAGAAATCTGCCATCCTGTGAGCATCATAGCTGATTTTTGATGAGTATTCAACCCCCAGGCGATCAGCTTCGCGTTCATTATCACGGCTGAATTTCAGAAACAGTAACTGCATTCCCTGCAATGCGTATTCAGCATATTGTGCAAAATCTTCCGAAGCGATCATCCCTCCTATCAGAAGAATCTGCCCCAATTGTTGTTTGCTTTGCTGGCTTGCGGTATGCCGAGCATTAATATGACCCATCTCGTGTCCCATTATCCCGATAAGCTCAGCCTCATTGTTCAACTGAGTCAGAATACCGCGGGTCAGATAAATATATCCTCCCGGAACTGCAAATGCATTAATTACCGGTGAATCTAAAATTTTAAAGTGGTACTCAAGATGTGGACGGTGGGAAATCTTTCCCATCTCTGTGCCTTTTTCCTCGATAAAAGCTTTCAGGTTATCTTTTTTATATTCACCAAAGGTAGCAATAACCTGAGGATCATATTGCCTGCCCATTTCAATTTCCTGGGCTTCAGACATCAACATCAGCTGCCTTTTACCGGTTACCGGATTAACTGCACATGCTGTGATCAACAAAAATGTTACAAATATTACTAAAACCTTCACTGTGGAGTATAGTCTTTTCATTTATATGATTTTTTGTAAATAACAATATCAGTAATCCTACACTATCTGATTCCAAGAACAAATATCGTGGAAAGATACGGCTTTTCTAAATTTTCGTCTCTTAATTCTGATATGCCAGTTGAATTTCCTGTTAATTAACTTTATTTGCCTGTTGCGGATTGCAGGTTGCAACCTGGATTCTGTGTAATCGTATCCCTGTTTGTGCTGATTTTTATTTATGGAAATCAGAAGGTTTCAGCCGAAAAAATCCAGCGGACTCTTTATGGTTTATTGCCAGTTTCATTTAAACTGAGTGGTCTGAAATTCACTATCGGTGCTTCTTCCAGATTATAGCCACTGAATCTCTTCAGATAATCATAAATTGAAGTTCCAAGAATGTCCTTTCTGTTAATCTTCCCCTTTGTATCAAGGTATCTCTTCAACGTGCCTGCTCCACCCAGGTGTGCAGCGGCAATCATGCCTGATTTGGTAATTACCACACCTTTAATAGTATCCCCGATATAGTGCTGGTGATTTCTAAGATGAGCAAGATTTACCCTCATCAAACCTTTCAGTGCCTGAACCTGAAGCTCCCTGGGGAAGATTTCAGGATTTGCCCTGAATTTTTTCAGAGTAATATTCTTGTATCCCAGATAACGCAAAGTAGATTCAGAAAACTGCCACTCTCCGAAACAGCCAATCCTGTTTATACTCATCCAGTTATTTTCCGATTCCCGATACCCAAGGTCATTAATAAATCTTGAAAACTCCCATTCAAGACGTATCCTGTTAGCGTATTCAATAAGGTACCTTAGCCTGGCCATCTTGAGTCTGAAATCCATTGTTGGAGCAGTAACCAGATGAGATATAAGTATGAATAAAAGAGATGTCAGAATTAGTCTCCTCATAGTCAAAAAATTTAAAAAAATCCTGTTATTACTTTATTTTATGACCTGAGTAAAAGTAGAGTTAATATAAATGCCCGTCAAGAGCCGACAGCTCTCCAGTATACTAAATAGCAACAGATTAGAGAATCTTTATCAAATAAATACGAAAGCATATTTACATGATTCAACATTTAATAACTGAACTGCTGTTATTCGTCAAAAAGTATGGAAAATTTACCGTTAAATTGTAGAAAGTTAATCTGATCAGTAATTATATAATCCGTTAAATCAATGATAATCAGAAGGAATAAATATTTTTTTCGAATAATATCGATAATTATTCGATGATTCAAGATTTTGACCAATGATTACCAGATAAAGATAAAAATTAACAAGATTTGCGAAAACAGAGACAGGTTGATCGTACAAAGTTCTCAACCGGTCTGGTTTAAATGATTCTAAGAATATAAATTACGTTAAGATCCGGCTAATCATGAAGAAGGGCTCTGTTTCTAATCTTAGCCAAGTAAATTGAAGTTTTCCCTTCGTGACTGGAATAATATGAAATCCAAAGCTTTTTTCTCCAGATAAGCATTCCCGGATAGCTTGTATCGCCACCGCTAGGCAATTCAACTGCTTTGTCAATCCTGCCCTGTCTGTCAGTTATATAAATCACTGTCCTGATAATGCCTGGTTTATAAAGACGCGTTCCTAAACATAACCTGCCATTTTTTATAAGAATAAAATTGGGTCCACCCAGTCGAAAGCCCAGATTTATCCATTTCCATTCCCTGTAGGGAGGGCTGCTTATACCAAGCATCCCGTTCGCATTAGCCTCGCGCCGCATCAAGATCAGCATATTGTCATCCCCGTCAAACCGTATTGAAGATTCATTAGGCAGAGTATCAACTTCAAGATCAGCCAAATGGGCATAAGACAATCCATCATCAGTCGTTAACAACCTGACTCTGTTTCTGTTTCCGGGCAATCCCGACTGATAAACAACTGCATACCCTGAATTGTCTTCCCATGTTAATCTCCATATCCAGTCAAACCGGCTCCGTATATTTTTTTCAACCGAGACTGGGGCAGGAGGTGTAAAATTAAGACCATCAGCCGAAAACGATACATGAGAAAGCATTTCTGTTCGTTTTCCGCTTACATAAAGAGAACCACCCATAAGAACCATCAGTCTTTTATCTGGTGTTACTGACAACTTCGGATCCCTCAGATCATACTTCTCATTGCTTAACAAGGTAACTGATTCCCATCTGTCTCCATCTTTTGACCTGATTATCCGAATTTTACCATTACCCGCGGAATCCATAGGAACGTGATTCTTTCCTTCTCTGAATGTGCAATAAAAATATGATTTATAACGGACCAGGTCAGTAAAAGCGTTGTGTGGTGCCTTGTCCCATATTTTTTTAACTTTAACACTTTGGGGATAAGTAAGAAAAGGACTTGCTAATAATAAATAAAAAATAAGAAAGCCAGAAATTCGGCTCCTGTCACACATAGTATTTACTTTTGTTCAAATTTACAAATTCTTAATTAACTCAGGCGGCAGGCGACAGGCGATAAGCAACAGGTGACTGGCAGCAGGCAGCAGGCAACAGGCGACAGGTGACAGGTGACAGACCACAGGATAGCTGCCATTCCAGATACTATCGGATATCTAAACTGATTACTCTATCAGCACATACGGAATTGTGAAGTTGAACTTTGTTCCCTTTCCGGGATTTGAGTTTACCCATATCTTTCCTCCCAAAAGTTCAACATATGCTTTAACTATAGATAAACCTAATCCGGTACCGCCGAATTTTTTTGCAGCGCTACTATCGACCTGGTAAAATCTTTCGAATATTTTTTCATGATATTCTAAAGGGATTCCAATACCTGTATCCTTCACAAAAAACTCGAGGAATTTGTTCTTCCTGAAATACCCAAAAGCAATTTGTCCTTTACTGGTATACTTGGTGGCATTATTGATCAGATTTGAAAGAATCTGAATAAGTTTGGTGCTGTCTGTTTCAATAATAGCATCTTTATCAGGTAGTCCTGTCTTCAGGTTTATATTAACTATTCCGGGTTCAGCCTTATATCTGAACTGGTCCTTAAGATTTCTGAGAGATTTGTTAAGATTCATTTCACTGAAGTTGAGTTTTACCTGGCCGCTCTCTACATTAGCTATATCAACAATATCATTAATAATTGAAAGCAATTGATCTCCACTCTGAAAAATTATATCGATATACTGACTCCTCTCCTCCTCTGTTGTGTCATGTTCGTTGAGAAGTGCAGAAAATCCTATTATTGCATTCATTGGTGTCCGTATCTCATGCGATACATTATGCAAGAAGGCTGTCTTTAACCGGTCGCTCTCTTCCGCTTTTTCTTTTGCCGCGATAAGATCGGCCTCAGCGCGTTTTTTTTCAGTGATATCACGGAAACTCCACACTCGCCCTACACTTTTACCGGAGATTTTCTGAGGCTGGGAGTAACGTTCAAAGATGCGACCATCCCTGAACTCAACAAGATCAAAATTGGTTATATCCCGGTCTTTGTAAAGTTGTGTAACCTGCCGGATAAAATCTTCAGAATTTATCAGTTGATCCAATACGTACTGAATGGCTTTATTGTCATCTCCTGATTCCATTATTTTTGCAGGAATTCTCCACATTTCACCAAATTTCTTATTATACTGCATTATTCTTCCATCTGCGTCAACAACAAGAATTCCATCAGCAGTTGATTCAAGGGTAGCTTTAAGCAGTGAAAATGATCTTTCAAGCTCTTTTTCAGTCTTTTTTCGTAAAGTAATATCCTCAACCATTGCAAGAAAATAAAGTACCTCATCATTGTTACTGCGGACAATACTGACTGTTGTTGAGCCCCATATAGTTGTACCACCTTTTCTCATATACCTTTTCTCGGTATGATAAATAGGTATCTCTCCGGCGATCAGCTTTAGCATAAAAATCTCATCACCACTAATATAATCAGTATGAATAAAATCGTTGAATGTTAACGACTTAATTTCTTCTTCAGTATAATCCAGCATCTCGCATAACGATGCATTTGCCCGTATTATACCAAAATCTTTACCCATCATTGCGATGCCAAAAGGACTCTCTTCAAATATTTTCCTGAATCTTTCCTCGCTCTCTTTAAGGGTCTCTTCGGCCAATTTGCGTTCTGTAATATCGCGGCATATCGACTGATAATATTTAACACCTTCAATTTCTACTTTGCGCGCACTTATTTCCACAGGCAATGTTGTGGTATCTTTTCGTATATGAATGGTTTCAAAAGTACCGAAACCTTTATTATCAAGTGTCTTTTGGCTCTTAATAATAACATCAGGATTATCATTAGAAACAATCTTCGCCAGGTTCATGCCAATAAGCTCATTGCGATCATACTGATAGGTTTCAAATGCTTTGTCGTTAGCTTCGATGATATCCAGGTTTTTGTCAGTCAGGAATATGATGTCGTTGGCATATTTAAGTATGTAGTCGAAATGTTTGACCAGGGCCAGACGATCAAGTTCAGCCTCATATTTACCGCGATAAAATCTTACATTCTCATTCCATTCGATTATCCCCAGAAATAAACCTGTTGTGAGAATAAACAGGATAATAATTATTGTAACCATTGTCATCTGGTTATCAAGGGCTGTTAATATTTCATTGTGATCAATCTTGGCAACCAGATACCATGGAGACCCCGGCACTTTCTTCATGACTGCCACGACAGATGCCCCCCTGTAATCAACTCCGTCAATAGTGCTTTCAATACCCTGTACTGCCATGGCTGCGGGAAGCTTTTCCTCATAAACCGATTTTCTTAAATCGAGTTTTGCATCCTTCATATACTTGAGCTCATTAAGAAAAACAATCTCATCACCTTCCTGCCTTATCAACAATGATTCACTCGTGATACTCGGTACCGGCCATGTCTGGATTAACGGGTATAATACTTCCTGAGGATCTATTCTCAGTGCAAGAATACCAGCAAGCAAAGAGTCGTTTCCATCACTATTTATAACAGGAACAATAAGTTCGAGATTGATAGAACTTTCCTGGTCTGCCCAGTGCAGGTCCGTTAAAACCACTTCCCGGTTACGTTTAGCATCTGCCAGCATCGGCTTAAGATGATCACCGATTAATGTATCCCTATCCGGTAATGAGAATCTTACATTCCCCAGAGTATCCAGCAGAATAATGTTCTTGTAATCAAAACTCTCAGTAAGAGAATGCAGACTTTGCATAATATCAGTTACTAACTGATCCTGATCCTGGTTATTAAGGTATTGTGATAAAGATCTTATGAGAGGGATATTAGAACTTATGAAATTACCATCACCTGTCCTTTCAAGCCGCCACTGGGAAATCTGCCGCACTTTAAGATCAGCAATTCCGGATAACTCCATTTGCTTGTTATTCAAAAGGTTATGCCTCTGGTAACGATAATATAAAATACCAAGAATTATACTGGTTGTTGAAATGATGAGGAAGAGAACAATCAGTGGCCAGGGGAAAGCCGGTTTTTGCCTGTGCGAATTCATTACTGTTCTCTGTTAGAATTGTATTGAAAAAAACTTTCACTGTTTAACATGGCAAAAGTAATACTTTCCTTTTAATTGTGCTTTCAATTCAAATACCGCTTGAATAGAATGATGTTATTTCTTTTTTATAAAAACAGAAGCAAGTATTGAAATAAGAAGTATAAATACGATTATCACAAGTGACAGGATTATAGGAATCTCCATATTAAAGTATGATCCAAGCATTTTAAGGCCAACAAATGTAAGGAGTACAGCCAGGCCAACTTTAAGGTAACGGAACAATTCCATTATTCCTGCTATTGCAAAATAAAGAGAACGCAAGCCCATAATTGCAAAAATGTTGGATGTGAACACAATGAATGTATCCTTGCTTATTGCCAGAATTGCAGGAATACTGTCCACAGCAAATATAAGATCTGATGACTCAATAACCAGTAGAACAAGGAACAGGGGGGTGGCATATAATTTCCCTCTCTGTTTTATGAAAAATCTGTCTGCATGGAGCGTATCACTGATACGCAAAAATTTTCTGGAAAATCGTACAACTATATTTTTCTCCGGATCAACATGTGTTTCTTTATGAATCAGCATCCTGAAACCTGTAATTACCAGAAATCCACCAAAAACAATAACAATCCAGTGGAACCTGTTTATCAGGGCAACTCCGGCGAAAATAAATATCGCCCGCATTATAAGAGCTCCGATAATTCCCAGGAATAATATTTTATGCTTGTACTCATCCCTGACTGAGAAAAAAGAAAAAATAAGTATGAAAACAAATATATTGTCAACACTTAGTGAATATTCTATCACATAACCTGTGAGAAACTCCAGTGCCTTTGTTTTGCCAAAATTCAGCAACACAAACAGATTAAAAAGTAGAGCCAGGGATATCCATACCATACTCCAGACGGCTGCCTCCCTTACCAGAATTTTATGTGATTCTTTATTGAAAACACCCAGGTCGAGTGCCAGCATCAGGATTATAAAAGCAATAAATCCAATCCAGAAAAAGATACCGGTTCCCATAAATATCGGTTAAGTAGCAAACTTATAAAAAACTCCTAATAAAATATAAACTATGCCAGCAGTTTCTGTATGTTTCTGTTCTGTCAGGCATATATATTAATTAGACATAACTTTTAATTATTGATTTCTTTTCTACCTTTATCCGCCTTAATGATAAAATCTACTTAATAACCTGTTATGAAAAAAACACCTGTTATTCTGTTATTGGCTTTATTAATATCTATTTTGCCTTATCCGCTTTTATCACAGAAAGGTAATACAGGTGTCAACTTTATTAATTCAAAGGATCTGGAAAGTCATATTTCCTTTCTTGCTTCACCACTGCTTAAGGGTAGGATGAATGGAGAGGAAGGACTTGAAATAGCTTCGCAATATATTGTTTCACAGGCAAAACTCATTGGTCTTAAACCAGCCAATAATGGTAGCTATTTTCAGCCATACACCATCATCAAAAAATCATTGGATCCTATCAAAACATCAATAGAAATAATCCATGATAGTAAGGAACCTGTTGAAATAAAAGAACCTGTTTTTCAACTACTTCCCACCGGTGCTGATGATAATGCATCCGGTTGTGGTGCACTTCTTGAACTAGCTGAGGCTTTTCAGAATCTGAATAAAAAACCACTCCGGTCACTTCTTTTTCTATGGGTTTCCGGTGAAGAAATAGGGCTGTTCGGATCACAAAGCTATGTGAATAATCCGTTGTTCCCCATCGAAAATACACTGGCAGACTTTAATATGGATATGATAGGAAGGATCAGGGGAGTAGCAGATACATCGGCCAATAATCCGATGTCAGGACCTTCCACGGTGTTTGTAATAACAGGTAATCAGAGTACAGAACTGAAGAGGATTGCTGATGAGGCTGACAGTAAAAGCCCGCTCGATTTTGACTACACCCTTAGCGGAAGAGATAATCCGCTGCAGTTGTTTGCCAGAAGCGATCATTACAATTTTGTCAGGAAGAATATACCGGTTCTTTTCTTTACAACAGGTTTACATACCGATTATCACACACCAGGGGATGTTGTTGAAAAGATTGATTTTAATAAAATGGAACTGATAACCAGAACAATATTCGAAATTGGATATAAAGTAGCAAACAGCAAAAAAAGACTGGTTGTCGATAATCCCTTTAGCAAATGGTAAAAAAACTGATAACCCGAAAGAAATTCATTGCAACAACTATTGCCGGAATTGCCGGCATGAGATTATTTGCAAGTCAAGCCAAAGATATAACCATTAGTAAAATCGAATTAAGAAGTGCCGGGAATACCGGCATAATGGTCAGCCCATTATGTTTTGGAGCACCCAGAACAAATGAGGAATCATTAATCAGGTATGCTGTAGATAAGGGGATGAACTTTATAGATACTGGTCGGGCATACGGAAACGGGAACAACGAAAGGCTTGTAGGAAGAGCAATATCAGGAAAAAGGGAAAATGTCGTGATCCAGTCAAAGATCAGACTTGAATATGATGAGTTGCCATCAAAAGGCAAAGGGAAAAAAGGTGCTGAAGAGATAAGAATGGCCCTCTCTTCAAAACTTGAAGCGAGCCTCAAAGCCCTCAATACAAATTATATAGATATACTTTTATACCACGATGCACTTGATGAGGATCTGCTTTTTCATACAGAAGTGTTGAAGTTCTTTTCCGATATGAAAAGTAAAGGAATAATAAGGGCTCATGGCTTTTCAACTCATAACGACTGTATGAACCTTCCGGTTCGTAACAATTCTGAAGGTTTTTATGATATGATCATGGTCCCGTTTAACCATAAAGGATCGTTTGTCCATTCAGTGTCGGGCAGATACTCAGAGTGGGACCAGAAGAAACTTGTTTCTATTCTAGAAGAAGCGGGAAGGAAAGGTATTGGCATCGTTGCCATGAAAACCTGCTCCGCAGGAAAATATTCACCGGCCCCAGATACTCCACCAAGCTTTAAAGAAGCTGTCAGATGGGTGCTTCAACACGAATTTATCAGTTCGGCAGCAGTGGCAATGGCCAGTTTTGAACAGCTTGATGAACACGTATCATTGTTTAAGAAATAAATTCTGCATTTCAATAAAGCAAAAATTATTATTAAGGCTGAATAAAGGTTGGTACCGGAGACAAGTATTTTTTATCAATATCAGGAATCCCGTTCCCGTTGATATCTGGCATCGATCTGAGATATTCCATCAGGGCAAGCCACTCTTTACCTTCCTGTATCCCGTCAAGTTTTTCATTCATGTCAATAATTGTGGTTCTCATATCAGTTACAGGATTATTATCAGCATCTTTAGGTACGACATTAATGAGACCAAAACTCATCTTCCTTATAATACCAATGAATTCAAGCATGTAGGAATTAGCTGTTATTGAATAAATTGATTTATTCTTTTTTGAAAAAGAAACGTCCTCGACTGTTCCGTCAGCCCTGACTATCTCAATTTTCTTTATCTTCCTTAACAATCCTTTCTCAGGATCGTAACTGACCCTGATCCCGGAAAAAAAACAATAGTTGCCGGGAGTTGATTTGTAGGCTACCTGCAGAATCTCCAGAATACTTTTCAGCTCTTTACCTGTAACATACAGCTGCGAAAGAGGATACCCGGGGACCTGATCATTACCTGAGCCAAGAGACATCACCCTGAATATATCCGGAGCAGTCTGGATACCAGGCAGAATCCTGTCGCGGATTACACCGGCTGCAACCATACTTACATCTGTGCCTGAACTGCTGTGTTTGTTAACATAGAAATGGATAGCATCTGCAACCAGGGGGCCCAGGTTGCTTGCAGTGACTCCTCCATATTCGTTACATTCAAGAATAAAATCAGTTTCTGCAACGGGAGAGGAATAATCAAATCCGAGAGGATCGAGAATTTCATCTGTAATCTTGTTTCTCTGATTTTCTATATACTTGTGAATCAGTTTATCTCCGGTAATTTCATCATTGACAGGTATAAGCTTGTAATCATCAAGATCGAGTTTGTTACCTGATAATGTAAGTTCCATGCGACCTATAAACTGGCCGTATGCACCTGTCTGAACAATCATTACATCATTAACGATCAGTGGTTGTTCAAGTTTGGTATGTGTATGCCCGCTTATGATAATATCAATGTCACCTGCAGCTCTAGCAATTTTAACATCTTCTCCCTCCCATTCACCTTTCCTGTTTTTTTCAATACCTGAATGTGAAACACAAATAATAATATCACAATCCTTATCTTTCAGTTCCCTGACAGTTTTTTTTGCAAAGGCTGACTGTCTGGAAAAAGTAACAGGTTTGGCATACGGTGCATCATGATCGGCAACTTTGCCAAGGATAGAGAAAAATCCGATTCTGAGTCCGTCTCTTTCCAATAATAATTTCCTCCTGATGATGTTTTCCGAGTAGAGTTTTTCGAAAGAATCATCTTGTGTGTCATTCTTATCGAACACGGCATTTCCAAGCAAGAGTGATGGTATTTCACCTGCACGCACTGAAGAATTGATGATTTCAGCCAGTTTTTCCAGACCAAAATCAAACTCATGGTTGCCCAGACATGCAACATCGTAATCCATTTCTTTCATTAACCGGAGCTGAAAACCTGTCGCCGGTTCCAGATAGTGAAAGAGTGTTCCCATCAGAAAATCTCCGGCATCAATCACAAGAGTTGTACCTGTGTTTTGTTCTTTTTCATTCTTGATAATGGTAGCAATCCTGGCAAAACCACCTGTTGTGTTGTCATCCTTAATGGTCAGGGGAGAATATTCTGATTCCGGAGCATATCCGGTCAGGCGTGAATGAAGATCATTGGTATGAAGAATAACAATCTTTTTACCCGACTGGGAGTATGATGGCACTGACAATAGAAAAAACAGAAGTAACAATACATATTTTTGCATGATGGTCAAGGTATCAAATAACAAGGTGTAAAATAATCAATAGAGCAATTTACTGGTTACTCGTCGCTGGTTGCTGGTCGCTGGTTAATTATTGATTAATAACACGATATGTTATTTTATGTCTAATTTATCCAACTGTATAAGAATATTAACGATACCAATTAACCTGTAACCTGCAACCTATAATATGCAACTTAGGTTAAATATACAAATATTAAACTACCTCCGCAACAACAAAAGTGCTGCCTCCTATAAAAATCATATCAGTCTCTGATACAAGTGACCGCGCGGCTTTAAAGGCACTTCTAACCTCCGGATAGCAATTTCCTTCAAGACCGTACTTCGATGCTGCCAGTTTAAGAATCTTCTCATCAAGAGCTCTTGGCACCGAAGCTTTTGTGAAATAATAAACAGCATCATGTGGGAAAAGAGGTAATATCGCGGTAAGATCTTTATCATCCACAAATCCAATAACCATATGCAAACCTGACTTCCTTATTTTTTCTACCTGACGTAAAACATACCGTAGTCCTTCCAAATTGTGAGCAGTATCACAAACTACAAGTGGATTATGCCCGAGTATCTGCCACCGGCCCTTTAGTCCCGTATTGGCAACTACTGCGGAAATACTTTTAATAATATTATCTTCAGAAAAAGTGAAGGTATTCTGAAGAATTTTAATAACCTGAAAGAGGGTTACAAGGTTCTTTGACTGATAATCGCCACCCAGAGTGGTCTCCCCTGTGTATTTTCTGAAAGACAGTTTATCGGTCACCTGGTATTTTCGTTCACCGGCCTGTGGATCGTAATCTTCAAGAATGCAGGTAAAATTCTGGTCTGCAAATGATATTTCCGAACCGGTTTTTAAGGCTTTATTTAAAAAGATTCCATTTGTTTCCTGTCCTGTTTCACCTATCACAACCGGGATGCCACTTTTAATTATTCCTGCCTTTTCTGCTGCTATCTTTTCAATAGTATTTCCAAGCAGATCCATGTGATCGTGACCAATATTTGTAATTACTGAGAGTACAGGTATAATAATATTTGTGGAATCGAGTCTTCCGCCAAGTCCAACCTCAATAACAGCTACATCAACCTCATTTCGTGCAAAATAATCGAAAGCCATGGCCACTGTCATTTCAAAGAATGAGGAACTCAATGAATTAATTATCCCGTGGTACTTTTTCACAAAACCGGTTACATCGCGTTTTGAAATCATTTCACCATTAATTTTTATTCTTTCCCTGAAATCCTTCAGGTGAGGTGAAGTATAGAGCCCTGTCTTGTATCCTGCTTCCTGAAGAACAGATGCAATCATATGAGAAACAGATCCCTTACCATTGGTACCTGTAACATGAACAGTCGGGTATTTCTTATGTGGATTACCAAGATAATTGTCAAGTGTAAGAACATTCTGCAGATTACTCTTATATGCAGCTTTACCAATCCTGTGAAAAGCCGGAAGCTGGTTGTAAAGAAATTCTATAGTTTGCTGGTAGGTCATTTTAATCTTTAAACACTCATGCCAATTTATACTTTATTTTCATTATTTTTGCATCTTCAGCGACTGGCAACAGTGTCTGTTATAATTAATTGATTATAAATTACCTGATAATGACAAAGAAACACAATAAGAAACTTTTTATTATTGACACCAACGTATTGCTTCATGATTATAAATGTATTTACAATTTTGAAGAGAACGATGTAATCATACCAATTGTGGTTCTTGAAGAGCTCGATAAGTTCAAAAGAGGTAATGACCTTATTAATTTTCATGCACGAGAATTTACCCGTGAGCTGGATAAACTTTCGGGCGATATGTTATTGACAGCCAATATTCCTCTTGGAGAAAATCTGGGTAACCTTCATATAGAAACCGGAAAGGATTTTTCAGAAAAGGTAAATCAGTCATTCCCTGAACGAACTGCTGATCACAGGATCCTGGCTATTGCAGATTATGTATGCAATTCCACTAAAGAGAAGGCAGTTGTACTTATTACAAAGGATATTAATCTGCGGATGAAGGCTAAATCGCTGGGAATCACAGCTCAGGATTATCAGAACGATAAGGTAACAAATATTAATGATCTTTATAAAGGGATTAAGGTACTTGAAGGAGTTAATCATGAACTTATTAACAAACTGTATGAGCTGCCTGAAGGTATAAATTCTACGGAGTTCAAGCTCGATTCGGACCTATCAGGACATCAGTTTTTTATTATGAAAAACGACGGAGCCAGCGCTCTTGCCCACTTTAATCCCGTAAACAGAATGCTGACAAGGGTAATAAAACAGAACACTTACGGTATTGATCCTCGTAATGCTGAGCAGACTTTTGCCCTTGAAGCACTTATAAATCCGGATATACAGCTTGTTTCACTGACAGGAAAGGCCGGTACAGGTAAAACCCTTCTGGCGCTGGCTGCTGCACTTCACCAGCATAAAAGATACAAACAGATCTTTCTTGCCCGACCAATAGTACCTCTGGCTAATCGTGATCTCGGATTTCTTCCGGGTGATATAAAAGAAAAGATGGATCCCTATGTGCAACCCCTGTATGATAACCTTACAGTGATAAGGCATAAGTTCAGCCACCAGAGCCCTGAATTTCTTCGCATCAATGATATGATGAAAGAAGAAAAACTGGTTATCACACCTCTTGCCTATATAAGGGGCCGCAGCCTCTCAAGTATTTTCTTCATAGTAGATGAAGCTCAGAATCTTACACCCCACGAGATTAAAACGATCATTACAAGAGCCGGAGAAGGTACTAAAATGATTTTTACAGGTGATATAGAACAAATTGACTCACCTTACCTGGACACAGCATCAAACGGACTTAGCTACCTCTCAGACAAAATGAAAAGTCAGGATATCTTTGCCCATGTAAACCTCGTGAAAGGTGAAAGAAGCTTTCTTGCAGAACTTGCAAGTAAATTGCTGTAATCATACAACTAATAAGTAGTTAGTAATTAATATATTAAACTTAGAATCATGAGAAAGATTTATTTTCCTTTTGTGCCATTTTTGTTAATTGTTCTGGCAATAACTGCAACCAGTGCCTGCATGCAAAGCAGGCAGAAAAAGAACAGCCTGAACGGTACAGAAACCGTACAGCTGTTTAACGGAGAAAACCTTAATAACTGGGTATTTCGCTTAAGGGATCAGACAGTTGATCCTTCAACGGTTTTCACTGTACAGAATAATATTATTAATATTTCAGGTAATCCTTTCGGTTATATGCGTACAAAAGATTCATATTCAGATTATACATTGCATTTAGAATGGCGCTGGCCAGTAGAGGCGACCAATAGTGGGGTTTTTGTACATGCCCAGCTACCTGATACAATCTGGCTGAAATGCATCGAATGCCAGCTACAGAATGGCAATGCCGGAGATTTTGTATGTATGAGTGGCGCAGATATGACCGAAAGAAGTGATAAATCAACCCGGGTTGTCAGAAAAATGGCTGTCTCTTCAGAAAAACCTGCAGGTGAATGGAATACAATGGAGTTGGTTTGCGAGGGAAATACCATTGAAGTAACAGTTAACGGAGTGCTTCAAAATAAGGGCACGGGTGTTTCAGAATCAGAAGGACATATATGTCTGCAAAGTGAGGGCAAGGATATTGAGTTCAGGAATATTTATCTGACAAAACTCATGAAATAGGCCTGAAGCTGAAACAGCTGGTTATAAGAACGGTTACCTGGTAAACCTTTACGCCTCTGTTCCCGTTGTCTGTCGGGATTTATGGCATTAAAAATGAACATCCATAGAAAAAAAGTAGTTTTTCATACTCTTGGCTGTAAGCTAAATTTTGCCGAGACTTCAACAATATCAAGGTTATTCCCGGAAGATCAGTTTGAAAGGGTTCCTGTTGACACAAAAGCTGACATTTATATTATTAATACATGTTCGGTCACAGAAGCTGCCGACAGAAAATGCCGACAGGCTATAAAAAAATTCATTAACCGTTCACCTGAATCATTTATTGCTGTGGTCGGCTGTTATGCACAGCTCAAACCTCATGAGATTTCAGCTATTTCTGGTGTTGATCTGGTACTTGGCACAAATGAAAAATTCAGCATCTGTGATTACCTGTCAGGCTTTGAAAAAAAACTGACAGCTGAAATTCACTCCCGCCCGCTTGCTCCTGATGACGAATTTTACCCGTCATATTCAGCAGGCGATCGTACACGCTCATTTCTTAAAGTCCAGGACGGATGTGATTACTGTTGTTCATATTGCACTGTTCCGCTGGCCAGAGGTCGTAGCAGGAATCCGGAAATCAGGACTCTTGTAGCTGAAGCTGAAAGGATTGCAGAAACAGGTATAAAAGAAATTGTACTGACAGGAGTCAACACGGGTGATTTCGGTAAATCGACAGGAGAATCTTTTACAACCCTGCTGAAGGAACTGGTTAAAGTGCAAGGAATAGAAAGGTTCAGAATATCATCAGTTGAGCCAAATCTGCTTACTGATGATCTGGTCGAACTAATAGCCGCCAGTGAAAAAATCGTTCCGCATTTCCATATCCCGTTGCAAAGTGGTTGTGATAAAATACTGGATTTGATGGGCAGAAGGTATACAAGAAATACCTTTGCAGAAAGAATAAAAGCAATAAAGAATAAAATGCCTCTGGCAGGAATTGGTGCAGATATAATTACAGGATTCCCGGGTGAATCGTATTCTGATTTTGAAGATACATATAACTTTCTGAACGACATGCCAGTGTCTTATTTACATGTATTTACTTTTTCGGCAAGACCAGGTACTCAGGCCGAAAAAATGCCAGATAATATCAGCAGTACAGAAAAAGAGAAACGAAGCAAGCAGATGATCGCAATGTCAGAAGCCAAACAGCTTTTGTTTAATAAAATGAATAAAGGGAAGATATCAAATGTCCTTTTTGAACATAAAAAAAATGAGGGATTTATAACCGGATTTACTCCTAATTATATCAGAGTCGGGTATCCATGGAATCCCGGCCTTGCAGGCAGGATACTAAAAGTAAGGCTTAAAGAAAGTATGCCGGACGGAAAAATGAGTGTTGAACTAATTGACTAAATCAGAATGAACTTGCGGGAAATATGTTTTGAAATTGAGAAGGTAGTGCGTGAGACAGGTGCTTTTATCCTTAATGAATCTGGAAAATTTGATATCAGCCGGACGGAAAGTAAAGGATTAAATGATTTCGTCAGTTATGTTGACAGGGGATCCGAACAAATGCTGGTCAACCGGCTGAGCCGGATATTACCGGAAGCCGGATTTATTACTGAGGAAGGAACTTCCGCAAAAAAGGGACTAAGATATTGCTGGGTTATTGATCCCCTCGACGGTACTACCAATTTTCTCCATGGTCTCCATCCGTATGCAATCAGTATCGGACTTATGGATCGGGAGGAAGTAGTTGCCGGTGTTGTTTATGAGGCTGCCGGAAACGAATTATTTACAGCCTGGAAAAACGGAGGAGCCTATCTCAACGGAAATCCAATCCATACATCCAAAACTGCAAAGCTCGCCGAATCACTTGTAGCCACAGGTTTCCCATACAGCGACTTTGATCGTCTGTCACCATATATGGATTGCCTGATATCCTTTCTAAAGTGCTCTCATGGTGTAAGAAGATTAGGCTCCGCCGCAATCGATCTTGCATATGTAGCATGTGGCAAATTCGATGTCTTTTATGAATATAGCCTTCACATCTGGGATATTGCAGCTGGTATGCTACTGGTAAGAGAAGCAGGAGGATCTGTTAGCGATTTTGCAGGTAATACCGTAAATGTTACTGGTGAAGAGATAATAGCGGCAAACAGCCTAGTTTATTCTGAAGTTCTGGAAATTGTAAGTAAATTTATGCGAGACAAGATAAATTAATTGAATGGGAGTTATTGGATTCTATTTATTCTATGCAGTTAACTGGATAGTAACTCTGCTGCCCCTCAGGGTTTTATACATCTTTTCTGATTTGCTTTTTGTGATTCTCTATTACATTCCCTCATATAGAAGAAAAGTAGTCTCTTCAAATCTTAAAAATTCCTTCCCGGAGAAATCCGCCGAGGAGCTTGCAACAACAGAAAAGAAATTCTACAGGCATCTTGCTGATTTGTTTATTGAAACACTTAAACTTACCCATCTGAGCAATAAACAGTTATTACGACGATTTATATTCATTAATCCTGAACTGCTGGAAAGGCTGTACAAAGAGAGACGCGATCTGGTTATCGTACATAGCCATTACAACAACTGGGAATGGCTGGCTCCATGCCTTCCGCTTTACACTAATTATAATAATGTCAGTATTTATAAACCACTTCGCAACAAACTATTCGACAGGTTTCTTAATAACCTGAGGTCAAAAAATAATATGGAGCTTGCCCCGATGTCCGGTATCGTAAGAGAGATAATAAAGAACAGAAAGAATAATATAATATCACTGTATGGGATTATTGCAGACCAGACACCGGCCAAACCAGATATAAAATATTGGACAAATTTTTTAAACCACGAAACCCCGGTATATATGGGTCCCGAAAGAATCGCAGTTAAATATGACATGGCAATAGTATTTTTAAATGTCCAGAAAGTCAATCGCGGGCATTACAGCCTCACTGCAGAGTTGATGTTCGAACATACCTCCGGACTGCCCGAATACCTTATTACCGAGATGCACGTTAAAAGACTTGAAGAATTAATAAGGGAAAAGCCGGAATTCTGGATGTGGAGCCACAGGAGATGGAAACATAAAAAACCTGCCCCGGATGTTTAAGACAGCAATTGTAATATTGAACTGGAATGGTTCAGCTTATCTTAAAAAGTACCTGGGTGATGTTGTGAGGTACTCGGCTGACAAAGAAACAGTTGTGTGCGTCGCAGACAATGGTTCTACAGACGGATCTGCAGACTGGGTCGCTGAGAACTTCATAGATGTTAAATTGATCCGGTTAGAAAAAAATCATGGATTTGCCGGTGGCTATAATCTTGCTTTAAAAGAGCTTAATACCGACTATTTTGTGTTAATTAACTCTGATATTCAGGTGACTAAAGGCTGGCTCGATCCATTGATAAATCAAATGGATAAAAATCCGGAGGTTGCTGCATGCCAGCCAAAGATCCTCTCCTGTCACCAGCGAGATTACTTTGAATATGCCGGAGCAGCAGGTGGTTTTATCGATAAATACGGGTATGCTTTCTGCAGAGGCCGCATCTTTAATAAGGTTGAAAAAGATAACGGTCAGTACGACAACGAAAGGGAGATATTCTGGTCGAGTGGCGCCTGCATGATGGTACGTGCTGAGGCATGGAAAAAATGTAAGGGGTTTGACAGTGACTTCTTCGCCCACATGGAGGAAATAGACCTTTGCTGGAGATTTCATGATTCAGGATACAGAGTGATATTCATTCCGCAATCAGTTGTTTATCATGTTGGCGGAGGCACCCTTCCGTATGTTTCTCCTTATAAAACTTATCTCAACTTCCGAAACAATCTGTTCCTCCTTTATAAAAACCTCCCTGATAGTAATTTGCATTCAGTTTTATTTATACGAAAACTACTGGATGGTATGGCTGCCTTAGCGTTCCTGTTTAAAGGAAATATAAAAAGTACAGTTTCTGTTTTGAAAGCCCACAAAGATTATTACAGGAACATCAGAAATTTAAAACAAAAGAGAAAAATGGTCAGAGAACTGCAGATCAGACAAACCAGGAATCTTATTTTGAACAAGAGTATCATTTTCGAGTTTTATATTAAAAAACATAAAACTTTCAGCAGCCTGAATTTCGCAAACTGATATGAAATGAAAAACCACCAGATGCTAATATTCCTGACTATAGTGCTGTTATTATACTCGCTTACAAATATTTATGTTTTCTTTAAGGGATACCATACATTACCAGATACCAGGAATATAAGATCTCTCTATATAATTATTTTCATCATTCTTTCCAGCACATTTATTGCAGGGAAGATACTGGAAAGCCGCCATTCTTCTGTTATCTCTGACATCCTGAATATAATAGGGGGCTTCTGGCTTGCTTTTATGCTTTATGCATTCATGTTCCTTGTTCTCTCCGATATCCTTTCGCTGATCCTGCGCCTGCCTGGTTTAATTCATGGCCAGAATATCATCCTGTTCAGAAAGTGGTCAGTTATTATTACACTTATTCTTTCTGCAGCCTTGATAACCGGTGGATTTATCAATGCAGTTATTCCGGTTGTAAGGAATTATGATATAACTATTAACAAATCAGCCGGAGAGGTAAAATCTTTGAGGATAGCTGCAGTTGCGGATATTCATCTCGGCAGTGTAATAAGAAAAAGAAGTATGAAACAACTATCCGGCATTCTGGAAAAGATTCAGCCCGATGTAGTTTTTCTTCTGGGAGATATTGTAGACGGAGAGATCGGTCCGGTTCTGAGAGGTGACCTTCTGAAATATTTCAAATGTCCCGAGTGCAGAATTGGCCTTTATGCAATTACAGGTAACCACGAATATATTGGAGGTGCGGAGCGCACTATTCCTTATATCGAAAGCAAAGGTATCAGGTTGCTGAAGGATGAGGTAGCCATACTTCAGGGGGGTATACAGCTTATCGGAAGGCTTGACAGGGATTCTCGCCGTTTTAGTGGTCATGAACGATTACCACTTTCAGAACTGATGAAACAGGTTGATCCCTCAAAGCCTGTTATTCTTCTTGATCATCAGCCCTTTAATCTTGACGAATCTGAAAAACATGGTATTGACCTGCAACTTTCAGGACATACTCACAATGGGCAGATGTGGCCATTAAACCATCTTACGCGCATGATTTATGAACTTAGTTACGGGTATAAGAAGAAAGGTAGCTCCCAGTTTATAGTATCTTCCGGTTTTGGTCTGTGGGGTCCCAGGATCAGATCAGGAAGCCGGTCAGAAGTGCTCCTGATCAATGTGAAATTCACCGGAAAGGCAATGCAACAGGACTGATCTTCCTAAAGGAAATCATATATTTTCTCGAGTGCAATGCCTCTGGATCCTTTTACAAGTATAGTGTATCCTTTAACAGGTTCAGCTTTAAGATGATCAATAAGAGAATCCGTATCCTTAAAGGCTTTAAATCCGAATTCAGAAGCATATTTCTGAAATACTTTACCAGTAAGTAATACTTCAATGTTCTTTTGTTTCGTAAGTCCCTTCAGTACTTTTATGTGTTCACCTCTGGTTTTGTCTCCAAGTTCGAGCATATCTCCAAGGATTAATAATTTCCTGTCTGCCTCAATCTCAGCAAACGAATCAATGGCAAGTTTCATACTTACCGGATTTGCATTATATGAATCGCAAATCAGGGTGTTGTCAGAAGTTTTTTTTATCTGTGATCTGTTATTTTCAGGCTGGTATTTTTCAACAACATCAGAAATATCGTCCATGTCCACACCAAGGAATAAACCAGTTGCAATGGCAGCTTTTATATTCTCCAGGTTATAGTTGCCGAAAAGGTTAGTGGAAATATTATAAGTCTTGTGATGATAAGATACAGTTGCTTTAAGGTTTAGACCGGATGATAGTGGTTCAACAATAAGTTCAATACCAGTAGGATCTGAAAATGGTACTGCCCTGTTAATGAGCTTAAAGATCTTTTCGGTTAGAATCGGATTCTTATCATCGTATAAAGCTATACCGTTTACTTTCCTCAGGTATTCATAAAGCTCAGTTTTAGCCTTTAGCACTCCTTCAATTGATCCAAATCCCTCGATATGGGATGTTCCTATGTTTGTAATTATCCCATAATCAGGTCTGGCAATCATACACAGTGTACGTATTTCACCAAGGTGGTTTGCTCCCAGTTCCAATATCATCATTTCAGTATCCTGAGGTGCAGAAAGGATTGAAAGAGGAACGCCAATCATATTATTAAGGTTGCCCTTTGTGGAGTGTACTCTGAACTTTTTTGCAACAATCGCAGCTATGAGGTCTTTTGTTGTAGTCTTTCCGTTAGTGCCTGTTATTGCCAGCACTGATGCCATTAGTTCTTTACGGTGGTGTGTTGCCAGAGCCTGAAGTTCAATCAGGCAATCGTCAACAAGAATTGTTTTTTCGTTCTCATAGGCAGGTTCGTCAATAACTGCCCAGGTTGCTCCTTTTTCGATAGCTTCGGCTGCGAACTGATTCCCGTTAAATTTCTCACCCCATAAAGCAAAAAAGATCTGCCCTTTCTTTACAGTACGGGAATCTGTTGAGATACCATTTGTTTCCCTGTAGATCTGGTATAGTTGTTCTGTCTTCATAGTATTAGAAAAAGGGGCTGCTTAAAAAGTAAAAAAGACTTTTTAAATAGCCCCTGTTATTATGATCATTTCTCTAATCAGAATCCTGACGGACTTCCCACCCTGATCATTGCACACCTGAAGCCGATATCATCACGACAACTTTCCTGATCGAGGAATCTTCGTGTTGAAGGATTCAGCCAGTAAGCTCTGTCTTTCCATGATCCGCCTTTAAAAACCCTGGCATTGTCATTAATTAGTGTTACATAGTCGGATCCTTCCTGAACATACATCCTGAGAGAGCCTGGTTTGTTGTCTTCTATGTTCCAGTCTGCTCCTTCGGGTATAGCTGACTGAAGATCACCATCCCTGTAGTTCCTGTAATCTCCTTTCTGGTAGTTATATCTGTCGGCGACATCACTGTCTTTTACAGTATCAATATATAATCGGCCAAGTCTGTCTTTGGGAACCACAACACCATTGGCATCTCTTCGGAGATCGGTAAAGACGTTCCCTCTGAAAGGATTAAATGCATCAACATCCATTGAACTAAGCGGACGGTAAACATCCTGAACCCATTCATTTACATTACCTGCCATACAATAAAGTCCGTAATCGTTAGGCCAGTATGATTTCACATCAGTTGTAATACTCCCGTTATCGTTAAGGCTTCCTGCCACACCCATCATATCGCCCCTGCCCCTAACAAAGTTGGCCATAAATTGGCCACGATTCTTCTTAGCCGAGTTCCTGACATTGTGCCCGTCCCACGGATAGACTCTTCTTTCATATACTCTCTCTTCGAAAGTGTTTCCTCTGAGAGCATATGCAGCAAACTCCCATTCAGCTTCAGTAGGAAGTCTGTAGGACGGAAGCAGCAATCCATCCTCAAAATTAGTACGTCTCTCTGTCTGGTTGGGATTAAGACTTTCACGTAACTGGTTAACCACACCTTCGTACTGGCCGGCAAGATAAGCCTCAGTGTTAAAGTTTTTTTCGTTTAACTGGTTAGGATCAGGATTCAGTTCACCCTCGTCAATAAGAAGCTGTTCATTCACCCTGTCTGTTCTCCATAGGCAGTAGTCATTAGCTTTAACCCAGCTGACGCCAACCACGGGGTAGTTATTGTATGCAGGGTGACGGAAATAATATTGTACATAAGGATCATTGTAACCCATAGGACTTCGCCATACAAGTGTATCCGGCAAAGCTCTCCGGTAAACCTCAGGATAATCCTGGTATACTCTTCTTTGCCAAAACAGATATTCACGGTAATCTATATTCCGGACCTCTGTTTCATCCATATAGAATGATGAGACAGTAACAGTTCTGGGTTCATTATTCCAGTCAAACATTACATCCTGCTGCACTCTGCCCATGGTAAAACGACCTCCTTCTATAAGTACCAGACCGGGACCAGTCTGCTGTTCGGCATCTAGCGTAACTTCGAATCCGCCGTTGTCAGGATCGTTATATCTCCATCCTGTTGCTGCTGAAACATTCGGGTCGCTTCTTCTTCCTCCTATGCAGGATAAAAGAAAAAGAAATAATGCAGCAAAGAAAACAACCGGTAAGGCTCTTAATCTATACATAATTCCTTTGTTTTTATGACTTTAATAAGATTTCAAATATAATAATTTTTACTAAAACAATAATTTTTAATCACCAAATATAACTACAAATCAGGAAATTTTATTGTTCTAATGTCATATCTTTTTTCAAAATTGTGTAAACTGAAAGCTAAACCAGTCTGGTGAAGAAGTGAAAAAGGAAGCAGATTGTTACCTGATACAGCATTAAAACGATAGTTGTAATAGACTGACAGATTTCCTGCTTTTGCGGAAAATCCGGTTTGAATATCCATGTTCCCGTTGTTGTTTGCAAGAAATACTGCGCTGATTGTCAGATAATTATTACCTACTACTACTCCTGCTCCCCCTGCTATGAATTTTCCCTGAAATTCAGCAAGTGCCAATGGCTGTAAATTCAGGCTTTTTCTTTTATCCAGTTCAATATCTGCGGATAAATGTACCATTAGCTTCCTTTTCAGTTTTTCATCCGCTAATCCTGTATGTGACAGGTCTGGTTCTGCCAAATGACTCACAGAAAAACCACCAAACACTCTCCCGGAAATGAAAAGGAAGCCTGTTCCTATATCAAACAGGGTCCTGCCTGAATTTACAAGCACTTCTCCCGATGGATATGAAATAATTCCCATAGGATCGATCTGATCGGGTAATACAGCCTTCCCGAATGAGAATGTTCTGTGGTAAAATGAAGCTGATAGCCCTCCATTTATATAAAGATCCTTACCTGCATGTAAAAAGTAAGAATATGAAAATCCACCCCTTATGTCATTAACAATTCCTCCCAGATAATCGTTTGAAAGATAGATACCTGCTCCTCCATGTATGGCCGGGAAAAATGAATCGTACGAAAAATAAACAGTATGCAGATTGTAATTATTACCCGGGTAAAAATTCATATATGACAGTCTTAGTTTTCCATCACCTTCACTTCCTGTAACTGCCGGGTTACTCATCATTAAAGTCTGATAACCAGGACCGTAATAGGTATCCTGCCCAAAAAAATAGCGGGATAAGGGTAAAAGAACCACTATAATCAGAAATACTCTCATTTTCACACAAACCGGAGCTGCAATATCAACGTGTTGGAACCGTTATTATTTTGACCGGAAACAACTACAATTCACAAATTAAAGTAAAAACAGGAAGTTCATTCATATCTTTGGCGGATATAATGATCAGAATATTACAAATATTACAGATAATCCTGCTACTTATTAATGTTGACCTGCTTGCCCAGGACACTAAGGAAGAGTATTCTGAGTCTTCAGTTCTCTCATCCGGCAGATGGTTCAAAATATCTGTCACAGAGGATGGTGTTTACAGGATTGATTATAGCCTGTTAGTTCAGCTTGGCCTGGAATATCCTTCAACTCCGAGGATATACTGTAACAATTATGGTCAGCTTTCGTACAATAATAATGATCCGAGACCTGATGATCTGCGGGAGTCAGCAATATTGACAGTGACAGGTAGTGATGGTATTTTTAATGAAGGTGATTACCTTTTATTCTACGGTAAAGGTACAAACAGGTGGATTTATGATGAATCAACCGGTAATTATGACTTTTTAAGGCATAACTATTCTGACACAGCTTTTTATTTCATCACCTCAGATGCAGGACAGGGTAAACGAATTACATTCGATGAAGAGCCTGCCGGGCCTGTAAATTACACTTCTTCCGAATCTGATGCTTTATATATCCATGAACTTGAATCTGAAAATCTTATCAAATCGGGAAGAGAATGGTACCAGCCTGTTACTGCGGCTAGTACTATTCAGGTTAATCCGGGATTTACAGGTATTGTCATATCTGAAGGGATCAGATACAGCTTAAGGGTCCTTACAAGGGCATCTGTTCAGACGATGCTCAGTTTATACGAAGGGGAAATAATCCACGAAGCTGTTATGATGCCTGAGGTTGACCTGTCTTCGACTACAGGTACTTATGCCCGGATTGATACAGCATCGGGTACTTTTATACCATCTTCGTCATCACCGGTTTTTGAGATTAAGTATTTTAATAATGGTGAATCCGGAGCTAAAGCCTGGATTGACTATATAAAACTACAGGGACGAAAAACAAGTTCATATGATGGCAATACTCTGCATATTTCTGATTCAAAATCAATTGGATCAGGCAGTATTACAGAGTTCAACATAATGAGTACAGAACAGGATGTTACTGTATGGGATATTACCGATCCTTTCAATATTAAAATAATACCATTCACCTTTACAGCAGGGAAAATTAAGTTTAAGGCTGCAACAGATCTCCTGAAAACCTTTATTGTATTCACATCCGAAAAAGCAATTCTTCCCGGCATTAATAGCAGGTTGCTTGAAAACCAGGATTTGCATGCTTCAGAGCCGGCTGAAATGATAATTGTTACCCACCCGCTTTTTAATTATCATGCCGGCAAACTGGCAGATATACATTTTAGTAATAGTGGCCTTACTTCCCTGATCGTTACACCTGAACAGATCTATAACGAATTTTCAGGTGGCATACCTGATATTTCCGCTATAAGAAATTTTATCAGAATGAAATACCTCAAACAAAAGGGAACTGTCAGTCCACTCAAATATCTTCTATTATTCGGTGATGGTTCGTTTGAGAACAGGACTCCTCCTCCTTATAATCCCAATTTTATTCCTACTTATCAGTCGAAAAACTCAAATGTTGTTATTTCATCCTTTACGTCTGATGATTTTTACGGTTTGCTTGAAGATGGTGAAGGGGAAGACTATGGGACTGAAGATATCGGCATTGGCAGATTACCGGTTTCCGATACTACCCAGGCAGGTGTTTTAGTATCAAAAATAGCCCGTTACCTTGATCCCTCAAATGAAGGTGACTGGAAAAACGTGATATGTCTTGTTGCAGACGACGAAGATGGAAACACTCATATGTCAGATGCTGAAGGTCTTGCAGCACTCATTGGAAACAAGTACCCTTCCTTTAATGTCGATAAAATATATCTTGATGCCTACCAACAGGTTACTTCGGCAACCGGACAGTCATATCCTGATGTAAATAAAGCAATAAATGACCGTATGAATTCAGGCTGCTTGATATTCAACTTTGTTGGTCATGGCAATGAATTGGGCCTTGCGCATGAAAGGGTGTTAAAACCTGAAGATATCAGATCATGGAAAAATAAAAACAAACTGCCTCTGTTCATAACAGCAACATGTGAATTCAGTCGTTTCGATGATACTGAATACAACATTGTAACAGGTATCCGGTCAGGCATAAATTCCTCAGGCGAATCAGTGCTTCTCAGAGAAAACGGAGGAGGTATCGCTCTTTTATCAACCACCCGTGTGGTTTATTCTGCTCCGAACTACTTTCTGAACAGGAATATTTACGATATTGCTTTTGAATATGATTCATCCGGTAATGCACTGAGACTTGGTGATGTTATCAGGATAGCTAAAAACAATTCTGGTGATGGCCCGAACAAAAGAAACTTTCTGTTACTGGGTGATCCTGCTCTAAGAATCGCATTCCCGTGGCACGGAAAGGTAATTACTGATTCAATAAACAATATTCCTTCCTCAGGTACAATCGACAGCCTTAAAGCTCTTTCCCTGGTGACTGTATCGGGTCATATAGAAGACTCACAGGGGAATACAGCTGATTCTTTTAACGGTATGATTAATTCTGTCATATTTGACAAGGAAACACTAAAAAGAACTCTTGCAAACGATGGTGGTTCACCTATGGAATTCGGCATCAGGAACAATATCCTGTTCAGCGGCAAAACAATAGTTAATGAAGGCAGGTTCAGGTTTAATTTTATAGTCCCAAGAGACATTGACTATTCTTATGGAACAGGGAAAATCAGTTATTATGCCTCCAACAATAATATTGATATGCATGGAAGTTTTACTGATATCATCATAGGCGGATTCAGCGATCCCTCTAACACTGATACTTCAGGTCCTGCAATAAGACTTTTTCTCAATGACACACTTTTCAGGAATGGAGGTATAACAGATTCTGATCCAAGGTTGCTGGCAATAATTGAGGATAGCTCCGGCATTAATACGACAGGATCAGGTATTGGTCATGATCTTGCATGCTATCTGGATGGTGAACGGAACAATCCATTTGCACTTAACAGTTATTTTGAAAATGATTTTGGAAGTTATACGAGGGGATCGGTTATTTATCCGCTCAGCGGTCTGGATCAGGGTCCTCACTCGATTACCGTTAAGGCCTGGGATAACTTTAACAACTCCTCCGAAGAATCAATTATGTTCATGGTCGAAAACAGCGAAGGTTTTGTATTGAAAGACCTCCTGAATTATCCTAATCCTTTCTTCCATGAAACAAAGATTACAGCAGAGCATAACCGCCCTGATGAAAAGCTTGTTGTCACCATCAGTATCTATAATTCCGCAGGCAAGCTTATCAGGATATTAAACAAAACGGTTATTTCTACAGGTTATCAGCTCCCTCCGTTTATCTGGGACGGGAATGATGCAGGAGGAAAAAGAGCCGGGAGAGGCATTTATTTTTACAGGGTAGCTGCAGCTACCATAAGCGGGGATAAGGCAGTTATTTCCGGCAGAATGATCATTTTATAACAGATACACAATAACTACAGCGAAAAACTGTTTTATATTTGCAGAATCCTAAAAAGATCATAGTCAGAATGAAGAACAAGGTAATAACAGTCATATTTTTCGCATTATTACTATCAGGATCTCAAATCCTCTATTCGCAGGATGACGAAGGAGAGCTTAACGCTATACAAACAGTTGTCCCATTTCTTACCATAGCTCCTGATTCAAGAGCCGGAGGGATGGGCGATGTTGGTGTTGCTACTTCCCCTGATGTTTTCAGTATGCACTGGAATCCTTCAAAATTAGCATTTATAGATGGTAAGGGTGGAGTTGGTATTTCATATTCCCCGTGGCTCAGAAATCTGGTACCGGATATTAATATTGCCTATCTTTCAGGTTACACCAGAATCGACCGGAAGCAGGTTATAAGCGGAAGCCTTTTATATTCATCGCTGGGTGATGTGCCATTCACGGATGATTTCGGAAATCTTGAACGGACTTTCAAACCAAATGAATTTGCAGTTGATATCGGTTATTCACGACTGTTCACTGAAAAATTATCCGGGGGTACGGCCTTTAGGTTCATCTATTCAAACCTAACAGGAGGTTCATATGCCGGAGGTGAGGCAACAAAACCCGGAATATCTTTTGCCGCAGATATTTCAGGTTATTATCAGACTGACATAATACTTTTTCATAAGGATGTTTTGCTGGGCTTCGGGCTTAATTTCTCGAACATAGGTTCAAAAATGAGTTATTCCGACTCACAGACATCCGATTTTATTCCAATAAATATGCGGATTGGTTCAGCCGGAACAATTGATCTCGATAATTTCAACAAGCTTACTCTTGCTATCGATATCAATAAACTTCTTGTTCCTACCCCTCCGATCTATAATGTTGATATGGAGATTATCGACGGAAAGGATCCTGACGTTTCTGTCCCGGTCGCTTTGTTCCAATCGTTTTATGATGCTCCTGGCGGATTAAAGGAAGAGCTCCACGAACTGACCTACTCATTTGGGGCAGAATACTGGTACAATAAACAGTTTGCAGTGAGAGGTGGTTATTTTCATGAAAATGAAACAAAAGGTAACCGGAAATATTTTACTACCGGAGCAGGATTCAAACTCAAAGGATTCACCCTTGATTTTTCATACCTGATGCCGCTGGCTCATAATCATCCTCTTGCACGTACACTCCGCTTCTCTCTCTCATTTGATCTGTATGCTCTGAGGAGCGTCACCCAAACCGAATGATGAAAGTAAGGATAGGCCAGGGTATTGATTTTCACCGTCTGGAAAAAGGTCTTGCTTTGTGGCTTGGTGGCGTAAGAATACCCTCTGAACGCGGTTGCGTTGCCTGGTCCGACGGTGATGTACTGTTACATGCAATATGTGATGCAATGCTGGGTGCAGCAGGATTAAGAGATATTGGATACTATTTTCCCGATACAAACCCGGAATACAAAAATATCAGCAGCATGATTCTGCTGAAAAAAACCTTCGGCCTTATTAGAGAGACCGGTTTCAGTGTTGTAAACATTGATAGTACTGTTTGCCTCGAGAAGCCTAAGATATCTTCTTTCATAACAGAAATGATAGCCGCTATTTCCGGAATTGTTGAAACAGATCCGGAAAATATCTCAATAAAAGCCACCACAACGGAAAAACTGGGTTTTACTGGCAGGGAAGAAGGTATTGTGGCAATGGCTGTGGTTCTGTTGAAAGGTATCCCAGTTTAAAAATAGGATATTGTACCAATAATAATTGTAGGGACGTTGCATGCAATGTCCCTGCAATTCAAATATGTAACATTCAATCTCCTTATCCCGGTATAACATCATCAACTACCTCATCATCTGCTATAAATGGGATTGTGACCTTCAGTCCGGGAGTCCGTTCCATCTCCTGTTTGAGTGTGAAAAGGGCACCACTGTTACGGGCCCAGCTCCGGCGAGCTATACCATTGTTAACATCCCAGTGAAGCATCATCCTGCATTTGTTCTCAGTCTCTCCTGATCCGTCCAGTACCATCCCGAAACCACCGTTAATAACCTCTCCCCATCCCACGCCTCCTCCGTTATGCAATGACACCCATGTGGCGCCACGGAAAGCATCACCAATAACATTCTGGACTGCCATATCAGCAGTAAATTTGGATCCGTCACGGATGTTTGAGGTTTCCCTGAAAGGTGAATCAGTACCGGAAACATCATGATGGTCCCGTCCGATAACAACAGGAGCTGATACTATATTATTGTCTACAGCATCGTTAAAGGCTTTTGCAATGGCTATCCTGCCTTCCGCATTGGCATATAATATTCTGGCCTGGGAGCCTACAACGAGGTTGTTTTTTGCCGCTTCTTTTATCCAGTGGATATTATCTGCCATCTGTTGCTTTATTTCATCCGGAGAATGTTTCATTATCTCCTCAAGAGTCTCTGCAGCAATTCTGTCAGTCACTTCCAGATCGTGCGGATCGTTGGAACAGCAAATCCATCTGAAGGGACCAAATCCGTAATCGAAACTCATCGGTCCCATAATATCTTCAACGTATGACGGGTATCTGAATTCTCCGTCAGGCTTCATAATATCAGCCCCGGCTTTTGATGCTTCCAGTAGAAATGCATTACCGTAATCGAAGAAATAGGTTCCTCGTTCAGTATGCCTGTTGATTGCCCTTACCTGGCGTCTGAGGGACTCCTGTACACACTCTTTGAATTTCTGTGGATTTGCAGAAATCATCCTGTTTGCTCCCTCAAAACTCAATCCTGCTGGATAATAACCTCCAGCCCAGGGATTATGAAGCGATGTCTGGTCTGAACCCAGATCAACCATAATATTTTCATCAGCAAATTTCTCCCATACATCAACTATATTGCCATGAAATGCCAGGGAAACAATTTTATTGCTTTCTCTTGTTTCCTTAACTCTTCTGACAAGTGTTCCAAGATCAGATATCACCTCATCAACCCACCCCTGTGAGAGGCGCACTTGTATAGCTTTAGGATTGACCTCGGCAACAACTGAAATGATCCCTGCAATTGTGGCAGCTTTGGGCTGTGCTCCGGACATACCTCCGAGTCCTGATGATACAAATAATCTGCCACGTAATTTCCCCCGGTCATTCGTCAGCATTCTTTCGGCATTGAGAATAGTTAAGGTTGTTCCATGTACTATTCCCTGAGGTCCTATATACATATATGATCCTGCTGTCATCTGTCCATATTGTGTAACTCCCAGGGCATTAAATTTTTCCCAGTGGTCGTGTGAGGAATAGTTGGGGATTACCATCCCATTGGTCACCACTGCCCTTGGTGCATCTTTATGTGAAGGAAAGAGTCCCAGCGGGTGTCCTGAATAGATCACAAGTGTTTGCTCATCTGTCATTTCAGACAGATATTTCATTGTAAGCCTGTACTGAGCCCAGTTCTGGAAAACTGCACCATTACCACCATAAGTTATCAGTTCATGAGGATGCTGTGCAACTGAAATATCCAGATTATTTGAAATCATCATCATAATCGCTGCTGCATGCTGCGACCTGTGAGGAAATTCATTGATATGACGGGCTTTTATTTCATAATCAGGTCTGAACCTGTACATATAGATCCGACCGTAATCCCTGAGTTCCTGCGCAAACTCAGGTGCAAGAATCCTGTGAAATTTTTCAGGGAAATACCTCAAGGCATTTTTTACGGCAAGTTTTTTTTCGGTGATAGAAAGTATATCTTTCCGTTTAGGTGCATGATTCAGATTTGGATCGTACTGTGCAGGTTCAGGCAGATTATCCGGAATACCTTCTCTGATCATCTTCTTAAATTCATCTGCAATCATATTTCATGGCAATAGGTTATAACTGTAAAGTTACAGAATAATCTGAAAAAAGACCACCTTGTTCCGGGTGGTCTTGCAAACCTTAATTGCCTGTTTTACAATTGACTATCCTTAATAATTTCATCATCAACAAGGATACGTCCACAATACTCGCAAACAATTATTTTCTTTCTTGATTTGATATCGAGTTGTCTCTGTGGAGGGATCTGATTGAAACAACCCCCGCATGCATCACGCTGCACAGTAACCACTGCAAGGCCGTTCCTTGCATTGGAACGTATTCTTTTGTAAGCTATAAGTAATCTTTCTTCAATAACTTCCTGTATTTTTTCTGACTTGTTGCATAATCCTTCTTCTTCCTTCTGGGTATCTGAAATGATCTCCTCCAGTTCAGCCTTTTTATTTTCGAGATCTGAATTCCTTTCACTCAAAGTAGTCTCAGATTCAATAATAATAGCTCTTTTCTCTTCAATCTGACTATTGAACTCTTTTATTTTTTTATTGAAGAGTTCAATTTCAAGGTTCTGGTATTCGATCTCTTTAGAAAGGGAATCAAACTCCCTATTATTTCTTACATTTTTCTGTTGTTCTTCATATTTTTTAATCAGAGTCTCCGCTTCAATTATCTCGTTATCCTTTTTTTGTACCGATTTTTCAAGGTTAATTACCTCTTCTTTTAAATTATTGAGTCTTGTTTCGAGTCCTGCAACTTCATCTTCCAGGTCCTGAACTTCAAGGGGAAGCTCACCTCTTAGTGTTTTTATCTTATCTATCTCCGAATCAACCAACTGTAACCTGTATAATGCTCTGAGCCTTTCTTCCACGGAAATCTCAGTTTCATACGATTTTGCTTTTTCCATATTTTAAAGATAATTTATCGGATTGGTGTTTATGCTTGAAAACCGGAGTGCAAATGTAGGGAATTTTTTATTAATAAGATCGTATAAAATCTCTGAAGCGAATTTTTCACTTTCGAAATGCCCGGTATCAATAAGAAGAATTCTGTTCTCAGCATCAAAATAGCTATGGTATTTAATATCTCCTGTTATAAAAGCATCAGCCTGAGATTTTATAGCATCTTCAAGAAGTGAAGAACCTGAACCTCCACAGAGTGCAATCTTTCTGATTCTTTTGCCGGTAAGCTTCGAATACCGGACCCCCTTTGACTGGAACACGGACGATACTAATCTCAGAAAATCTTCTTCTCCTAATGGTTCCGCCAGCTCACCGGTACATCCCAGACCTTCTTCAATATTATCATTTTCAAGAGAATATATATCATAAGCGACCTCCTCGTAAGGATGAGAGTCAAGCAGGGCTTTAATCACTCGTATTTTAAGATGAGAAAACATAACCGTTTCAAACCTTACTTCCTTTTCAAAGTGGATTTTTCCTTTTTCGCCGGTAAACGGGGAAGTCTCTTCATTCCCCCTGAAACTTCCTGTCCCTGAAATGGTGAAACCACACTGATCGTAGTTTCCAATAACTCCTGCTCCTGCTTCGAATACTGCTTCTCTAACCTTTTCAATGTGGGATTCAGGCACATATGTAACCAATTTAAGAAACTTTTTTTTCAACGGAGAGAGGACTTTAATTTTTTTAAGTTTCAGTTTTTCAGCCATCTTTCTGCTAACGCCATGTCTGAATACATCCAGATTGGTATGAGAGGAGTATATGGCAATATCATTCTTTATTGCTTTAATAAGTATTCTATCGATATGTGTCCGACCGTCAATATTTTTAATGTTACTGAAGATTAACGGGTGATGTGAGATTATGATATCACATCCTGCTGAACAAGCCTCGTCAATTACTTCCTCGGTCACATCAAATGAAATCATACCTGAGGATATTTCCTTACCGGGTATACCTACCTGAAGTCCCGAGTTGTCATATCCTTCCTGAAATGACAGCGGAACAACCGAATCGAGATAAGAACATAATTCTACTAATTTCATATACAAAGCCACGCGGTTAGGACTCTGTGTAACTCAATGGCTACTCTGTGTTTCTCTGTGTAAAAAAATAAAACTTACACTGAGTCTCACAGACCTGCCGGCAGGCAGGCAGGGAAGACACATGGGGTTACAGAGAGATAATTAAATATTGTCTCTTATATCCAAGAGAACACTCTTTATTCTTTGCAGCGACTCATTAATCTCGTACTTATAGTCAGTTTCATCCCATTTTCCTGAGAGTCTCTTCTTTACCCCTGCCAGGGTCATTCCTTCCTCTTTTAAAAGATGATGAATGATCCTGAGGTTTTTAATATCGCCTGCAGTAAACAACCTGTTTCCTTTTTTATTCTTCATAGGTTTCAGGATATTGAACTCGTTCTCCCAAAAGCGCACTGTTGATACAGGAATGTTAAGCATTTCAGCTACCTCACCGATAGAATAATATAGTTTTTCAATTGTCTTTTCCCTGTAAGGCATATCCTTTTTATTTATAATAGATTTCACCGTCATCTGAAAGAGTAATGAGAGAATCAGGAAAGTCGAGGTTCATTAATTCCTGTATCTTCTTAATTACCCTTTTTTTATGATCATATCTGACACCACCTTCCCACAACTGATAGACAGGAATTATTCTTCCCGAAATAAATCTGCCTCCCGAATCAACTTTTATTTTTGCAATAGGTGCAATACCATTAGGGCCTGCCAGATTGAACCTCCCGTATGTGCAAAAATTTCCAAGACTATAGCTAATGAATCGTTCTTTATATACTTCAATAGCCCTTGTTACGTGTGGTCCGTGACCAAAAACAATATCAGCACCATTGTCAATCAACCTGTGGGCAAAATCATGAACATCTCCCCGGCTTTCACCATAAAATATCTCAACAGTTTTTGGGACACGCTCAAAATCTGCTCCTTCAGCACCTCCATGAACAGAAACTATAACAATATCGCATGTATCCGAGAGGAATCTTACAATCTCCTCCGCCCTGGCAGTATCATTAATATTTACCGTTCCTGCATTTGGAGCAAAGGCACAAAAGCCATATATCAGGCTGTCCCTTGTAAACACAGACCATGGATATTCAAGCAAACCGGCATAATAAATTCCTGTTGAATCGAGAATTTCCATTGTACGGGCCCTGGAAGGAAGACCAAAATCACCGAAATGATTATTAGCCAGACTAATAATATCAAATCCCGCTGCGATCAGAGCTGATATATATTTTTCAGGCATCCTGAATAAATAGCATATCGTGGTATCTCTGCATTTTTTAGCCGGATCGCCTTCATTTAAAAATGAACCTTCAAGATTACCAAAGGTAATGTCCGATGATGAAAGCGAGTCAACTAGATGTTCAAGCAGTAATAAGGGATCATCATGCGGAGGAAGATATTTACGTGAGGGGAAAGAGGTTCCGAGCATTATATCGCCTACTCCTGTTATTTCAACAACTCTTCTTGCCGGAACTGTATCATACTGTATCTCAACGCTGTCGGTCTGAGAAAAACATGTTAAAGCAATGTAAGAAAAGGGAATTATTATTAGTACTCTTAAGACCAGACCAAATGACTTCTTCATCTTGTAATTTAAGGTATGGCTAATCGAATGACTGGCCTGTTTTGGAAGCAATTTCAATCATTCTTTCATATTCTTCAGCTGTCAGATCATTAAAATAATAGTTGATCGGATCAACATTTTCTCCATTCAGTTTAATCTCATAATGCAAATGAGGAGCTACAGACATCCCTGTATTACCTACAAATCCTATCACATCTCCCCTCTGGACTTTCTGTCCTTTCCGCACGTTAAAACCGTCCAGATGTGCATAAACTGATGAGTAACCGAACCCATGATCAAGAATAATATGATTACCAAGCCCTCTTCTTGACGATAATACAGCATTTATAACTCCATTACCAGTTGCATATACATCAGTACCAGAAGGAGCTGTAAAATCCATTCCTGCATGGAACTTAATGATCTTATAAATCGGATGTATTCTTAATCCGAATCCCGAGGCAGTCCTCTTAAGATCTTTATTCGAAATAGGCATTATAGCCGGAATGCATCTCAGCATTTCTTCCTTTTCATTTGCAAGAGTTATCAGATCATCAAATGATTTTGATTGTACATATACCTGTTTCCTGATCTTATCAAGTTTTTTTACTGTTCCAATTACAATACTTGAATTATCAAAACCTTCGAGTTCCTTATATCTGTTCACTCCTCCTGTTCCACTTTGGCGAAGTGTAGTCGGAACCGGTTCAGCTTCAAAAATAGTCCTGTAAAGATTATCATCCGTCTCCTGAAGATGATCAATAACCTTCTCCAGGTTTTCCATCTCTTTATGTATCAGATTGTACTGCAGTGAAAGTTGAGCTACTTCACGTTTGAGGGCTTTTTCTTTAGGCGAATCAATGAATATAGCGAAAATGAAACCATAGATAACGGCAAGAATCAGGGAACCAATAAAATAGGCTAGAAACCGTAGCAGAACAGCTCTGAAACCCAGTCTTATCTTGTCAAAACTCAGAGATTCCTGATTGAACTTATATTTTGTATTTGCCATTACACCACAAAGATAAATAATTAATAAAATATAAAAACACTCAAAAAGCGTTAATAGCCGGATAAAACTTAAGATACAAAAAGGGATTATCTGAATTTCAATTTTGAACTTAGTGTCTGAATCATCTTAAAATATTCTTCTTCAGTCAGATCATTATTAAAATAGTAAAGGGGATTTTTATGCTGGCCATACAGGTCAATCTGGTAATGAAGATGGGGGCCTGATGAAGTGCCGGAACTTCCGCTAAGACCTATCATATCGCCCCGTATAACGTTCATTCCCTTCGATACTTTAATACTGCTGAGATGTCCGTATGTTGTCTGAAATCCATAACCATGATCAATAACCACATAGTTACCAAAGCCACCTGAATTCCATCCTGCTTTAATCACTTTCCCCGCACCTGTAGCAAAAACTTCTGTGCCATAAGGTGTATTGAAATCCTGACCATGATGCCATTGTGAAGTACCCAAAACAGGATGAACCTCTCTGAATTTTAATCCGTCGCCAAGTCTGTAAATAGGATTTACAGGGCTTATATATGGCAGATACTCCATTTCGCGTTTCCATTCGCCTTTCTTATCCTCAATGGACTTGAATGATTCAGTCTGGACAGATGTTCGGTTTCTTATCTCGTCAATCCTTGAACGAAACAGGATCATAAGATCAGAATTCACATAGCCATAAAGATCTCTGTACCTGTCAACACCACCAAATCCCGGATTCCTGATAGACTCCGGGATGCTGTCCATATCAAGTATTGGTCTGTAACGACTGTCATCCGAAAGCTTCAATTCACCAAGAACCTCTATCGAATTATCAAGCTGGCGTCCCAGCAAAGAATACTGAAGTTTTATCTTCTCTATTTCCTGTTCCATCATCTTCTCTTTTGGCGAGCCAAATATATTTTTAAAAACAGTAATATAAAGAAAAGCAACTGCCAAAGATGCTGCAAACCATAATAAAAGACGCAGAGCCTTCTGTTTCCATGTAAGATAAATCTGCTTGAATTGCAGATCGTTCAGATCAAAAAAATATTTCCGGTCACGCATCCACGATACCTGTTTTTTAGACTTTTTTTCCTGTAGTCAACAAATCTAAAACAAATAAATTAATTTTACAAGTCTGAAATGAGGTTTATTTATATTTCTGAAATGAGGTTTATTTATATAATAATATGACAATTACAATGAAGGCACATGAATTACGACAACTTTTTTTCGAATTTTTCCGGAGAAAAGACCATAAAATTGTTCCTTCAGCGCCCATGGTCATCAAAGATGATCCCACCCTTATGTTTACCAATGCCGGCATGAATCAGTTCAAGGATATTTTCCTTGGAAACCAGCAGCCGTTGAATAGAAGAATAGCAAATTCACAGAAATGTCTGAGGGTATCCGGTAAACATAACGATCTCGAAGAAGTCGGAATAGACACTTATCATCATACGATGTTTGAAATGCTTGGAAACTGGTCGTTTGGTGATTACTTTAAAAAAGAAGCTATTGAGTGGAGCTGGGAATTTCTCGTCAACGAGCTTGGTATCCCTGCCGATAGAATATATGTAACGATCTTTGAAGGAAGCAGCGAAGAGAACGTTCCCCGCGATGATGAAGCATTTGAATGCTGGAAGAAGTGCTTCCCAGATCCTTCAGGAAGGATCCTTGAGGGAGCCAGAAAAGATAATTTCTGGGAAATGGGCGAAACAGGACCATGCGGACCCTGTTCCGAAATTCATATTGATATCAGAGACAACAATGAAAGAAACAGGATCCCCGGAGATACACTGATAAATAAAGGACATCCCCTCGTAATTGAGATCTGGAACCTTGTTTTTATTCAATATAACCGAAGATCTGACGGGAAACTCGAACAACTCCCTTCGAAACATGTGGATACAGGTATGGGGTTTGAGAGGTTATGCATGGTAGTACAGGGTAAAAAGTCCAATTATGACACTGATCTTTTTCAGTCACTAATAACAGAAATATCAAAGATTACCAATAAAAAATACGGAGAGAACAAGTCGTGGGACATTGCTTTGCGCGTTATAGCCGACCATCTGAGAGCCGTTGCCTTTTCAATCGCCGACGGACAATTACCTTCAAATATTAAAGCAGGTTATGTTATAAGAAGAATCCTACGAAGGGCAGTAAGATATGGCTATAACAATCTTGGAATGGAGAATCCATTTATTTACAAGCTTATCCCTGTACTGTCCGCCACCATGGGCGATAACTACCCTGAATTAAGAACAGCGGTGGATCAGATAGCCCGGATAATTTATGAAGAGGAGACTGCATTTCTTAAAACCCTTGGCAAAGGTTTGAAGATGATTGAAAAAATGATTTCTGATCTGCAGAAAGAGCATAAGAATATTCTGCCAGGGAAAGTTGCATTTGAATTGTATGATACTTACGGATTCCCTGTTGACCTTACACAGTTGATCCTCAAAGAAAAAAATATGCATCTGGATATCACCGGGTTTGAAAATGAGATGAAAAATCAGAAGGAAAGATCGAGAGAAGACGCTTCTGTCGCAACTGGTGACTGGATTATTATAAGAAATATTGAAGGCACAGAATTTTCAGGTTATGAGAAAACCGAAGAAGAGGTGCTTATTACCAGGTATCGTAAAGTAAAAGTTAAAGGAAAAGAAATATACCATCTTGTTTTCAATAAAACTCCGTTTTACGCTGAAGCAGGAGGACAGACAGGTGATACAGGTATTCTGAGATCACAGAATGACAGGATAAAAATTATAGATACAATAAAAGAGAACAACCAGATTATTCATATAGCGGATAAAATAGTGTCTGATCCGAAAACATCCTTTACAGCTTCAGTCGATACTGAAAGACGCTTAATGACTGCCCGCAACCATACAGCCACACACTTAATCCACCTTGCTTTAAGGTCAGTTCTTGGTAATCACGTTGAACAGAAAGGATCACTGGTTACACCTGAAAAGCTCAGGTTTGATTTCAGCCATTACACAAAATTGACTAAGGAAGAGATCATGAAAGTTGAAGAAATGGTCAACCGTATGGTCCGGGAAAATTATAACAGTATAGTTACTGATGACATTCCCATGGAAAAAGCTAAATCGATGGGTGCCATGGCACTGTTCGGGGAAAAATACGGAGAAACTGTCAGAGTTGTTGAGTTTGGCGGATCGGTTGAATTATGCGGGGGGACACATGTCACAAACACAGGTAGCATTGGAATAGTCAAAATAATCTCAGAGACAGCCATTGCATCAGGAATAAGAAGAATTGAAGCAGTTACTGCCTCTAAAGCTGAGGAGTATATAAATAAAAAACTGGCAGCCCTGGAAGAAATTGCCAGTCTCCTCAAAAGCACAGGAAACATTAAGGAGAATATAGAAAAACTTATCGCGGAAAATAACTCACTTAAGAAGTCAGTTGAAAAGCTGCAGGCTCAATCAGCAAAAGTATTGATTAAGAAACTGGAAGAAGAAACTGTTCAGATAGGAAATATAAAATTCATTTCCGGACAGGTCGAAAACGAACCGATGGATTTTCTTAAGACATTAGCTTATCAGATACGCAGTAAGACGCATAGTTTTGTTCTGGCCATCGGATCAAATATCGGTGGAAAAGCTAATATTCTGGTAATGGTAAGCGACAGCCTGGTAAGGAATAATAACATTAATGCAATCAGTATTATAAATGAAATAGCCGGCGAAATAAACGGAGGCGGTGGAGGTCAGCCTTTTCTCGCCACAGCTGGGGGTAAAAACCCGGCTGGTCTCGCCAGAGCAATCAAAAAGGCAGAAGATTATATCAGAAAAACTTCGGAAGAAGTATAATACTAATGCGGTGTAGTTTCAAACTACGCCGAGCCTTTAAAACTGAATTTTACACAATAACGCTGATAGAAATTACAAACAATGCTGAGCGTAGTTTTGAACTAAGCTCGGATTTTTAGTACCACAAAATTCCGTTGTGATCTCCCGAAACAGGTGTCGCAGGAATTCGTATTGAGCTGAATTATGAGAAATATCCCCGCAATGACATGTACGGAGGGAAACAGGACAACGAATGGATCAAATATTCCACTGAAGATGTCCGGAACTATGTTAACTGGGTAAGTTATGGCCTGCTTGCACTCGGATACAATAAAGGTGATAAAATTGCAAGAAAACTGATATTCAGTAAGTGGCAGGAAGCTCTCGGAGGAGAGCTCCAGGTAATGGTCTCGGGTGGAGCAGCATTGCAGTCAAGACTCGAAAAAATCTTCTGGGCAGCCGATTTGCCTGGAGAACTCTCTCCTACCCTTAAGCTCAGGAGAAGCTACGTTGCAGAAAAATACAAAGATCTTATATCCGGAATATACTTTGTCAATGAAAAAGAGTCTAATATGCTTTCAAAAATTAAAAACGGTATTAGTGGAATATTGAAAAACCTGCCGAAGTTCCAGGGAAACGTTAGGGCGTTAGGGCGTTAGGGCGTTAGGGCGTTAGGGCGTTAGGGCGTTAGGGCGTTGAGGAGTTTACTTTATCTGTTTGTCTTATAAAATTCATTAAAGAATAAATGAATCATTATGCCTTTCACAGACAGTGAGACGGGATTTTTTATATTTTTGATACTTTTAACAGTTAAATGACCAGATTTGTTTCAGTTGCTGTTCAACTAATCATTGCAGGTTTTTTTACTTATCTGATTTCCTGCTCTCCGGAAGCATGTTTTGAAGAGACAAATGCCTTTCTTAAGGCATCATTCTATCTTGACGCCACAGGTAATTATAAGGCACCCGACAGCCTTACTTTGTACGGCATGGGCATGGATACCAATAAACTGTACAATAAAGCCGTATCTGTTCAACCAGCCCTGCTTCCTCTAAATTCAGCAACTGATAATTGCACGTTTATTATCAGAATCAATGGAATAACCGACACAATAATACTGAAGTACAGCAGCTATCCTCATCTTATCTCAAAAGAGTGTGGCTATACCTTTTACCATATACTCGATTCATATATTGTCACAAATAACATCATTGATACAATAATCGTAAGGAATAATAATATAACTACCATTAATGAGGAGAACGTACGCATATTTTATTAGTTTTCTGATCCTTGCAGTTCCGTGTCTGCTTAAAGGACAGGACAGTCTCCTCTTTCCGCTTAATCTTAGAGCCGGAATTGAAATTTCAGGCCCTGTTATTTATCTAACAGACGAAAACAACATGAGCGTTGAAGGATTTGTTTCTTATGAGCGGAATGAAAAAATGACATTTGTTCTTGAAGGCGGATTCCTTAAATACAAATATTCACAATATAACTATGATTACAGGACTAAAGGCTCATTTGCCCGCGCCGGAGTTGATTTTAATTTATTGAAACCTGATATCTCTAAAGGAAGATACTGGGCCGGGATCGGATTAAGATATGGTGTAAGCGTCTTCAATTTTGCAACCCCTTCATTTCAACACGAAAATTACTGGGGAACAACAACCTCTTCCATACCATCCAGAACAAGCTGGGGACATTTCGTTGAAGTAGCTCCGGGAGTAAAAACAGAAGTATTTAAAAATCTCAGTTTAGGATGGACAATCAGGTTAAGATTATTGATATCAGCCGGGACTGGGAAGGATCTCAGACCCATATATTTTCCGGGATTCGGCAGAGGAGGAAAATCCACCAGTGCTGGTATAAGTTATTATATGATACTGAATATCCCTTATAAGACCATTAATGTAAAAATTAAGGAGGAGGTCCAGGTCCAGGAAGAACCAGAGGAAACCGATCGTTAAATAACATGCTTACGGCTGAATATCAGTAAGCCGGTGAATGTCAGGAATCCATTAACCAGTAGTAATTCGAAACCAAATTTATACCCGTTGAATAATTCCACCGAATAAAGACTGAGGAAGTAACACACTACAGGAGAAATGATTGCAATATAAGGTGTCAGTCTGTCGTTTGCTTTCCTTTTTGTAAAAAGTCCGAATGAATAAAGTCCCAGTAAAGGCCCATATGTATAACCAGCTATTGTAAAAAGTTTATCTATAACAGCTCTGTCGCTCAACTTTCTAAAAATCAATATACTGATAAAGAATATAAGTGCTATGGTCATATGAACAGCGTACCTGATCCTTGTCCTGGTTCTTTCTGAAATTTCTTTTTTGCGATCAAGTCCCAGAAAGTCAATGCTTACTGATGTGGTAAGTGAAGTCAGTGCACCGTCAGCACTCGGGAAAGCTGCAGAAATCAACCCGATAAGAAAAACTATACCCGCAACCGGTCCCAGATATTGAAAAGCTATAGTTGGGAACAGGTCATCTGTCAAAGCCACAGAGATTCCTTTGTTCAGAGCATAAATAAACAGAAGGGCACCAAGTAACAAAAATATGAAATTTACCAGAACCAGAATACCGCTGAAGGTGAACATATTCTTCTGAGCTTCCCTGATATTCTTACAGCTCAGATTCTTTTGCATCATCTCCTGATCAAGTCCTGTCATCACTATTGTAATAAACATCCCGCTTAGAAACTGCTTGATAAAAAATCTTTCATGGTGCCAATCAGTAATAAACATTCGTGAAACAGAGCTGTCGTTGACATGGGATATAAGTCCTGAAATTGATACTCCTATTCCTTTGCTGATATAAATTATTGAAAATACTACTGCTAATAACATAAAAGTTGTCTGCAGCGTATCAGTCCAGACTATAGTCTTTATTCCCCCTTTTAAAGTATATAAAATAATAAGTACAATAAAAATAAGGACATTAATCCAGAAAGGAACGTTCCAGGAATCAAAAACAAATACTTGTAATACATTAATAACCAAAAACATACGAAGCGACACTCCAAGTGTTCTTGATATGATAAAGAAACCTGCACCGGTTTTGTATGACCAGAACCCAAAGCGCTGATCGAGATAGGTGTAGATTGAAGTTAGTTTTAACCTGTAATATAAAGGCAGCAAAATGAGGGCTATGACAAAATAACCGAACAGGTACCCGAAAACAACAACCATATAGCTGAACTGTGTCTCCTGTACCCATCCGGGTACTGACATAAAGGTAACCCCTGAAAGCGATGCACCTATCATCCCATAGGCAACAACAAACCACGGAGATATCTTATTCCCTATATAGAACGACTGGCTGTCGGCTTTGTGTGCTGTTATCCATGTTACAATAAAGAGCAGAGCTGTGTAAACAAGGAATATTCCAAGAATAAGTGATGGTGACATCCCGGGCAAATAATCTGCAAGAATAGTAAAAAGAATGCAGACAAAAAATTCCTGACCTGTTTAGTTTAAAGGCAATAATTGAATTAATTTTGTCCAAAACATCTTAATATGAGTTTCACAGAGTTCCCTTCAAGATTACTGGAGAATGCAGTAAATGAATTCGCATCACTTCCCGGTATCGGGCGTAAAACAGCTCTTAGGTTGGTTATGAACCTTTTAAGAAAAGATACTGAAGAAGTAAGAAGATTCGGAGAGTGCATAATAAAATTACGTTCTGAGATCAACTATTGCAGTATCTGCAATAATATATCTGACACTGAAGTATGCAACATCTGTAAAGATGAGAAAAGAGACAAAACAATAATTTGTGTTGTCGAGAATATCCAGGATGTAATGGCGATTGAAAATACAAGACAGTTCAAAGGAGTATATCATGTGCTTGGTGGTATCATTTCACCGGTTGACGGTATTGGACCTTCCGACCTTAAAATCGAAAATCTTGAAGAAAAATTAAAAGCAGGTGGAGTTAAAGAAATTATTTTCGCACTTAGTACAACAATGGAAGGCGATACCACTAATTTCTATCTTTACAGAAGACTTAATAAATATGATGTCCTCCTTACTACACTTGCCAGAGGTGTGGCTATCGGCGATGAGCTTGAATACACTGATGAAGTAACTCTTGGAAGGGCAATTACGAACCGAAATCCCTATCAGCAATGATGAAATCCATAAATCATTTCCTTAATGTTGCATTTGTTTCAGGATCAACTTTCTTCTGTGATAATTCGGGCAAAAATACAATGCGTATCAATTTCTGCTTTTCCGACAATGATGAGATCGAAGAAGGAGTTAAGAGGCTTTCACGAGTCATTCATAATGAAATAAGTAATCAGTAAGTTCCAGTAGTACCGCTTATCTTGTTTTATTAACACAAAGATTTATCAAACATATTGCTGTCATAGTTGTTAGTACGATAAGAACAAAAAACATATTCATGGCAAGAATGAACATAGTATTGCCCGCGATGGGTGAAGGAGTTATCGAAGCAATAATTAATAAATGGCTTGTTTCTGAAGGTTCGGTAGTCAAAGAAGAAGACCCTATCGTAGAAGTAGCCACTGATAAAGTCGATTCAGAGGTGCCTGCTCCTGCTGCAGGTACTATTGTTTCCATTGCAGCTGCTGAAGGGTCCGTAGCAAAAGTAGGAGATGTGATCGCTGTAATTGAAACCATTGTTGAGACCGGTCCGGAAGATTCAAAGAAAATCGCCAAAGAGGTTGAAAGAATCAGGGCAACTATTAATACTGCCAGACAGGAAAAGAAGGAAGTTGAAACTCTATCCCATGATATGAAAAGCAGGACTCCTTCAGGCAAATTTATATCCCCTCTTGTCAGAAGCATAGCTGCCCGGGAAGAAATCAGCTATTCCGACCTGGATAAACTGAACGGGACCGGAATGGATGGAAGAATTACCAAAGATGATGTATTAAAACTCCTGGAAGAAAGAAAAAAAGCAGCAGAAGATAAAAAGAAAGCAGAAACATTAAAGACTTCAGAAACAGAAGAAAAACAAATTATTTCCGGCACCTCTGCAGAAGGGGATGAGATAATAGAGATGGACCGTGTTCGTAAGCTAATTGCTGAACATATGGTTATGTCAAAAAGAACTTCCCCGCATGTAACATCATTCATCGATGCTGATGTAACCCGCCTGGTGAACTGGAGAAACAGAATAAAGGAAAAATTCCTTGCCACTGAGGGACAGAAACTTACACTTACACCTATCTTTATTGATGCTACTGCCAGAGCTTTGCACGAATATCCGATGCTTAACATATCAGTCGAAGGTGATAAAATAATCATCAGGAAAAATATCAATATCGGTATGGCTACTGCTTTACCTGACGGAAACCTTATCGTACCGATAATAAAAAATGCAAATGAGAAAAATCTGACCGGATTGGCCAGAGCTGTCAATGACCTGGCTGACAGAGCCAGAAAAAATAAATTAAAACCCGATGAAATAAAAGGGGGAACATTTACTGTAACTAACTTTGGAAGTTATAACAACCTTTCCGGAACCCCTATCATAAATCAGCCCCAGGCAGCCATACTTGGGACCGGAGCAGTCAGAAAAACACCTGCAGTAATTGAGACACCCGATGGTGATGTTATTGGCATCCGTCAGTTTATGATCCTGTCATTAAGCTATGACCACAGAGTTATCGATGGTGCTCTTGCGGGAAAATTTCTTAACAGGCTTAAAGAGATCCTCGAAAACTATACACCCGATCTGTATTAAAATAATAACAAATATCCATTCTCTTTCTTACTCATTTCTGGATTATCAGGATTAACATAAAATTTAAGATAGTTAATAAAAAGGACAAAAAGGGAATATCTATTTTCTTTTATTTCTCATATATTAGTAGCTTGAGAAATGAAAATCAAACGAATGAAAAAGATAGTTCTTTTATCATGGAGCCTGGTTATATTAATCAATCCGGAATTGATATCCCAGTCCAGAAGTGAAATCAAAAACAATTTCTATGAAGCTGAAAGCTGGATTCTCTTTGAAGATTACCAGGAAGCTTTGCCTCTATATCAGAGACTCCTTGAAATATACCCTGATAACGCCAATTATAAATACAGGATTGGACAGTGCTATATTAATACACCCGGGGAAAAAGAAAAATCAATAGGATACCTCGAAGATGCTGTTAAAAATATTAATTCAAAATATATAGAGGGAAGTTTCAGGGAGACCAGTGCGCCATATGATGCCCTCTACTTTCTTGCAAATGCTTACAGAATTAATAACCAGCTTGACAAAGCTATCGAGACATACATCCAATTCAAAGAGAATCTTGATCCGAAAATTTATGACTCCATAATCGTTAACCTTCAGATCCAATCCTGTCATAATGCAAAAGACCTGATGGCGAATCCCCTTTTCATCAGGGAAACCAACCTCGGCAACTCAATAAACGAGAATACCTCTGAATTCAATCCAGTCATTTCCGACAATGAGAATATTCTGGTGTTTTCAAAAAGCGAGCCTTTCTATGATGCAATTCTTTATTCCACCAGAAATAATAATCAATGGTCGGGACCTGTCAATATGAATGAGATACTGAAAATAGACAGAGATTTCTTTCCGACTTCCCTGTCCGCTGATGGTAAGGATCTGTACCTTTATAGCTCTGTTGATTACGACGGCAACATATATATTTCAAGATTTGAAAACGGTACCTGGTCTCTCCCTGTAATGCTCAATCCTAATATAAATACCAAATTCTGGGAGTCACATGCAACTGTTTCCCACAATAATAAAAAGCTCTACTTTACAAGCAACAGGAAAGGAGGATTTGGAGGATTGGATATCTACGTATCTGAAAGGGATAGTTCAGGAGACTGGGGTACACCTGTTAACCTGGGATCAGTTATAAACACTCCTTACAATGACGAGACTCCTTTTCTGAGTAAGGATGATAAAACACTTTTTTTCAGTTCAAGAGGACACTTTAACATGGGGGGTTATGATGTCTTTTACTCAACACTTACGGACAACGGTGAATGGACGGTCCCCATGAATGTCGGTTATCCTCTTAACTCCACCGATGATGATATATTCTTTAAACCTGTAAATGAAGGACATGAGGGATATCTTGCAAAATACAGTCCGGAAGGTTTTGGAAACCAGGATATTTACAGACTGGAGTTGTTCTCAGATAAGCATCCAAGAGAATTCTATGTAATGGGAATGGTCAAAGTGGCTGATCTGATCGGCGATATGAATGACAGAGTAAAGATCAGCGCAGTGAATACAAGAAAAACAGACCAGTCAAGCAGTAGCTTTTCAGACCCGGAAACAGGCGAATATGAGTTACAGTTACCGCATGGCAATTATGAATTTACTTATGAGGCAGATGGAGGAGGAAAAATCAGTAAAATCATTCAGCTTCCGCTCACAAATCCTTCTGATACAATTATTCTTCCCGAAATTGTCCTGCCACAAAAAGATTTAGTTGCAGATCTTGTTGTCGGAGCCGACAAAATAATTATTGTCAGTACAGATGATCCGGTTGTTATTCCTTTAGAAGTCGAAACCCGGTCGGTGCTTGCCATTGAACACCTGTCCGGTATTGACTCCATATCTCCGGAGAAACATAAAATAACCCGGTCTTCCTTCAATTATAAGGTTATACCTCTGCCCGGCGATAACAAAATCGTGTTTACACTTACTGACAGGTTCAATAATAGAGCTGCTGCAGAAGTCCTGATAACCAGGATAAAAAGTACTGAACCAACTGTAAAACCTGAATACATCATTGCCAAGGAAGAGGCGGAAACATTTAACCAGGTGCAGAAGGAGCAGGCTGATGATAAAATCAGAATGATAATTGAAGATTCTGATATTGAAAATCATCAATTTGACAAAGATGATGATATTATAACAAGCCCGGCGGAGTTTAATAGATTGGCTGAGGATATTATTGCTCCTTCTGATCCTGCGATATCAATTATAAGGGAAAAGATTCTTGCATACAGTGAAGTACATAAATCAGGCAGTCTGATCCGTAAATCAGTCGAGAATACAGATAATCTTGAAATAAAGACAGCTGGTAAATGGTTGCAATCAGTCTATAGTGACGCAATCGGTCAGGGACTTACAGAAATTCAATTAGCTCAGATGTTTGCCATCCTCAGTTCGCCTCCGGAATCAGATGCGAAACAATTTCTTGAAGAATTCATCAATTATACAGAAGATCCGTTACTCTCATTGCTCAGGGCTATTAATGTCAAAAAAGAAAAAATAAAGTCAGCGCAGGATCTGATAAATCATATTATAGTAAATGAAGATCTGTATCCTGCTGAAGATGTATTTGAGAGTTTTGCCCGTATTATTGCTGCCTGCGAAATTCCTTCGGACACTTTTGAAGATCGCCTGTCTGAAGGCAAGGTATGCCGGTTATGGATTCTGTGGATAGCACTCGGTGCAGGATTAATTCTCCTTTTCATAGTAATATTCAGAAAAAGAAGAAAAACAGATGGTCAGTAATTCAGTCTGAAAAATTGCAGGCAAGTATTTTTGAGGGTGGTAATATTTTTAATAAATTTGGATATTTAAATCTTCTGCTATGAGCAAAAAAATTGTCTGTCTGATTACTGCAATAACAATTTCCATCACATTGTGTGCTCAGGACACACGTAATCTTCATGAGACATTCCTCGATGCCGAGTATTTTTTTATGAATGAAGATTATTCTGACGCTCTCCCTTATTACCTTAAGCTGTATGAGATATTTCCGGATAATTTCAATCTCGCATTCCGGATAGGAGCCTGCTATCTTAACATTCCCGGTAAAAAGAACCTGTCTGTCAGCTATCTGGAGACAGCTGTAAAAAACATGTCGGCAAAACACAAGGAAGGATCACTGAATTATAAATCAGCACCTTATGATGCATTATACGATCTGGGTAAAGCCTATCGTATTAACTACATGTTCGATAAAGCCAAAGAGTGCTACCAGAGATATTTTGAAACACTCCTGCCTGATGATCATGAAAATATCGATTTCATACAAAATGAAATAAGAATATGTGACAATGCCACGGAAATCATAGCCCGGCCCGTTGATTTTATTGAAGAAAACATTGGCCCGCTCTTTAATACATCACAATCCGAGTTTAATCCGGTAATATCAAGCGACGGGCAATCATTTGCATATATGGTTTCTCTGAAGTTTTATGATGCAATAATGTTTTCAAGACTTATCAACAGAAAATGGAGCCTGCCTGAGAATGTTACCCCCGGACTTCAGTCAGACGGAGATCTTTATATCTCATGTCTTTCATCAGATGGAAATCTTCTATTCCTTTCCAAAGATGACAACAATAACAGTGATATCTATGTTAGCACATTTGACGGAATCAGATGGACTAAAAGTGTCCTGCTTAACCGGAATATTAATACAAAATACTGGGAATCACATGGTTTTATATCTGAAGATGGTAATCAACTGATATTTGCGTCAGACAGACCAGGTGGTTTCGGTGGTCTTGATCTTTATATTTCTCAGATACAAAATGGAGACTGGGGTCCGCCTGTCAATCTTGGTCCCGAGATTAATACACGGTTTAACGAAGACAGACCATTTCTTATCAATAATGGCAGGACGCTTTTCTTCAGCTCACAGGGACACAATAATGTAGGAGGTTATGATATTTTCAGATCCGAACTTCAATCAAACAATTTATGGAGCACTCCTGAGAATATCGGATATCCGCTGAATAACCCTGATGATAATTTTTTCTTCATGCCAACCGGTAACGGAAATTCCGGTTATTATTCAATCTATAAAGAATTTACCGGCTCCGGAAAAGAGGATATCTATAAAATTACCTTAAGAGAAAAACAGCCTTGATACCTGATATTAGTTATAAAAAGTATTATATATTTGTTATAATGATTAAATTCAGAGTAAAAATACCTTGCTTTAGATTGCAGCTGTTAACTCTGGTTCTTTTCCCCTTTGCTGCCTCCTCTCAGCCTGCCAGTGAGATGAAAAAGATTTTTGCCCGGGCAGAATCCCACTGTCTTTATGAAGAGTATGACCTGGCAAACCAGCTCTATATATTACTTGAAACACCCGATAATTTAAATATTAAATACAAAATAGGCTTATGTTATCTGAACATTCCTGATGAGAAGGATAAAGCTATACCATATCTTGAAGCTGCGGTTAAAGATGCTGCATATGATGCCAAAACATCTAAACTTAAAGAAAAAAGAGCTCCTCTTGATGCATGGTTTCTGCTGGCTATAGCATATATGATTAATAACAACCTGGATAAAGCCCTCGATACATTTCAATACTTCAGAAAACTTGCCAGAGACACAGAGATGAAAGGAGGTATGCAAAACCTAGGGTACATTGATCAGGAGATACTGGCCTGCCGGAATGCTATGGAATATCAGAATAATCCGGTTGCCATGACCATCAAAACCCTTGGTTCTGATTTTAATCAGGGTTCAATAAGTGATAATCCGGCAGTCAGCTACGATGGCAACACAATAGCCTTTACAGAGCGAAGGGGTATTGTAAACGTTATACTCTTCTCTAAAAAAGATGGAGATAAATGGCTGCCTCCTGTCGATATTACTGACCGCATCAATGCCGGGGAAGATTGTTCCACCTGCTCCCTTAATAAAGATGGAAATGAATTATTTCTTTATAAGATTGATAACTACGACGGCAATATCTACTCCTCGGAATATGTGAACGGGGAATGGACACCTGTTAAAAAGCTCAATAGAAATATTAACACAAAGTATTTTGAATCACATGCTTCTGTCTCATCAGATGGTGAAAGACTATATTTTACAAGCAACCGGGATGGTGGAAACGGCGGGCTTGATATTTACATGTCAGAGAAAGATGCGACAGGAGACTGGGGCCCGTCAATAAACCTGGGAACCACGATAAATACAAAATACAATGAAGATACACCGTTTGTTACACTGAATGATTCCATGCTCTATTTCAGTTCCGAGGGCCATAGTTCGATGGGCGGCTATGATAATTTTAAAAGCCAGAAACAGGGATCCTTCTGGAAAACACCTCAAAACCTGGGCTCTCCTATCAACACCACAGACGATGACAGATTCTTTAAACCGGCAAATAATGGGAAAAACGGTTATTACGCAATGACGACCGAATACAAAAAAAAAGAAATTTTCTATCTCAATATTGGTAGTACAGGCCTGAATAAGATATTCGAAATACGAGGGGAATATGGTCTGAGAGACACAACCGTCTTCTTTGATGAAAAGTATTCCATACATCTTCTCAGCAAAGACTCAGGAGATACAATCGATGTAGGTTATCCCAATAAAATTACCGGCCGTTATAATTTCATTGTAGGCCCCAGTAATTATGAATTAATCTACACCGGTGTCGGATATTTATCACAGACTATTGATACAATAATTTTACAGGACGATCCCGACAAGATTATTGATCTTAACGTAGTGCTTGACAAAGATCCGGACTATAAAGAGCTGGCTTCCGGCTATGACAGGATCAACCTCGATGATATTCCAGTGGTCGCATCAGTTGATTCAAGTATTTTTATTACCAATATGAAGGTGAATGACCTTACCGACAACAATGTTGAAGATTCAGATGTTCTTTATTATACAGTGCAGGTAATGGCACTTTATAATCCCGTGGATATCAGTTATTTCAAATATGTTGACAATATAAAGGTCCTTTACAATGAGACTGACTTGTTTTACAGATATACTACCGGCCAGTTTAAGGATATTGCAGAAGCATATGCACACAGGAATGAGCTTTTTACAAAAGGTTATCCGGAAGATATTTTTGTCAAAAAGGTTAGCAGGATTCCTGGAGATAAACCTGTTATAAACTGGACATACTTTACAATTCAACTTAAAGCTTCCGGCAATCATCTTGATATGGATACTGAATTCAGAGGGTATGAGGAAGTCAGAGAAACAAAAGAAGTTGACGGATTATACCATTACCTGTATGGCAGATATGAATCATTCCCGGAAGCTATGACTGCACTGAAAAAAATTATCAAAGAGGATTATAAAGACGCAATTGTCAGGGAAATAAAAGTATTGGTTAAGTAATCAAATCTAACTGGCTAATTAATAAAATATAAATATAGCCTGGAATCCTTGAATTCCATTATCTTATCAATATTAAAATATTATAATCAATACACCTCTGGACTATGAGAAGATTTATTGTCATTTCAATTCTGGTTTCATGTTTCATTTCCCTGAAATCCCAGGAAACTCCTTCCAAGGAATTCATCAGGGCGGTTCAAAACGCTGATAACTCTTATTATTATGATAAGGATTATGAAATGGCTGCCAGTTTATATGAACCTCTTTACAATGCCAATCCCGAAAATAGTAACCTCGCTGCAAAGCTTGGAATATGCTACCTCAACATTGACGGGAAAAAAACTGAAGCACTTGAGCTTTTAAAGAAAGCTTCAGTTAATGTGGTAAATGATGAGAAGGAATATCAGGAGCATGGTGAAAAAGCACCCTTTGATACGGATTTGTATCTGGCTAATGCTTATCATGTAAATGATAGCCTTGAAAAAGCAGTCTCTCTTTATTATGATGTTAAGAAAAGACTGGCCGGTACTGAATCCTTCCTGGAAGATTATATTGACCTTCAAATAAGAGATTGCCGCTATGGTATGGAGATGAAAAAGAAACCCCTGACTATTATCTCGGAGCTTTTTGCTCCCTGGCTGACTGACTATCCGGGAGCATGCAATCCCGTCCTTGCAAAAAACGACTCAGTTTTTGTTTTCACCGTAAAAAAAGATGGTAAAACACAAATTTTCTGCTCATATAAAAATGACAGCTGGAATAAGCCGGCTAATATAACAGAACAGTTGGGAGGGTATGACAGACTTTATACAAATTCCATTACAGGTGATGGAAAAACATTAATACTCTTCATAGATGACGGAGATGATGGTAACCTTTACTCCAGTGAGAGAACCGATACTGTCTGGTCAAAAATAAAAAGTGTAGGAAGGTTTGTTAATTCTATTTACTGGGAATCACATGGGTTTATTACCACTGACGGCAATACAATGTATTTTGCAAGCAACCGTCCCGGTGGTGAAGGTGAGCTTGATATCTGGATCTCCCGGAAAGCTGCTGATGGTTCCTGGGAACGACCGGTTAATTGCGGAAATGTCATCAATACTCCCTATGATGAAGATACACCCTTCTACGATCCTGAAAATGATGCGCTGCTATACAGTTCTATCGGTCATATAAGTATGGGAGGCTACGACGTATTCAGATCAACTTTCAGAAATGGCTTATGGACTCAGCCTGTAGGAATGCCTTTTGCTTTTAATGATGTCTCGGAAAATACAAATTTTATCCTGAATAATAATGCCACGGGATTTGTAGCAAGCAGGTTCGACAATAAGACAAAAAGCAGAAATATTTATGCGATTGTTGCTATTGATCCGGCAGACGAAATAACCCTTGCTGATGGAAGTATTACCCTGGAGGATGGAATGAATGTTAATCCTGAACAGGCACAGGTAAAAGTGACAAATATTAAAACCGGAACTGTAATGCAAAACATACCGGTCAGCGATAGCGGATCATTCAGGTTTGATATAAAACCAGGTGATTATCAGGTATTTGTAAACCATGCCGGCTATCAGACAGACACTATTAATCTGAATATTCCTCTTTATTTCTTGAGCAAGTATATATCATTTAATGCTTCTCTTATTCCTGAAAAAGTGGCAGCAGGCGAATTCCTTGCAATT
>Ga0315532_1000104_pt1 | contig 66805 bp, 60 predicted proteins | sample SalMarWE160370MG_FD_203082 | JGI IMG/M metagenome (GOLD analysis project Ga0315532, IMG submission 203082) | Salt marsh sediment microbial communities from the Plum Island Ecosystem LTER, Massachusetts, United States - Salt Marsh Sediment WE1603-70 ...
TAAGGTCTGGAATAGATATAGATTCTATTGTAAAGCAACTACGCGGCATCAGATGCCCTTCTATTGCCTGGGAGCAGGGACATGCTATTTTGTCCTGTGCCGATGCTATCGCTAGCGTGCTGGAGAAATATATTAGAGAAAAGACGGCCACTAACCCAGATGCGCCTTCCCAAAATCCTGAGATGGTTAAAAGTTGGGCCGGGCAATGCCCCGATTGTGGTGGTCCTTTGATTTACCAGGAAGGCTGCAACATTTGCCTCGCCTGTGGCTTTACTAAATGTGGATAGAGTACAAGAAAAATGGGTAGATCCAGAGGTAGTTATTATTCAGCTCTTAAGCGGATAACTAAAGTTGCCAATTCGGCTTTTAGCTTAAGAAAGATTTGTAATTCTATAGCTAAAAGTGCTGCCAAGGCAATGCAGGCCAATGGCTGCCGCATTTTATCCCTCAATTCCCAAAGGGAATATTTGATTACTGTAGGCACGTATGGTTTGAGCGACCTTTATCTGAAAAAAGGCCCCCTTGATGCCCGTAAAAGCCTTCCGGATATCCTTGATGGGAAAGTGGTATTTATTGCCGATGCTGCTAAAGATGAAAGAGTTCAACATCCCCAAATAGCACTAGCGCAAGGAATATCTTCTATACTTGGGGTTCCTGTACTTGGGAAAGGAGAAGCTATCGGGGAGATTCGAATTTACACTCGTGAGCCTCGCCAATTCTCCGAAGCTGATAAAAGTTTCCTCCTTAGTGTTGCTGATATGTGCGCCGTCATCTTTGAGAGAGCAGAGCTTCATCAATTGCTAGAGCAAGACTATAAGGCAAGTGAGAGACGAAGAAAATCGTCTCAAGTATCTCCGTTACCTACTACTACGCTGAGGCCAACTAGTTTCGCTCATCCCAGCGAGGAGGATTTTGCCAAACTTTTAGACTTTTACTGTATTGAATGGCTTTATGAGCCTCGTTCTTTTCCTCTTAGGTGGGAGGGCGACAAGATAGCAGAGATGTTCACTCCCGATTTTTATTTGCCCGAGTTAGACCTTTATGTTGAACTCACTACATTAAAACAAAATCTACTAACCGAGAAGAATCGCAAGCTGCGCCAGCTCAGAGAACTTTACCCTGAAGTCAATGTCAGGCTTCTGAACAAGAATGATTTTCTCAAGCTGCTAGCCAAATATGGTTATGGCCCTCTAGGCGAAGCTAAAGTAGAGGGAATCGACCGAGTTTTGTACAGCCATGCCAAAATTCAACAAAGGATAGGAACCCTGGCCAGACGCATTTCGCGTGATTACGCTGGTCAGCGATTAGTGCTAATAGGCATCTTGAAGGGCGTTGTTTGCTTTATGGCTGACCTGATGCAGCACCTTTCCCTTCCGGTTACCGTGGACTTTATGGCTATTTCATACTATGGTGGTGATGGTCAGGTAGTCAAGATAACCAGAGACCTCGATAGCAGCATAACAGGACAGCATGTACTGATGGTTGAAGACATTGTAGATACTGGCATGACACTGAATTACATTCTCAGTCATCTCTCTGCCCACAATCCTGCTAGTCTTCGCGTTTGTACCTTGCTTGATAAGAGAGCACGTCGATTGATAAATGTTCCTCTTGATTACGTAGGCTTTGAGGTTCCCGATGAGTTCGTAGTGGGTTATGGACTAGATTACAAGGGAGAATACCGTAATTTACCCTTTATTGGCATCCTCTACCCCGAGCTAATCAAAGGCCCAGAGCTGCGATAGTACCCCAAGAAAAATTCGCTTCGCTCTTTTTTTCCTGGGAAATCCGGAAATGCCAATGGGTAAATCTGGGGCCCCCCTGAAAAACGAAGTTTTTCAGGGGTAAGAATACCCCCCCACTTAGCTCTCTTTTTCTGTGGCAATACTTATAGCTCGTATAATAATAAAAACAAAAAACTGGGCATAAAAAAATGCCCCAAGTAACCTCCCTTTCCTTGACTCACCACCCACCTTCCTTTCTGCTTCCACTTACCTTGCGCTGGGCCTCTTACCTCCCAACACTTTTCAGCTTCCACTTACTTGGCGGTCGGTTCCACACTCGCCAAGTTCTTGTTCGATTACTTGGAGCATTACCATAGTAACACACCTCTAAAACTTTGTCAAGGGGTGTAAGAAATAGCTCTGTTTACTTGAGCTGAACGCCCCATTTAACACTAAATCTCTCTTTGACTTGTGGATTAACCAAGCCCTGAGGCCACTCCCCTTGCAATACTCTGGCTACCTCTTCCCAGGGCCACATAAATAATTCTTCACGTGACTCCTCAGAATAGTAAGCAAAATGACCAGTAATGAGAACATTGTCAAGCTTGAGCAAGGGATTGTCGCGGCTAGGAGGCTCTGCTTCCAACACATCCAGGCCAGCACCTGCAATTAATCCCTCTGAAAGGGCGGTATAAAGAGCCTTTTCATCCACGAGCTCTCCCCGGGCTGTGTTGATGAAATAAGCGGTGGGCTTCATCCTTTTGAATTGCCCAAGCCCCATCATATGCTTGGTTTCTGGAGTGAGAGCAGTATGCATGGAAACAAAGTCCGACTCCTTAAGCAACTGGTCGAGCTCTACCGATTCCACTTCGAATGTCTTAAACAGGATGCGAGGCACATGGGGGGCGTAGGCAATGATTCTGAAGCCAAAAGCTTTGGCTTTTGGGACAAGGGTACGAGCTATATTGCCAAAGCCAATAAGCCCTAAGGTTTGCCCAGATAGCCGATGTAACGGCTTCAAGGCGCTCAAGTAATCTGCCTGGGTACTCCATTTTCCACTCTTAATGTCGGGAAGTAGTTGATAAAACCTCCTGGCGCAGGCGAGAATAAGTGCCATAGCATGGTCTGAGACCTCCTCCAAGCAATAATAGGGAACATTAGCAACACAAACAGCTTTTTCTGTAGCTGCGGCTATGTCCACATTGTCATAACCTATACTCGTAAGGGCAATCAGTCGGCATTTGTTCAGATTCTCGATTACTCTGGGACTAAAGACATACCCGGGCGTTATCCTTATTCCCACTGCTATGACAGCATCAGCTTCAGAACAGGCGGAGATAAGTTCATCCTCAGTAGTACAGAAGGTCTTTTCCACCTCTGCCCCTAATTTGGTCAATAGCTCATCATAGGTGGGAATTGCGCCAGGCACATAAAAGGTAACAACTACTCTAAAGCTCAACCTCCTGCCTCACTTCTTATTTGCTAGAGTAATCTCCATCGCCCTAAACTCTATGATTATAGCATTGCCACATGGGCATCTTCAGTGTGAGTCCTCTGAGCCCTTTTCACATGTCCATTAAGCTTGGATGAGCGCAACGACTAAAAAAGAGTATCGGTGTGGACGGACGATGCACATCCTGTACATCCGCCACTCGCTTGTACTGAGCCGTACCATAATATACTATATAGATAACTCAGGTCGACCTAACCAGAAATGGAGGTAAGAGGCATTAATCCAATCGGTAGTGAAATAGGAGGTTGAGATGTCTGATGTGATAGCCAGGGTAATATCCCAGAAGGGGACTTGCGAAGCTCAACACAAGGTTGGTGATGAGTTTGTCATCGGACAACAGACTCCGCCTCACCTCTGTTCATGGGCTTTTTACTCCCTTTTTCCTTTTGCCCAAGTCCTGCAATTCGGCGGTTCGTTCCCCTGGGAGAAAGACCGAAACAAGACTACTGTTGCTTGTCCTGACCCAACAAACCCGGTGGTGTTTGAACTAAGGCGCACTTTGCCTTAATGAACTAATCGCGAGGCTAGGTAGCGCAAAATGAATGGGCCCCAGCTGACCTTATCGCTGAACTGAAAGAGAAGGTTTTATTTTTAGGGCCCCAGCAATACTATCCCAATTACCCCCACCACAGGCCAGCTTTTTTAAATCTAAGACTAAACCAAGGTCACCCGGCTCAGTAAAGCGTAATTCCAGGAAGCTTGTGTGAGAAATACCCCGCGAGGACCAACTAGAAGATATTGTAAATTCAGGTGCCAGTATTATTAATGCAGCTTAAGATTAATTTCACCGACTGAGTTGTTTCTTTAAATTCCTGGCTTTGTGTTCATATCGATCAGCCGCCGCAGTACATCCAATGCCCAAGCAAACAAGCACAATTCCAAAAAGCCCAAGCAGACTCGGTGAGATAAGAAGGACACTACCACCCACCATTCCCACCGTTACGAGAACTATTGCCAAAATAATATACATATTTGCCCTGTCTTTCGTCTCATCAACTTCCTCCTGAAGCTGAAACTCTTGCCATTCTGTATCTTCCTCAACTAAAACCTCCCCACATTTAGGGCAAAATACCAAATCTTCATCTATTTTCTTCTTGCAGTATTGACAGTATAGCATCGCCACACCTCCCAATCTCTTTTCAATATTATAAGATAACGCTGACCAAAATGCACTATCTTCTGCCAGCGTGTGCGCAGGAGATTACTACCAGGTTTTACAAAAATTTTTAAAGCTTGCAGTAATGTGTCATAGCAAGCTTTTCTGATAATACCTAGCCCTTCAACCAGGGCATCATATCCCTGAGCTTTTTGCCCACAACTTCGATGGGATGCTCTGCTTCCATCCTCTTCATAGCATTAAAGCTGGGGCGGCCGGCTTGGTTTTCCAAAATCCATTCTGTAGCAAAGCTGCCATCCTGAATCTCTGCCAGGATTTGCTCCATTTCCTCCCTGACCAAATCATCAATGACCCGCGGGCCTCGTGTGTAATCACCATACTCCGCCGTATCGCTTACTGAGTAGCGCATATGACTCAAACCACCTTGATAAATCAGGTCAACAATGAGCTTTAACTCGTGGCAAACTTCGAAATAGGCGATCTCCGGTTGATAGCCAGCCTCTATCAATGTTTCAAAGCCAGCCTTTATCAAGGACGAGACTCCGCCGCAAAGCACCGTTTGCTCACCGAACAGGTCGGTCTCGGTCTCTTCAGCAAAAGTCGTTTCCAAAACTCCGGCTCTAGCGCAACCAATCCCCTTAGCATAGGCCAGAGCTATGTCTTTTGCTTTCCCCGAGGCATTCTGGTGAATAGCCACCAAGGCCGGGGGTCCTGAACCTTCAGTATAAAGCCTTCTGAGCATATGTCCCGGACATTTAGGCGCTATCATGCTAACATCAACTTCACCTGGAGGCATGATTTGAGAAAAGTGGATACTAAAACCATGAGCAAACATAAGTGTCTTGCCCCGGGCCATCTCTTTCTCAATTGACTCCCGATAGATTCTGGGCTGCACAGTGTCCGGAGCTAGCATAACAATTATATTTGCCTTTTGGGCTACTTCAGCGGCGGTGGCCACTTCAAAATCAGCTTTCTTTGCTGCCTCCCAGACTTCAGTGCCTGGTAACTCGGCAACAATGACCTGGCAGCCGCTGTCCCTCAGGTTCTGGGCATGAGCATGTCCCTGGCTCCCAAAGCCAACAATGCCAATTGTCTTTCCTTTGAGCAAATCCAGGTTAGCATCCTTGTCATAATAAATTTTAGCCATAATCCCTCCTCTATTAACCTTCAGTTGTCAGCTATCAACTATCGACAGTTATTTAAGAACTGCTTCCGCGAGTTAAGGCTATCCTGCCAGTTCGTGAAATCTCCTTAACGCCAAAATCACTAAGGAGCCCGAGCAGAGAATTCACTTTGTCTTCGTCACCGGTCACCTCCACTGTCAGTGAACCTGGAGCAACATCAACTATGTTAGCCCGGAAAATGCCAACGATTTGCATAATCTCGCTTCTTGTCGAGGCAGTAGCCTTCACCTTAATTAAGGCCAATTCTCTGGTCACCATGTCTTCTTCGGTTATATCAGAGACTTTAATCACGTTGATTAGCTTGTCCAGTTGTTTTCTCACTTGCTCTATCTGAGCAGAATCACCGACAGAAACAATGGTCATGCGCGATAAGCCGGGATGTTCACTACCACCTACAGCAAGACTTTGAATATTAAAGGAGCGCCTTCGGAATAAACTAGCTATTCGATTAAGCACCCCCGGTTTATCCTCCACTAAAGCTACTAAAGTATGTTTTGTATTAGTCAATTTGCCCCCCAACAGATAAATTCCAAATCCTAATCTCTAAACTCTAAACAAATTCAAATTTCCAAATTCAAAACCCTCGTCTTTTGATCATTGGAGTTTTGGGTTTTAATATTGTTTAGCATTTTGTGCTTAGAATTTACCCCCTAATACTTCCGGCTTTGATGGCTCGAAAAATCTGGCCAGGCTTTCCCCTGGTGGCACTATGGGATAGATGTTCTCTTCGGGCTCAATAAGAAAGTCGATGAGAAAAGCTCCAGGGTACTCCATGGCCTTCTGTATAGCCGGGATGACTTCTTCTCTTCGCGTCACCCGAAGACCAGGGATGTCGTAAGCCTCAGCAACTTTGACAAAATCGGGATTCCAAAGCTTCGTGCCAACGTAGCGCCGTCCATAGAATAGCTCTTGCCATTGTCTTACCATGCCTAAATACCCGTTGTTAATGATAGCTATTTTTACAGCAATGTTTTCCTGTGTTATGGTAGCTAACTCCTGGATAGTCATTTGAAAGCCGCCGTCGCCAGCAACACACCATACCACCTCTTCGGGGCAACCAACTTTGACTCCCATGGCCGCGGGTAGTTCAAACCCCATGGGGCCCAAACCTCCCGCAGAAATAAGGCTGTTCGGTTTGTTGTAAACGAAGTATCGGGCCGCCCACATTTGATTCTGCCCCACCCCAGTAACCACTAAAGCATCGCCTTGCGTGGCCTCGTAGATCTGGTGAACAATGTATTGAGGCAAAAGCTCATCACTCTGCCTGATTTCTAGCGATGGATGCTCATACCTCCACTGTTCTATTTGGGAAAGCCAATCCACATGCTCTCTTCTCTCAACCACCTCATTCAGGGCTGTGAGCACGCTTTTTACATCTCCGACTACCGGAACCTCGGTGGGGATATTCTTTCCAATCTCTGCAGGGTCGATATCAATGTGAATGACACGGGCATGGGGAGCAAACTCTTCGGTATTTGCTGTAGCCCGGTCATCAAATCTCATGCCAATAGCGATAAGAAGGTCGGCGTTTTGCACTGCCATATTGGCGCAAGGTGTACCATGCATCCCCATCATGCCAAGATCAAGTATATGGTTCCCAGGGAAGGAGCCTAGACCAAGGAGAGTGTGAGCCACTGGTAATTGTGCTTTCTCAGCAAATTCCTTAAACTCATCGTAGGCTTGGGAAATAATTATCCCCCTGCCAGCGATGATAACAGGCTGCTCAGCTTCGTTAATGAGCTTTGCTGCTTTCTTAATTTGAGCCGGGTGCCCACGAGAGACAACCTTATAGCCCGGCAAATCAAGCTTATCGGGATAAACAAAGTCCGTTTGCTCTTGCTGGACATCCCGTGGTATGTCAATAAGCACAGGTCCCGGCCTTCCTGTCTGGGCAATGTGGAAGGCCTCTTTAACCGTTTTAGCCAGCTCAGCAACATCGGTAACAAGATAGTTATGTTTGGTAATTGGAATGGTAATGCCCGTGATATCCGTCTCCTGAAAGGCATCCTTGCCAATAACAGGTCTAGCTACCTGTCCAGTTATGGCTACTAAGGGAACAGAATCCATATAAGCATTGGCGATCCCAGTAACTAGATTAGTAGCACCAGGCCCCGAAGTAGCAATACATACTCCCGCCTTATGTGTAACTCGAGCATAGCCATCGGCGGCATGAGCCGCTCCCTGCTCATGGCGAACTAATATATGTCGGAGTTGAGGATATTGGGGGAAGGTATCATATATCGGTAAGACAGCACCACCAAGAATGCCAAAAATAACCTCTACCCCTTCTTTAATTAAACTCTCACAGAGAATCTGAGCACCAGTCTTCTTCATAGAATAACTCTTTACCCAGCAAACACCGCACCAGTGCTGGCCGAGCTTACTTTATCACTATACCTCTTGAGATAGCCAGTTTTAATCTTGGGTTCAAAGGAAGGCAATGCAGCCAGCCGTTGTTTTAGCTCTTTTGGGCTTAATTCTACTTCCAATTTGTGGTCAGGTATGTTTATGTTAATCATATCACCATCCCGCAAAGCCGCTATCGGACCCTTTTCTGCCGCCTCAGGAGATACATGACCAATAGCTGCTCCTCGCGTGCCTCCAGAAAAGCGTCCATCTGTAATAAGAGCTACTTCTTTATCCATACCCATACCGCTGAGGAGGGAAGTGGCTGCTAGCATCTCCCGCATTCCCGGCCCTCCTTTGGGGCCTTCATAGCGAATGACGATTACCTCGCCTGACTTAAATTTGCCTTTCATTATCGCCGCCGTAGCTTCTTCCTCACTATCGAAAATCCTCGCCGGACCCCGATGAACTAACATCTCAGAAGCTACCGCAGCGCTTTTCACCACGCTGCCATCAGGCGCCAGATTGCCAAACAATATGCTAATACCACCAGTAGAGGCATGCGGTTGTGACAAGGGACGGATTACCTCTCTATTTTTAACTTTTGCCCCCGCAATTATTTCCCCCAAGGACTTGCCCAAAATGGTGTTCGCCTCAAGCTTCATCAATCCCGACAGCTCGTGTATTATCGCAGGAATGCCACCGGCTAAGTCCAGGTCTTGAATATGATAATCGCTGGCCGGGCTTAATTTGCAGATATGAGGAACGGAGTCGCTAATCTCGTTTATCAGGGATAAGGGAAAATCTATCCCAGCCTCGTGCGCTATGGCAGCAAGATGCAACACGGAATTTGTGCTGCCGCCCAGAGCCATGTCCACAGCCAAGGCATTGTAAAGAGAATCCCTGGTGAGCACATCCCTGGGTTTAATATCTTTGGCTAACACTTCCATGACTTGCTGCCCGGCTTTATAGGCTAGTTGTACCCGCCGTGCTTCCACCGCGGGTATCGTGCCGTTACCCGGCAAGGCCATCCCCAAGGCTTCGCTGAGACAATTCATGGTATTAGCGGTGAACATCCCGGCACAGCTCCCACAACCAGGACAGGCAACCATCTCCAGCTCTTGCAACTCAACCTCGGTCATCTTACCTCTAGCTACTTCGCCTACGGCTTGAAAGACCGTAATAAGGTCAACGGACCTGGCAGCGTTTCCCTGAACAAACTTCCCGGCTAGCATAGGGCCACCACTGACAAAGACAGAGGGTAAATTAAGCCTGACTGCGGCCATCAGCATCCCAGGCACGACCTTATCGCAATTAGGGATGAATACCAAGCCATCGAAGGCATGGGCCTGAGCCAGGATTTCAACTGAGTCAGCAATAAGCTCCCTGCTGGGCAAGCTGTATTTCATTCCCGGATGGTTCATAGCGATACCATCGCAAACAGCTATGGTATTGACCTCAAAAGGCACCCCACCCCGACTGCGGATACCCTCCTTTACCGCTTTAGCGATTGTTTGTAGATGGATATGACCGGGGACAATCTCACTAAAGCTATTGATCACTCCGATAAATGGCTTATCCCAGTCATCTGAAGAGCAACCTACAGCCCGCAGCAGCGACCTGTGAGGCGCCCGCTCGATTCCCTTCTTCACCATGTCGCTTCGCATTTAACTTATGTTCCCTCAAATGAATTATGTCGCATAACATAGCACAATGCCTAACTAGCGTCAATGAGATATCTTTTTGGCGTTGTTTAGCAATTACTCAGTTGTCATTGCCAGCCCTCCCTTTTTGTCATTGCGAGCACCTGAAAGGTGCGTGGCAATCTCATGCCCCTCCACGAGATTGCTTCGGCTGACTTCGTCAGCCTCGCAATGACAGGATGGAGGTGTCATTCTGGAAAAAACCGTAAGGGAGGGGCTTGTCCCCTCCCAATATTCAATTTCACCCTCAGGTGTATTCTGGACCTCTCCCTCGCCGCCTTGTTGCCCATACAGCCACTGCGGCTGAAACCAGCGCCAGCAAGCCTAATATAGCCATCTTCTCGGCCGGGGTAGTGTTGACGGCTACGGTGCTGATTACGACAGCGGGCAGCAGTCCAGCTCTCACTATTGGCTTCAGACTGGGATGCTCAGTTATGAACTCGGCCATCGGTGGGCTGACCCTGTAATAGAAATCTACCAGGGCTTGTCCCACCGGGTTGGCCAGCAGGTACTCATCTCTGAACTCACGGAGGATTGCTATTTCCTCGGCCATTGGGGTGCCGTAGGCTGCGGTGGCGATGAAGCAATACCTGAACCCGCCGCTTGGGTATGGTGGCACCTCTACACACTGCGACGGTGGCAACGCAAGTAGCAGATTCCAATTGCCAAGCAGGCTTGCGGCGACCACAGTGCCGTCGGATTTAACCCCCACCGTGTGATACCGGCCCGCAGAGACCTGGATGATGTCCGTCCAGCCGCCGACCTCACACTGCCCCCAGTCATTCTTTCCCACGGCGACCACGGTGCCGTCAGACTTAAGCCCCACCGTGTGATAGCCACCTGTGGCGACCTGGACGATGTCCGTCCAGTTGCCGACCCCCCAATCTCCCGTAGCGACTACAGTGCCGTCGGACCTTACCCCCAACGTGCAAAAGTCGCCTGCAGCGACCTGGGTGATGTTCGTCCAGTTGCCGACATCGCTCTGTCCGTAGGTGTTGCCTCCCACGGCGACTACGGTGCCGTCGTTCTTAAGCCCCACTGTGTGTAAGTCACCTGCGGCGACCTGGACAATGTCCGTCCAGTTGCCGACCAATGCGGAGTACCCTCCTGTAGTGACTACAGTGCCGTCGGACTTAACCCCTACCGTGTAATACCAGCTTGTGTCGACCTGCGTTATGTTCCTCCAGCCGCCGACATCGCACTGTCCGTCCTGGTTTGATCCAACGGCGACCACGGTGTCGTCGGACTTAAGCCCCACCGTGTGAACCTCGTTTGCGGCGACCTGCACGATGTCCGCCCAGTTGCCGACATCGCACTCCCCAAAGTAGCTAGCTCCTATGGCGACCACGGTGCCGTCGTTCTTAACCCCCACTATGTGATGGTCGTCACCTGCGACAGCTTGGACGATGTTTGTCCAGCTTCCGACAGCGCACTGCCACCAGTTGCTAGAGCCCACGGCGACCACGGTACCGTCGGATTTCAGTCCCACCGTTTGATAGCCGCCTGCGGCGATCTGGACGATGTCCGTCCAGTCGCTGACATCATACCGCCAAGAGTTATACCCCACGGCGACCACGGTGCCGTCGGACTTAAGCCCCACCGTGTGGCCTGCGCCTGCGGCGACCTGGACAATATTCGTCCAGCCCCCGACATCGCACTGCCCATCGCCATTACTTCCCACGGCGACCACGGTGCCGTCGGACTTAAGCCCCACCGTGTGACCGCCACCCGCAGCGACCTGGATGATGTCCGTCCAGCCGCCGACATTGCACTGGCCATCGCCATTGTATCCCACGGCGACCACGGTGTCGTCGCTCTTAAGCCCTACTGTGTGGCCCAACCGACGCCGCTGGTTTGTGGTGGGAGGTGAGTTCTCTCCCCCACCTGCGGCTACCTGAATGATATCCGTCCAGCCGCCGACATTGCACTGCCCGTAGCGGTTTAATCCCACGGCGACCACGGTGCCGTCGGACTTAAGCCCCACTGTGTGCCCCCAGTCGGCGTCAACCTGGATGATGTCCGTCCAGCCGCCGATATCGCATTGCTCATAGTCATTGTTTCCCACGGCGACCACGGTGCCGTTGGCACTAACCCCTACCGTGTGACCCCAGCCAGCGGCGACCTGGATGATGCCTTCCCAGCAGCCGACATAGCACTGGCAGTAGTAATTCCATCCCCCGGCGACCACAGTGCCGTCGGACTTAAGCCCCACTGCGTGACTTTGGCCTGCGGCGATCATGGGCGTTACGTTCCCCGTAGGCGTATTCAGTGCCATTGCCGAAGCAAGGCTGGAGCCATCCATCGTCGAATGCCTAATAAAATGGTCATCTGGCAGAGGCACGGTTGCCAAAGCTACCGTCACCGACGCAGGAAGAATAAGGCTGAAGACGAGGGCCATAGAGAGCAGAACTGGTAAGAGTATTATTCTACTTTTCATTTTCATCTCCGTCACTTCCCATCATACGTCGGGCTGTTTAATCTCGAGCAACTAAATTTTTAGACAGCCCATATTCACTTTCACCCGCGGGTGTACTCCGGACCTCTGTCTCGCCGCCTTGTTGCCCAGACCACAAGTGCCACTGAAACCAGCGCCAACAAGCCTAATACGGCCGCCTTCTCGGCCAGAGTAGTGTTGAGAACTGTGGCGCTCATGGCCACAGCGGGCAGCAGTCCAGCCCTCACTATTGGCTTCAGACTGGGATGCTCAGTTATGAACTCGGCCATTGGTGGGCTGACCCTGTAATAGAAGTCTACTAAGGCTTGTCCCAGCGGGTTGGTCAGGAGATATTCATCCCTGAACTCACGCAGAACCTGTATTTCCTCTGCCATTGGTGTGCCGTAGGCTGCGGTGGCGATGAAGCACCCCTCTTCGGGGATACCATCGTCCGGGGTCTCACCACCCACGGCGACCACGGTGCCATCGGATTTAAGACCCACTGTGTAGTGGGAGCCTGCGGCGACCTGGATGATTTCCGTCCAGTTGCCGACATTACACTCTTCGTAGTAGTTGGACCCCACGGCAACCACCGTGCGGTCGGCCTTAAGCCCCACCGTGTGCCAGTAGCCTGCGGCGACCTGAATGATATCCGTCCAGCCACCGACCCTGCGCTGCCCAAAGTAATTATCTCCCACGGCGACCACGGTGCCGTCGGCCTTAAGCCCCACCGTGTGATCGAAACCTGCGGCGACCTGGATGATGTCAGTCCAGCCCTCGACGTCGCACTGCCCGTCCCAGTTGCGTCCCACGGCGACCACGGTGCGGTCGGCCTTGAGCCCCACCGTGTGCACGATGCCTGCGGCGACCTGGGTGGTGTTCATCCAGTTGCCGACAGTGCACTGCCCATCGGCGTTCCATCCCACGGCGACCACGGTGCCGTCGACCTTGAGCCCCACCGTGTGCCCGCTGCCTGCGGCGACCTGCTTGATGTCCATCCAGCCCCCGACATTGCACTGCCCGTTGTGGTTATCACCCACGGCGACCACTGTGCCGTCGTCCTTAACCCCCACTGTGTGAAGGCTGCCTGCGGCGACCTGCTTGATGTCCGTCCAGTTGCCGACGTCGCACTGCCCCTCCCAGTTACCTCCCACGGCAACCACGGTGCCGTTGGACTTAAGTCCTACTGTATGAGAGCCGCCTGCGGCGACCTTGATGATGTCCGTCCAGTCGCCAACGTTGCACTCGTCTCGGTAGTTATAGTCATCTGAAGCTTCAGCAGCCTCACTGTATACGAGCAGTCCTTCTTCGGAGGACAGGGTCAATTTACCATTGGTGATCTCGTAAGTCAGCTCAGGGACAAAAAAGATACGAAGATAGCGGTCTTCCTGTTCCATCAGGTGTTCGGGGCCAGCCGCTTCTGTACGATAGCCCTCTACAATCAATAATTTGTCCCCAACCACTTCCCACTCCCCGTAATACGAATTTACGCCAGCATGGCCACTAAAGTCAGAGCCACTGATTGTGAGTGTAATATCTTTGTCCGGGTAAGGTGCTATGAGATTCCCCGGTTCTCCGTAATATTCCAGCACCCACGTCCCCTGTAGGGCAGTTGCTGAAGCTTCAGCAACCACCGCAGGAAGAATCAGGCTGAAGACGAGAGCCATAGAGAGCAGAACTGTTAAGAGGATTTTTCTATTTTCCATTGCCACCTCCTATTATCCGTCGAGGCTGTTTAATTTCGGGCAACTACATTTTTAAACAGCCAATATTCAATTTCATCCTCAGGTATACTTTGGGCCTCTGCCCCGCCGCCTTGTTGCCCAGACAGCCAGTGCCACTGAAACCAGCACCACCAAGCTTATTATGGCCGCCTTTCCGGCCGGAGTAGTGTTGACAACTATGGTGCTCATGGCCAGAGCAGGCAGCAGTCCAGCCCTCACTATTGGCTTCAGGCTGGGATGCTCAGTTATGAACTCGGCCATCGGTGGGCTGACCCTGTAATAAAGGTCTACCACGGCTCGTCCCAGCGGGTTGGTCAGGAGGTATTTATCCCTGAAATCACGGAGAACTTGTATATCCTCGGCCATTGGGGCGCCGTAGGCTGCGGTGGCGATGAAGCAAATGCCAGAGGATGGTTCGTCCCAGACGGTACCGCCTACGGCGACCACGGTGCCGTTGGATTTAACCCCCACCGTGTGCGATTCGCCGCAGGCGACCTGGATGATGTCCGTCCAGGCGCCGACATCGCACTGAGAGAAGTCTTCGTTGTCTGGCGCGGCGACCACCGTGCCGTCAAACTTAAGCCCCACCGTATGAAACAGGCCTGCGGCGACCTGGGTGGTGTTCGTCCAACCGCCGACATTGCACTGCCCACGGCGGTTCCATCCCACGGCGACCACGGTGCCGTCGGACTTGAGCCCCACCGTGTGATACCAGCCTGCGGCGACCTGGGTGATGTTCATCCAACCCCCGACATTGCACTGCCCGTGTTTGTTCCATCCTACGGCGACCACGGTGTCGTCGGACTTGAGCCCCACCGTGTGATGGCTGCCTGCAGTGACCTGGGTGATGTTCGTCCAGCCGCCGACATTGCACTGCCCTGAGGAGTTATCTCCCACGGCGACCACGGTGTTGTCAAACTTAAGCCCCACCGTGTGATACCAGCCTGCGGCGACCTGGGTGATGTCTGTCCAGTCGCCGACATTGCACTGCCCGTCGTAGTTGGCTCCCACAGCGATCACGGTGCCGTCGTCCTTTAGTCCCACCGTATGTTCAAAGCCTGCGGCGACCTTGATGATGTTTGTCCAGCTGCCAACATCGCACTGCCCGCTTGAGTTGTCTCCTGTGGCGAGCACAGTACCGTCGGACTTAAGCCCCACCGTGTGATACCAGCCTGCGGCGACCTCAATGATATTCGTCCAGTCGCCGACGTCACACTCCGGGAAGCGGTTATAGTCATCTGAAGCTTCAGCAACCACCGCAGAAAGAATCAGGCTGAAGACGAGAGCTATAGAGAGCAGAACTGGTAAGAGGATTTTTCTATCTTTCATTGTCACCTCCCATTATCCGTAATCTGAAAAGTGAAATACCACTCGTGCGTATGAAAATCTCCCGTTTCTAAGGTTCAGTTTTCTTAAAATCTCTACCTCATAATATAATATCCTACCTTTGTTAAAATCCTGTTAATTTTTAATATATGTTACCATTGTCTGAAGCCCTATATCCTATATGAACTATATCCAACTCGCCCCGGCAAATATACAAAAAATGGTCGGCTCTATTTTCCCAACAGGATTGCATCATTCCGATAAATCGGGACTCGCAATGACGAGGGAAGCCTGACAGGTCGGGCAACTACAGAATGGCTTTCGAGGCACGAATGCTCCTTTCTTCACGATTGCAAGGGTGAAGGATTGTAATAGAGGGCAAGAATCTCGGGTTTGTATTACAGGTAAACTTAGGCTAAAATACGGGAAGTCATGTGTTTAGCAATACCAGTAAGGGTTGTTTCCATAGACGGAGATGAGGCTGAAACAGAAATCGCCGGGGTGAGGCGTCGAGTTAGCATTGTCTTTACTCCAGAGGCCAAGCTGGGTGATTACGTATTGCTGCATACGGGATACGCCATAGGCGTTATAGATGAAGCTGAAGCCGAGGAGACCCTGAAGCTCCTGGAAGAGATAGCAAGTCTAAGTGAAGTTCATTGACGAGTATCAAGACAACAAGCTAGCCAGGGGGCTAGCATACAAAATCGCTAAGCGCTCCACCAAAACCATAAGACTAATGGAATTTTGCGGTGGGCACACACATGCCATATTGCGATATGGAATTCGCCAATTAGTTCCCAAAACAGTGGAAATGAGGTCGGGGCCGGGCTGTCCCGTCTGTGTTACAGCAACTGCTGACCTGGACAAGGCCATCGCCCTGGCACACCTGCCTGACGTTATCATCACTACTTTTGGGGACATGATAAGAGTTCCCGGCAGCTATTCGAGCTTGCAACAAGCGAGAGCTGAGGGAGCAGATGTACGAATAGTATATTCCACCATAGATGCTGTAGAGATAGCAAAAGCCAATCCTGGGAAATCAGTCATCTTCATCGGCATCGGCTTTGAGACCACGGCGCCAACCATAGCCGCTTCTATACTTAAGGCACAGCAGGAGAAAATAGAAAACTTCCACGTTTTGTCCCTCAATAAGCTGACCCCGCCGGTGATGAAAGCGTTGCTCGACTCAGGCGAGGTAAAGCTAGATGGCATCATCGGCCCCGGACATGTTAGTGTTATAATTGGTTCTCATCCCTACGAATTTATCCCCAGAGATTATGGAGTTGCCTGTGTTATCTCGGGATTTGAACCACTGGATATCCTGCTATGCATAGATAAGCTGGTGGAACAAATTGAAAAGGGCGAGCCCAAAGTGGAGATAGCTTACCCCCGAGGAGTAAAGCCAGAGGGAAATAGAAAAGCCTGGCAACTGATGGAGAATGTTTTTGAGATTGGCGAAGCTAACTGGCGGGGGATCGGAATTGTCCCTCAAAGTGGCTTGAAGGTGAAAGGAAAATACGAGCGATTTGACGCCGACAAGGCTTTTTCAGTGAGCCTGAAACCACCGAGGGAGCCTAAAGGATGTCGGTGCGGGGATGTAATCCGTGGCGCAGCTATGCCACTCGAGTGCAAACTCTTTAGAAAGGTCTGCACCCCGGAAAGCCCTGTCGGTCCCTGCATGGTCTCCAGTGAAGGCGCCTGCGCCGCCTATTATCAATACGGGACTCTCGAAAATTCGCAAGGTTTTTAGGGCAGATATGGAGCAGGATTATGGATGATAGCATTCTTTTAGCCCATGGTAGTGGTGGCAAATTGAGCCACGAGCTGGTGGAGAAAAAATTCCTGCCCTTCCTGGCTAATCCGGCGTTGAATAAACTAGATGATTCAGCTATTTTCGAAGCCAGCGGGCGGCTGGCTTTCACCACCGATAGCTATGTGGTAAATCCCATCTTCTTTCCTGGCGGCGATATAGGCAAGCTAGCCGTTTGTGGCACGGTGAACGACTTAGCTATGAATGGAGCCAGGCCTCTATATTTGAGTCTCGCGGCTATCATAGAAGAAGGCTTTCTCTTAAGTGAGCTTGAGCAGATAGTGCAATCAATAAAGAAAGCTGCTGAAGAAGCCGAGGTAAGTATAATCGCCGGGGATACCAAGGTGGTAAATCGAGGACAAGCTGACAAGTTGTTTATCACCACCTCGGGAGTAGGGATAATATCTCCCGGAGTTGATATCTCAGGAGCTAACGCCAGAGCTGGGGATAAGGTCCTGCTGAGTGGCACCATTGGCGACCACGGTATAGCTATAATGAGTCAGCGTGAAGGATTAAAGTTCTCCATGAATTTGGAAAGCGACTGTGCTCCATTGAATAAATTAGTGTCTCAACTGCTGGAGGTTTCATCCAGGATTCATTGCCTACGTGACCCTACCAGGGGTGGGCTAGCGACCACGCTCAACGAATTGGCCCGGCAATCAAAGGTGGGCATTGTGGTAGAAGAGGCGAAGATACCAGTGAAGGAAGAGGTTAAAGCTGCCTGCGAGCTCCTGGGCCTGGACCCCATTTATGTGGCCAATGAAGGCAAGCTGGTAGCTATAGTGGACCCCGCCGATGCCGATAAGATTCTGGCCCGAATGAGAAAAAATAGCTATGGTAGAGATGCTGCCATCATCGGCGAGGTAACCAAGGACCACCCGGGGAAGGTGATAATGAAAACAAAGCTCGGCCCCTCCCGAATCGTTGATATGCTATCCGGGGAATTACTACCCCGAATATGCTAAATAGGTGCGGGATGGGCAGAAAATTTCTCTGCCCTTGCTATAATTGTTCTTTCAAATAACCATATGAACAGGAGGTAAATCAGGATGGAATATGAAGACCTCTTACTAGAAAAGGATGATTGCGGAATTGCCACTTTAACCCTCAATGTACCGAAGAAGTTGAACGCCCTTACCTTAAAAATGGGAATGAACCTGCCTCTGGCAGTAGATGAAGTGGCCGAGGACGATAATGTCAGGGTATTGATTGTTACCGGTGCCGGGCGTGGTTTCTGCTCCGGCGCTGATGTTTCCGCCATGCAAGTGCTAACCGGGGCTGCCGAGCAATCCCGCTTCAACCGTCTCCAAGTAACCGGGTGGCCCGCTGCTGATATTTTCCCCAGGCTGCAAAAACCAACCATTGCCGCCATAAACGGGCCTTGTGTTGGTGCCGGTCTGTCTTTAGCACTGAGCTGTGACATCAGAATAGCCTCGGAGACAGCCAGGTTTGGTGTTGCCCAGGTGGCACGAGCACTAGTGCCCGACTTTGGCCTGACATGTTACCTGCCCCTGGCGGTAGGAATGTCCAATGCTCTGGAATTGATGTACACCGCCGAGTTAATTGATGCCGCCGAAGCTCAGCGAATTGGCCTTGTCAGTCGGGTAGTTCCACCTGATGACTTGATGAAGATAGCCAGAGAATTGGCCGCCAAGATTGTCCAGCAGGCACCTCTTTCCGTGGAACTAACCAAAAAGATGGTGTGGCGCGGTCTCTTCGACAGGCTGGCGCGTCAGCTTGACCTTGAAACCGACTCTATACGGATATGTCGGCAGAGTGAAGACCACCGCGAAAACGTGAAAGCCTTCCTGGAGAAGAAGCCCTTGCCCAGGTATAAGGGGAAATAAGCACTATTTGCCTGCCTGTCGAAAAGTGCCATGGGGTGACTCAGAATGACTACGCAGACCTTCTACCAGAAAAAGAGGACACCTTGCTACCGTAATCCTGAATGCTCTGCACAAGAGGCATGCCCTCACCGTCGGCATGAGAAAGAGCCTGCTCTCGATTACAGAGGACTTTGCCAAAGACAATACTGACTATCAAAGCTGGTTCTGTTAGCTGGTTTGACAGTCAGAATTTACCAGTGCTACACTTCGCTCACCTGTGAAGCGTATTGGTATTCTGTATCACCCTCTACGTGAGAAAGCCCGAGACTTAGCTGAGAAACTGGAAGAGTTTCTATCCTCTCGGGGAGTCTCTTCTTGGCGATGCTCAACCAGGGACGAAGATGAAGCTAGATCCCAGATAGCGGGCACGGAGTTAATTCTCAGTATTGGCGGAGATGGTACTATTCTCCATGTTGCTCGAATCGTAACTCCCCTGTCGGTGCCCATTTTAGGTATAAACCTGGGCAGGCTGGGATTTATCACAGAGATAGATGGCGATGAGGTTTTGTCTAATTTGCCCGATTTGCTCAAGGGGAAAGGCTGGATTGAGGAAAGGGCCATGCTCGAGGCGCAGGTTGAAGACAAAAGCTTTCATGCTTTGAATGATGTCGTGCTACGAAGTGTTGCAGTTTGCCTGGTTAACATAGAAGCAGAAATTGATGGCACAGCGATAACCACTTACCGGGCTGATGGCATAATTGTGGCCACCGCTACCGGGAGCACCAGCTATTCCCTGGCATCTGGCGGACCAATTCTTCATCCTCAATCCAAAGAAATCATCCTCAAACCAATATCCTGCCACCTGGGATTGAGTCATGCCCTGGTACTGCCTCCGCAGAGCATAATTGATTTGAAGGTTACCCACAGAGAAAAGGTCCTACTTAGCATTGACGGACAAGTTGAATTGCCATTATCAGACGGGCAAAATGTCAGAGTGAAGCTCAGCCCTCACATAGCCCGCTTCTTAAGAATTCACGAGCCAACCTATTTCTATAGTTCACTGTGGCAAAAACTGGGAGGAAGAAGAAATGAAAGCTGACATAAAGGTTGATAGGGCAAGGGTGAGCGATGCTCCCTCCATGCACCAGATGATCAGTCATTTTGCTGATAAGGGGGAGATGTTGCCTCGCGCCTTATCTGAGATATATGAGGATATTAGAGATTACTTCGTAGTCAGGAGGGGAAATCAGGTTATCGCTTGTGCGGCGTTGCATGTCACCTGGGTTGATTTAGCTGAAATCAGGTCTCTGGCTGTCGATGAAAATGAACAAAACCAAAGGATTGGCTCTTTGCTTGCCCAGGCCTGTCTGGAAGAGGCTAAGGAATTAGGCATACCCAGGGTTTTTTGTCTCGTTCGTAAGCCGGCTTTTTTTGAAAAACATGGCTTCCAACTAATCGACAAAACGGAGCTGCCCCAGAAGGTATGGGCGGAATGCTATCGCTGTCCCAAGTTTCCCAACTGCGATGAGGTAGCCCTTATTCGCCACCTTTGAAGCTGTCAGAAGAGCATGTTGAGAGCGTTTAACAATGTCATTCTGGGGAGGCTGAGAAACATTCATAACCCCCTTTATCCCCCTTATCTTAAGGGGGATAAGAAGAAAATCCCTGTCTGAAGGAGTAACAGGAAAGTTTTCCAAAATCCCCCTCTTAGATTAAGAGGAGCAAGGGGAGTTACAAAGGAGAGACCCTTGATTTTGAGATGGAACTTGTGGGAAAAACTAGACTATTAAACAAGTGGGTGTAATTAAGGTATGGTGAAGCCGGAAAAGACGCTAGCTACCCAACAGATTTATCACGGGCGCGCGGTAAATATACGTGTGGACACCGTGGAGAAAGCTGGCGGCGCAAAAACCACCAGAGAGGTGGTGGAGCACAGCGATTGTATAGCTGTAGTGGCCCTTGATGAACAAGATAATGTCCTTCTGGTTCGCCAGTTCCGTCATGCAGTGGACAGGTTTCTTCTGGAAATACCGGCTGGTGGCATTGACCCCGGCGAAGAGCCCATTGACTCTATGCGCCGCGAATTGCAGGAGGAAACTGGCTATTTCCCCCGGAAAATAGACAAATTGGGGGGCTTTTATGCCACCCCAGGCTATGGCACGGAGTACCTCCATTGCTTTTTGGCTACCGACCTTGTGCCCAGTCGCCTCGTGGCTGAGGATACTGACGACATCAAGCTAGTCCGCGTTTCCCCGGATGAGATACCCCGACTTATTGCCTCGGGCGAAATCTGCGATGGCAAAACCATCGCTGCCCTGCTTATGTTCCTCTTTAGACGGTGAAGGTAAAGGGGTCAACTCTATTTTTTCCCCGTCCTCCTCCCCTGCTTGCCGAGCCTAAAGAAAAATAGAGTTGACCCTGTAGTACTCATTGACAGCCTGGCGGGGGGATATACTACACTACAAGTTAGGGATTTTGGGAAACTAAAACATTGAGGTTGCCTAAATAATGTTGTTGCCCAATTTATTGGGCTCGTAAAAAATAACAAATGACAAAGCTCAAAACCAAAATGGGAAAAAGGAGTAGTTTTGTCATTTAAGCATTTGGATTTCAATTGTCATCTGGATTTTGAGATTTGGAATTTATTCAGGCGACTACAAAAATCTGGAGGTGAAATACGAAGACAATACTTAGTTCGAGGAGACACCGTTACATGAAAAGAGTTGGCATCTTTTCGATTATGGTAGCCTTAATTGCAGGGATGGTAGGCTGTGCTCCTCCTCCTATTGAAATACGGGATTGGTATGATTTGCATGCCATCAGAAATAACCTGGGCGGCAGTTATATTCTGATGAACGACCTCGATTCTACTACTGCCGGTTATATGGAACTGGCGAGTGAGACAGCCAATGGGGGAAGAGGCTGGGAGCCAATTGGAACCTCTGATGACCAGTTTACCGGGAGTTTCAACGGTCAGGGATATGAGATAAGGGACTTGTTTATCAACCGCCCTGACGAAGATTATGTGGGGCTTTTCACTCATATTTCTTGGATACGTTACATCGACAATGTCGGGGTCGTCGAGAATGTCGGAGTGGTCAATGCCGACGTGACTGGCTCTTCGCAGGTTGGTGTTCTAGTGGGACATAATGAGGGCATTGTGAACAATTCGTATTCCAGCGGCAGCGTGACTGGCGATTCGCGTGTCGGCGGTCTGGTGGGATGGAATCAGGCTACCCTGAGCAACTCCTATTCCAGCTGTAGCGTGACTGGCGATTCGCGTGTCGGCGGTCTGGTGGGGGATAATTGGTATTACAGGGGCATTCTGAGCAACTCCTATTCCACCGGCAGCGTGACTGGCTCTAAACAGGTTGGCGGTCTGGTGGGAGTGAATTATTATGGCAACGTGACCCACTCCTATTCCACCGGCAGCGTGACTGGCTCCTCGCAGGTTGGCGGTCTGGTGGGACGAAATTATTATGGGACTGGGGAAGGCACCGTGAGCAACTCCTTCTGGGACACCCAAACCAGCGGACAAGCTACTTCGGATGGCGGGACAGACAAGACCACCGCGGAAATGAAGGACATTGCCACCTTTTTAGGGGCGGGGTGGAACATATGCGCGGTCGCTCCTGGCGTGACCAACCCTGCCTACATCTGGAATATCATTGACGACGCGACCTATCCCTTCCTGAGTTGGCAATAAAAAGGGTCAACTCCATCTTTGAATGGGATTGCTTCGTCGCCTGCGGCTCCTCGCAACGACACAAGGGAAGAGATTGCTTCGGCTGGCTTCGCCAGCCTCGCAATGATAGTGAGGGGAGATGCCTCGCAATGACAAAGGGGGAGGTAACTCTTTAGACGGCGAAATTGGCAATAACTGCTTGACCCAGAGAGATGCCACCGTCATTACAGGGTACGTGTCTGTGGGTAAAAACCTGGAAACCGCTGCTTTCCAGTAAGCTGACTGTTTTTCTCAACAGTAAGCGATTCTGGAATACGCCACCACTTAAGGCTACCTGGTTGACGCCAGTTTCATCGGCTATCAAGTGACACATTTCGTTTATCATCCGGGCTACGGTATTGTGGAATTTGACTGATATCATCCCCTTGGAGATATCCTGACGTAAGTCTTCTATTACGGCTGAGAGCAAGTCCCTCAGACGCACGATTCTTATTCCCTCGTCTTCTACTATGCGGTATGGGTAGCTTTCATTATTACCAGAGATTGCTTCGCCGCATCCCCTCGCTTCGCTCAGGACAGGCCTCGCAATGACAGAGGCGAGGGCAGCCATTTCCAGTTCCACCGCCGCCTGTCCTTCGTAATCTATTTCGCCTCTTATGCCCAGCAGGGCTGATATGGCATCAAAAAGGCGTCCCATGCTTGAGGTAAGCGGTGAATTTATCCTTCTTTCTATCTGGCGCTTGATAATCTCCACCTCAACTTGAGTAACTTGCCCGATAGAAGCTAGCTGAGATTGCTTCGCTTCGCTCGCAATGACAGCATTGAGGGCATTTTCCCCTAATAGAGTAAGAATATAGCCGATGGCGGTGCGGCGGGGTCTTTTTATAGCTGCGGCTCCTCCGGGCAAAGGCAGGTATTCCAGATGCCCTACTCTGTTAAAATTACGGTAGTCGGCTACCAGGAATTCCCCTCCCCAGATATTTCCGTCTGCACCCATTCCTGTGCCATCGAAGGCAACGCCGATAACCGGTGACTCCAGCCCATTATCAGCCATACAACTGGCGATATGGGCATGGTGGTGCTGCACGGGAATAAGCTTTATGCCGAACTCGCCTAAATCCCGGGCATATTTCGTGGCCAGGTAATCAGGGTGAAGGTCATGGGCAATGATTTCAGGCTCTATATGGAAAAGCCTTTTATACAGGGATATAGTGCTGTCAAAATGTTCCAGGGTTTCCATATTCTCCATATCGCCGATATGTTGTGATAAGAAGGCGTAGTTATCTTTGGTCAGGCAGAAGGTATTTTTTTCTTCAGCGCCGCAACCAAGCACCTGTTTGGCCTCAAATGAGAGGCGGATGGGATAGGGAGCGTAGCTACGCGCCCGCCTTATAAGCTGGCTTGTGCCCCTTTCTACGATGGCCACGCTATCATCATAGCGAGAATAGATATCCCGATTATGGATTAGAAGGTAATCAGCGATACCGGAAAGCCTCCTTAAGGCTTCATCATTGTCTCTGGCGATAGGCTCTTCACTGAGATTGCCGCTGGTCATTACTAAAGGCTGGCCCGTATCCCTGAGCAGTATGTGGTGAAGCGGTGTGTATGGCAGCATAATCCCCAAGAATCGTAAAGCTGGCGCTACCTCTCGAGATACAGATGAGCTTTCCCTCCACCTCATGAGCACGATGGGGCTTTGATGTGAGGTAAGTAAATTTTCCTCCTCTGGCGAGACATAGCAATGCCTTTTGGCTTCGTCAACGGTGGTAACCATTATGGCAAACGGCTTGGATGGGCGCTTCTTTCTCTGCCGCAGCGTTTTAACCACGGTATCGTTCGTGGCATCGCAGGCCAGGAGAAACCCTCCCAAGCCCTTAATGGCCACGATTTTCCCCTCCTGAAGGAGCCGACTGGCAGCGGCTATAGGATTCGATTCGGTTACGAGATTGCTCTGGTTATCAATCAGCTGGACCTGGGGACCGCATTTTGGGCAGGCGTTTGGTTGAGCATGGAAGCGGCGGTCCAGGGGATTATCATATTCCGCCTGGCATTGGGGGCACATCTGGAAGTAGCGCATGGTTGTTTTGGGGCGGTCATAGGGCATATTTTCAATTATGGTAAAGCGTGGGCCGCAATTGGTGCAGTTGGTAAAGGGATAGCGGTAGCGGCGGTCTTCAGGATTTAGCAACTCACCAAGGCAAGCCTGGCAGGTAGCGACATCCGGAGAGATAAGCTGATATTTCCCTTCCTGTGCCTGGCTCTGCCGAATTTCAAAGTTTTTATAACCGCGGGGTGGGTGATACTCAATAGTTACGTTCTCAATGTGAGCCAGCGGTGGGGCTTTTGTCTCGAGCTCCCGCTCGAACTGCTTAATAGCTTCTGCTTTACCTTCTACCTCAATCTTGACATCTTCTGAAGTGTTGTAAACCCATCCCTTAAGGTTGTGCTTAACAGCTAGTCCATAGACGAAAGGCCTGAAGCCGACGCCCTGAACAATGCCATGGACGCTAATAGAAGCTAATTTGAGGGACTGCCTTGCTGCCTTTGACATATACTACCCCATGAAAATCTTGCGATTTTCGTGGGAACCCCGTAATTCAAAATTCGCCTGGGATTAGTTTATAAGACGATTCCTGAGGAATGCAATATTCAGTGAAATCTATACTAACACGCCCTCGATTTCAGCTATAATTTCTTCGTTAGTAAAGTGTTCAGGGGCAATCGCCGCGCTGGGGCAAGCAGCAGCACACACGCCGCATCGCTTGCACCCGATGTCATTTATAACTGCTACAGCTCCGTCCCCAGATTTCTCTAATTTGATGGCGTCATAGCTGCATAGGAGAACACAGACCCCACATCCGCTACATATCTCTTGATTGAGTTCAATTTTTGGTATCTCAAGTTGAAGCTCCAGCATCACGCATGCTTTACAACTCTTACACGGGCCGCAGCATAGACATCTACTAGCCTCTTCCACCGCCTGTTCCAGGGTAAATCCTTTCTCAAAAGGTTCAAAGTTCAACCTCTTTCCCGCCGGCAACCATTTAAGCTCAGGTTGAGGTTTGTACTCTGTAGCCCTGGGAATAGCTGCTTTCTCATACTCGCTCTCTCTGCCTTTCTTAAGGTCTTCGCCTTTAAGGTAGCGGTCTATAGACTCGGCAGTTATGATCCCTTCTCTCATTGCCTCTGAGGCATAGCCGATTCGCCTGACATCACCTCCGATGAAAATCCCCTTTTTGCGATTGCTCATCAGAGTAAGTGGGTCGACGTCAATCCTGCCTCTTTCATCCAGCAGGTCTTCTTGCTGGAAGAATTTTCTCTCTGCAGCTTGTCCAATGGTAATGAGTAGCACGTCTCCCTCAAGATATATCACGTCACTCTTATCGAACTTGGGATTAAATCCGATGTATCCCATCTGGTCGTAGACCCATGTGCACCGAGGGCACTTTATCTTCTTGAATTTGCCATCCTCACCGATTATCTCTTCTACACCACGGGAATAGATGATTTGAATTCCTTCTTCAGTGGCGCCCTCAATTTCTTCAACATCAGCCGGTATCCCATCTTTAGAAGATTTGTCTTCACTCTCCAGGCACATGAGGGTAACTTTTCCGCCAAGTCGTCGGGCAGTTCTCGCGGCATCAAAAGCCACATTACCGCCTCCAATTACTATGACCTTTTTGCCCTCGAAGAGTCGAGGGCGAACTTTCTTCTGGCTGACGTCAGAGAGGAGGTTCAACCCAAACATGACTCCTTCCAGGTCTGCTCCCCCCACAAGTTTCCCTTCGAAGTTAAGAGGTCTTGGAGAGGGGGTGCCGGTAGCGATAAATGTGGCCTGGTAACCTTCTTTTCTGAGTTCGTCCAGCACTTTCTCACCATCTCCCATTTTGTGGCCGAGTTTGACATCTATATGAGCAATCCTGACTAAATTATTCAAGGTAGCATCCATGATATTTTCAGGGAGGCGATATCGAGGAATTAATCTCAGGGCACCCCCCAATTTCGAACTTTTCTCCACAATGGTGGTCCGGTAACCATTCCTGCTCAGTGTATAAGCACACATCAGCCCTGCCGGTCCTCCTCCAATCACTGCCACCTTTTCCCTGGTAGGAGGAGCGTATGAGGGTTTTGTCTCCAAGTAAGGCAGATAACGCTCGGCGATAAATCGCAAAAGCAATTTTCTTCTCACCGCTCCGGTCTGGTCTTCATAATTACACTCTTTCTCGCAAAGCCCACAAACGTAGCTGCAGATTATCGGAAATAGGGGGTTTTTGTCATAGATTTCATCGCCTATCTTTAATATCTGGCTGGAGGCCTCCTTCTCATCCAGGGGAAGGCATGAAATCATGGCATGATTGCGCTGAATATCTATTTTAAGAGGACAGCGAACCTGGCAAGGAGGCAAATATACCTTGCCGCTGGCTTCATCAATTACTTCCTCAACTCGTGAAGCAACTTTATCTGTCTCTTTCATCATATTTATCAAACCTCCTTTGAGTCATATACATTGACCTCGATAGTCATCCTTTCCAGAACCAAACAGGTAGAGCGTAGGTATTATAGAGAACGAATAGCACACCCATGTTTTTGGCGCTTTCGGGCAATTCCTTTCAATTTGAGATTACCAGTTGTGTGCATGACAACCGTCACATAATACCTCATATCCAAGTTATTAGCAAGTCAAAGCAGGCTATATTTTAGTCAGACCTTGCACATTTAGCCATTTACCCGTAAAATGCTTGACGTTGCCCCCATCGTCTAGCGGCCTAGGACATCAGCCTTTCAAGCTGAAGATCAGGGGTCCGAATCCCCTTGGGGGCATTTCCTGCGTTAATCTAGCTTTTAATCAGGGTGTCAGCACGCCGGGACTGGCGGACAGCGACCGAATCCTTCGACAGGGCTATTCAAATCAACAGGCAATACCAGCTCCCCTGGGATGAAGCCAAGACCCTTTATGAGCGAGGATTGATGTACCTGGCCCGCCTCGGCAAGGGAGACCGGGACAAGGCGCATGAGAACCTGGATGAAGCACTTGCTCTCTTCCAGAAGGTCGGTGCCAAGAAGGACGTGGAGAAGGTGCTGCGGAAGAAGGAGATGCTGAAGGCCTAGGCCCACTACCCGTTCACCTTGTCACTAGTCAGAAAATCACAGTTTTACCACTTTCAAATAATAAAGGGAGCTACATTAGCTCCCCTGTCTTCATTATCGTCCTACCCACCGAGTCTCGACAATAAGGTCTTCGCTTGACTCCCAATCGTCCTTGACCGCTTATTCTTTCTAATCAGAGTTTCTTGGCTAAATCTTCGAACTCGAATACATTGTTTTGTTCTATTGCTCTTTTTGCCTCTCTAATCTTAGGCTCGGCATTTTGCGGATTTATTCTTTTTTCTTCGACTGCCCAGTAATATTTAGCTATAGCAGCAGAACGATAATCTTTTAATAGTTCAAATCCATTAACTGCATTATCATAAAGTCTTCGACCTCCTTCCACATCTCCTTCTCGAAAACAAATTAAGCCCACTGTTGCAGTAATAACAAGCCCCTCCTCCCTTGATGCCTTATGTAGACATTGACGTAATTTGTCCGCTGCTTCCTCCGTACGTCCAATTCTAGCTAATGCAAATGCATAATTGTTAATTGCTAAAGGACTATCTTTTTGCGCCGGAAGGGCATTATCGAAAATATCAATCGCTCCTAAGTCATCATTCAGCATGCATGACGAAATATAGGTTGCATGAATAATTGGACGAGAACTCAAGAACTGGAATCTACTCCATTTCTTAGATGCTTCTAGGCTTTCTTTGAATTTCTTATCATAATACCTTTGAACGGCGGTTGCTTCATATGAAGCAGGCACAGTACTTGTTAGCTTGACCAAGTCGTCAAAATCAATTTGAAAAGCAGATGTCGCCCATCCCACTTGCGCTAATGCATTTTCAGTCGGCTTTATTATGGCTTTGCGCATAATCTTCTTACCCCGTCTTATCGAACCACTTTTCATTTCCACTGTTCCCAAGCTTGCTGCTAACTCACTCCTTGAGAAGGGTGTCAAACTGTCATTCCCAACCAAATCCTTTGCTTTGCCAATGCACTTGCTCTTCAGTCCTGTAGCCTCTGAAATCGCTATCTCAGCAGAGGCTATCCAAGGGTCTATTGCACAAAGACCAGACTTGTTCAGTATTGACACTGCTTTGTCTGGCTCCTCCAAATGCATAAAACACCGTGAAGCAGATCTGAGTATGAAACGATTATGTTTCGCTAAGCCCATTGCAACTCTCATTGCATCTTTTGCTTTATCTTTCTCGCCAATAGTCGCATAGCTTAAGGATAAATCAGACCACGCAATTGGGTTCACTGGGTAATCACGTACTGACCGTCTTAATCTACCTATTTCTCTTCCATAACCATCTCTATCTGGTATCTCGCTTATTTCCTCCCAAGTTGATACCTGCACCTCTAAGAAATGACCAGCTAGTTGTCTAACTAATGAGCTACACAACGCGCCTTTACTTAGTATGTACTTGGCAGCCTTTCTAGCCTCCGTTGAGCTGAAGTCCTTAACTATCAGTGCTTCTGCAACTAGGTCGATAGCTGATGTAAGCCTAGGGTTCTCTACCCACTCCCTTCTAGCATCAGAATCCTCTACCAAAATCCCATGTATTTGCTCGGCTCTTCTATTTATCCTTAATATCTGAAGTGAACAAGCTGTAGCGTATGGAAGATAGCGTGGTATTGCTTGTCTATTGCTGTCATCATATCTAACACTCATATCATCCTTATCTCTGCTCTTCTAGCCAATATGTTGAACCTTGACACATATGCTTGCATATCGTGCTGTTCCCTGTATTTCGCTGCCCCTGCTCGCGGATCTCCCCGCTTTCGCGGATCTGGATCACATAGCTGCCCTGCAATCATTATGATTTGATCTGTCAAGCCTCCGGCTATTTTCTCTACCGATTCTCGCAGACCATCGAGTGATTCCTTAAAAGCATACTTCAAATAAGGCAAATCACTAATAAAATCTGATTTTACGAAATCCTTCCCATACTGACTCGACAACTTTAACTGAAGGGCATCCATCGCTGAAAGGTCTGAGAAAAAGAAGAACATCAAACTTCCCAAACGGTATAGATCAACAAGATATCTGTTCTCAAACTCCGCTGATTGGCTCCAACTATACCATTGCTCCGGCGTAGCATATCTGACATCACCAGCTACAGGCCATTTGTCAGACCTCGAAGGATTCCCCGCTTGCGAAGCACTTCCTAGATCAGTTATTTTTGACCCTTCAACAGGGTAGACCAGAATGTTAGACGGCTTAACATCTTGGTGAGCGATATTCATACCGTGAAGCTCTTGGAGCCCTGTGGCACTATGGTGCAAGCAACGCAACGCCCAGGCCAGGTCGAATTTCTTCTCAAATTCCCTCCAACGCTCTAAGACATCCCGAATATTGCCCTCTGCCCTTGGAAATATTATGTAAGGCACTCTATCTAATGGCTTATAAAGCTCCGATACTTGTGCTAATCCCTCTGCAATAGGCACAACTACACGCCTAAGTCTCTTATCTTTGCATTGATGTAAAAGGTTGAATTCATGTTCATATGCCACTGACAACTCGTGCAGTTTTCCCATTAGATCGTCATCCTGCAATGCTGAGGATAAGTCTATTGCTTTCAAAAAAGCTTTTTCCTTTTTTTCATTACTTGCAAAATAGCTAATAGAAGAATATTCACCCGTACCCTTTGCACTCTGTGTCACTCGACCATCTACATGCCAGCCACCCTGTAAATCCAATCCAGTTAAATCCTCAGCGGGTTTCATCTCCTTTACCTCCTTTGCTATACGCCTATTCCATAAATATTAATGCCTTTAAACTCCAAATCCTATCTTATTATACATTGAAAACCACAGTCCTTACAATTTCATATGAGAGAGAGCTGCTTTATCCCCGAGTGTAAATCATCAACTATAGTGGGACACACTATTTTGCTAACATTTTTGCTAACGAACTTTTCACCGCCACGAAAAACCAAAAGTTACATAGCGGTACAAATCGAAGCTAAATCGCCAATAAAAAGGTATCAGGAATTATTTCTTTTCACGCTCAGGGACACACCTTTTGTATCTTTTAATCAAAGCCATACCAGGTGCTCACATTATCCAACGGTTCTCTTTCGGAGCGGAGCTGATTTACAGGGTCATCCCAATCAGGGTAGCCAACGGCTATTCCCAACACTATGAGCTTGGAATCTGGTATTCCCAACACCTTCCTCAACACATCAGGATACACGACAGCCTGTATTTGAGGAATAGTTCCCAGCCCATACCTGGTAGCCAGCAGCATGATGTTCTCAGCCACCAAACCACAATCGAATACGGGCCAGATATTTAACCCGTCGCCTTGCCGGTAGAAAGAGCGGTCAATACAGATATAGATCGCGCATGGAGCTTCGAACAATCTCAGGCCCTGCAAGATCCACCATCTCCTCTTTTCCTTATCTTCCCTGCTTATTCCCTTTAGTTCGAGGACTTTCCTGCCCACAACACGGTAACGAGTATCGTAAGGCTGGGGAAATTCTCGGGGACGAGGGATATCGGGATTGTCTTGTGCCGCTGCTGCTGCTTTCTCGATGAAAGCTTGTCTTATTTCCTCCAGCTTCTTTCCGGTCGCTATGGCGAATTCCCAGGGCTGAGTATTCCCCCATGAAGGAGCTCGCAAAGCCAGCTCCATTATCTCCTTTAGAATTTCCTGTGGTACAGGGTCGGATTTAAAAGCCCGAGTGCTCTTCCTTTGTTGGATAGCTTCAACGATGTCCATGCTTTCCTCCTTTTTTTTCTTATTATCCAAGACTTACTATTTTAACTCACAATGCGGCAACTTTCACATCTCTCCGCTTCCAGCACCAACAAGCCTGCTATGGCCATCTCTCAACCAGAGAAAGCTCTTCCTCTCTCTGCCATTGCGAGGGGCGAGATTCCGCGCTTACGCTCCAGAACAGGCTCCGCAATCACGATGGGGTGGGTGAGAGTGGAGATTGCCATGCACCTTTCAGGTGCGCGCAATGACAGGAAGGGAAAGGTGGCTTGCAACGACAATATAACCGTACCTCCGCCTTTATGGGCGGAGGTACGGGGAAAAGCTCAATTCAGCGTCTTTTGGTCTGGGCAGCTCTCTTTCTACGCACGAAAAAAATCGCCAGTCCCACTACTACCACCGCTGCTATAATCCCGCCGATGAGAGCCCAACTGACTGGTGGTTTCTCTTCAAAGTTAGCCATTATGGAATAGTTGTCGTTCATGATAATGGTGGTTTGGGCAGCATTAACACTGGCAATGGTGCCCACATCGCCAGTCCAGTTGACAAAGCGGTAGCCATCCTCAGGCTTGGCTACCAGATTGAGTACCCTACCAGGATAATAGGGGAAGGTCCCCTCTCCCGGTCGGGTTACCTCACCGCCAGTGGTACCGGAGATGATAAGGTAGAGGGCGGCACCTTCCAGATTCCATTTGGCAAACTCAACTTCAAGGCCTGCAGCGACCACGGTACCATCAGCCTTAAGCCCCACCGTGTGAGAGTTGCCTGCGGCGACCTTGATGATGTCCATCCAGTTGCCAACATCACATTGTCCTTCGTCGTTCAATCCCACGGCGACCACGGTGCCATTAGACTTAACCCCAGACTTAACCCCCACCGTGTGACCGTAGCCTGCGGCTATCGTGTGATAATATTCGCCTGTGGGAACCTGTTTGATGTCCATCCAGCCGCTGGCCTTGCATTGACCGTAGTCGAAATATCCCACGGCGACCACGGTGCCATCGGTCTTAAGCCCCACCGTGTGACCCCAACCCGTGGCGACCTGAGTGATATCCGTCCAGTTGCCGACATCACACTGCCCGATTTCGTTGTTTCCCGCGGCCACCACAGTGCCGTCGGCCTTAAGCCCCACCGTTTGACCGTAGCCCGTGGCGACCTGGATGATATCCGTCCAGTTGCCGACATCGCACTGACCATAGGGATTGTCTCCCACGGCGACCACGGTCCCATCAGCCTTAAGCCCCACCGTGTGATAGCCGCCGGCAGCGACCTGAATGATGTCCGTCCAGTTGCCGACATCGCACTGACCGTCGTTGTTATATCCCACGGCGACCACGGTGCCATTGGCCTTAACTCCCACCGTGTGACCGTAGCCTGTGGCGATCTGGATGATGTCCGTCCAGTTGCCAACATCACACTGACCGTCGTTGTTATATCCCACGGCGACCACGGTGCCATTGGCTTTAACTCCCACCGTGTGACCGTAGCCCGCGGCGATCTGGACGATGTCCGTCCAGCCGCCGACATCGCACTGCCCGTAGTAGTGCGATCCCACGGCGACCACGGTGCCGTCGGCCTTAAGCCCCACCGTGTGAGCAACGCCTGCGGCCACCTGGATGATGTCCGCCCAGTTGCTAACATCGCACTGACCATAATCGTTGTTCCCCACGGCAACCACGGTGCCGTCAGACTTAAGCCCCATCGTGTGAAAGCCACCGGCGGCGACCTGGATGATGTCCGCCCAGTTGCCAACATCACACTGACCGTCGTTGTTATATCCCACGGCGACTACGTTACCATTGGTCTTAAGCCCCACCGTGTGACCGTAGCCTGCGGCGACCTGGATAATATTCTTCCAGCCACCGACATCACATTGCCCGTCGTCGTTCAATCCCATGGCGACCACGGTACCGTTAGACTTAAGCCCCACCGTATGATAGACGCCCGCGGCGACCTGGATGATGTCCGTCCAGTTGGCGACATTGCACTGACCATAATCGTTGTTCCCCACGTTAATCACAGTGCCGTTGGACTTAAGCCCCACCGTGTGATAGCCGCCCGCGGCGACCTGGATGATGTCCGTCCAGTTGGCGACATTGCACTGACCATAATCGTTGTTCCCCACGTTAATCACAGTGCCGTTGGACTTAACTCCCACCGTGTGATAGCCGCCCGCGGCGACCTGGATGATGTCCGTCCAGTTGCCGACATTGCACTGACCGGAGTTGTTCAATCCCTCGGCGACCACGGTGCCGTCAGCCTGAAGCCCCACCGTGTGATAGCCGCCCGCGGCGACCATGGGCGTTACCTGCCCTTGAGGCGTATTCAGCGCCATTGCCGAAGCAAGGCTGGAGCTATCTACCACTGAATGAATAATCGAACTGTCATCTGGCAGATACACGGTTGATGAGGCTTCAGCGACTGACACAGGTAAAACAAAGCTGAAGACCAGAACAATAGAGAGTAGCGCTGTTAAGAGGTTTTTTCTATTTTTCATTGTCATCTCCTATTATCCGTCGATGTTGTTTAATAATCCCCTATCATTCTGAGGTTGCCCTGGGCGCCAGAAGAATTTAGAAACCCTTCTCCTTCGTTTCACTCAGGGTCAGGGTGACAATTAAACGGCCTCAATAATTTAGTTTTCCACGAAATTTCAAGATTTATGGATTATATGGTCTGCCCCTCACACAGTCAAATGTTTTTTCCTGAGTTTTTCACAGTTTCATCCACCTCTTCACTTCCCCCAAGCACCTTCACCAATAAGGGGCACGAAATAGCAACCACCTAAGTTTTCTATGTGGTTTTTTTTCCTTAGTTTAGTGATCCTAAGTAATTCTTGCTGCCATCGAGAGCCGACAGGGATTACCAACCGCCCATCCCAAGTTAGTTGCTCCAAAAGAACTTGAGGCACAGTGGGAGCACCAGCAGAAACTATAATAACATCGTAAGGGGCTCCCTCTGGCCAACCCAAAGTTTTGCCAGCTACGTGAACTTCAATGTTGGAATAACCAAGCTTATCCAGAACCTGCTTAGCCGATTCCGCCAATTCAGGTATACACTCCACGGTAACCACTTTTTGAGCTAACTCAGTTAATATCGCTGCCTCGTAGCCGCTTCCAGTACCCAGCTCCAGCACTTTTTCATCCCCCTTGAGCTCCAAAGCTTGTACCATCAGAGCCACAATGAAGGGTTGCGAGATAGTTTGCCCAAAGCCAATGCCCAATGGTCTATCGTCATAAGCAGCATGATATTGCTCTGGTGATACAAAGGCCTCACGGGGAACATGCTTCATAGCTTCAACTACACGCTTGTCGGTGATTTCGTGGCCAAGATATTTAAGTAAATTTTCTCTAGCCCACTCTAAATCCGCCACAGTTCACCACCCGAAGATGTCAACCAAGAACGAAAGACAGGATTATGATGACCAGAATTATAGCTCCGGCAATGATGCCGATGCGTTTTACTTCAGGTATAACATATTGATAGCGGTTGGTTAAATCTTGAACTTTTGGTGATACTCGGGTGGGCGATTGTACCTCAGCAGACAACGGCCTCGGTTGTTGCAAACGCCCCTCCTGCACCGCTTTCTCCACTCTAGCCCGATGTTTGGCTTTAGCACGTCGTGATTTTTTCGCCATTATCCTCTCCTTGGTGCAGATTACTTATACACTCTTGTGCTGGAGATATAGGCATGACCTAAAAGTTGCTGGAGTTGACGGAGCTCAATGCCATTTTGTAATTTACGTCTGGCGAAGCTATGCCGCAAGGTCTGCGGTGTGACCTTGCCACCCAGACCTGCCTTGGAGGCATAACTCTTTATAATCTGCCAGAACCCCTGCCGAGTCAACCTCTTACCACGTCGGTTAAGAAATAAGGCTTCCTCTCTCTCATCATATAATAAATCCAGCCTATCACTTCTGAGGAAATTTCCTAAAATCAAGCTTAAGCGATGGTCAAAAGTAACCTCTCTCTTAGAATTAATATGCACGCAATTTTGCTTCAAATCAATGTTTTTGACACTTAATGACACTAATTCGCTTATGCGTACACCGGTAGCATAAAGTAATTCCAGCATCATCGCATCTCTTTTAGCTTCCGGAGTGGATAGCTTTGCTGCCTCGGCAAGCAACTTTTGGTACTCAGATGGAGATAAGAATTTGAGTGAATGTTTGCTAACTTGAGGAGAGGGTAAATTTTGTGTTGGATTCTCCCTCATCCTCCCCGAATCAACCATAAATTTGAAGAATGATTTGGCTGATGCGACCTTGCGAGCGGTTGTTGCCACAGAGTATCTCTTCTCCCTGAGCTTGAGCAAATAGCTCTTCAAAAGCTCACCATAGGACGTGATTATGCCCTTTGCCTGCTCTGCGGTAATAAAGGCTGCCATTTGAGTCAAATCATTGCGGTAAGCAGCCAAAGTATTCTGAGAATAGCCTTTCTCTTGAGTCAAATATTTAAGGAAGGCATCGATATCCAGCTTCATCAGAGTCATTTTAACATAATGCAAGTTATTTTGCCTCTATACAAGCCACTTGCTACAATAAATTTGCCGTGAAATCAGAGCAATTAAGTCCACCCAGGAAAACCGCAAGATTTTCGTGGGAACCCGGCGAATCTAAAACCAAATCGACCGGGGCTAAATTAAGAGCTTTGCCAGCAAAGCCCGGAATCTATCTGTTTAAGGACAAAGATGGTAACGTTATCTACGTTGGCAAAGCTACTAACTTGAAGAGTCGGGTAAGGAGTTATTTTGGCGCTACTTCTAACCTGTCATCCAAGATTCAACGATTAGTGTCGAAAATACAGGATTTCGAGTTCGTAGTTACCAATTCCGAGCAAGAGGCGCTTATCTTAGAATGCAACATGATAAAGAAATATAACCCCCGGTACAATGTGCGCCTTAAAGATAACAAGACTTTCCCTTACCTCAAGATAGACATTAACGAAGATTGGCCTGGTGTTTACATCACCCGCCGGGTCCAGAAAGACGGAGCCAGATACTTTGGACCTTTTGCCAGCGCTGGCTCAGTACGCAAAACTTTAAGGTTAATAAAGAAAATCTTTCCTTTTCGTAGTTGCAGCAAGCGCATCGAAGGTAAAGATAAGCGTCCTTGTTTGGATTATTATATCCGCCGCTGTCTCGGACCATGCATTGGAGCAGTGGAAAAACAGGAATACCACGACGTAATAAACCAAGTCATCTTATTTTTACAGGGGAAGCAGGAACTTATTCTTCGTGAATTAAACACCAAGATGAAAGCCGCAGCGCAGCAGCTTCAGTTTGAGAAGGCAGCTTTGTTACGCGACCAAATTAAGGCCATAGAAGAAGTCATAGAGGGACAGAGGATTGCCATAGCCCTACAGGGGGAAAAGGACATCATTGGTCTGGCACAAAATGAAAAACAGGCTTATGTCGAGCTCTTTTCCATTCGCAATAATAAACTTATCGGCCAGGACCATTTTATTATGGAAGGCATCCAGGGTGAGTCTCTCGGGCAAATAATGACCAGCTTTGTGAAACAATACTATGCCTCGGCTTCATATATCCCACCGCTGATATTGCTTCAGCACCCGGTGGACGAGCCAGAAGTGCTCTCTGAATGGCTTGGACAGCAAAGAAGGAGCAGGGTGGAGCTTCAAGTGCCCCAGCGAGGAGCCAAAAAGAAGCTGGTGGATACAGCAGCTGAAAACGCCACCCGAGGTTTACAATTTGCCCAGGCTAAAGAGATGAAGGTAGAGGTTATAAGTTCCGGCTTACGAGAGTTAAAAAACAGACTGCGCCTGCCCAAAATGCCCCGGAGAATAGAATGCTATGACATCTCTAATATTCAGGGCGCTTTGGCTGTGGGCAGCATGGTTGTTCTGGGAAAAGGCTGGCCTAAACCTGCACATTATCGCCGCTTCCGCATCAAAACTGTGGCTGGTGCTGACGATTATGCCATGATTCAAGAGACATTGAGGCGCAGATTTAAACGAGGCTTGACAGGCGAAGGTGCATGGGCAATCATTCCCGACCTTGTCCTCATTGATGGCGGCAAGGGACAACTTAATGCCGCCCTGGAGGTGAGACAAGAATTAGGGCTAGACTCTATCCCCATGGTCAGCCTAGCTAAAGAAAACGAGGAGGTATTTATACCCGGCAACTCTAAGCCAGTTTATATAGCTAAAGATTCTCCAGCCCTCCATATACTACAAAGAGCCAGGGATGAAGCCCATCGCTTCGCTATAAGTTACCACCGGAGGTTGCGTCACAAAGAACTCATTACGTCCGCTCTGGATAACATCCCCGGCATCGGGCCAAGGCGAAAAAAGGCTTTGCTAAAAAAGTTTGGCTCAATTGAAGCTATCAAGGAGGCTTCGTTAGAGGAGCTCAGACGCACAGAAGGCATAACCTTGGCCCTGGCACAGAAAGTTAAAGAAGAACTCGTTAAACAATGACAAATGACAAAGCTCAAATATCAAATCAAGCTCAAAACCCAAAGGATGAAAAGAAATAGTTTTGGCATTTAAGCATTTGGATTTCATTTGTCATTTGGATTTTGACATTTGGAATTTGTTTAGTATTTGGTGCTTGGAATTTAGAATTTGGAGCGGAGCGACTGTAGGAAGTTCCTCAACGTTATAGCATTCTCAACTGCAAATGCCTCGGCATCGTTATTAAAATAGATGTAGCTAGCCTTAACTTTTTTCCCCAGCCCGGCAATTCTCTGTGCCCATTGAGAGAGCTCTTCGTCAGAATAACGGCTGGAATATAGACCCTCGCTGCCATGGAAACGGACATAGGCAAAATCACTGGTAGCAACAAGGGGGCAGCTGAAGCCAGGCATGTCAAAAACACACAACCCAACATTGTGTGTTCGTAGAATATCGAACACTGCCTCATGAATCCAGGATTCATGGCGAAATTCAATTACATGCTGATATTCTGACGGCAACGTAGACAAGAAATTCTGTAACAGCTCATCGTTGCGCTTCATGCTGGGCGGCAACTGATATAGCAACGGACCCAGCTTGCCACCCAGAAGACCAGCCCGAGATAGAAAATTCTCCACCGCGGAACCTAGATTCCTTAACCTTTTGATGTGCGTGATAAACCGACTCACTTTGACAGCGAAAATGAAGTCGTCGGGTGTGGATTCTCGCCAGGTGGTGAAAGCTTTCTCCGAGGGCAAATGATAAAAACTGTTATTAAGTTCTACGGTAGTGAACTGCGTGGCATAAAACGACAACCACTTCGGCTTAGGTAATTCCTCGGGGTAATAAAGCCCGCGCCAGTGCTCATAATGCCAGCCGCTGCAACCAACATAGTATTTTACAGTCATATTGCCCTCACCCCGATTTATATAGTTACCTGATTCCTCAGACATAACTACATTATTATTATATTATCATCTAATCCGGTGTCCAGTCTCATAAATGAGGTTGCTTCGTCCCGATAAATCGGGACTCGCAATGACAGATGGGGAAGTAACTCTTTATACGACAAGGCAAGTAGGCTCGCCTGTGAGGTGATATGCCAACTGCTGCACGCACCAAATCAATTCCCTTAGCAGTGCAAGTGATGCGATATTCTCACTTAAAAAATTGTAACACACGCTTCAATTTAACAGGATTTTAACATTAGTAGCTTATAATATTGCAATCTAGTGATGCTAGGAAAACTAAACCGTTACCTGGTAAAGGTTTGCGTCTTTTTGATTATGGCGGCTTTAATTGCTGGGATGGCAGGCTGTGATGGCTATGATCATCCTTCACAAAACTTGGAAATACGGAACTGGTATGATTTGGATAACGTCAGAGACAACCTAGCCGGCGACCACATTCTGATGAACGACCTCGATTCCACTACTCTCGGTTATGAGGAGCTGGCAAGCCCGACAGCCAATGGAGGAAAAGGCTGGCGGCCAATTAGAATCTATCACCCGTATGGTGCCACCGCTTATACAGGCTTCATAGGTACTTTCGATGGGCAAGGATACGAGATACGTGACCTGTATATAAACCGCCTTGACGAGGATGTTGTCGGGCTTTTTGGTCTTGTCGACGCGGGTGGATCAGTCATACAGGATATCGGCATGGTGAAAGCCACTGTGATTGGTCACAAGCATGTTGGCGGTCTGGTGGGATATAGCTATGGCACTGTAAGGAATTCCTCTTACACAGGCAGCGTGACTGGCGTAGATTGTGTTGGCGGTCTGGCAGGGGCTAATTCGGGCACTGTGATTAACTGCTATTCCAACGGTACCGTGAGCGGCATAGGTTGGGGAGTTGGCGGTCTGGTAGGAGCTAATTGGGGCACCGTGAGCAACTCCTTCTGGGATATCGAAACCAGCGGACAAGCTACTTCGGCTGGCGGGACAGGCAAGACCACAGCAGAAATGAAGGACATTATCACTTTCTTAGATGCAGGCTGGAACATAATCGCAGTCGCTCCGAATGAGACTAACCCCGCCTACATCTGGAATATCGTTAATAACGTGACCTATCCATTCCTGAGCTGGCAGCCTGTTTAAAATGAGGGCAATTCTATTTTCCACCCAGATTGCTTCGTCTCGATAAATCGGGACTGGCAATGACAGAAGAAGCTACGCCTGGCAATAATGCCCGCCAAGTATTGACTTCCAGCCTATGATACGTCCACAATAAGCACGCATGGCAATAATTTTGATAATCCTATTTGCCGTTCTGGGTCTGGCCGTAGGCAGTTTCCTTAATGTGTGCATTGATCGTCTGCCCCGGAACAAGTCCATTGTATTTCCACCATCACATTGCGAAGCTTGCCAGCACAAGCTATCCGCCAAAGACCTTATCCCCGTATTTAGCTACCTCAGGCTTCGTGGTCGTTGTCGTTACTGTCAGGTTGCCATACCACGTAAGTTATTCTGGGTGGAGCTTGCCACTGGCCTGATATTCGCTTTACTCTACTGGTGGTGTGTTGTCTTTAACCCCGAGCTGGGGATTGTGGCTTTTGGAGTTATGGCTTTCTACGCCTGCCTATTCACTATCATTTTCGTTATTGACCTGGAGCACGGGCTCATCCTGAATAAGGTGGTTTATCCCGGCATGGTTATAGCTTTGCTTCTGGCTTTATTGCCGCAGTCCTGGCTTACCCAGGAGATCTGGCTCACCCAGACTATAAAGCCAGGGATTGCCAGTGCTGCTCTAGGCGGAGGTATTGGCTTTGGTATATTCCTTTTGATTGCCCTAATCTCCCGTGGCGGCATGGGCTGGGGAGATGTCAAGCTTGCTGCTTTGATTGGCTTGGCGACTGGCTTTCCTCTGGTTTTTGTTGCCATTATTATGGCGGCTATCCTCGGTGGCATAGTAGCCGTGGCTCTGGTGATAGCTAAGAGGAGAAAACGCCGGGAGACAATTCCTTTCGGTCCCTTCCTGGCCCTGACCACCATGGTAACGCTGCTCTGGGGAAGCAATATACTAAGTTGGTACCTGGGACTAATGTAGTATGGTGAAGGTCATGGACAAATAAAGAAAATCCTAAGCACTAAATACGAAATACTAAACAAAAGAAAGGAAAAATTTAATTCCTCTCATCCAAGTTCTAATGACCAAAACATGAAGGTTTTGAATTTTGAAATTAGGATTTGAAATTTGTTTAGGATTTAGATATTAGGATTTAGGAACTAATCTCTTTGGGTTACGTGTAACCACCTAACGCACTTTATGTAAAGCCAGGGCAGGCTCACTTTCTTCCGAACAGGGCAAAGAAACGGTCCTGATACTCCGGGAATAGACCCCAGCGGTTTAACTCAATCACCAACTCCGGGGCCCGGGAAAGGTTGCGGCCTGCTTGCTCAAAAAGTTCTTCAATATAATCGCGGGCACCCTGGGGCACACCACTGGCATCTATGTCTAAAAAACCCCGGCGATTAAATTCAGCTACGTTAGTGCGGATCGACTGAGTAGTTAGCTCATAGATGAACACGAGCAAGGATACATCCCATAGCTCCTCTACCCCCCTGATTATGGTGCTTAAGGGGTTATGTTCCTCCTCTATTTGAGAGCTGAGCTTTTCTATTACCTGCCTGATAGGCTCGGAGACAACATTCATCCCCTTTGGTTCGTTCTTATATCGGTAGAAGATGCCCGATTCATAAGAGCGCTCCCGGGCCATCATTGCTATATATTTTTTTGCCTGCTCGCTGAAGCCTTCTACATTGACGAGGTAAGCAGGGGTGACAATTTTGGGCCTTTCCGCAATTACCTTTCCATCCCGAACCACGCTAAGATTTCCCACCAGTTCAGTGACGACGTAATAGTCAATTACAGAACTGCCAAAAGTGTCCAGCTCTTGCCGTGGTGCCCGGACTAATTCCGTGTGCTCCAGAGCATATTTGATTTTGTCATCCGTCTCCATGTCAATTCCACCATTCTATATTTTAAATAAACATCTTGACCGTGTAAAAGTTACGCTTCACCTTATCCTTGCCAGCAATTATGCTGCCTGCTTCGGTACTATGACCAGGAACAAGGTATTCCACATCAAGCTGAGACAGCTCGTCAATACTCTTCCGTAGCAAGGAAGGGCTGCCACCAGGGAAGTCAGTCCTGCCTATGCTGCCGGCAAAGACCACGTCACCGCTGATCAATATTTTATCCTCTTCTAGATAAAGGGAAATAGAACCGGGGGAATGTCCCGGGGTAAAGAAAACCTTGACCGCCACTTTATTATTTTTAGCCCCCAGGGACAAATCGCCCTCCTTAAGATAAAAGGAGGGGTTAACCTGCGGCGGCGTACCGCCAAACGCCTGAAAGAACATCTTTCCCATCGTGCGATAAAATTCATCCTCCTCACGGGATAAAGTAAACAAAGCATCGCTTTTTTCCACCACCAAATCGGTGGCTTCAATATGGTCGGGATGGCTATGGGTGCCAATCACCAGACCAATATCCTCCATTTTGAAGCCATCCCTCTCCATAGCCTGAGTCAGTGAATCAAAACAGGGTTCCCCAAGCTCATTCGTGATATGGCCAGGGTCGATTAATACGTGCGGATGCTCCCCCCTTAAAACCGAGGGCCAGAGAATGGCATTGCAGTTATTGCCCCTGCCTTGCCATACATAACAATAAAAATACTCCGTCAATTTCACCGATTCATAGTAAATCATAACTATAACCTCAAACTCACTTTGTTGAACCCACCAATATTATAGGCTAAAATGCACTGCTAATGCTAATAATGTCACTACCCTGTCATTGCGAAGCACGATAGTGCTGAAGCAATCTCGAGGAATGGCATGTGAGGTTGCTTCGCCTTCGGCTCGCAATGACGTAGGGAGAAGGAACTGTATGAGTGAGCTAAAGAGCGCTTGGGAAATTGCTCAAGAGCGAGCAAATAGATTGGGCAAGCTGTCAGCCGAGGAAAAGGAACAGCAAGAAAGACAAGAGTATCGCCAAACCGGCCAGGTGCTGGCACAAAAATGGCTAGACAGTTCCCAAAAACTGGATATGACTGCGGAGCTAAACAAACACGAAGAAAAAGAGGGAGACATAATAAAGCAGGCCGTAATCGAGCACCTGGTAGAGGCTATCGAATTAACAACTACGCAGGGTATAAATAGGCTGAAAAGGGTAATCGAAGCGATAAGCAGCTTAAGGCCTGAATTGCAGCCAAAGGCAGAAGAAATAGGCCAGCTTGTTCAAGAGTATGAAGGGGCAGAACAGAAGATAAGGCAGGAACTAGAAGGCAACTACAGGGAAACCCTGCACCAATTGAGAATCTCAGGGACAGCAGTAGATATTATCAATATCGAAACCGACCACCAATGGCATCTAGCCCGTCAGGGACTCATTGAAGCTTTTACCCCAAGGCTCAATGATTTGAAGCAAGCATTAACTCGCTAAACGGAAAACAAATCATGGCGCCCCCAAGGTGAGCTTTTGCTCGTAAAGGCCGTTGCGGCGGCTATAGTCGGTTTGAATCGCCAGCACACGGAAGTTCTTGTCTGCAAGGCCAACCCTGGTGTCGGTGACCTTGACGACATCGAGGAGCTCCTGGCCGACATTGGTGGGGATAACGAGATTGCCGCGCTGCGCTCGCAATGACGCCTGCCTTAAGAGAGCGTCGGCCCTCTCCTGGGCCCTGGTGGTGGTGGTGAGGTTGGGGTCGTAGTCCTGCTCCAGGATGTCAATAGCGAGCTGCAATAGTTCCCAGTCGAAGGCGTCCTGGACGATTCGGGAATCGTCGCCAGCCTGACCCAGGGCACGGGAACGGGACAGGGTCACGGCGTCGCTATATTTGCCGCTATTGATGACATGGTCTGTGCCGTAGGAATAGCAACTTTCCTCGTCCGCCAGGGGGTTCTTGGTGAAGGCTTCCTGACCACGGAGTACGAGGTGGTCGGGGACGAAGGAAGGGAGTTTCTTGAGTGCTTGAGTTCCTTGAGTGCCGGGGTTGACGGTAAAGTCGGGGTAAAAGTTACTGATGGTGGAGGACTGAGGCTTGGGCGGGGTATTGGTGAGCCTGATACCTACCCGGGCTAAGAGCTGATAAAGAATCTGCCAGACGGACCTGGGATTGACTTCGTCCTTATTCCACCTCATCTGATAGCGAGCGGACCAACGGTCCATGAGGCCCCGGGCGTCTAAACAGTGAATGGTGAATAGTGATTGGTTGGGAGTGGAGGAATGTTCCCAGGAATCGACCCAGTAGGTGCCTGCGTCGACGGATTCGTCGCCGGCCGTGGTCTTATAACCGAGCCTTAATACGAGTTCGTAGCGTTTGTTGAGTTTGGCGGGTACAAGACCCGCCCCTACGTTGTAGATGCCTTTGGAGTTGTTAAGCTCAAAGACGAGATTGCCACGCCCCGATAAATCGGGGCTCGCAATGACATTTTGCAATGACAGTGTAATGATATCTTTGCTGAGGTCGAGGGGGGAATCGGCTGGGCGGGGGGCTTGCCAGACTCCGTTGGGCTTCTCCATCCACCAATAATCGCTGGTGCTCTGGAGCCTCAAGCCGTAAGGAGATTGCCACGCTCCGCTCGCAATGACAGGGTGAGGCCTGGGCTCGGTAAAGGTCGTATCGCTCCAGTTTGTACCCTTGACCATGTGACAGGTGATAGGGCGGGTGTAGGCTGTCGTTCCCGCAAAGTTCTCCGCTGCCACGATGCGGTTGGTCTCATAGGACTGGGCGGACGCAGGGAGATGGCAGTCGGGGTACTCATAGGTGATGTCCTCTCCGTCGGGGGACATAAGGAAGCTGTCAAGGGGCGAGAAGTTATAAGTATTAGAGAGCTTGGTTCTAAACAGGTCGTAGTGATTATAGGGAGAATCGGACTCCTTTCCAGCAAGGACGATCTCGATGGCGGGGGTGGAGGCGTTGAAGGTAACTCCGATGCCGTAAGTATCGAGCAGGGGGTGGTTGCCATCGGACCAGGTGTGCGGGGTGGTTGTCTGGTCGGAGGTATCAAGAACTATGCCACTGAGCTGGCTCGCCTTAAGGGCGAAGCAGACGACGATGTCGCCGGTATCCCACCAACAAGCGGCCAGGGATAGAACATCGGCGTAGGATACGAGCTGAGCATCATCCCAGGACTGGCCATAATCATGAGAGTAGTATTTCCAGAGGACGTTGGTAGTTGTCCTGTAAAAGATGTAGACCTTGGCGCCCGAGGCGGCGATGGCACAGGGACCGTCGCAGTCGGTGGCGATTTGAGTCCACTGGGAGTAGTCGGAGGCGGGCCCGGGGTTGGTGACCTTCTGGTGGTATAAGGTGCCGCCCGCTGCCGCCCTGATGCGGTGCATGCTCCCCTGGCCGTCGAAGGCGAGGCCATGGTGGTTGTCGGGTTCGCTGCCTTCATAAAGCCTTGTCCAGGATAACCTCTTGATGCCCTGCTCGTAGTCGTAGACTTTGGCCTCGACATAGGGGAGGCGGTAGGGTTTCTGCTGAGCGGCGAGCAAGGTATCGGTGAGTCCTTTCCAGACGATGATGCCCTTCGAAGAGTAGCTTGTCCATCCCAGGGGCCAGGTGACCTCGGATAGCTTGGGCACGCCCTCCTCCCCGACATCAACGTTTGAGTCGGAAAGCCATCCTGGGGGATAGCTCTGCTGTGAGCTGAGAGCTGCGTCAAGGGCCTTATCGGGGCTCCAGGCCAGGGAGTAATCCTTCTGTGAACTAATGGCAGCCTGGAGAGCAAACTGGGGCGTCCAGGCCAGAGGATAATTCTTTTGTGAGGTGAGGGCGGCGTCAAGCTGTTTACCTGGCGTCCAGGCTAGAGGCCAGGACTTCTCTGAGCTCTTTTCAACATTAAGAGCTGACTCGGGAGTCCAGCCCAGAGGGTAATCCTTGGCTGAGCTGAGGGCGGCGTCCAGCTCTTTATCTGGCGTCCAACCCAGAGGGTGGTTGTGCTCGGAGCTGATGTCTGCCTGCAGCTCTTTACCTGGCGTCCAACCCAGGGGGTGATTGTGCTCGGAGCTGATATCCGCCTGCAGCTCTTTACCTGGCGTCCAGCCCAGGGGCAATGATACATCTGAGGACTTATCTATGGCCTCAGTCCAGTCGGCGTAGACGGGGATCCAGCAAGCGCGGACATACCTGTTGCCGCTGGCGCCGGCGGCCAGTCCAACCGATTCAAGGCGAACCTTGATGGCGTTAAGTTTCGCCGGGGTATCAATGTATGAAGAAGCGTCGAACTGATGGGCATTACACTCGGAGGTGGAAGTTATGGTTCCGACAGAATACCAGTTTGAACCATCCCAGACATAGACAATAATAGAGTGCTTAGAGGAATCACCGGTGTAGCCTTTGATATCAACCCGGACTGCGTTGATAATGCCTACTGTGGAAAAGCCGTATGCTGAGAAGTCATGAGTCAATCCCCCTTCGCCATTGCCGCAATAGGCGTAGGCCGAATCATCTGCATAAGCGTTGGCGGGATCGTGCCACGAGCCGGTGTTGGCCGTTGGTGACCTGGTTTGTCCCATAGCTTCCCCTTAAGGTGAGAACTTAAGTTATTGTGCCTTTCTTGGTAAATACCCAGACGGCGGGCGAAGTTTTGGTGCCCAGGTCCTCAACGTCACGGGCGAGCATATCGCCTGCCGATGATGCGTTGAAGACGCCGTTCTCCAGCCATTCCCAGTTAGCCTCGGAAGCGCCAAAACTGGACTTCCAGGTGATCTCTCTTACGGTGCGGGTGGGAAAGGTTGCCTCCATTCCCTTGCGGAGCTTATTAGTGGCTGCCTGGAGATCGGTCTGGTTCTCGTTAAAGGCGGTATTGGAGTCACCCACTCCGAGATTACCGTTGGTATTATCAAAATTGGTGAATGAATCACCCATCAAAGCTTTGGCGATAAGCTCTTTACCTGCTAAGGTCATTCCCATGTTGTACCTCCTGTTCTTTTATTCGGAAACCCAGAGCAAGGGCGTTGTCGAGTGAAACCTCGTCTCCGGTCTCCCACTCAATGACTTCCTGGGGTCGCTGCTGGGCTCTGTCCTGTTCCGATGCGAACTTCTCGACCCTGTTCTGCCACCGGATTTTGAACTTGCATTGTTCGCTCATAAAAAGGCCTCCTGAATGATTTTAGCGATGATAAGCCAGGCGATGACGCCGATGGCCCGGCCGAACATATAGTAATGGTATTCCGAGTTTATGGAGTTTATGGAGTCTATTGAGTTTATTGAGTGTCGTGGCGGCCAGGGACAAAGAACCTCGCAGAAGCCATTGACGAAGGCATGCCACTCCTCGTGGGTGCTGAAGAAGGTGGAGGGCTTGATGCCTTTCAAGAAATTCATTTGCATGTGCCTTTTTGTCCGCCTGTTTTGGCGCCTGAGCCTGGACCGGGTCTGCCAGGATTACCGCCGCCGCGGCCGTCTCTGGGACCGCTGGCTCCTATAGGTGGGCCTGTTCCATCATGTTTGGGCATCGGTACCTCCTTTCTTGTCTTTGATGTGGGTTACTGTCCGCTCAGCGAACCACCAGGTGATGCAAGGGATGGCCAATGCCAGGAACCACTGAGGGGGAGTAATTCCTTCAATGACGACCTGGGCGATGACGGCGGCAAAGATGATGGTGACGGCGGGCCTGGCGACGGCCCTGAATAACTCACTGAAAACCTTGATCAGGGTCGGGCTGGAATTGTTCTGTTCTTCTGGCATGCTCACTCCTTATCCTTCGAGATTGCTTCGTCGCTGCATTCCTCGCAATGACAACGAGATGGCCCTGAGAGGCTCAGGAAAGCCCCTGTTTCTGTTTCTAGGACTTATGATACTCATAACTCCCCTATCCCTCTTATTTTAGAGGGGGACACTTTAAATCAGGGCGCCCAGGGTGTCGGGGACGGGCTTATCGGCCTTTTCATAATGCCTGGCTAAATGGCGGGCGGCCTTAATGATGTCCTCCCCGGAGGCCTGGACTCTCTCCCCCCGATATCCAGCAGGGCTTAAGGCGGCGACGGCTGCGGGCATACGATCCCAGTCCACAGTCTTCTCGATATCGAGACGTCCCTGGAGAGCTCGCATAATAGCTGTGGTATGATGGGGAAGCTTCCAGGTCTCAGGGTCCTGGGGGTCGCCGACTATGGCGAAGGCTTCTTTGGGGAGTCCCTCCTTGGTCTTCTCCTTTTTGAGTGCTTCTTTTACTTTGCTCATTGTTCCTCCTACAGAGTGAATACTGCGATGACTACGGCATCCTTGGGATTGCCTTGCGGGATGGCGACGAGGACCTGCCTACCAATGATCATCTCTGCCGATGGTATATTCCTGGCCACCTTAAGGTTGTCGAAGTAGGTCGTTAGCGAGCCTGCGAGCTGGACGCCGGCCTTGTAGGTGCCGCCATCGAAGTTTTTAAGGACTCCAATCTCTAGCATAGGTCAAAATCATCAAACATCATCAATTTGCATCTAATCTTCTGTATAGAGCTGCTTTGAGGTGATGCGGCTGGTGCGGGAGACGGCTTTGAGCTTCTTATCGTAGCGGTCAAGGCGTTCTTTGCCCCAGGCCTTGTAGCTGATGGTGCCATAACGCCCGGCGATAGTGGCCCTGTCCACTGTATAAACGGCTGCCGACATAGCCAGGTAACCGGTGGCCCCGAGGACAATAATCTCGCCGTGCTCCTCGGGAATGGTGGTGGACTCAGCGGTCAGGGTGTGTTTCTTAAGCCATCTCACCCGGGCCTTGTTGCCGTTGCCTTCGTCCTCCATATAGAGCTGGCCGGCCCAGTACTGGATTCTCTGGAAGTATTTGGGCTTATAGCCGATAGGGAACTCGACCGACTCGATTTCGAACAAGCCCGATAGGCTGGAGATATCGAGCTCGGTGTCTCCGTCGATGGTGGTGATGTCGTCCTGCTGCTCAATGGGGGTATGGATGGAGTACTCGTCAACTACTCTGCCGATGGCTCCATCTATCTCGTCGTCCGTCCAGCGGTAGTTTTCGGGATCCGTGTCCTGGAGGTCCTCACGGACCCGGGCTCGCATTTCAGTTAGGTTCATGTCAGTTCCTTCAGTTTGTTGAGTTCATTGAGTTTATGGAGTTCGTTGAGTTTGTTGAGCCCGATGAATTTTGAGCAACTCAAAGAACCCAACAAACTCAACAACTTGGCCTAGTCTCTCACCCCCGTCAGCATGCCGGCCTTGACCACGGAAAAGAGGGCCAGTGATACGTACCACTTGACTCTGGTGCGTGAAGCATCCTTGGTTTCCAGGGAGCCAAGACGCTCGACCTGAATCACCTCGGGGCTGCTAAGGCCGCAGACGGCGCCCTCGCCCATCTGGAAGGCGAAGATGGCCGAGCAATCGGTGGACGAACCGACAGCGTAGTTGTCCTTAACCCAGTCGGAGATGGCGACGCGGACACCGCTGAAGTACTCGACGACCTGGCCGAGCTCGCCCGTTCCGACCTGCAGGTTGCTGCCGGTGGCTCGGGCCAGATTCTGGAGTTTCCTGCGGGTCCGGCGGCTCATTAAGAGCAAGTCGGGCTTGCCGCCTTTGACCAGGTCAATGATTTTATCCATGGTGCCCAGGGACAAGGTGCCTCCGTTGGCTCCTGAGCCAAGATGGCTGCCATAGCGGCAGGTCCAGACGACGGTGCCGTCGGTATTGGTCTCGCCCTCGGTGGTCTTCCAGGTAGGCTCAGAACCGCCTGAATCGCCAGCGGTGGTACACTCATACCGGAAGCCATTCTCTTCGCCCTCAGTGGGGACGACGATGTCTCCCAGGACATAAGAATGGGTGGCCTCCCAGGCTGTGCCCTTCATGGTCGTGAACAGACCATCGGGCTGGTTGGCGTCCACGCCTGAGTCGCCGTTCAAGAACGTGTTCTCGAACTCGTTCCTCAAAGCCTTGGCCTTCAGCTCGATGACGGCGGCCTCCAGGTCCTGAATGTTGCTCCTGGTGGACTTAAGGAAGTTGTCGACGTCGGCATCTCCGCCGAGTACGGAGAGGCTGGCAGAGCACTGCTCAAAGGCGGGCTCGGACTGCGTCCAGTTGCCCGATACCGGGGCATACCAGCCGACGGTCGGCAAAGTCTTCTCCCGGTTATACTTCAGGCTATTGCCGACGATTTGGATGAAGGGCAGCTCCTGTAAGATGGGACTGTCCTTGATTATGGTCTCGATGATTCCCTTAAGAAGGATATCGGTCGAGAGCTTGCTTGCTTCTGCTAAAGATATGCTCATATTTCCTCCTTTGGAGAAATCCTAATGTCTAAGCTCTAAATCCTAAACAAATTCCAAATCCTAAATCCAAAATTCAAAACCTTCTTGTTTTTGGTCATTGGAGTTTTGATCAGAGGAATTAAATTTTTCCTTTCTTTTGTTTAGCATTTCGTATTTAGTGCTTAGGATTTACTATTGGGTTCCTCCTTTTTGCTGGATTCCAGCGGCGATCTTCTCCCGGGGCGAAAGTCCCTCAAAGGATATCTCGCCCCTGGTCGGTGCCCCTGCCGGGACCTTAGCCTGGGAAGCCTCGGCCTCCATAGCCTTCTTGACGGACTCGACGATGGTCTTGCCCTTCTCGATGGAGGTGTCTATCTGTTCGATAGTCTCCCCAGCGATGATGCCTTCGGGGATGGCGGGATTAAGAGCTTTGGCCATACCGAGATACTTGGCCATGGCCTGGTCCTTGGCTTCCTTGACCTGAACAAGCTCGGCAGCGGCCGCTTCGCTTCCCTGCTTCGCTTCGCTTAGCGAGGCTTCGAGTTCGGTGATGCGGGCGGCCTTCTCGGCCAGGGCGGCCTCAGCGGCGGCCTTAGCCTTCTTCTCGTCTTCGAGCTGGGCCTTGATGGCCTCAAGAGTTTCTGGTGTTCCTTGAGTATTTTGAGTTTCCTGAGTTTCTTCGTTTTCGTTTTCCATACATTTCTCCTATTCCTCTTGAGATTGCTTCGGCTTCGCCTCGCAATGACAAGGGGGTGAGTTATTATTCAGGCACTTCCATCTCAAATCAATCTACTTTCATTTTTGACCCCCTTTCTCCCAATGAGCTTTAGCTCATTCCTCTCTCTCGCTCCGCCACGTGTGGACTGTGCCCTAAACTCCTGGTTCATCTCCAGGATCCTGGTCCTCTCTTCCAGCCACTTGTTGAACTCCTCATCGGGGTCCTGGATCCCCATTTCGTCCATGGCCGTCCGTCTGCTGTGGACTCCGGCCTGGACTAATAGCTGCTCGGTCTGGGCCTGCCTATCTACATCCTGAGGCAGTATTTGACCCCAGACCACTCTATGGTTTACTCCCTCAAAATTCTCATTCATATACATTTCACCCAGCTTTAATATCAGGGCATTTCGCTGGTGATAGACGTTCATCCTGATGGTGCGTTTTCGAATCACCTTCTGGATGAGGCTGCCGAGCTCAATTCTCAAGGCTGAGCCTGAGAGGTCCCTCTCGACACCTCCCCAGGAAGCCCTGGGCATCTCCGATACATCGTGCAAGGCACGGTATAGCAATTCGATATAATCGACATGAAGTCTGACTCCGCCGCCTTGCAACAAGTCCAGAAGATAAGCCTTAGCATCCTCGGGGATTGTCCACAGAGCACCGGGCTGGACCTTGATGTCCTCTGCTGAGGCAACATTTTCCAGGACGGCGATGGGATTTCCTGACAGCTCTAAAATGCGGGATAGCTGGGATAGGGCACGGTTGAGCTCCCGCTGGGGCTGAACAAGGACGGGGATATCGGACTCGCCCCAGAATTTCTTGGGCTGCTTGACGTTGGGGAAGATGACGAAGGGGATAAAGCCGTAGGGGTTGGGCTTGGACTCCATAACATCGTTATCCAAGAAGAGGCCGAAGGTCCTGGCGGTCCAGAGCTCGGTTACCACCACATTATTGCGAGCTGCCCCCTTCCTGTCATTGCGAGGAGCCCCGATGAATCGGGGCGACGTGGCAATCCCTTGAGATTGCTTCGCTGCGCTCGCAATGACACCACTGTAGAGCATCTCCACTTCCTCCTAGGTGAGTGTATAGCGTGAAGCCACCCTCCAGACTCGCGAGGTGTCATCTCCCAGCCACCAGGCATAGATGCCTGAGACATCGGGGGCGGTGATGCGGACTCGCTTCTCGTCGGTGTCCCATATCACCTTGTAGCAGCCGTCTCTCAGGACGGCGGTGTCAACCTCGGTCTCATAATCAAGCTGCTGAAGGTTGTTCTGCTCATAGACCTGGCGGAGGAGCTGCTCGGCTCTGCGGGCCTTGGCATTCAATGAGTTTGTTGAGCTTGTTGGGTTTGTTGGGTTGGGATAGCAGGCAAAGCCAAGCCCCTGCATGAGGAAGCTGGTGACCTTGTCTATGGAGACCTTAGCGTAGTTGAAGACGAGCTGGCGGTGGCGTGACGTCTGCTGCCACTGGCTGCCCTGATAAAAGTCCAGGTTGGCACGGTAATTAGCGAGGCGTTGGGTGTCCATGCGGTTCAGGTGCAATGGGTTGAATTCAGTCATCTCTCAAGCCTCCTTTGGCTGCCCTGCGCCGGGATTGCTTCGGCTGACTGGAAGCCAGCCTCGCAACGACAGAAGGGAGTGTCATTGCGAGCACCTCAAAGGTGCGTGGCAATCTCCATCCTCAACAGCCTCGACCAGAGATTGCGGAGCTTGTTCCGAGTGAAACGAGGAATCTCGGCTTCCTTCAATGACAGAGGGCGAGGCCGCTTCCACCGCCTTCAGCCATCTCTGCACCGTTCTCGGGCTCACCTCAAATATGCGGGCAATCTCCTTAACGCTTTTTCCTTCCCGCTTCAACTCCAGCATCCTCTGGGCCCGCCTGTGCTTTAAGAACCTCTCCTTCCCCCAGGGCTCCTCTGCAAGGCAATCGGGAAAGGGGCAGTTAAGGCAGGAGGGAAAAAGCTCACAGCCCTTATCTTCGTAGGGAAATTCGTCGGGCAGTAAATCCCAGAGTAATTCATTTTCCATGGTTGAGTACAAATTAGCACTTTTGTTCTAAAAGAGCAAGGGGATTTTGTCCTGTTCGTCCCAACCATCCCCCAAGCGAGGTTCACCCCCCGTCTGGAGATTGCTTCGTCGCTTACGCTCCTCGCAAAGACAATGAAATTCGAGGTGTGAAGGAATCCCTTCCTTCACAATTGAAATGCTGGCACCACCCTGTGTCATTGCGAGCCTCTTCTCCATTGTCATTGCGAGCACCTGAAAGGTGCGTGGCAATCTCCATCCTCAACAGCCTCACGAGATTGCTTCGGCTGACTTCGTCAGCCTCGCAACGACATGAAAGGGGAGTCTCTGCGAGCACCTGAAAGGTGCGCGGCAATCTCCTGCCCAACTGAGATTGCTTCGTCGCTTACGCTCCTCGCAACGACAGGAAAGGAATGTCATTGCGAGCGAAGCGTGGCAATCCCCTGCCCCACTCATACCTCGCTACATTAGGTATATTGACAAAGGAAACCTGGCTGCTATAATAAATCCAAGCTATTTTGGCAGATTTTTTAATTTGCCTATTGACAAAATAGATATATAGGTTTAAAGTACAAGATTAGGGTAGGCCTGAGCCTATTATTATGGCTTTTGGCGAGAAATTTGAGTTTGTTTGAACTTTAATAATTGAATATTGCTCGCTGACATTTGCCGGTCATTCTGGCCGGGCCTGATAAATCAGGCCGCTACGGACGCAGAATGACATTACTCGATAAAATGGAAAGGAGGTGACGCCTATGGCAAAGTCCCGAAGCGAATCGATATTGCGAGGAGCCGAGATTCCTCGTTTCACTCGGAACAAGCTCCGCAATGTCAACGGATTCGCCAAGGGGAAGAGAAGGATGCCTGGCCCGGGCAGAAAGGAGAAATCCTAAATCTCAAGCAGCAAATCCTAAACAATTTCAAAGCACTTTGGAATTTTGAAATTCGGATTTGTTTAGGGTTTAGAAATTAGAATTTAGGATTTCCGTAAGGACAAATGGGCAGCCTGAAATGAGGCAGGCTTAAAACCAGGTTTACTGAAAAAATTGTTTCCAATGGCTCAAGCCCAGAGGGGTCGACCTCGGGCGAGAGTGAAGATAAGTTGGATACCTATAAAGGAGGAAATAAATGAGTAAAACAAGAGAGTGGCCAGTGAGGGCGATGTATTTGCTCATCGCTGCGGCACTGGCACTCAGTCTGATAATTGTTGCGGCACCCACTCAGAAGGTGAGTGCCAGCCCCGGACTCAGTGAGTGGAGCCGGGTCAATACCCCGACCACCGAAGACTGGGTCCTGGCACCCTGTTCGGTAATAGTCGATTATGCCCTGGCTGAGGGCGGAGAGATAGCCTACGCTATCGTGGATTCAGCGTTTAACACTACCGCCTGTAGCTCCTCTATGATGGGTAGTGAGTACTATCTGTTGAAGTCCGATGACCATGCTGCCACCTGGGACGACATCACCGATGCACTGGAAGATGTAGACGATGGTTATAACATAACCGAGTTGATACAAGTCGCCACCGACTGGGAGGACCCCGACTTCGTGGCTGTCGCCGTCTGGGAGGATGGTGAACTCCGTGTTTACTTCTCCACTGACGGCGGCACGACTTTCGAGGACATTGGGGAAGTTGAGGATGGCGGCGTTTACCTCGGCTTGGTCTCCGACCTCGCCGTCTCCTACGAGGCAGCCGGCAAGCGCGAGATCGCCATCGGCGGTACTAATGGCACCGCCGCAGCGCTTTTCCGCTGCACGGTGACCGGAGATTCAGCCGGCAACTGGGAGGATGCCACAGACTATCCCGGCTGGGATGACGATGGTGCACTCCAATACGCGCCATCGATACTAGTTACCGACATTATCTTCTCCACGAGCTGGGCTACGGACAAGACCGTCCTGGTCACCACTGTTGCTGTTAACGACACCCCGACTTATGATATTGATTACGGCACTGTCCATTTGCAGTGCGGTAGCTGGGGAACGACCGAAGGCTGGAATGAGGTGTCAACTCTGGGCATCGAGGCTGTGCCCATACTGGATGATGTGGACATCCCGATGTGGCTTACCTCTATGGACGCCCGAGCCATAGCCGGCATAACCCTGCCCGAGGACTACAACAGCAAGAACACCGATAAGAGAATCCTCTGGATTTGGGTGAACTACTACGTTGATGATCCTGGGGATGGCCTCATACCGATGTGCGCTATAATGCGCGTAGACGATGACTCTGCCGACCCGGTCGGGCCGATGGGGCAGATCGAGGACGGCGAACTCTGGCTGACCAACATATCTTACAAGGGGAACATAGCCGAAGGTGAGGCTATCGCCGGCGTGCTGGGCACCGGAACGTACGAACAGGGCGAATGGGAGCTCATCACAGAATGCTGCGAGGGCGTCCAGGTCTACCGCAATGACGGAATCCGCGACATGGATATCTGCTGTGAGCGGTGGCACGATGCCTGTAAGCCGCCCACCGGCATGGCTGCCATGGCAGTATCCTACTGGGACCCCAGCGATCCTGCTAATAGCAAGGCTTACGCCGTTGCCCTGCAAGGCGAACCCTGCGGTGACGAGGGCGCCTGGTCGGTAACCTTCGACGACGGAGATACCTGGAACCAGCTCAGCCTGATCGACACCTTTATTGACTACTTCTCGGACGTCGCCGTATCGCCCGACTGCAACAAGACCATGCTGGTCAGTGTTAACGTCCACAAGGTATGCATTGACTATGGCGAACCCAGGAAAGGTGAACCCACCGACTGCGACAGCGTCTGGCTACATGCCGAGACCCTTCCCGAGGCTGAAGAGTACAGCGGCAAGTGGCTGAGGACGTGGTCCGGCCGGCTCGAGGGTCAAGTGTGGGTCCCACAGCCAAGAAGCGAAGCTGGTATGCTCAGACTGGCCCCCGAGGAAACGACGGGCGATACCGTGGTCCTCTTTGACTACTACACCAGTAATGTCTACCGGAATGACCTGGAAACCCTGGCCTGCTGGGACCCAATCGGATCCACTGTCTTGGATAACATCGTGGACCTGGCTCTGCAGGACGCCGATACCTTCTTTGCCCTGGATGGGAACGGCGACGTGGCCATGTTCGATGACGATGAGTGGCAGGAAGAAGTGGACAGCGAGGTTGATGAGGGCAACACCATCGCCGTCTGGGGTGACCACATTCTTGTCGGCGGCGATGACGGAGAGGTCTCCTATTCCGACGATGGCGGTGAGACCTTCACTCTGCTTGAGGACATCCCCACCATTGATGGCTGGGTCACCGTGGCCTTTGACACCTACTTCGACACCAACATGACGGTCTATGCTGCCACATTTGTAGAAAGTGACGCCACAGGCGGCATCTACAGCTGGGTCATTGGCGAAAGCGAAGAGTGGACAGACCTCAAGGCCGAGCCCACGGAGGATCAGATCTTTGGCAATGGCAGCGACGACACCTTCGAGGTGGGCTTCACAGGCCTGGTGGTAGACAGACCTGGCAACCCGTATACCAGCCCCGACAACGGCGGCGTAATCTACGCCAGCTATCTCGGCAAACATGACGGTAAGTGGATCACCGGTGCGGCCCGCTCGCTCGAGCGCGATATCGATATATGTACGACCTGCCTCACCTGGGACTTCCTGCATGTAGGACTCACGATTGATGAAGAGGGCTTCAATGGCTACCCCGACGCGCTCAAGATTTGCGGCTGCTTGACCCCGGAGAGCAACACGCACCTGTTCGCCATTGACTCTTGGTTCTACGACATGTGCGAGAATGAAGACGGGAGCGTCTGGACGTACGAAGACTGCTACGCCAAGAAGGCACCTGAGATTACATACCCTGCTGACGATGCAGTCATCCCGGCCGACCCCTGCTCATGCTATAGTCAGCCGTTTACCGTCCTCTGGGATGCTATCTGCGACGCCTGCTCCTTTGACATAGCCTTTGCCATGGACGAAGATTTCACCATGCCGGTAAAGGTAAATGGAGAGGACGAGGTGACATACCACATCGTCTCAGATGACCCCAGCTTCTCCGTCTTGGGAGGACCTGACGGAGGGCTCTCCTGTGAGACCACCTATTACGTCAGGATCAGGGCTGCCGACGCTGCCACCGGTGAAATAATCCACAGCTGGTGGTCTGATCCCATAGAGATCACGATTGCCCCCAGTGTGGAATCCGGCGTTATCACCCTTGTGGCTCCTGCACCTGGAGCCCTAGACCAGCCGACAAAGAACGTGGGCTTCAGCTGGGACCTGTTAGCGACTGTCGATAAATTCGACTGGGTGCTTGATGACAACGCTGACCTGTCCAGTCCCGTCGACTCCAAGAACCTGACTACCACAGCCTGCACTTACACCGGAACGCTGTCCTACGGCACCACCTATTACTGGCAGGTGACCGCCTACAATGAGGGCGCTCTGCTAAGCGTGAGCTCCGTAGGCACCTTTACCACAGCAGCACAGGGTGAGTTCTGTTGTCCACAGTGCGGTCTGTGCTTCGACACTCAGACGGAACTTCAAGCGCACATCGCTGACGAGCACCCAGCTCAGCCCGCGACTCCGTTCTGGGTCTGGGTGATTATCGCCATCGGCGCGGTCCTGGTGATTGTGGTTATAGTGCTCATCTTCAGGACTCGTCGGGTATAAGCACACCCCACCTAACCTTCTCCCAAGGGAGAGGCAAAGGTGATTCCAGGAGGGGCGGCGAAAGCCGCCCCTCCCCTTTTGTCATTGCGAGGAGCATAGCGACGAAGCAATCTCGGCGGGGCCAGGATTGCCACGCCCCGACAAGTCGGGGCTCGCAATGACGTACGGTGTGTCATTGCCAGACTGACGTTACTCAGCCGAGGCAATCTTTCCCCCTCTGTCGTTGCGAGGAGCATAGCGACGAAGCAATCTCGGCGGGGCCAGGATTGCCACGCTCCGACAAGTCGGGGCTCGCAATGACGTGTGGTGTGTCATTGCGAGGCTGACTTTAGTCAGCCGAAGTAATCCCGGCGGTGAACGCCCAAGGACAAGACTTTTTCGTTTTAGTGGAATTTTCTGTTATAATAGGGGGAGTTTAGTCAAATGCGCTTAATATCTCGAGTGCTCATTATCCATGCTGTCGTCTGCCTTATCGCCATTGCCCTGCCGGCTGTGCCTGCACAAGCCCAGTGTGGGGGACCTTTCATCGAGCTCTCCCTCAAGTCCGGGCTGCCCGGGACAGAGGTCATCGTCTATGGCCATGATTTTAGTGCCGGCAAGCTTGTGGACATCTATTATGACGGAAACTTGGTAGCCACAGACAGGACCAGTAGTAAGGGAGACTTCGCAATCTTCTTCACTGTTCCCGAAGGCTGCCAGGGACACTACCAGGTGCTCGCCGACGTAGGGTACACCGAAGTAGATACTTACTTCACCGTGAAGCCGGGGTTGACGGTAAGTCCTGATAAAGGTCCCGTGGGCACTGATGTTACCGTGAAAGGGCAGGGGTTTGCCAATAATGAAGAAGGCATCGAGTTGCTCTATTACCTCAATGACAGCTACGAAACGATAGAAAGGAATATCGTAGCGGATGCCAAGGGCAGCTGGGAGAGGAGTTTCCCAATTCCCCCGTCCCCCAGGGGAGAGCATAAGATAGACGCCCAGGGTGATGTGAGCCGGCTCTATGAGGTTAAAGAGGCTGTCTTTAAAGTGACGGCGGAGCTAAGCATAGCTAAATCATCAGGCATTGTGGGCGATACTATAATGATGACAGGCAGCAGATTTGCGGCTAACGAGAAGGGCATCAAGATATTGTTCGATAGCCAGGCAGTGGTCACAGACATCAAGGCCGACTCTCAAGGTGAGTGGGAGGCAAGCTTCAAGGTGCCTGAGATGCCCACAGGCGAGTATAGCGTCACCGCCGAAGGAGAGCAGACCAAGAAAGAAGACATCACCGAACTCACCTTCGAGATAGAGCCGGACATCGTGTTGTCCCCCGATGAAGGACACGTGGGCACAGAGTTGACCCTCACTGGCCACGGATTTGCCGCCAATGAAGATGTGAACATAACGTACGATGGTAGCCAGGTAGCGACAGCCGAAACCAACGACCAAGGCAGCTTAGATGTAAGTTTTCTCGTGCCTGAGAGCCAGTATGGCGAGCGCAAGGTAACAGCTGGATATGCTGCCGGCAACGCGGCCAGCACTAACTTCATCATGGAATCGGATCCCCCACCCGTACCGGCACTCGTTTCCCCACTCAACAGGAGCCGGCTGGGACTCATGGGCAAGGTTACGCCGACGTTTGAATGGTCGGAGGTATCCGATGACAGCGGAGTTTGCTATCGCCTGCAGATAGCAACAAGCGAACAGATAACGGACACGGGAGAATTCGTTGACCCAATAGTTTCGGCTACAGATTTATCCGAGGTGAGCTATACAGTAACCGAAGCCCTGCCTTATGGCACCTACTACTGGATTGTGCAAGTCGTAGATGGCGCAGAGAACGAAAGCGGCTGGGCCACCGCCCGCTCCTTCCGAATTGGCCTCTTGCCCCTATGGGCATTCATTCTTATCATAGTCACAATAGTGGTGCTCGTGGGCGCCCTGATTCGCGTGGCGGTAATAAGGAGAAGATACTACTTCTGAAGAGCGCCGATCTCTCTCTGTCGTTGCGAGGAGCATAGCGACGAAGCAATCCCAGTGGGTCTGTTAGGGGCAGGGGATTGCCGCGCTTCGCTCGCAATGACGTGCGGTGTGTCATTGCCAGACTGACGTTACTCAGCCGAAGCAATCTTTCCCCCTCTGTCGTTGCGAGGAGCATAGCGACGAAGCAATCTCGGCGGGTCTGTTAGGGGCAGGGGATTGCCGCGCTTCGCTCGCAATGACGTACGGTGTGTCATTGCGAGGCTGGCGTTAGTCAGCCGAAGCAATCTCGGCGGGGCCAGGATTGCCACGCTTCGGTGGCAATAACAAATACTACGTAGGGCCACATGTTGTACGCCGCCTCTCTTTTCATAGCTGTGGGTGTTGCGATTTACTTTCGGGAGCGTTTTTGCCTATAATAGTTACGTGTTCATCATTGTTTTGAAATTCTTATACTTTTTATTCCTTATTCTCTTTGTGTATCTTGATATTTTATTCACTGGTATTGTGTCATTTTTGAAGGTTAGTTTTTTTGGTTTGTGATATTTGAGGAGAGAAGCGAGCCGAAGGTTGCGATGGGACTGCCAGGGTTTGCCGCCAGTGATGTATTCCAAGTTCCGCCCTTCATGAGCTCCCCCGGACTATTGCACCAAACAAGAAGCTTAGTAAGCACTTTATGCTAACCACCTAACTTCGTGCAAAATTCCTCTCCCTTGACGGGAGAGGATTAAGGTGAGGGTGAAATCCCCCTCTCTGTAATTCCATCCCGCCAGGGGAGGGAGAATTACAATTTATGACGATTTTTGTGGTTAACTATAAACGCTCCCGTTGGGGATTTTCCCAGCAGATTTACCACAAAAGTGCCAATAAGGTACTTACTTTTTCTGGCTATTTTCGTTTATAATAACCAAAAGGAGGTTAGTCAAATGCGCTTATTATTTCGAGTGGTCATCGTTCTTATAATGTGCCTTGTAGCTATGGCCTTGCCGGCTGCGCCGGTACAAGCTAATGGCGCATACATTAGCCTCTCCCCCGACGACGGAGTCCCAGGGGAGGAGGTCACGGTCTACGGCTATAATTTTACGCCGGACAAGTGGGCCGACATTTACTATGATGTGGACGGTGACGAGGAGTGGGAACAGGACGAACGGATGGACGACGTCAGGGTCGATGATGACGGAGATTTCAAAGTCACATTCACCGTTCCCGAAAGCTGCAAGGGACTCCATGGGATATTCGCCGAGGATCAGGAGGATGAAAGCGACGATACAGACTTCGAAGTGGAGCCGGGGTTAACAGTAGATCCTGAAGAAGGTCCTGTGGGCACTAGCGTTACCGTGGAAGGCCATGGCTTTGCCGAGGATGAAGAGGAAATCGAGGTGAGGTATTATCTCAACGGCGATGATGAGACAGTAAAGGAGAATATCACCGCTGACGAGGATGGCAGTTGGGAGACGAGTTTCCAAATTCCCCTTTCTGCCCAGGGAAGCCATAAGATAGACGCTAAGGGTGAGGACAGCAGCCTTGCTGAGGTTCAGGATGCCACCTTCGAAGTAACGCCGGGGATAAGCCTGGATAAAGCATCAGGCAGCCCGGGCGAAAGCATAACGATGACGGGCAGTGGATTTGCTGCCGAAGAGAGGGACATTAAGATATTGTTTGATGGAGAGGCAGTGGAGACGGAAATCATCAGGGCTGACGACACGGGTTACTGGCAGGAAAACTTCGAGGTGCCCGAGATGCCCAAAGGCACGTATAGCGTCACCGCTGAAGGAGAATGGACGGAAGAAGACGACATCACAGCGCTCAACTTCGAGATAAAGCCTGGCTTAGTGCTGTCCCCCGACGAAGGACATGTGGACACGGACTTGACCGTGGCTGGCCACGGATTTGCCGCCAACAAGAATGTGGTCATCAAGTACGCTGGTAACCAGAAAGCGACAACCAGTACCAATGCCAACGGCAGCTTCTCAGGTGTAAGTTTTCTCGTGCCTGAGGGCATCCATGGCACGCATCAGGTAACAGCCGAGGATACCGTCGGGAACAATGCCGCCGCTATCTTCACCATGGAATCAGACCCTCCGGACACACCGGAACTCATTTCACCGCCCGATGGTGACAGGGTGGGATTCATAGGCAGGGTGAGGCCGATGTTTAAGTGGTCGGAGGTATCCGATGAGAGTGGCGTTCACTATAGCCTGCAGATAGCAGCCAGTGCCAATGTCACCACCACTGGAGAATTCGCCGAGCCTATCGTTTCGATTCCGGACATAGTCGGAACGAACTACACTTTGAATGCGACAGATGCCCTGCCTTATGGCACCTACTACTGGATTGTGCAAGCCATAGACAGCGCAGAGAACGGAAGCGGCTGGACCGCAGCCCGCTCCTTCCGCGCTGGGGTCTTGCCCCTGTGGGCATTCATTGTTATCATAGTCGCGATAGCGGCGGGTATCGGCGCCGCGATTTACTTCTTTGTAATAAGGAGAAGAATATATTACTACTAAAGTAGATTGGCACGCAGAGCTTACCCTTAACGGAGCGAAGATTTTTCACCCGCGGCTCAGAATGATACTCTCTTCCTGTCATTGCGAGGCTGACTTTGTCAGCCGAAGCAATCCCCTCCCCTTTGTCATTGCGAGGAGCCCCGATTCATCGGGGCGACGAAGCAATCTCGGAGGGGCTGCTGAGGAGGGAGATTCCCGCGCTCCGCATTCGTTCCGCTCACAATGACAAATAAGAAAAAGGGGAACAACGGTAAAGAAAGAAGGAGGGAAAAATGAAATTAACAGTTATTGGACTGGGGCAATGTGGATGCCGGATTGCTGACCACTTTGCCAGGCTAAATCTCAAGGCGCGTGCTCAGCGCAAGGCAATCATAGCCCCCACCGTCATTGCCGTGAATACAGACCAGGCAGACCTGACCGGGCTAAGGTTTATCAAGGACGACTACAGGCATCGGGTGCTCCTGGGCCTGCGCCAGACCATGGGACACGGGGTAGGCAAGATAAACGAGCTAGGAGCTCAATTGGCCAAGGCAGACGGTGATAAGGTACTGGATGCCGTGAAAGCTAGTCCACAGTTTTACGAGACACATGCCTTTCTTCTCATAGCTGGCGCTGCCGGCGGCACGGGGTCGGGAGCCCTGCCCATAATGGCCAGGGCAGTCAAGGATAGATATATCAGCAAGCCAGTTTATGCCCTGGTAGTTTTGCCTTTTGAGCATGAGCAGACCACAGAGTCCAGGAGCACATATAATACCGCTACTTGCCTGAAATCCACTTATGATATAGTGGATGCCATTTTTCTCGCTGATAACCAGAGGTATGTGAGAAAAGATGCCAGTCTCGTTAGTAACATAGATAGAATAAACAGGATGGTTGCCGAGCCCTTCTATGATTTAATGTGTGCCGGTGAGGTAACCAGGGCCAAATATGTGGGTTCACGGACGATAGACGGTGGGGACATAATTGCCAGCCTGGAGGGATGGACCGCTATTGGCCTGGGGAGAACTGAGCTTCCTTCATTCCGCTTCCCCTGGGAGATAAGGAAGAAGACTTTCCGCGAGAAAGCCCTGGAAAGCTTCAGAGGGACACAAGCCTTAGACGCCACTATCTCTGACCTTTCCCTCACTTGCGACCCTAAGGATGCCGGCAAAGCTGTATATCTCATATCTGGTCCGGAAAAAGAGCTGAATATGGACATGGTCAAGAGCATTAGCGATTACATCAAGGAGCTGGCACCCGACGCTCTGATTCGCGGCGGCGATTTTCCCGGAGAAAAGCACTTCATCGACGTTGCCTTGATATTGTCCCAGTTATCCTTTGTGCCCAGGATAAAAGAGTTTTACGAGCAAGCTACGCAGTATGCCCAAGAACATCAGGGACAGCTAGAGCAAACTAAGAAGAGGATTGAATCCTTGGCTGAGCTAAGCAAAGACTTGCCTACATTGGAATGAAGACGGGGACAAGCCCCACCCTAATTCCCTCTCCCTCGACGGGAGAGGGTCTGGGTGAGGGTGAACAAAGCGAAGGCGGCATTTTATGTGCCGCCTCTTTCCTCAATCCCGAAGGAAGGGATTCCTTCACGCCTCGAAATTTTGTAGTTGCCTGATTTATCAGGCCCGGTCGGGCAACTACAGGGGCGAGGTTTATCCTCGCCTCCGCGAAATCCCAAATCTCAAGCACCAAATCCTAAACCATATAGAAATTCAAAAATCAAAATGACAACTCAAAACGCAGATTTTTTAACCTTTGCTCTGTCACTTTGCATTTTAGAGGGATTTGTTTAAAGCTTGGATTTTGGGATTTGGAATTTAGCCAATGGGATTGCCACGCTTCGCTCGCAATGACACTTCCCTCTCCCTTGAAGGGAGAGGGCTAGGGTGAGGGTGCCGCTGACAGTAAACTCCCCCCTCACCTCAATCCTCTCCCGCCAGGGGAGAGGAAATTGGATCAGGGACGAGCCCCGACCCTACAGAATGACACCAGGAGGCGCTTGCCTAGCTTTCCCCGAGCCACCCTTTGGCTTCCCTGGGGCTAAGCCCTTTAGCAGCCTGGACCACTAAAGCCAGGCTCACGAGAAAATCATCATGTCCCTCTTGAGGGTCAACATAAAAGTTCATCGTTTGGTTCGGGCGATATTGCGCCCTGGCCCTTTCTAGCTCAAACAAGGTCTCTTTATACTCCCGGGAGCCATCCTGCTTGTAGAGTTTAAGCCTCCCGGAATTGACAAGGGACAATAGCTCAAAGCCCATGTCGGATTTGCTCTTGGAGGTAATGACGAACGGGATGACCCTGTTTCCCAGCTCCTTTCGGAGAAAGCTGGCTACAGGCTGACCAATGCCGGTGGCGTCCACCACTATCCTGCGACAGTTCCAGACACTCTTAAGGATATCCGCCATCTGAGTATAAAGCTGGCTATGGGGCGTTCCCGTCCACTGGTATTGTTCCACAACTTTCAACACTGGCTGCGATGAGTTAGCGGCATCCATCTCGGCAATGGTGATTACCGTGGAATCATGTCCTCTTCCTTTATCATTATCAGGAACACCCCCTCCTGTCATTTCCGGCTCACGTTCCCCAGCCAAATCTATGCCAGCAATATAAGTCCTCTTCCCCTCAGGCTGCGATTGCCTGTGGTGTTCTCCCAACACCAGAGCTATCTGCTGCCGTGATAGGAAGCCCCCGCCGCGGGTGATAGTTAATAAAGCATATTGAGTCCTGAACAGGGGATGCTCTTCGCCCAATCTTTGCCGCTCTGCCTGGACAAAGCTGATATAGTCAGGATTGTAATGGCCTACCTCCTGCCAATCATATCTAAAGTGGCGCTTAATGCCGTCCTTTCTTTCCAGTTCCAGATTAGCCTGCTTTACCTCTTCCAGCAAGGTGCTATCATCCCAGGTAGTGCCATAAAGAATCGTGGTCACATTGGTAGCCGAACCCATGGGACGGAATTCCTTGGTGTACTTTTCCTGGCTAATATCTTGCGATTCATCAATCTCCAGGAGTATGTCAGCGGTGTGTCCTACCACTGAAGATGAGCCTTCAGCCGACAGAAAGATGGCTCTAGCATTGCCGAGCTGAACAATATAGCCCATCTGGGGACGATAAATGCCATCAAAACCGAAATCATCCAGCCTCTGTTTCAACCTTTCTAGAGAGATAATGGTTTGAGGCTTAAAGGTTGGGGAGCACTTTATAAGATTGCTTCCCCTGGCCATATATAGCGTTAACAACAGGACTTCCAGATGTGCTGAAAGCTCGTTTTTGCCTCCTTGCCTGGCAATCTCCACAGAAAAGGTCAGCCCCATTCCCTTCTGGATAGAGTTCATAGCCGCCCGCGCCACTTCCAGTTGATAAGGTCTCAGCTTCATTTTTCTCTTGCTCCTGCGGGATTGCTTCGGCTGACGAAGTCAGCCTCGCAATGACAGAACAGGGAACTCTTCTCAATAACACCTCACACGTCATTGCGAGCGGAGCGAATGCGGAGCGCGGCAATCTCCATCCTCAGTAGCGAGGCTTGTCCTCGCCCAAACCTACCCGCTTGCCACCTTCATGCCCACCCCAACCCCGAGGGGCACAGCGACTTCGGTCAGGACTTTCTGGATGGCTTCCTTGAGAGACTTCTTCTGCTCTCTGGTAATTTGATATCGCGTTTTTACCAGCCGGGCTATGATATTGGCTGCCTCGAAGTGCAGGTCAATTCGCTCCGGCTGCTCTTCTAGAAGTTCCCTGAGCTTTACTCTGAGAAGGGCAATTTCCTCGTCGATTCCTTCGACATGAGAAGCTTCCTCCAGCTCGATCTTTTCTGCCTCGTCCAGAGCCCGGCTATAGAAACCCCGTGGGCTACTCTGTTTCCTGCCTTTTCCTTTTATTGCCATAACGCTTCTGAGATCCCCAAAAATTCGGAGTGTTTTTGGGTTTTTTTACCGAGGCTTTGACCAAGCCATAGACGAGGACATGAGCTGCCAGAGTGTAATCCTGCTTCTGAAGAGCCGCCGGCAATAGCTTCAAACTCAATCTACTTTCCTTATTGAACACTTATTACCAATTTAGCGAAGCTAAATTATAGCACAGATGTTCTAAGGAGGCAAAGGAGTTTTGTCACTTCAAAAGGCAACCTTCAGAAGCGATGCTATTATCCAGCCGAGGGCACCGCATATGGGGAAGGTTAAAATCCAGGCCAGCACGATATTCCTGGTTACTCCCCACCTTACTGCGGAAAGGCGCTTCGTGGCACCTACCCCCATTGTAGCTGCCGTGGCACAATGAGTAGTGCTTACTGGAATACCCAGGCGCGAAGCTATCTCAATAACAGTAGCCGCTGAAGCCTGGGTAGCAAAACCATGGATAGGTTGTAGAGCAGTGATCTTCATCCCCACAGTTCTAATAACCCGCCAGCCGCCCATAGCGATGCCCGAGCTAATGGCTAAAGCGGATACGATTATTACCCACCACGGGATATCGCCCCATATCCCAACCTGTCCGGTATGAATCATCAGCGCCGTAGTGATAACAGCTATGGGCATCTGACCATCATTCTTGCCGTGGCTATAAGCCAAGAAAGCGGTAGTAAGCCATTGCAGACGGCTGAAGACAACTCTCATCCTGGCTGGAGCGCTTCGGCGAGATGCCCAGAGCAGGACAACCATAAGGACAAAGCCACCGATGAAACCCAAGGTAGGAGCAATAACCACTGATGCCCCAATCCGTCCCAGGACACCCCATATTACTGCCTCCCAGCCCACCACCACTACCCCTGCCGCCGCCAGCCCGGTGACAAAGCTATGGCTGATACTTACCGGCAGACCCAAACGAGTAGCTATAGTTCCCCAGACGATAACCGTAGCCTCAGCAGCAATCAGTATCAAATAAGCATCAATCGCTGGTAAAGATAACATTGTTTCACGGCTTACAATGCCGCCGATGGTTATAGCTACGGCAGTGCCCATAGCGGCACCAGCGAAGTTACAAAAGGCAGCCAGTATTATGGCGTTTCGAGGTGAAATAGCCCGGGAGCCAATCGAAGCAGCAACACTATTGGCAGCATCATTAAAACCATTAACCACACCAAAGCCGATGGCTGCCGCAATTACCAGAACCAGCAGAGCGAGCTCAGGCATGCTTCAATACTAT